>Ga0272446_1001767_pt1 | contig 30752 bp, 18 predicted proteins | sample YNPCB0061_FD_194587 | JGI IMG/M metagenome (GOLD analysis project Ga0272446, IMG submission 194587) | Hot spring microbial mat communities from Yellowstone National Park, WY, United States - YNP-CB-006-1 | ecosystem: Environmental > Aquatic > Thermal springs > Hot (42-90C) > Sediment | place...
CGCGTCTCCGCGGGCAAGGTGACGGCCCCCCTCCCCAGCCCTCCCCCCGCTGGGGGGAGGGAGTCCGGCTCCTCCCCCCAGCGGGGGGAGGTCAGGAGGCGGGTTCAGCGCCGCATGCGCGTAGGTGAGCAGCCTATGTTCACGGTTAAGCATGGTAATGCTACCGTAACAAATAAGGTTATTACTAACGTGAAAATCGTGCCTTGGAGGAGAGGTGTGGGGAAACCTGGTTTCCCCACACCTTCGCCCGCGGGAGGGTCTGGGCGGGCGCAGCCCTCACGCAGGAGGATGGGGAAACCGGGTTTCCCCATGCCCCACCCGGTGGGAGGGTTTGGGAGGGCTGCGCCCTCTCAAGAAGTATGTTCACCCATCAGTGTGGGGCGGGGCGTAGCCGCATGGACGACTGATGAGAGGAGCGAAGCATGTCCGATGAGATCCGCGCCAACTATGATGAGCTCAAGACCGTCGTCAGCCGCTTCATGGCGCAGTCGCAGTCAATCGAGGAGTTGCAGCAGAAGGTTCGTAGCGCGATGGAGAAGCTCGAGAATGGGGGCTGGATAGGCCTCGGCGCCGACGCATTCTTCGCCGAGATGCAGGGCGTCGTGCTTCCCGCTGTGGATCGGCTCATCAAAGCTCTCGCTGACGCCTCGCGCACGACCGGCGAGATCGCAACGACCATCCAGAACGCCGAGCAAGAGGCGAGCGGCCTGTTCCGTAGCTAAGTCAGTGATCCGCTTTTCCGCTGCTAATCGCCCTTCGCAATCCAGGGGAGACACTATGGGAGCCGATGAGATCAAACTTGACTACGACCTCGCCGAGGCGATGGCGAAGGAGTTCCGGGACGGAGCGAAACAGCTCGAGGAAACGATGAAGGAGATGAACTCAATTGCCGGAACCCTCGAGGAGGGTGCGCTGCTGGGTCGCGGTGGAACGGCCTTCGTAGAGTCGATCCGCGGCAAGCTAGTTCCGGCGCTGAACCGTCTCACCGAGAAATTTCGCGAGCTTGAGGGCGATGTGAACACGGCCATTGCCGCGATGCGTCGCGCCGACGAGCAGTCGCGCATGAGGTAGTCCTTACCCCCTTCGCACTGAACCAGGAGGACACGTATGCTGTTCCGTTTGGTCCGCGGGATGCTCGAGGAGGCGCTCAACGGGCTCCTGCAGCAGTTTAACACGATTCACGAGCGCGCCATTAATCCCCTGAAAGAGATCCAGGGCCGGCTCGACACGGTCTGGCGTGGAGAGAGCGCCAACTCTTTTCGAGAGGCGCTCAGCAGCATCACGATCCCCGGTATTGGCGAGATTGGCGCGCAGGTCACGACCTTGAACGCCAACCTGCGCCGCGCCCAGGAGATCATGAACCAGGCTGATGAGAACGTGGATCGGCTCATCAAGTCAAAGCTCGACGACGCGTTTGGGAGTATTTTCTAACCCTCGCCGAAGGAGAACGCGATGTCTGTCGAAGAGATCTATATGGACGTGCCGGCAGTGCGTGATATCGGCAAGCAGCTCAACCAGATCAGTGAGGTCTTGAAGTTGGTGCTCAAGGCCCTTGACGGTATCGTCAATCTGCTCAAGACGGCGGCGTTCTTAGGGCTGGTGAGCGCCAGTGTTGCGACCCAGTTCGAGAGAACCAGGTCCTCTATTGAGAAATCGGCCGAGCAGTGCGCCGACCTGAGCGCGAAGGTCGAACGGGCGGCCAGCAATTACGAGCGGGGCGATCTGATTGCGGCGAATCGCTTCGACTAGCCCGTGGCACGGCGTTGCGCCGCTACGGCGCGGCGAAGATGCGGGGCAGTTCGCTGGCGGTGTAGCCGAGCAAGATCAGCAGGGCCAGGCCTAGGAGGGCGAGAGTCACGATCAGGGCCGTCCGTGGCGAGACCTCCAGGTTCGGTCCAGCCGCGGGCGGCTCTCCCACTTCAGCCCGCAGTTCGTCGCGCAGGGCGCGAGCGCTCGTCGGCCGCGCCATAGGGTCTTTGCTGATGGCCCGATCAGCCAGCGCGGCAATCTTCCGGACATCAACGCGGTCGCTCGACAGTCTATCAACCTTCCGCACCGCGTCGAAGATCTCCTGATCGCTGCGGAGTCGGTAGGGGTAGGCGGGCGCTCCGTTGAGGAGTTCGTACAGGATGAGGCCGAGGCCGTACACATCGGTGGCCAGGCTAAGTGCCGGTCGCTGGGCGTCGATGAGTTCGGGGGCGGTGTACGCCGGATGCAGAAAGCCGCGATACCAGTGCTGTTCCACTTCGTTGCGTGTGCCGGCGATGCCCAGATCCCAGAGGAGCGGGCGCGGCGCGCCGCGTTTGTCGAAGCGCACCAGCACTGACTCGGGGCTCAGCCCGTAGTGGTACAGGCCCTTCTGCTGGAGGTAGTCGAGCGTGCGGGCCAGCCCCATAAGCAGCCAGCCCACTTCGTACACTCCCAACTGTGGGCGCTCGAACATCAGGTCACGGAGGGGGACACCGTCAAACCGCTCGAACACGCAGTAGTAGAGCAGCCGGCCCTGGATGGTCGCTCGCCCATAAGGGTCGGCCTGGCCGCCGGTCATGAGGTAGGGCGGCAGCACGCGCGGGAGGCCAGGCTCGCGCTCCTGCCGCACCGCAGGGTCGTTGAGGAATTTTGCTTCGCGCTTGAGGCGATCGGTATGCTCGGCGCCGGGGTGGGCGACTTTCAACAGCACCGAACGTTGCCCCTGGCGCACCTCGTAGAGCGCCGCAGACCGCAGCACGACCAGGAGCCGCACGATCTCGATCTCGCCGAGACGCTCGCCGGGGTCGAGGAGCAACGGTGAGGTCTCGGCGGGGCAGTAGACCTCGTGGCACAGCAGATTGCCATCAGGCGCGGTGCGTTCACAGACGAGACAGACTTTACGCATCGTCGAACCTCCGATCACTGACGCTCGGCGTGACTGTACATGCTGCCGGCGCCCCTGTCAAGGGTGGCTATCAGGGAACACTGATGAACGAGCCTGTGTATATTGATCGGCCGCCGCGAATCCAGCCCGAACTCCCCGTGGGCGAGGTGCCCATCCCGCGCCCGCAGCTCCCTTCGCGCCAGATGAGTGGACAGCTCCTCCAGCTCGGTTTGCCGCTGGTCACCATCCTGGGCTATGCGTTCATTGCCATGTTCGGCGGTCGTCAGGGCAGTTCGCTGCTGCTTGTCCCCATGGCGCTCGCCGCGTTCGCCTCGATTGGTGTCTCACTCTACAGCTATTGGAAAGAGCGGCAGCAATGGGCTGAGAGCGAGCGAGCCTACGCAGCCCGGCTGAGCGAGATGTATAAGGAGATGCAGATCAGCCATGATCTGCAGCGCCGCTTCTACCGCTACAACTATCCCGACCTGCAGACGAGCGCGCAGATTGTGCGCGAGCCCTGCCTGGCCGGCAAATCAAGCGGCGGTCTCCGCTCAGCGGCGCGTCTGTGGGAGCGACGGGTGGGCGATCACGACTTCGGCGCGGTGCGCCTCGGCATTGGCGCCCTGCCTTCGACGCAGACCTACGTGTTGAGCGACACGAACGACGAGGGGGGATCGTATACCCGCGCCGCGAAGAAACTCGCCGCCGACTCGCGCTTCGTCTCCGAGATCCCGGTTGTCATCTCGCTGCGCCGCGCGCGGGAAACTGACCAGCCCGACGCCCAGCGCGAGCAGCAACCACAGGGCATGCCGACCGTTCACGCCCTGGGCGTGGCCGGCGAGCCAGACTCGGTCTATCCTTTCGCGCGCGCCGTGCTGGCGCACTACACGATTTTCCACGCGCCGGGCGACGCCCGCCTGTATGTGCTCGCCGACCGCCACCACCCATGGGATTGGGCCAGGGCGCTACCTCATTGCGCGGGTGACGAGCAGAACCGCCAGATCTGCTGCGTTGACGCCATCAAAGCGGGGCCGGAGGACCTTACCTTCGCCGACGACGAGGGCGACGAGATCGAGCAGTTCCTCGAAGGCCTGCGCAAGACGCTGGCGCAGCGGCGCCTGCGCCTCCAGGAGCACGAGGGTAGCGATGCCGCCGAGGCGGTCGGCGACCCGACCCTCCCCTTCTTGCTGGTGGTGATCGACCTCCTCGACGCGGCCTACGACCAGGGGTCCAGGCTGCACGGGATCGAGACCGATGCCGCCATCGCCATTCTGCTCGAGGAGGGAGCGCAACTGGGCGCTGCCGTCATCTTCCTTGTGCCCGAGCGCAGCAAGGTGCCCGGCGGCTGTCAGGCCGTCATTGAGGTCGAGCGCAGCGCGCCGGCCTCTTACGGCCCCCGTGATGATACGCCCCGGCTGTACTTCCGCTACATCGAGACCGGAGTCAACGCCGCGCGCTACATAGGCGAGGCCGACGCAGCCACCTCTCTCGACGAACTGGCGCGGCTCGCGAGCGATCTCGGGCGGCTGCGGGTGCGGCAGAGCGCCGGCGCCACCCTCCCCAGCGCGGTGCCCTTCCTGGACCTGATGGGGTACAAGGACCTCGATGACCTGGCAACCCGCGCCCGGCAGCACTGGCTCGACAGCACGAGCAGTCGCAACGCGAACTGGCTGCGCGTCAGGCTGGGGCTTATGGCCGGCAACAAACCACGCGCGCTGATCTTCTCAGCGAAGCGCGACGGCGTCCACGGGATGGTCGCCGGCAGCACCGGCTCAGGCAAGTCTGAGTTGCTCATCTCGCTGATTTGCGGTCTGGCGGTCACTTACGACCCGAGCGTGTTGAACTTTGTGCTGGTGGATTATAAGGGCGGTGGCGCGTTCAAAGAGTTTGCCGATCTGCCCCACTGTGTTGACATTATCACCAATCTGGCAGCCGACGGAGTGACGCGCATGTTCACGGCCATCATGGCCGAGATGCGTCGGCGCCAGGCGCTCAATGCGGCGACGGGGACGAAGAATATCGTTGAGTACCGCAAGAAGAACCTGCACGTTGACTACGCGCCGTATCCCTTTCTGTTCATTATTATCGACGAGTTCGCCGAGATGATTGCGGACCGGGCGGAGTACAAGACCGCGCTCGAGAGCATCACCCGCGTCGGGAGGGCCCAGGGCGTTTCACTCGTGCTGGCGGCGCAACGGCCTAGCGGCGTGACCGATCAGATGCGCTCGAACATCAAGTTTCGCATCTGCCTGCGGGTCGAGACGCCCACCGAGAGCCGCGAGATGCTGCGTCGCGCGGATGCCGCCTTTCTGCCGCCCGGACTCCCCGGACGCGGCTACCTCCAGGTTGGCAACGAGGAGATCGAGCAGATCCAGGTGGCGTTCACCGGCGACCCCTACATTGACCCGCGCGTCTCGTCAGTCAAAGTCCTCTGGCCGGACCGCGGCGGCGGCAGCGCCAGCGCCCAGGATCAGGCCCCGCCGGAGCTCTATAAGGCGATCATTGCCGCCTTGCGGCGGCTCGCGCGTGACGAGGGTCGCCCGGCGCAGCAGGCTCCATGGCCTGGCTTCCTTCCGCGTGAGCTGTATCTCTCCGAGACGCTCATCACCGCCGAGCCTGAGGTGCGGGCGGTCACCTCAAGCAAGTATCTGGCTGAGGCAGACCTCTTGCGGATCACGCTCGGGCAGCCGCGCCCTTCGACGATGGCGCTGAACCCGGCGATCAATCTCTGGCTCAACGGCAGCCCTGGCTGGGTCGAAGCGCTCGATTGGGACTCCTACGCGGTGCGCCCCGTCGTCGGCCTGGTCGACAACCCCTACGAGGCCCGGCAGCTTCCCTTGATTGTCGATCTCCCACGCGGGCATGGCATCGTCTTCGGCGCCTCCGGGTCGGGCAAAACGACGTTTTTGCGCAGCCTGGTGCTCAGTCTGGCCGCGACGCACTCGCCCAACCATCTGCACTGTTATATCCTCGACCTTGGCGGACGTAACCTGGGCGTCCTGGGCAACTTGCCGCACGTGGGCGCCGTGGTCATCCCCGACGAAGAGGCCTACCAGGAGCGGGTCGAGCAGGTGTTGCGCGAGATTGGCGATCTGGTCGAGGAACGCAAGTTGCTGCTGAGCAAGGCCCGCGTCGCCGACATCTACGCTTATAACCGCGAGCATCCCCAGGAGCCGCAACCGGCGATCGTGCTGGTGATCGACAATATGGTCGAGTTTATTGAAACCTTTGGCGCGGGGGAGGCGAATGTCGAGACGGCGCTGGACCGCTTCGTCGCGCTCGCCCGCCAGAGCCGCGCCTACGGGGTGCATATCGTCGTCTCGACAGGCAAGCCCGGCGACCTCTCAAACCAATTGCTGAGCCTGTTCACCGAGCGCTTCGCGCTGCGACTGGCCGACCCGACCGACTACCGGCTTATCCTCGGGGCGGGAGTGGAGGAGTTCGGTGATATCCCGGGCCGTGGCTACACGCGGGTCGGCCCCCTGGCCCTGAGCTTCCAGACCGCCCGCCCGATAGACCTCAGGCACAGCGGCGCCGCAGAGCCGGCCAACGAGATCGAGGAGATTGAGCAACTGGCGAAGCGCATGAACGAGTATCTTGACGGCGCGCACCGCAGGTACGCCCGCCCGCGGCGGGTTGACGCCCTGCCCAGGACCGTGCTGCTGCGTGAGATTCTGGCCCGCGATCCAGCGCACGGCCTCACGCTCGACGCGCAGTTCATGCCTCGTCTCACGGAGTTGATGCGGCAGTGGTGGGCCAAAAGCCTCGACAGTGATCGGGCCGACTGGCTCTCGGCGCTGATCGGTGTTACCTCGGGCAACCGCCCGCGCACCCTGGCCCTGGAGGCGAAGCGGGACGGCGCCCACGGCATGATCGCAGGCGGCACAGGCTCGGGCAAGTCCGAGTTGCTGATGACGCTGATTGTCAGTCTGGCTCTACGCTACGATCCGAGGGTGCTGAACTTCGTGCTCGTTGACTACAAGGGGGGTGGGGCCTTCGCTCCGTTCGAGAGGCTGCCGCACTGCGTCGAGATCGTCACGAATCTGAACAAAGGCGCTGTCAAGCGCATGTTCACGGCGATCAGCGCCGAGATGCAGCGCCGGCAGCGGCTGAACACCGCGACAGGCACCAAAGATATTATTGATTACCACCGGCGGAAAGGTTACCATCTCACGGATGCGCCCTACCCGCACCTCGTTATCATCATTGACGAGTATGCCGAGATGATCGCCGCCAACCCCGAGTTCGGCATGGCGCTCGACAGCATCACCCGCCTCGGGCGGGCGCAGGGGATCACGCTGCTGTTGGCCGCGCAACGCCCGACAGGGGTGAGCGACCAGATGCGGGCGAATATCAAGCTGCGCATCTGCCTGCGCGTGGAGCAGGCAGAGACCAGCCGCGAGCTGCTGCGCCGCTCTGACGCAGCCTTCCTGCCCGGCGGCATGCCCGGCCGCGGCTACATCCAGTCCGGCAGCGAGAGTATCGAACTGATCCAGGTTGCCTTCTCGGGCGAGGCCGACAGGTACGCAACCCCGAAGGAAAATGGCGAGGCGCCGCGCTTTTACGAACTGGTCGTGGCAGCGGCGAGCCATCTTCACGAACAGGTCAATCGCGAACCGCGCCCCCGCACCCCGTGGCCGCCGCCTCTTCCGGCGACCTTGAGCCTTGGCGCCACCCTCGACGCGACCTACCTGGAGCCAGACTTTCATGCGTTCCTGCGCCGGGGCGGCCACACGCGCGTGGCCTTGAACCCCGCCGCCCAGGCATGGCTCGATGGCAGCGGTCGCTGGCCGGGCATCGCCTGGAAGCAGGACGCACTCAAGGCCGTGGTCGGGCTGATGGATGACCCGGCCCAGGCGCGCCAATTGCCCCTCACCCTCGACTTCCAGCGCGGGCATGCCGTCATCTTCGGCGCCTCGGGCTGGGGCAAGACGACGCTCCTCCGCTCGCTGGCGCTGAGCCTGGCTGCGACGCACTCCCCCGCCGAGTTGCATCTGCACGCGCTGGATATGGGCGGGCGCGGCCTCGAGTGTCTGCAGGCCCTGCCTCACCTCGGCACCCTGATTATCCCCGATGAGCGCGGTTACGAGGAGCGCGTCCAGCAACTCTGGCGGGAACTCGATGACATCGTCGAGAGACGCAAGCGGCTCTTCAGCGCTGTGGGGGCCCAGACGCTCTACGACTATAACGCGGCGGCGCCCGCGCAGGTCGAGCCGGCGATCCTCGTGCTCATTGATAATATTGGAGAATTGATCGAAACCTTTGGCTCCGACACGCGATCGGCCGAGGAGGGTAATCTGCTCGAAGCCTTTGTGGACCTTGCCCGCCAGGGCAAGGCCTTTGGTCTCCACTTCGCGATCACGGCCCTGCGCCTCAATGTGCTCTCGGGGAAGCTGTTCAGCCTGTTCACCGAGCGGTTGACCCTCCGGCTCGCCAACGCCGATGAGTATAGCGCGATCGTCGGCGTCCACATGCCAGAGGTAGACGAACTGCCCGGTCGCGGTTACATGCGTGTCGGGAAGGACGCCCTCAGCTTTCAGGTCGCCGTGGCGCCCGACCACGTGGACGAGTCGCGGCAGATTCGCAACGAGCTGCGACAGATCCAGAGCATCGGCGAGGCGATGAAGGCGGGCATGGAGGCCCTCGGCCCGGTGCGGCCACCCCTGCGCATTGGGGCCTTGCCACGCAGCGTCTCCTACCGCAAGGTGGTGGCCGATCCGGACTGGGTGCAGGTGGGCCAGCCGCTTGACCTTGCCGGGCCTGATGCGCTCACACTCGACGCCCCCGACTTCCTTGCCGCGCTCAAGGAGCGAACAGCGGCTCTCTGGCGCTACCACGCGGATGCGGCACATGCCGACTGGCTCAAGGTGCCGCTGGGCGTCGTCTCAGGCGACCGCACGCGCACCTTGAGGCTCGAGGCCAGAATCGACGGCGTGCATGGCATGGTCGCGGGCGGCACGGGCTCGGGCAAGTCCGAGTTGCTGATGACGATCATCGTCGGCCTGGCCCTGCGCTACGACCCGGAGACGCTCAACTTCGTGCTGGTGGACTACAAGGGCGGTGGGGCCTTCGCTCCGTTCGAGAGGCTGCCGCACTGCGTCGAGATTGTCACCAACCTCTACCCCGCGGCGGTGGCGCGCATGTTTACGGCGATCAATGCCGAGATGCAGCGCCGCCAGCGACTCAACGCCGAGACGGGCACCAAGGACATTGTGGAGTATCGCCGCCTGGGCCGGCACCGCGACTACGCTCCGTATCCCTTCCTGTTCATCATCATTGACGAGTACGCCGAAATGATCGACGCGAACGAGGATTTCCGTCTGCAACTCGACAGCATCACCCGCGTCGGTCGGGCCCAGGGGGTGCATCTGCTGCTGGCCTCGCAGCAGCCAAAGGGAGTCAGCGATCAGATGCGGGCGAATATCAAGTTCCGCCTGTGCCTGCGCGTCGAGCAGATGGAAACCAGCCGCGAGTTGCTGCGCCGCCCCGACGCGGCCCTCCTGCCTAATGGCATACCGGGGCGGGGCTACCTTCAGGTCGGCAACGAGACGATCGAGCTGATCCAGGTGGCCTACACCGGCGAGCGGCAGCCCGACGAGCGACCCGCCGCAGTCCTCTGGCCTGACCGCGCCCGCCCGACGAAGACGAGCGACGGTGAGGCGCCGCGCTTCTTCGATGCCGCGGTGATGCTCGCGCGCGAGTTGACCGGGGGGCGCCCGACGCCGAAGCCCTGGCCCGCGTTTCTCCCTGAGCGCCTGAGTCTCGAGTCGACGGTCGTTGATGCGCAGCGCGGGACGAGCTACCGCCTGCTGCCCATGGTAAGCGACTGGCTCAATGGCGATGTCGCGGCGCCCTGGACCGCCGCAAAGGCCTTCCTCTCGCCCGTGCTCGGCCTGCTCGACGACCCGCTGCGCGCCCGGCAGGAGCCGCTACGGGTCGATCTCGCCCGCAACCACCTCGCGGTGTTCGGCGACGCCGGCATGGGCAAAACCACCCTCCTCCGCACCCTGCTGGTGAGCCTGGCGGCAACCCACTCACCCGACGAGGTGCACTTCTATGTGCTCGACCTCGGCGGACGCAACTTCAGCAGCTTCGCCCGAGGCGAGTGGCGTCTCCCCCATCTCGCGGCGGTGCTCTACGCCGACGAAGAGGTGTTCGAGGAGCGCTTCCAACGCTTGCTCGACTATCTGGCGCGGGCCATCGAGGAGCGGCAGCGCATGCTCGGCGAGGCCGGGGCGGGCAGTCTGGCTGACTATAACGCCACGAACCACAACCGGGCTATGCCGGCCCTTGTGGTGATCATTGACAACCTCGCCGAGCTCTCCGAGAGCTACCGACAACTGCTCGAAGATCGCCTGATTCCCCTGGTGCGACGTGGCCTGGGCGCGGGCGTCAGCTTCGTCGTCAGCGCCAACCTGCCGAGTAGTATGCCGAGCCGGCTCTATGCCCTGTTTACCGAGCGCCTGACCTTCAGGCAGACGAGCGCCGACCGTTACCTCGACATTGTGGGGCGCGGGGCGATGGACGTGGGCGAATTGCCGGGGCGAGGCTACGCGCGGCGCGATGGACGGGCCCTGCTCTTTCAGGCGGCGCTGCCGGTCGGGCTGATCGGTGGCGATGGCCGCGCCCTTGCCCGCGAGGCCGACGACCTGGAGTTGCTCAGTAAGCACATGCAGGCGGCAAGCAGGGCCATCGGGCGTCAGGCGCCGCTGTCCGACCCGATTGGCATCCTCGAACCGTATGTCGCTCTCGACGAACTGCTGGCCGAGGCAGGCGCGGCGAGCGAGCGGCGGATCGAGGCGGTGTTGGGGCGAGGGGAAACCTTGCGCCCCGCAGCGATTGACCTGCGACAACGCGGGCCGCACCTTGCCATCTTCGGGCCGCCGCTGTCGGGCAAGACCACAGCCCTCTACGCCCTGGCCTTCTCGCTGGCTGAGCGCTATCCACCCTCGCGAGTCGCCTTCGTGCTTGTGGATACCCAGGGCGGATTCGTCGACTATGGCGGGAGCCTCACGCTCGCTGATTTGCCCCACACGCTGGCCGTCGTGAGCGAAGCGCGCCAGCTCAAAGATGTGGTGGCCCATCTGAAAGAAGAGAGCGCCTCGCTGGCGCAGGGCGCGAGCGGGCGGGCGGTCTTCGTGCTTGTTGACAACTATGACGATTTCAGCGAGGAGGCGGCGAACGAACGCGAGGCTCTGGCCGACCTCGCAACCCTGGCCCGTCGTTACGGCCGCAGCGGGGTGCACTTCGTCATCACGGGGCTTCCCGATAGCCGCGGTGACGAGTTGAAACGCCGGATTATGGCGGCCAACTTCGGCCTCGCCCTGCGCACTGCCGGCGCCCTCGAGGCCTTGCGCATCGAGCGCGTGCCTGCCGCGGCGCGCGGTCGCGAGCTTAACGTTGGGCGCGGCTACCTGGTCAAGGCCGGGCAAGGCGCGCAGATTCAGGTCGCCGCGCCCTACCCGCCGGTTGCCGCCGGCGCGACCGACAATGACGACGACAGCCAGCGGATCGCAAGCCTCGACCGGCGCGTACAGTCGCTGTCACAACGCTACGCTGGCCGGCGGGCGACCTGGGCCGCGAGCGCCGGGGCGGCCCCCGCCGCGCCGACGGCCCCGGGCGAGGCCCACCCGGTTGCGGGAGCGATGCTCGACCTGATCAAGCGCGCCCTGCACCAGGAGCCGGAACTGCTCGCCGGCGCCGAGAACGGCATCGAGCCGGTCGCCGAGCGCTTCAGGCGGCTGGACGAGACCAGGCGGACGAGGATCGACTCACTCCGGCCGATTCTGCGCAGCATCTATGTGCGCTTCGGCGAGGCCCGCGGCAATGGTTCCGTCGCCAGCTTGCAAGCCGACGCGATGGGCGACCAGGAGTTGATCGACGCCGTGGAACGGGAGCTGCGCGAGGCCGCCGCGGCGCGCATGCGCGATCTCTTTCAGCGCGCGCGCGAGGCCTTGCCCGAACCGTTGGCAACCCCCAGCAACGGGGCTGAGCCTATCACGGCGCGTTTTGATGGGCTGAGCGCCGAGGAGCGCCAGGACCCGGCGCGGTTGCGCGCCCTCCTGCGGGAGGCATACTCGCGGCTGGTGAGCGCCCGGGCAATGGCTCCCAGGGAGATCGAGGATGACCGAACCCTGTTCGAGGCCCTCGAGCACGCCCTGGTGGCCGCCAGGCTGCGCGCGCTGCTCACGCGCGCCCTGAGCCAGGAGCCTGAACTGCTGGCAGACGGGCGCGCGCGCTTCGAGAGCCTGAGCGCCGGCCAGCGCGCCGATCCCGCCCCCCTGCGCGACATAGCGCGCGACCTGGCGCTGCGTCTGGGCGCGGCTCGCGGCGCCGAGGCCGAGGTGCGTAAGGCCGTGGCGGCCACCCGGGGCGATGAGGAACTGATCCGCATCGTCGAGGAAGAGCTGAAACAGCGCATAGCAACACGGATGGCTAGCCTCATCGAGGCGGCGCTGCGGGCCGCGCCGGCCCTGGGCGAGGCGCCCTACCACGGGGATATGGGGCTTGCCGCCTGGTTCGAGAAACTCAAGACCGGGCGGCGGGCCGATCCCGGATCGCTGAACGGTGTGCTGCGCGCACTCTACATACGCTCTTGCGAGGCCCGCGGCGCCGGCCAGGCCGCCCGCGACAACCTCGCGTCGGTCCGCGACCACCAGTCCCTGATTGCGCTTGTGGAGAACGAGTTGGCGCTATGAGACCCACCACCCATCGCCTCGAGCTGTTTATCAACCTGCCCGGCCAGGGCAGGCAGCGGGCCCTGGCCCTGGCCTCGATTACTCCGGCCGAACTCGTTGACGCTGTGCTCCAGGAGTTCCGCGGCGAGCTGGAGTACCTGAGCGACAGCGTGGCAGACTACCGACTGGTGCGGGCGGCGGATCACGCCCCTCTCGATGATGGGGCGCCGCTCGCCGAGCAGGTCAGGGACGGCGACGATCTGGCCCTCGAAGAGCGCCCTCGCGAGGTGCCGCAGGGCGCCCGGCCCTTGAGCAAACCGGTCTACCTGCGCGAACAGGCCACCGGTATGGTATTCCGGCTGGCCTGGCTGCCCGCGATCATCGGCAGGCCCGACGACAACCTACCCGACAACGAGATGCTCGCCGTCAACCTGGCGCCCCTGGTCAGCGGAGCGCGGGTGTCGCGGCGGCATGCGCAGATCGTCGAGGACGGCGGCCAGCTTTTCGTCGAAAGCCTGGCCCGGCAGAACCCGACCATCGTCCGCGCCGCCGCCGGCAACGAGACGCGGGTGGAAGACGGGCGCGTCCCCCTGAGCGACGGGGACGTCATCTACCTCGAACGCAGCAAGCTGGCCCTCAAGGTCATTGTTCGCGAGTAAAAGCCCCCACCCTATGACCATCGAGCGTGTCCAGGTTCAATACGACGACCTCATGCTATCGCAGCGCGCTTCAGCCGGTGGGCCAAGGCCGGCGCGGACCTGCAGGGGCGCTTACGCGCGCGAAAATAGGGAAACCGGGTTTCCCCGTTCCCCCACCCGCGGGAGGGTCTGGGAGGGCAAAGCCCTCCCAGGAGAACTCTGTTATCCCCTTGCGGATGCGGGCCGGAGGCCCGCGCACCCGGGCCCCGACCTACGGGAGGGTCTGGGAGGGCTGCGCCCTCCCAGGAACAACCTTTTTTCATCCCGTCGGGGTGCGGCGGAGCCGCATGGAGGACTAACGTGAACATAGGCTCTCGAAGAGGGGGGTGGGGAAACCGGGTTTCCCCACGCCCCCGCCCCGCAGGGGCATGGGGAAACCGGGTTTCCCCGTTCCCCCACCCGCGGGAGGGTCTGGGAGGGCAAAGCCCTCCCAGCACTGAGCAGGCGCTTTTCGAGAACGGCACGATGCGCGCTGCGCCGCTTGTGGCGGCTTGTCGGGCGCCACAAGCGGCGACACCGCGAGGTCGGCAGGCGCACCCGGCCCGCTACCTCAGAGCGATGGACGCGTTAGCATCAGGGTGACGCATATGGTCAAGCTCACAATGCCGCTGCTGACAGGAGCCTGGCTCGTTGCTCTCCTCATCGGCCTCGTCCTTGCGCCGGGCCTGTCGCCTCGCGTCGCCGCCCAGACCCCAACGCCGACCCCTGACGCTCCGCAGGTCTTTGTGATGTACCGGCAGGCGCAGGACTCGGCGCACGGCATGCGCCTTCAGACGTTCTTCACGGTGCGTGAGAAGGGCGTGCCGCTGGGATTCGATCGCGTTAAAAACGTCTCGCTCGAGGTCGGCGGGCTAGCCGGACAGAACGTGAGAGACTCGCCCCCCAATCTGCCGTTCAAGATCGCCCTGCTGCTCGACGAGAGCGGCAGCATCAGGGACCGGGGCTGGACCGACGATGTTCAGCGGGCGGTGCTGACAGCGATTGGCAAAGCGCCGGCCGATGCGCAGATCGCGATCTTTACCTTTGCCGATATCGACCCGCAGCAAAGCTTCGCGCCGCGCCTGCCCTTTACCAATAAGGACGAGGCGCTCAGTTGGATGCAGCAGGACGGCAACTACAACCCCGTCAGCGGCAACCCGACCTGCCTCTACGATGCCGGCCAGCGACTGCTCGACTATTTCAAAGAGCGGGTGACGGCCGGCGAGCGCCGGGCGATCATCCTCTTCACCGATGGGGTTGACGAGCGCGGGAACGGTCAGCCGTGCAGCAGGAGCACCCTTCAGATGCTGATCGACCGCATCAAGCTGGAGCAGCAAGCCGGCGTCTTCGTCCCCATCTTCACCGTCGGTCTGTGCGCCGGCGCCAGGGACTGCGCGGAGTTTCGCGACCCTGAGGCGCCGATCCGGCGGATCGCCGCCGCGACCAACGCCCTGTCCCTGTCTGCCTCTGATACCGACCTTGGGAGAGCCTTTGAACAGGTGATGGCCGACCTCGAAAGCCAGCGCTATGTCGAGGCCGTGCTTTTCCCATGTCAGGACAACAGGGCCATCTTGAGGGTCGAGTTGACCGGTGTCGATCAGCCCATCGAAACGGTGGTGCCCTTCGAGCCGCCGCGCTGCTACGCCCCCCGCGCCAGCGCGACGCTCACGGTCAACGAGCCGCGCAGCGAAGGCGGCGGCGTCTCGCACTACCCCATCCAGGTCACGCTGCAGAACACCAGCCCGCTGCCGATCGAGCCGCAGCGCCTTGTTGCGCGCCTCGTCAAGCCGAACGGCGAGCGGCGCGACCTTGGCCAGGTCGATCTGCGGGCGCCGCCCGGCGCGTCCGCCGACGGCGAGATCCGCATCCCACAGACCATCTTCGACCAGCAGGGCGACTACCGCATCGAACTGACCGCCACGAGCGAGCGGGGCGACCCTTTTCGCCCGAGCGACGGCGAGGCCCTGAAGCGGGCCTGCGGCGAGATCGCCAACGCCGATGTGATCATCGGCTGTGTCAAGTGGCAGCCTACGCCGTTGCCGCCGCTGACGTTCTCGATCGTCGGCGGGCAACAGTCCGGCCCGGGCGAGCCGTCGGCGCAGTTGATCCTGCGGCTGTCCGACCCCGAGCGGCTGCGGGCGAGCGGCGGGCCGGTCTCGTATGTCGTGACCGACCAGAGCCAGTGCGGAATCGACTCGACGCCCCGGGTGCTCGACCTCGGCACAACCAGCGCGGCCAACCCGCAGGTTGCGGTGTCAGTGAACCTGAAGCAACCCCTCGACCGGAGTCGCACCTGCAACGTGCAGGTGACCCTGCAGTTTTCATTAGAAGGCAGGCCGCAGCCGCCGGTCATCAGCGAGAACGTCTACGAACTCCCGCTCGCGGCGCCGCCGTTCTGGGCGAGGTACATCCAGCCGGCTGGCATCGGTCTGGCTGTTCTGGCAACCCTGGCGGCTGTCACCCTCGCCGTCCGTCTGATCCCCAGGCAGCGCCGGCCGAAACCCTACACGCCCCCGGACGACACCAAACCTCCTTCACCCCCCACGCCGGCCACGCCCCGGCCCGGCTTGCTGGTGAAGGTGATCCGGACAGTCGAACAAAACCAGCACATCGAACAGGAGTTCACGAGGTTTCCCGTGGTGATCGGGCGCAAGGAGGGCGACATCGTCATCCACGGCGATCCCAAGCTTTCCAGGCGCCAGGTGCAGATTGACCGGGACGATGGCGGTTTCATCCTGACCGATCTCAGCACCTACGGCACGAGGATCGGCGAGCGCCGCCTCAAGCGCGGCGAGCAGATCAGGCTCAACGGAAAGACCGTCGTGAAGCTGAGCGACAACACCATTGTCGAGTTGACCCCGCAGCCGTGAGTAGCGAGAGAATGAGGACGCGATGCAGAACTACTTCCACCTCTTGCGCTTCGTCGCCACAACAGGCATCGTCTGTCTGCTGCTGGGAGCGTCGGTTATGCCTTCGCGGGCCGCGGCGCAGCCAGGCGCCGCGCCGCTGCTACGTGTCACGAATGTTGATGGACAGCAGTGCCCGAACTTCGCCGTGGCCTTTCGCTATAGCGACGGGCAGCGAACCCCGGTCAACAACTTGCTGCCCGAGGAGGTGACCCTCCGCGCCGTCCCCAATGGCCCGGACCTGCCGATCACCCTCGCCAGGATGCAGGGCGGGTCGGTGGCTATGGCGATTGTCGTTGACGTTAGCGCGGCGATGGGCCAGGAAATGTCCCTCCGGCGCACACGCTTCAAGAACGTGTTGGAGCGCGTGACCGATCTGCTCCGCAAGTTGCACGCCGTTGAAAAGTACGAGGCGAGCCTCATCACCTTCGCCGATAGCGTGGAAGTCCGCGAGGCGAAGGTGGTTCAGTTGCGCTATATCACGAACGCCCTCAGCCGGGTGGAACGGGCCATTCCGACGCAAGCCGCGCCCGAGACGCCTTACCTGCTGTCCGAAGCGATCCGGCGCGGGCTTGAACAGTTAGAGAACGCGCCGCCTGAGTACGCGCGGGCGCTGGTCATTTTCGCCGCGGGCCAGGCTGGCGGCCAGATCGACATGAATAGCATCGGTGAGTTGCTGACGCGCATGGGCGCGAACCCTGCCTCGCTCACCATCGTCGGCCTCTCACCGGAACTCGAGGCCCAGACCGCGGCCCTGGGCGCCGCAAACTACTACCCCTTCAATGCGCAGGACCTCGAGCAGCTCGACGTGGAGCGACGGGCGATTGATCAGCGTTTCAGCGAGATCACCTCCGGCACCGGTTTCTACGTGGCGCAATTCAACGCCGCGACACTGCCGCCCGGATCACAGCAACTCCGCCTTACCGTCCGTGACACGCCTGCGGAGGTGGATCTCCAGGTCTGCCCCCTGTCCCCACGGATCGAGCTTTCCGCGCCTGCGATCCTGCCCGAGGGCAAACTGCAGCTCAGCGCCCGCGCGATCTTCGCTCAAACTCCTATCGTCAACGTGACCTACTATCTCGACGGGCGTGAGATCGGTGTCGCGGGCCCCGGCCCTGACCAGCGTTTCCGGCTCGACTTCGACCCATTCGCGCCGGCGCACGGGGGGTTCTTCAAGCCTGAGCGCGAGTATACGCTCACGGCGAGCGCAATCGACCAGGCCGGCACGAGCAGCCGACCCGAGGACACGGCCACGGTGCCTGTCGCCATGCCTGCGCGCCGGTGGCCCTGGCCGCAGATCGGCGCCGGCCTCGTCGGGCTTGCTGTCGTGGCGAGCATAGGCCTGTGGCTGGTCCGCCGGCAAGGGCGCCTCCGCCAGAATCCCGACCACGGAACGCCGCAGGACCCCAACAAGACCCAGCCGCCAGATGACGGCACCCTGCCGCCGGAGGACGGCACCCTGCCGCCGATCTCCGCGCCTCGCCTTCCGATGGAGAAATTTGTCTCTCTCAGGGTCGTAGTCGTTGACACGGTCGCCAACGATACGTACCACTATGACCTGAGCGACCCCGCCATCCCGAGCTACCACATCGGCTACCTCCGGGACAACCAGATCGTGATCAGGCGCCAGGCCCGGGGCCTCTCGCGCCACCACGCCAAACTGACCCCGGTCAGCGACGGCTCGAATCATGGCTGGGAGTTGACCGACACGAGTTCGTACGGGACGTATCGCGGCGCCGCGCCGAGCAATGACAACAAACTCGCCACCGAGAAGCCGATCAACGTGCATATCGGCGATACGCTCTGGCTTGGCGAAGAGATCAAACTCGTTCTGGAGGCGCTCAAGCCGCCCGCCCCGCAAAGCCCCCTCCGCGGCAGGGGCGCAAGCCCGGGAAGCGGCGGCGACACGCTCCCGCCTCAGGGCGACACTGAGCCGCCCGACTCCAGCAGTTCTCAGAGAGGTTGACCGACACGGGTCAGCACGGCGCCCTTTGCGGCCCGGCATCCCATCGAAGAACACCGTGTGACGAGACCGATACAGATCCAGCCCGGCGACATGGTCTGGATCGAGCGTGCGATCCGATTAACCTTATGAGTGGCCCTGATATGCAGCACGACAACCCGCATACGCCACCTCTGCTTCAGGTCGGGCAAATCGTTGACGCCTTCGAAGTCGTTGCGCCCTTGCGCACCCGTTCCAGGCAACCAGGCGAGCGGCGCTCGCAATCGCGCTCACGGACGCCCTCGGCGCAAGCTCAACAAGGCCAGGCCCGGCGCACGATCAGGGGTGGGCAGGCTGATCTGTACCTCGTGCGGCCGGTGAACAGCCGGCGCGGCCCGCTGTGGTGGCTCACGCTGCGACGCAACCTGTTCGGCGACACGCCGGCGCTGGTCGAGCGCCAACGACTCGGCGTCATCAAGATCACCGAGCCAAAGTTCGAGCAGAACCTGATAGACGAGCTCGACTACCTGTTCCGGCTGCAGCACGAGCGTCTGGTGAAGCCCTACAGCCGTCGTTTCGCCGATGTTATCCCTGCGCAACTGACGCGACTACCGCTTAGCTACACCCATGAGGGCGTCGGTTACCCCTATATCGTTCTCGTCTTTGAGCCAGGCGGGTCGCTTCAGGACTACCTGCGGGGCAAGGGCGGGGCGTCGCAGAAGGTGTTGCAGCCGGCCCAGGCCGTTGAGGTGGCCATACAGGTCGCCGAGGTGCTCCAGGCGCTCCATGCCGAGGGCGTCGTCCACCGTGACATTGCGCCGGCCAACATCGTCTTTCGCCAGCCGCTCTCGGTCCTGGCGCCGCGGCGGCCCGAAGTGGTGCTGATTGACCTCGCGGCCGCCAATTCCTTTCCCATGCAGCGTCTCCGTGAGCCGTGGGGCCGCTGGCGCTACCTCCCCCCTGAGAGCCAGCCGCGCCGCCGACCAGAAGATCCCGAGCCGCAGAATGGCCCGCAGACCGATGTCTATATGCTCGGCCTCCTGCTGTATGAACTGCTGACCGGCCCCCTCGAGGAGCAGAACGCCCAGCAGCGCCGCGACCGGACGTACCGCGAGCGCTCGATCGCCGAGCGGAACCCCGCGACGACAGCCTCGCCCGAGCTCCAGCAGCTCGTTATGGAGGCGATTAACCGCGACGTAGCTATGCGCGAGCAGGCTCTTCCCAATATGGCCGTCTTTGCGGAAAGGTTACGGCGTCTCCCCGAAGCCGGCCAGCCGGCGACCTTCCGCGGCCGTGTCACAGCGCGCCTGCTCATCGCCGCGCTGACCTGGCTCCTCGGCGCGACCCTGGCGCTGGCCATCATGACGACGACCATCGTTAGCCTTGGCGGAAGTGAGAGTCCGGCGGCAGTTCCGCCCACGCGGCCGATCCCAACTGCGACAATCGCGTTCCCCATCCAGTCTGCGACACCGTTTGCGGCGCCAGTCTCGCCGACGCCGGCGCCGACGATGGCGCCGACGATCACCGCAGTGCGAAATTGACCCTCACGGCGCTTACCGCTGCCGCATGACAGCAAAGGAGTCCTGATGGCATCGTCAACGTCTGTCGCGCGCAAACGGTCGCGCGTGCCGCCGGGATCGACTGGCGCAGCCACGCACCGCGCGGGCAAACCCCGGAACGAGGACAGCGTCCAGGTTACCCGCGCAGGCGACAGTATTATCGCACTGGTGGCTGACGGGATCAGCGGTGGCGAACTGGGCAACGTGATGAGCGCACTGGCTATTGAGCAGGCAGTAGCTTCGCTGCGCGCGGCGAGCCCTGTCGAGCCGCGGGCGGCGCTCGAGCGCGCCTTCGAGTCGGCCCAGGCAGCCATCCTTCAGCGCAAACAGGAGAACGGGCTATCCCGCAGCGGCACTACCCTCGTGTGCGCCTGGCTCGTCCCTGAGGGCGAGGGGCTGCGGGCCTACCTCGCCAACATCGGCGACTCGCGGGCTTACATCTTCCGGCGCGATGGCACGGCGCGGCAGGTGACGCAGGATCACCATAATGGCGAGCGTCTGACCTACGCTCTGGGCTTTCCGATGCATCCCTCGACTGTGCCGGGCTTTTACGCCGACGAACGCCTCGAGCCTGGCGAGACGCTGCTCCTCTGTAGCGACGGCCTCTACAATGTGCTCGATCCCCGGCAGATAGCCCCGATGCTCCAGAGGCACAATGCCCAGCAGGCGGCCGACCGCCTCGTCGCCGAGGCGCGCCATCGGGGAACAACCGATAACGCGAGCGCGGTGGTGGTCAGTCTCGCCTCCGATGCCCGTAGAGTCAGCCCGATCCTGTTAGGCGGGATCGCAAGCCTGGCTCTGTTCCTGGTGGGGCTGGCGCTGCTGGGTGGATGGCTCTCGCCCTCCATCCCACCGTTGCTCCCTCCCCTGCTCGTCGAGACGCCCGCGCAGCAGCCATCAGGCGTCAACGGCCCTGGCCCACTGCCAGCCACTACGGCCGGCTCCAACGCTCCCTCGCTGCCGCCACAGCCCACTCGTGAGCCGACAAACGCCCTCCCGACCCGGACGCCGACACCGACGGCCACGGCGACCCCGACTCCGACCCGCACGCCGAGACCCATAGTTACCCGCACGCCTCTGCCCCGGGCTACCGCAACCACCGCCCCGGTTCAGCCCGCGACGCCGACGGGGGAGGCCACCCCCGAGCAGCCGGGGAGCACGCCCGCGCCCGCCGAGCCGACGTTACCGGCGCCGACCGCGCCACCCGCGCCCGCCCAGACGGCGCCGCCCGCCCAGACGGCGCGGCCCACGCCCGCGCCCGCCCAGACGGCGCCCGCCCAGACGGCGCCGGCGCCACCGGCGCCGCCCACGCCCGCGCCCGCCCAGACGGCGCCGCCAGCGCCCACGCCTGACCAGCCAGCCGCGCCATCTGCCGAGCCAACACCGGCCCGGACCGTCGAACCGACCGCTCAGCAGTCAGGCGGGCGAAGCGCTCGATATGGGTATGGTTTCAGCCGTCCATGCGGCTGCGCCACGCGCGAACAGGATGAACATACGGTTGTTCCCAGGAGGGCGTAGCCTGCCCACCCCCCCGCGGGCGGGGGGGGGGGGTCTCCCCGCTCACTGTTGCCTGGGCGGAGCAGCCAGGCCCTCCCGCGGGCAGGGGGTGGGGGAACCAGGTTTCCCCACCCTCTGCTCCAGAAGACCAGGTGGAGCGGATTCACTGTTCAATCACCATGCACGACGATCATCGCAAACAGTTGAAGCATGCCTTAGTGACCAGGGAGACACCGATGCGCATCTCGCTGTTCCTCCTCTGCGTCGTCGCCGCGAGCCTGCTGGGGGCTTGCGGGACAAGCGCGCCTCCCACACCTGCGGCAACTCTGCCGACGGCAACCTCAGCGCTGCCTGCACAACCCGCCCTGCCCCGGCCATCGCCCACGCCCGATCTCGGCCCGCAACTCGACGCCGCGCGGCGCCAGGCCGACGACAAAAACTTCGAGGACGCCCTCGACGTACTGGTGCCGCTTGCCGAGTTACACCCCGAGCGCCCGGATATTGCCAACCTGCTTGCCGCGGTTTATGACCAGGGCGGCAGCCACTTGCTGGGCAGTGCAGCGGGGCAGCCGGTTGCAATTCAGGATGCCTATCTGATGTTCTCAAAAGGTCTGGACGCAAACCCGACCGACGAAGAGCTGCGCAAACGCCTGCAGATGCACAAGAACATGTCTGCGCAGCTCTTCCATCTGGCCCAGCACCTCGAACGGCTCACAGCCCTGGGCCAGAACCAGGCGCCACAGGAGGAGAAGCTACGGCTTGCCAACGCGATCTACGAACTGCTCCGGCAATTGCAGCCTTCATACGCCGAGTATCTAACGGCGCTGCCATCCGATCAACTGCTGGCCACCGCGGAAGTTTACGAGAGCGCCGGCAAGGCGCTGCGCAATCACAACGAGGCCAGGCCGCTCTTCGAAAAAGGAAAGGATATCTGCATGTGGGTGGAAAGGAGCACCACCGCCGAAGCGCCCGATCATGCTCGAGCCAGCCAGTGCCGTGAGCAATTCGACCTTCTCGCGAACCCGCCACCGACACCGACGCAGCGTCCGGCGCCGACGCCGCGACCAACAACCCCGGCGGACTCCGCTAAGAGACTACGCTTCGTCAGGGCGAATGTGAACGATGAACCAACGTGCATTTCGGTAGGAATCCGCGGGATCAGCACAAGTGGATGGACGTTCAGAGTGGATGGAATAGAAGGCGTAGCCATGTTCGATGGAGCCGGCAACGCCCGTATCTGCAATGTTGGCCACCGCCAGGAAGTCACCATCTCCGTTTACAACAATCAGGGCCAACCGGTCCCCGGAGGTCGAGGGGTGCCGGCCATCGGCGGGGCCATCATGGTCGCTGACTGGCGCTAACAACACGGTGAGCGTCCGGCCTCGATGGTGGGCGCATGGCCGGTATTTCAGCCGTCCGCGCGGTTGGGCCGCACACCGACGGGATGAATATCCTTCCTGGGAGGGCTGCGCCCTCCCAAACCCTCCCACCGGGAAACCGGGTTTCCCCAGCCCCCTGCGCGCGGGCCAGGCCCGCTCCCACCCTCCCGCGGGCGGGGGTGTGGGGAAACCCGGTTTCCCCACGCCCCCTGCGCGCGGGCTACGCCCTCCCAATCCCTCCCACCGGGTGAGGGGCTGGGGAAACCCGGTTTCCCCACGCCCCTCCTCCGAGGAACGATGGTCACGTTAGACGGTCATGCGCAGGGCGCACCACGCCCGCCGCAACCGGCCCGGGCGCGCGGGCGTCCCGCCCGCGGCGCGGCTCCGCGGGGACGGTGCCGGCCCCCTCCCTGACCCACCCCCCGCTGGGGGCGGGAGTCCGGCTCCTCCCCCCGGCGGGGGGAGGCTGGGAGGGGGGCTGAACGCTGCGAACGATAGTCACCTCAGCGCGCGCTGCCCGACCAGCTTGCCCAGGCGGGCGGCGAGGGCGCCGGTCACGCTGAAGCCTCCACGTCTCCTCGGCGAGGAAAGAACCTTCCGGCTGGAGTGTCAAGCATGGGCAGCACCGCGGATGGCAGCCTGTCTTCGCCGGTGTAGGCGCCACGCTCCGCATAGGCGGCCCCCTGGAGTACAAGGAGCGTGATCGAGCGACTCGCCAGGTCGACGATCCAATACTCCGGCACACCCATGCGGGCATACGCGGCGCGCTTGCCACTCACGGCGTCACGATCGTAGGCTGCCGCGCTGGGCGAGCTAATCTCGACGACGAGGTCGGGCGGGCCGATCAGCCGTCGCTCGGCAATAATACCGCTGTTGGAGGCAAGCACGACGACGGCGTCGGGCCGCACCACGCTGCCACCGGCATCGATATCCGGACTGGTGAAGACCCGACCGAGTCCCGTGTCTTCGACGGCGGTCACGAGCCGCGCGGCGACAATCGCTGCGACGTTCTCGTGCTCAGGGATGGGTGCGGGAGCCATATAGAGCACTCCGGCAAGGATCTCGTAGCGATAGCCGGCGAGGTCGGGCAGGGCGCAGTAGTCGGCATACGTCCACTGGCCCTGAGGCGGCCCGGGGACGTGGCTTGCCCGCACGACAACCTCCGCTGTGTCGGGGATCGTGAGTGTCATGCTCAACCTCACGCATTGATAGCCGATAGCCGATAATGCAGCGATTACGCCTCACGCGGAGAGCGGAGTATGTCTTCGCCGTGTTCGCCAGGTAATAGTCTTTGAGAATTTCATCCGCTACACATTATCCTTTGGAGCGGGGTGGGGGGGGCCCCCCCCCCCCCAGGAAGGATGTTCATCCCGTCGGTGCGCGGCGGAGCCGCATGGACGGCTAACGTGAAAATATGGTCTTTGAAAAAATAATCCGGTATAGCCCGCGCAGGCGGGCTTTGCATCCCGTAGCCGAGGGCTTTAGCCCGACGGCTAGACTGGCATAGCGGATTAATTTCTCAAAGACCATATAAGCCCTCGGCGAGGGGCATGGGGAAACCGGGTTTCCCCATACCTCAGCGGATGCGGGCCGGAGGCCCGCGCACCCAGGCCCCGCCCGCGGGAGGGTCTGGGAGGGCGCAGCCCTCCCAGGAAGGATGTTCATCCCGTCGGTGCGCGGCGGAGCCGCATGGATGGCTGAGGTGACTATCGCGCGCCACGCGCGGCCCCCCTCCCGGCCTCCCCCCGCTGGGGGGAGGAGCCGGGGTAACTGTTCACACCTGGGGTAACCCACGCGCCTGGGAGTGAGGGCACCCTGCCCTTGTCGCATCTCCGCGGGCAAGATGGTCTTTGAATACATAATCCGGTATAGCCCGCGCAGGCGGGCTTCGCATCCTGTAGCCGAGGGCTTTAGCCCCACGGCCAGCCCGATATACCGGATGAATTTCTCAAAGACCATGATGCCCGCGCTCCCGAGAGAAATGTGAACACTTACGAGCCGGGTTCCCTCCTCCAGTGGGGGCGGGCTGGGGAGGGATGGGGAAACCTCGTTCCCCCACGCCCCCGCCCGCGGGAGGGTGAGGGCGCAGCCCTCGAGCAGGGGTATAGGGAAACCTGGTTTCCCCATCCCCCCAGCGAGGGGAGGCCGGGAGGGGGGCCGAACGCTGCGCCGTTCGCAGCTCCTACGAAATGCCTTACACCCTTCTTCGCCCCGCAAGGATTCAGCACGCAGAATCCAGGACTCAGAACTCAGAAATCAGGACATGTGTGCGAGCGAGGGGGCGAGCACAACCCGAAAACCGGAGTTGATGACGTTCCATTCGTCGAGGTCGAGGTAGCCGAAGGTCCGCGCCCCGCAGCGAACAAATGTTTCATCATTGGACCAGGACCCCCCACGCCATGGCGCTCGCCCATCTGTAAAGTCTTTTTTCGCTGCGTGGGCGCCGGCAGGGTAGGCGTTGTATTCATTCGCGCAGACTTCCCAGACATTGCCGGCCATGTCCAGCGCCCCGCACGCCGCCGCCCCCGCCGGGCAGCACCCCACCGGCGCCAGCGCCAGCCCCAGCTCGCCCGTCCACGCCGCCTTGTAGATCGCCCGCTCGGGCGTGGGCGCCTCGCCGCCCCAGGGGTAGGGCCGCCGCTCAGCGCTCCCGTCGAAGCTCGCCGCCGTCTCCCACTCGGCTTCAGTCGGTAGCCGGATCACATGGCCTGGAGGCAAGGCCCCGTGTAACCGCTCGGTGAGCCAGGCGCAGTAGGCCGTCACCTCGTGCCAGGTCACTCCCACCACCGGCCGGTTGGGGCCATGATACAACACGACCCACTGCCATAAGGGAGGCGCTCTTCGACGCTTGTTGATCACCTGTTCCCACCCCTCCGGCGCCCACCAGCGTTCGGCGCCGGGCCGATAGCCCTCGGCGACAAAGGCGGCATACTGCGCCACGGTGACGGGAAAGCGGGCGATCCAGAAGGGCTGGAGCGCCAGTTCAACACTATCCCGGGTCGCTCGCCCGGTCTTCTCTTCCCAGCCCCCGATCCGGTAGCGCCCACCCGGCACGTAGCAGAAGTAGCCCTCCGGGCGCCCGAAGGTCTGGCTCAGCCGCCCAGGCTCGGCCTGCCACTGCGCGTCCTCGACGGGGTAGCGCGGGTCGCCCAGGAGGCCCAGCGCCGTCCCGGCCTCCAGACGCTGGGTCAGCGGCACCGAAGGGTCGGGCTGCTCCAGCAGTTCGACCAGGGCCGCGCGGAGCTGCTCCTCGAAGCCGAGCACGTCATTGGCGCTGCCCACGAACGCCCCGCGCTGGCCCAACTCGGCGTAGCAGGCCGCGGCCAGCAGCGCGTCGCGCTGGCGCTGGAGGGCGGGCTTCGTCGCGTCCAGCCCCCGCCGGGGAGACACCAGGAGCTGCAGCCAGCTAAAGGCGAGGCTCCGTTTCTCTTGCCGCGCGAGGCGCCCCATCAGGAGGAGCGCGACCTCGCGCCAGCGGTCGCCGCCCGCCGCCCACTGCTGGTAGATCAGGTCAGGGTTTTCCTGGCCCGCCAGGTGGCAGGCCGCCAGGTACTCCTCGAAGGTCAGGTGGGGCAGCACATAGGTCTCGTCGGCCTCCTCCAGCACCAGGCCCGTCTCCTCGCGCAGGATGTGGATGAAGCGATCGCTCCGGCGCACCACCTCCTCGCGGGGGACGGCGCGCGGATCGGTCGGGTTGAGCCGGGCGCGGAAGAAGGTGTCGAGCGTGTCGCGGAGCAGCGCCCCGCTGAGCACGCCGCGCCCATCAACCTCCTGCTGGTGGGCCGCGAAGGCGAGCTGGTGCAACACGGGGCGCAGATCCTCGGCGCTCAACAGCGGCAGCTCCAGGCGCTCGCCGATGCTCTGCTGGCGCCGATCCACATCGCTCGAGCGCACCCCTTCCCAGCGATCCAGCAGCAGCCTGACCAGCTCCTCGTACACATCCACCCGCTTCTCGGGCATCTCCTTCTTGTTATAGTCGAGCAGCGCCAGCATGGTCAGCAGCAGCGGCGAGGTCGTCAGCCCGCGCAGCACCTCGCGCCGCTCCAGGACCTCCACCAGGCGTCGCGCCCGCTCCTCGGCGTCGGCGGGGGTGTAGAGCGCCTGGGCGGAGCTACACGTCTCGGCATACCAGGCGCGCGCGAAGTGGCGCACCTGGCCGAAGGCGAAAGGCTGGAGCCGGCGCAGCGCCCAGTCATCGCGCAGTTGCCAGGCCGCGTCCTGCTCATAGGGCCGGGTGCGGCACGTGACGACCAGCCGGGAGCGGTCGAGCTGGCGGTCGAGCCGGCGGATGGCCTCGGCGATGCGCTCACGGCGCGAGCGGCGCCCCTGGGTCGTCGCTTCGAGCGTGCCGGGCACCTCATCCAGACCATCGAGGCAGATCAGCGCCCCACCCTTGCGCCAGGCCAGGAGCACCGAGTCGCGCAGGCCGGCGCGCAGGCCGGCCGGGCCGAGCACCGGGCGCAGGAGCGCGTCGATCAGCGCCTCCAGGTCGCCCTCGGGATCATCCGAGAGACACCGGGCCACCGGCCCGAGCGGGCAGAAGAAGGGGATGGGCAGCGGCTTCGCCGGATCGCGCCCGCGCAAGAGCGCCTCGGCGATGCTGACCGCCAGGTAGCGCAGCAGCGTGGACTTGCCGGAGCCGGGGCCACCGAGCAGCACCAGGCGCGAGCAGGCCCGGATCGCGTCAAGGGGCTGTTCGGGGCGATACCAGTGGCCACTGAGCGTCTGCGGCAGGCGGGCGCCCTCCAGATCGCGCCGCGCCGCCTCCCAGACTTCATCAGGCGCGCGGCCGGTGATCCACGCTCCATCCGCGGCGATCTGGCGCTCCGGCCACCCGGCGGCGCGCTCATCGGCATGCAGGGCGCGCAGCGTGGCGCGATCCAGCGCCGGGATGCGCACCTCCGCGGGGAGCACGCGCGCGGGATCAGCCGCTTGCATCTGTTCCAGCAACTCCTGAGGGCCAAGGATGAATGGCGCAACCGGGATCAGCGCCTCGGTCGTGAGCGACGTAAACACCTTGAGCAAGCTGATCGGCGGCATCGTCGTCTGCTCGCGCCCGCTCTGCTCCTTGCCGAGGAGCTTGCCGAGGCGCAGGCGACCGTGCTCGGCGACGAGGGCGCGCAGGTAGCTGTCGAGCAATTCCTTGCCATCGGCGGGCGCCTGGGCGCCGAAGAACATCTGCACGGTGCCCTGGTTGACGCCGACGTTGGCCCCGGTCAGCCGACTGTCACCCGCGAGCGTGGCCTGCCCCTGGACCGGGTCGCCCGCGGCCCTGGTGACATTGCCCACCTGCCCGTCGAGGAAGATCAGGGCCTCGAGCCGGGCCAGCTTCTCCGGCGGAAGGTGCGCGGCGCGGGCGGCCAGGGCGGCGCGGGCGGTAGCCTCGTCATACGTTGCGCGCAGGGCGCGAATCTCGGCAATCAGCGCCTGGAGGGGATCGCTCATAGGCTCGTCGTGCAGCAGAATGGAGCGACAGCCGGCGACACGCGGGATCGCTGACAGTGTACCACGCGGCGCGCAGCGCAGGCAAGAACAGTGGCGTAACGTCCAGGGCTACGTCAAAGAGTCCGGTTGATCGTCCGCGCCGTGGGCGTCATGGGCTTTGAGTACATAATACCAAGTGGAATTGGCAATCCCGCATGGTCCTGCTCATCTCCACAGCTCGACAGCTCCACACAGGGCTTTGGAGAGCTGGAGAGCTGTGGAGGTGTGGAGCTGAGCCAATGCGATGCCATCAAGTGGAATCGGTATAATCCGCTCCAGGCTGCGCAGGCGGCCTTCGCATCCCCTGGCCGAGGGCTTATGGTCTTTGAATACATCATCCGGTATAGCCCGCGCAGGCGGGCTTCGCCTTGCCTAGCCGAGGGCTTTAGCCCGACGGCCAGCCCGGTATACCGGATGAATTGCTCAAAGACCATCAGCCCCACGGCTAGCCCGGCATACCGGATGAATTGCTCAAAGACCATCAGTCGCCGGGCGGACGACGTTGACGTAGCCGTAACCGTTCACACCTGGGGTAATTCTCGCGCCTGGGAGCGCGGGCGTCCCGCCCGCGTCGCGTCTCCGCGGGCAAGATGCCCGCGCTCCCAGGAGAACTGTGAACACGTACGACGTAGCCCTGGGTGGCGTAACGTCGCGCATGCCCCCCGCGCACACCGCGCGACCAGGGTTCGGGAACGGCGCGTCCCGGCCCGTCCCCACGTGTGAACACGCACCGGATAACACGAACGCGGAACCTCGCGCGAGGTTCCGCGTCCCACCCTGGTGGAGCGAAGGGGATTCGAACCCCTGACCTCCTGCTTGCAAAGCAGGCGCTCTCCCAACTAAGCTATCGCCCCGGGTCCACGCCAGTATGTCAGATTGGCGGGAGTTGCGGGGCCTGCGGCGCCCGCACTGCCTGGGAGGGCTACGCTCTCCCAAACCCTCCCACCGGGTGGGGATATGGGGAAACCCGGTTTCCCCATCCCCCTGCGCAAGGGCTGCGCCCTCGCAAACCCTCCTGCGGACGAGGGCGTGGGGAAACCCGGTTTCCCCATCCCCCTGCGCACGGGCGTCGCCCTCGCAAACCCTCCCAGCGGGTGGGGATATGGGGAAATCCGGTTTCCCCATCCCCCTGCGCAAGGGCTGCGCCCCCCCAAACCCTCCTGCGGGCGGGGGCAGGGGGAAACCCGGTTTCTCCATCCCCCTGCGCAAGGGCTACGCTCTCCAAACCCTCCTGCGGGCGGGGGCAGGGGGAAACCCGGTTTCCCCATATCCCCTGCTTGAGGGCGTCGCCCTCCCAGACCCTCCTGCGGGCGGGGGGATGGGGGAACCTGGTTCCCCCATGTTCACGTTAGCGCCCTGCACAGAAAAGGCAAAAGGTAAAAGCGTGCATCACCTTTCACCTTCTGCCTTTTGTCTTTACATGAGCCTGGTGGGCGTAGGTGGACTCGAACCACCGACCTCGATCTTATCAGGATCGCGCTCTAACCGGCTGAGCTATACGCCCCTGCGCCACTGCCGAGTATAGCACACGGCAGGGGGGGTGTCAAATGCTTATTCCGCGGCCAGTTCAGCTTGAAGGGCATTGATCGCGATGCGGACCTGGCGCGCGCGTTCTTCGAGCGTGGCGACCATAGCCCGGGCGGCGGAGAGACGCGCGGCGCGGGCCCCGGCCACGGCGCCCGCCGGCACCTGTTCGGCCTCCAGGCGCCGAACCGATTGGCGGGCCAGTTCGATGCTCGGCGCGAGCGCGGTCAGCCGCTGGTTGAGTTGCGCGACCCGGCTATAAATGAAGCTGTCAGTCATAGGATGGTGACTCTCCCCTCCATTGCGCGGCCCCATCATCAGGTGATGATGGGGCCATGTCACGCTGCGGTGCAATGAGTGATAGCGTTACATATAGTATACCACAGTTCCACGCCTTTTGCACAGGTTGCGAACAGGAAAATGGTGCGAAAGGTGTTCAGAGTGACGGGGGGGCATAAACCGCGGGATGGTCAGGCCCTCCCGCGGGCCGGGGACCGGGTGCGCGGGGGATGGGGAAACCCGGTTTCCCCATCCCCCTGCGCAAGGGCTGCGCCCTCACCTTCCTCCCGGGGGCGGGGGGATGGGGAAACCCGGTTTCCCCACACCCCTACTCCAGCAGCCGATGTTCACGTGAGACGGTCATGCGCATGGCGCACCACGCCGCGATGACCATGGCCCGGGAGCGCGGGCGTCCCGCCCGCGCCACGGCGCCGTGGGCGCGGTGATGGCCCCCTCCCTGACCCGCCCCCACTGGGGGCGGGAACCCGGCGCCTCCCCCCAGCGGGGGGAGGCTGGGAGGGGGGCTGGACGCTGCGAACGATGGTCACCTCAGCCGTCCATGCGGCTCGCGCCGCGCACCGACGGGATGAACATACTTCTTGGGAGGGCGCAGCCCTCCCAGACCCTCCTGCGGGTGGGCTGCCCTCGTCGCGTCTCCGCGGGCAAGGTGACTGCCCCCCTCCCCAGCCCTCCCCCCGCTGGGGGGAGGGAGTCCGGCTCCTCCCCCCAGCGGGGGGAGGTTAGGAGGGGGGGTTCAGCGCCGCATGCGCGTAGGTGAGCAGCTTATGTTCACCTCAGCCCTCCATGCGGCTCCGTCGCACAACACCGCAATGAACATAAGGTTGTTTTTGGGAGGGCGCAGCCCTATAGGCGCGAACTTAGCGCACATGACCAATCGAAGATCCCATCAGCCTGCGGTCGCCAGCCAGGTCGCCTGCGTCCGGTGCTGTACCCACTCCCGGATGTGGGTCTCC
>Ga0272446_1001768_pt1 | contig 30749 bp, 26 predicted proteins | sample YNPCB0061_FD_194587 | JGI IMG/M metagenome (GOLD analysis project Ga0272446, IMG submission 194587) | Hot spring microbial mat communities from Yellowstone National Park, WY, United States - YNP-CB-006-1 | ecosystem: Environmental > Aquatic > Thermal springs > Hot (42-90C) > Sediment | place...
TAATATTTTTTTTACGATTTCCGTACATCTTTTTGTTTTTACCCACTCCAAAGTATTGAAAACCAATTTTTCATATTCAGAAGGTTTCAAATTGTGGATCTGGTTCATCAAATCATGGTAATTGGTATAACTAATACAATTTTTTCCTGGAACCAAATCATGAGGGGCACAAAACTTAGGTTTTAAATGTAAATTTTTGAAACATAGTACACATCCATTGGCGGCTAATTCATAATGTCTAAGGCAATCCCAACCTGACCGTTTTGTCGTTATACCAAATTGGCTTTCTTGTAAGTCTTTATAATATTCCGCTTCTTTGGTAAAAACGTATCGATTTTCTTTTTTTAGATGCTTACTAATTTCCAAATCCACAATGTGTTCAGTGAATAATTTTTTTTTAATGGGCATTTGAGAAACAATCTTTGAATCTGGAATACCGAAACTTATGGGATAAATATTTTTGGGAAGTTTATTTTGAGATTGAAAAAAAAATTCTGGTAAGATTTTATAAAACAAAGATTGAAAAGTTTTAGGGGTAATTTCTCTTTTGAAGTACGGAAAATAATGATGCGGTTTTTTTGCAAACCAATTTTTAGGATTTTTCCAATATTTACCTGCATATAGAAAAATGTTGGGTTTATCTTCACCATCTAAAACAATTGTTTTTTTAGGATTTAAGTAAGGAAAAAGCCATACAAAAATATCGTATTGTCTATATATGGAGGTAAAAATCACCCAATCAAAATCTGAGATTTCTTCTGCGGAGTTTATATGGAAAGGTTGTTTTAAGTGTTTGGATAAAATTTGATAATAAGTGAAACCGTTACCTCTTACTTTTGAAATATCACTTTCTTGGTATAAAATTTCTTTTACAGGGTATTCAAAAACCTGATTTCCGAATAATAATTTCAAGCCAATAAGAAAAGTATCGGCGAGATAATCTTCTTGTGGGTGATTGATAGCAAGAATTTTCACGAAAAAGAAACTACTTAACGAGTAAATTTTTCAAAGCAGCTTCTGCTGTTGGATAAATAAATTGGTATCCCATTTCTATAGCTTTTTTAGGGTAAACCAATTGACCTTCGAGTAAAAGCATGGCTCTTTCGCCGAGTAAAGATTTTATCAACATAGCAGGCAAAGGCAAACAAGAGGGTTTGTGTAAAACTTTACCAAGAATTTTAGAAAACTGAGCATTGTTCATAGTTTCAGGAGCAACCAAGTTTAAAGGACCTGAAACATTTTCATGATGAATAGCCCAGTCAATTAAATTTACAACATCAGCAATATGGATCCAAGGAAAACCTTGTTTACCATTACCGATATAATTACCTGCATAAAACTTAAAAGGAGGTATAATTTTAGGCAAAGCACCGCCGTCCATTCCTAAAACTATACCTGTTCTTAATAAAACCGTTCTTATATTAGCTTTTAAAGCTTCTGCCTCCCATTTTACAGCAACATCTGCTAAAAAATCATCACCCGGTGAGGAATGTTCATCTAAAATTTTAGAACTTTTTGTACCATAATAACCAATGGCAGAACTTGAAACAAAAACTTTAGGTTTATTTTCTGATTGATGAATGAAATCAACGCATGCCCTAGTTGCTTTTATTCTGCTTTCCAAAATTTCATTCTTGTATGATTTTGTCCAATTTTTATCAGCTATTCCGGCACCTGCCAAATTGATTAATACATCAACATTATCTATTGTTGGTATTTTACCATTTTCATAAGTTATATAAGATAAACCTTCTTGATTACTAGAAGTAGGTTTTCTAGTTAAAATAATGACCTGGTTTTTTTGGGTCAAAAAATGTTGAGTTAAATGTTTACCTATGAAACCGGTTCCTCCCGTGATTAAAACTTTCATGCTAAAAAAATTAATTAAGAAAACAAAATTACTGACAAAATTAGTCGCAAAAATAGAGGAAAAATTTGGTAAACAGAACTATTTTGTTATAAATTGCAAAATGAAATATTACTTACAAAAAAAAGATTTATTTTTGTTGAAAAATGGAAATTAGGATGAAAAAATTTACTGCCATTCTGTTAGCGTTTGCTTTGTTGGTCATAGGTTTTTTAGCAGGCTTTATGTTCAAAACTCCTGAATGGAAAAAGTTTTTTGAGAACATGGATAAATTTGAGCAAGCGCTCAAATACGTAAATAAGGAATATATTGAAGTAGTAAATAATGATGAATTGATTGATAATGCCATTTCGGGAATGCTTCAAGGTTTAGATCCACATTCTTTTTATATTCCCAAAAAAGAAATGCAAGAAGTAGAAGAACAAATGACTGGAAGTTTTGAGGGGATTGGAGTAGAATTCCAAATTGTTGATGATACGATTATGGTAGTATCCCCTATTGAAGGTGGACCTAGTGAAAAATTAGGTATTCAATCAGGAGATAGAATAATAAAAATAGGTGAAAAAAATGTAGCCGGTGTTGGTTTTACCAATAACGATGTTATAAAAAATCTTAGAGGCAAAAAAGGTACTGTAGTAGAAATTACGATAAAAAGACCCGGTTTGAATAAACCTTTAACCTTCAAAATTGAGCGTGATAAAATTCCTGTTTATTCTGTGAATTATTCTTATATGATTAACGAAGAAACCGGATACATCAAAGTAAGTCGTTTTGCTGAAACTACCTATAACGAGTTTCGTTCACATTTATTGAATTTAAAACAAAAAGGTTTAAAAAATTTGATTTTGGATTTAAGGGGAAATCCGGGTGGTTATTTACAAATGGCATATTACATGGCAGATGAATTTTTGGGAGACAAAAAGCTTATTGTTTATACAGAAGGTCGTATTCCGGAGTCGAATGCAAGATACGATGCTACTGCGGCACTTTCTAATTTTGAAGAAGGTGGATTAGTCGTATTAATAGATGCGGGTTCTGCATCGGCTTCTGAAATTGTATCGGGGGCAGTTCAAGATTGGGATAGAGGTTTAATTATAGGAACACGTTCCTTTGGAAAAGGTTTAGTTCAAACTCAAAAAACTCTTAAAGACGGCTCCGCGATTCGTTATGTAATTTCTAAATACTATACACCTTCTGGTAGATGTATCCAAAAACCTTACAATAAAAAAGCCAAAGAATATAATTTAGACTTGCTTGAAAGGCTCGAAAATGGGGAACTTTTTGATGAATCGAAAATTCAATTACCTGATTCCTTAAAGTATAAAACAAATGCCGGTAGAACCGTTTATGGAGGCGGTGGAATTATCCCCGATGTTTTTGTTCCTTATGATACTATAGGACGCTCAGAGTACCTATCCGATTTGTATGCAAATAATGTTTTTCGTCTGTTTTCTTTAAGATATGTTGAACAAAACCCAAGCCTAAAAACTCAATATAAAGACTCAAAGGAGTATGTTGCCAAATACATCGTTAATGATAAATTGGTTAAAGATTTTACGACTTTTGCTGCCTCTCATAATGTTCCTTTTGTGGAAAAAGATTTTAGAACCTCTCAAGAAATTATCAAAAACAACTTAAAAGCATTTATTGGTCGTAGCTTATATGGTGATGATGGATTTTATCCTACCCTTCATCAACAAGATAAATTTGTTCAAAAAGCTATTCAATATATGCCCAAAGCAATTAATCTTTCAAAAACCGGTAAATTTGAAAAATAAATTAAAATTTTTTTATGAATTTTCTGGAATACCTTAACCAATTTTTAGATTACGAAATTTTATCCATCGGAACTTATAAACTCAAAGTTTACAGCATTGTACTATCTTTCTTGGTTTTTTTAATAGCCAAAGTAATTATGATGGTACTAAAAAAATGGTTAGACATCAAAGTTAATCGTAAAGATTTAGATGTTGGTAATGAGTACGCTATTTTGACAATTGCTAGTTATTTACTTTGGATTTTAACCGTAGTAATTATTTTAGAAATTTTAGGAATTGATGTTACCATTTTAACCGCTGGTTCTGCTGCATTATTAGTGGGTATCGGTCTCGGTATCCAAAGCATTTTTATGGACTTTTTATCCGGAATAGTATTATTATTAGAAGGAGAAAATAAAGTAAATGATATCATTGAATTTGATAATCGAGTAGGAATAATCAAAAGAGTAGGCATCAGAACCTCTGAAATTCAAACTTTTAATGATACCGCTGTAATTGTACCGAACTCCAAGTTAATCAATAATTACATAGTAAATTGGAGCCATACCGATAAAACCGCTCGATATTCCGTAAAAGTTTCTGTTTCTTATCGTTCCGATGTTCGTTTAGTTGAAAAATTATTAATTGATAGTGCTAATGAGGATCCAAGAATTTTAAAAATTCCTGCTCCTTTTGTAAGAATGGAAGATTTTGGCGACAACGGCATTGTTTTTAGTGTTTATTTCTGGACAAAAGAAATTATTTTTTCTGAAAATATCCGTAGTGACTGTCGTTACAGAATTTTTGAAAAGTTCAAGGAGCATGGTATCGAAATTCCTTTCCCACAAAGAGTGGTTACAATGGTAAATACATAGGGTTGAGGTCATTATTGATGGGTTTTCTTTCTCTATTCCTTTTCACGATTTACCTAAAGATAGATTTTTTTGCGTAATTTTGTACGGTATTTCTAAAATGATTGCTTTAAATAATTTTAGTTTTGACTTTGGGGGAAGAAGGTTATACAATAATGCAAATTTTCATATCAAAGAAGGAGAAAAAGTGGCTCTGGTTGGCAAAAATGGTACGGGAAAGTCTACTTTTTTAAAAGTCCTAACGGGTGAGTATTCTTTGACGGAGGGTTCTTATTCAAAACCTAAAAATCTTAAAATCGGATTTTTAAATCAAGATTTGTCTTCAATAAATTTTGAACAGTCTATTTATGAAGTTGCTTTAAGTGCATTTGAAACCGCAATTCAACTTAAAAAAGAGTTGGAGAATTTGTATGAACAGTTAGAAAATAATTATTCTGATGAGCTTTTAATAACTTTGAATGAAAAGCAAATGGCTTTTGAAGCGGCAGGAGGAAACACCATGGAGCAAGAAACAAAGCAAATGCTATCGGGCTTAGGTTTTCCTGAAAGCATTCAATCAAGACCTTATTATACTTTTTCAGGAGGTTGGAGAATGAGGGTTTTACTTACTAAATTGCTTTTGCAAAAACCGGATTTGTTGTTACTCGACGAGCCTACCAATCACTTGGATTTGCCTTCTCTGCAGTGGTTGGAACAATACTTAATCAATTTTCCCGGTGCTTTTATTTTGGTTTCTCATGACCGTTATTTTTTAGAAAAAACTACCAAAAGAACCGTAGAAATAGCTTTTCAAAAGTTTCATGATTATGCGGGTAACTACAGTTTTTATCTAAAAGAGAAAGAAGAAAGAGAAAAAATTCAGCAAGCTGCTTATGAAAATCAACAAGAATTTATCAAACAACAAGAAAGATTTATTGAAAGGTTTAAAGCGAAGGCTTCTAAGGCTTCGCAGGCTCAGAGCAAAATCAAACAATTAGAAAAATTAGAACGCATTCAAGCAGTTGAAAAAGACCATTCAACCATCAAATTAAAATTTCATGTTAAGAAACCTTCTGGTGTTGATGTTCTTCATTTAGATTTAAAAGAAAAATCTTATAATGACTTAACATTGATTAAAAATTCACAAATCAGCATACGACGAGGAGATAAAATCGGTTTAATTGGTGCTAATGGTTTAGGAAAATCTACGTTATTAAGAATTTTAAATGAAAAAGAGCCGTTTATTGGTAAACTGCAATACGGGCATAATGTTATACCAGCATTTTTTGCACAGCACCAACTCGAAGTTTTAAACCTAAAAAATACAATTCTCGAAGAATTTTATGATGAGGTGATAGAAAAAGGCGAAGCTCAGGTAAGGTCGATTTTGGGTTGTTTTTTATTCACGGGAGACGATGTTGAAAAGAAAATTCAAGTACTTTCCGGTGGTGAAAAAGCCCGTGTAGCTTTAGCAAAAACATTGCTCAGCGATGCCAATTTCCTGTTATTAGACGAACCAACGAACCACTTAGATTTGAGTAGCATAGAAATTTTGGTTCAAGCTTTGCAAGATTATGAAGGAACTTACGTGGTCATTTCTCATGACCGTTTCTTTTTAGAAAGAGTCACCAATAAAATTTGGTACATAGAAAACCAAGAACTTAAAGAGTACCCCGGTAACTTCAAAGAATTTAATGATTACCAAACTTCTAAGTTAATTAATAATTCAATCCAAACTAACAACAAATCCTCAGATTCGAAATCTAATAAACAAATTCAGGTTTCTACCTCTAATTCTGATGAAAATAAAAAAATAAAAAACGATATAAAAAAAGTTGAAAGGGCAATCAATCAATTAGAAATGGAGTTAGAAAATCTTAAAAAACAATTTGAAAATCCCGATATTGTCTCAGATTTTAAGAAAGTTGAAAAAATCCAAAAGGAACAAACAGAATTGGAACTAAAGTTGTTAGAGAATTATGAACAATTAGAAAACTTGGAAAAGTTAATCAAATCATGAGAATCATCGAGCTTTTTAGCATTTTTTTATGGATACTTTTGAGTGTTTGTAGGGTAAATGCACAGGATTATGAAGAAAAAGTTAGCGTAGAAACTTTTGCGGGTTCTGGTTTTGAGGGTTTTAAAGATGGTAATGCTTTGGAAGCTCGTTTTAAATCTCCTAACGGTTTAGCAGTGGACGCTTATGGAAACGTTTATGTTGCAGACAGTAGAAATCATCGAATTCGTAAAATTACTGTTGATGGTAAAGTGGTTACAATAGCAGGAACAGGATTTTCGGGTAATTCCGTTGGTAAAGGTACTCGATCGATGTTAAACTGGCCTGCCGGTGTAGCAGTGGACAAAAACGGAAATGTATATATCGCTGATTACGGTAATCATTGTATCAAAAAACTATTGCCAAACGGTGATTTAATTTTATTGGCAGGTAAGGGTATTCCCGGTTATAAAGATGGCAAGGCAGAAGAAGCGCTTTTTAACAATCCTATTGGTGTTTACGTCGATTATACCAACAATCTGTTTGTTATAGAAAGTAAAAATCATACCATTAGAAAAATTGATACCGAAGGAATGGTTTCTACCGTTGCAGGGAAAGGAGGTATTCCCGGCTTTCGTGATGGTTTCGGTACTCAGTCTCGTTTAGATACGCCGATTGGTATGTGTATGGACCGATACGGTAATTTTTATGTAGTGGATAGCAGAAATCAGGCTATTAGAAGATTGATGGCTGACGGTAACCTTGAAACCGTTTTAGATAACAAATTTACAGGTTATAAAAATTTATCAGGTAAACAACTGATGTTTATGCACTCCGAGGGCTCAGGAGGTGGTATTTGTTCCGGTCCATTAGACGTTTTTTACATTGCTGATGGCGGAGCTTACTGTATTTTTAAAGTCGATATACAAAAAAAAGAAATTACCCGATATGCTGGTACGGGTGTTCCCGGTTTTAAAGACCATGAAATTGCTACCGAAGCTCAATTCAATAGACCCGTGGAAGTTTGTATGGACTTAAAAGAAAATCTCTATATATCAGATATCCGAAACTTTGTAGTGCGTAAAGTTAAATACCAAAAAATCAAAAAAGAAATACCCGTTGAAAAAAAAATTTTTTTGAATCTACAAGTAATTGATGGAACCACCAAAAAACCTATTTCGGTACCCGTTTCGGTTACACAAAAAAATGAAGATTTTCATAAAGATCTATTGGTAAATGGAAAATATCCCTTAGAAATTAAAAAAGGTAGCTACTTTGTAAACGTAGACACCAAAGGTTTTATGCCGTTTCAAACAGAAGTAACTATTGAAGAGGATTCAAAAGATTTAATCATTGAACTTTCTCCGATAAAAAAAGGTGCAATTGCTGTTTTGAACAATATCTATTTTGCTCCGAATAGTTCTTCATTAACTGTTGATGCTTTGGAGGGTCTTAATCAATTAGTACATTTTCTAAAAGAAAACCACGAAGTAAAAATTAGAATTAGCGGGCATACAGACATAGGCTCAACGCAAGAATTTAACATGCAATTATCTACTGCACGAGCAAAAGCTGTTAGAGATTATATCGTTCAAATGGGAATCCCTTCTAATCGAGTAGAATGGAGGGGGTATGGTAATACTAAACCTATTGCTGATAACAATACCGTGGATGGAAGAAAGAAAAACCGACGTATCGAAATTGAAATTATTGAATAAGGTAGTTCTATTCTTTTGTTTTTAGCATAAAATTTTACATTGAAACAGGTTTTAATTTTCTTAATGCTTTAATGGTACTTTTTAAAACTAATTTAAGTGGTATAATAACCATATTTTTACGGCGTTTTAGACAAAACCTTTTCTTCATTTTCAATCTTCGTTATCCAGAAATTATTATACCCTTCACCAATAATTACTTTAAGCTGTTTATATTGAACCATTTCTAAAATGGAAAGTATGCTAAAAATCACAAAAAGTTTCTCGGGTTTTTCTTCAACAAATGTAATAAAATCTATTTTCCCCCATTTCTCTACTTTCGTTAAAATATAGGCTTTTACTTCTTCAGGAGAATAAGGATATTTTTGGATTACATGTTGAGGTTTTTTTTCTCTTAATTTTTGTTGTTCTAAAACTCTTTTATAAACTAACATCAATTGGTAGAGGTTGATATGCCTGAGTTCATCTTCGGGTTTTGCTTGGGTAATGGCAGTTAAGCCACCGGAACAAAAAAGTTTTAAGGAATTTTCTTGGATTTCCTCTAATTCTTTTTGAATAGCTTTAAATTGCTTGTAAGTAACCAATTGCTGAACAAGCTCTTGTCTTGGATCTTCTATTGTAGTAGTGGAATTTTCTTGACGAGGTAATAACATTTTGGTTTTAATTTTAATTAAAGTAGCAGCCATGTAAATAAACTCAGAAGCCACTTCTATTTCTAATTTTTCTAATCCATGCAAATAGTCTAAAAAATTTTGGGTAATCTTTGATATAGGAATATCGTAGATATCGAGTTCATCTTTTTCAATGAAAAATAGCAATAAATCGAAGGGTCCTTCAAACTGTTCAAGATGGATTTGGTAGGGTTGCATTTGCAATAATTTTTTACAAAGTTCAATACAAAATAGCTGTAAAAAAATGTTTTTTTATAAACATTTGTGAATAAATTTGGTTGTAAAATAAAAATGTTACTATATTGCGAAGAATTAGAATATTAATTGTTTTGTACTATGAATAACGTAATTCCTGCATACAGTAAAACCAAAATGGTTGCTACCATGGGTCCTGCTTGTAATAAAAGAGAGATTTTATTGGAAATGATTCGATTGGGTGTAGATGTATGCCGATTGAATATGTCTCATGGAGACCATGAATTTCATCAACAACTTATTAATCTCATCAATGAAATCAATCGAAATGAAAATTTGAATGTTTCTATTTTATTAGATTTACAAGGACCGAAAATCCGAATGGGTGCTTTAAAAGAACCTTTTCCAGTAGAACCTGGTGACGTCGTTAAGTTTTGTACTTCCATCAAAGAACCTAATTTGGAAGAAAAAATACTACCTATGGTTTGTGAAAGATTTGCACAAGATGTCAAACCTGATGATGTAGTTCTTGTTGATGACGGTAAAGTAGAATTACGTGTAATTGAAACCGATTACAAAGATACGGTTACTCTTAAAGTGATTAACGGAAGTGAAATTGGCTCAAAAAAAGGAGTAAACCTTCCTTGGGTTAAATTGGATATTCCTGCACTTTCTGAAAAAGATATACAAGATTTACATTTCGGTATAAAAAATAAAGTAGAATGGATTGCATTGTCTTTTGTACGCCACCCAAAAGATGTAGAAGAATTAAGAAAAATTTTAGTAGAAAATCAATCGAATGCCAAAATCATTGCTAAAATAGAAAAACCCGAAGCATTAGAAAATATTGATGAAATCATTAAAGTTAGTGATGCTATAATGATAGCACGCGGTGATTTAGGGGTAGAAATTCATTTAGAAGATGTGCCTTTGTGGCAAAAACGCATTATTAAAAAATGCAACGAAATGGCAAAGCCTGTCATTGTAGCCACCCAAATGTTGGAAACCATGATACATAATCCTCGTCCTACTCGCGCTGAGACTACCGATGTAGCAAATGCCGTTTTTGATGGTGCAGACGCGTTGATGCTCAGTGGTGAAACCTCCGTTGGTAAATACCCCGTAGAAGTCGTTCGTACGATGCAAAAAGTCATCTCACAAGTTGAAAAAGAACCTTCTATTTACTACAAAAATTTGTTTACTTCCGAAGAAAGCAAGACATTTTTGTCTGATGCGGTTTGCATTGCATCCGTGAAATTAGCCCACGGCATTAAAGCCAAGGCTCTTGTAGGGATGACCCGTTCCGGGTACACAGCTTTCCAGTTGGCAAAATGCCGCCCCAATTCCAATATCTTTATTTTCACTGACAATGAGTCCCTTCTCAATACCTTAAATTTGGTTTGGGGTGTACGCGCATTTTACTACAACCAGTTTCATGGTACCGACGAATCCATCGCAGATATTGTCCATATCCTTAAAAACAAAGGTCTTTTAGAAAAAGGTGACGTAATTATTAATCTAGCCAGTATGCCTTTAAAAGCTCGAAAACGTACTAATATGTTAAAAGTAACGGAAGTAGATTAAAAAACACTCTTCAAATTCGCATAGTTTTGTTGTTTTTTGTTATTTTGAAACATTGGAACAACTTTTGCATATCAATCATAAATTGAATTCTAAACTAATGAATAATCTAATAGTATTGTTGTTTATCCTAACATTCTATAATGTTTTAGGTCAAAAAGCGATAGTAAGCTACTACGTAGGTAGTGGATTTAAAGGTTTTAAAAATGGCATTGGAAAGGATGCCTTATTAAATCAACCGAATGGTTTGGCAGTGGATAAACAAGGAAATTTGTACATAGCAGATCAAGGAAATAACTGTATTCGCAAAGTTACTCCCGATGGAGTGGTTACTGTTTATGCAGGAAGTAGAACAGCGGGCTTCAAGGACGGACCCGCTAATCAAGCACGTTTCAATGGTCCTTGTGGTATGACGGTTGATGAAAAAGGAAACCTTTTTGTTTGTGATTACTATAACCATTGTATCAGAAAAATCGACCCCAATGGTATTGTTTCCACATATGCGGGGATTGGTCTTGAGGGCTATAAAGATGGCAAGGCTGACCAAGCAATGTTCCATAGTCCCTTAGCAGTCGTTGCTGACAAACAGGGAAATTTGTACGTCGGGGACTTTGAAAATCATGCTATTCGTAAAATTTCTACCGATAGAACGGTTTCTACTTTCGTAGGGGGAAAAATGGGGAACAAAGACGGCACAGGTGAATACGCCCAAATTGCCGGACCTGCCAGCTTGTCTATGGATAAACAAGGCAATATTTTTTTGGTGGACGTCTATAACAGTTCTATCAGGAAAATCACCCCTTCCGGTTACACTACTACGGTTTTATCCAAAGACCTGAAAGGCTTCGTGGATAGTACCATTGTAATAGGAAAAATCAATTTTCAGTCCAGTGGTTTAGGCTCAGGAAACGGTGGCGGAATAATGGTTGATGATGACGGTGATTTGTACATCGCAGATGGACCCGGAAACGTAGTTCTTTTTGTAAACATGAGCAGCAAAGTAGTAAAGTTTCTCGCTGGAAATGGAACTCCCGGCTTGGTGGACGGCGAAGGGCTTAGTGCTCGATTCAATAACCCTATCGAACTTGCCAGAGACCCAAGAGGTTATATTTACGTCGCTGATTTTAACAATCATGCCGTCAGAAAAATTGAAATCATCAAAGAAAAACCCAAAGAAAAACAATACTTTTTGGCTGGTATGATTACTGATATTTCTAATAACAAAGGCATTGATGCAGAATTAGAAATCAAAGATTTAACTACCCAAAAAACCGTAAAATGGAACACCAATTCAGAAGGTAGATACAAAAATTCCATTCAACCGGGAGTTTACAAAATTTACGTTTACAAAGAAGGTTATTTACCTTTTGAAAAAGAAATCAAAATAGAAAAAGACGGTGAAGAAGTGGTTATTTTCAATGCAGAATTAACCAAGATAACTGTTGGTGCAAAAGCTGTTTTGGGAAACATTAACTTTAAACCTTCAAGTGCCGAATTCGACGAATCCGCAAAAACGTTGTTAGACAAAGTTGCCGATTTCCTAATCAAACATCCCAAAATTAAAGTCCAAGTAAATGGTCATACAGATATCGGCAAAGACCAAGATTATAACATTCGGTTATCCACTCAAAGAGCTTTGGCTATTGTCAATTACTTAAAAGCCAAAGGAGTAAACCCAGCTCAATTAAGTTATAAGGGTTATGGGAATGCCAAACCTATTGCTGATAATAACACCGTAGAAGGACGTGCCTTAAATCGTAGAATAGAATTTGAAATTTTAGGACAATGAAAAGTACAATTGTTATCACTGCATTGCTGTTGTTATTTTCTTCTTCTCTATTGGCTCAATTACCACCGTTGAACCAAAAAATAGTGAACTTTGTCAAAGAGAACTTGAACAAAACCGTGGATAGGGGTGAATGTTGGGATTTAGCTGCTGTTCCATTAGAAAAATTCAATGCGAAGTGGGACGGCAAATTTACCTTTGGAAAACCCTTAGACCCTGATAAAGATGCTATATTGCCTGGTGATATTATTCAGTTTTTTGATGTAGTTTTTGAATACAAAAAAGGTGACGCCCTATACAAAGAAACCATGGGGCAGCATACTGCCATTGTATATAAGGTCATTCAAAAAAAAGAATACGAAATTGCTCACCAAAATACTTCCGAATGGGGTAGAGTAGTGAAAACTTCTACTATCAATCTTAAAGATTTGAAAGTAGGAAAAATCTTTTTTTATCGACCACAACCTTAGCAGCAGTTAGCTATTTGTTCAAGGTTGTGAATAATCATATTTGAATTTGGATAAATCCGGTGGATTTTTGGGTCTTGACCTTTCGTATTCTAAAATTTTATTTCCTATTTCCTTTAAAAATGGCAATCCCAAATTATAATATTCGTACTTATCATCACCAATAATTTGGTTTTCGTTCACATAAACTGTAGCACTTAAAAAAAATTCACATTTTTTTTCAAAATCCACTATATAAGCAACATCTGTTAAAAAACCTACTGCCATACCTACTTTATTAAAAATTCGGATACCAGGTAGGGTATCTTTACCAACGCCACCGTAAATAAAATATTTCATTCTACCATTTTCATAGTAACTGAATTTTTTATCCGACAAATTGGGGTCTTTGCTTTCCGAAGGATACATGGACATGTACTTTCTTAAAAAATCATATTCTTCTTGACTTAAACGAAATCTTTTGGATTTAGGCAAAGTGTTGGGCATTATGATGGCAATCAACATTTCATGCAGATCTTTCAAAGAAATGTACGAGTATTTAGCGGGGTCCAAACCGCCTTGAACGGCAGTGTAACCATTCCATGAGAACTTTCCTATTTTTTCTGTTTTTACATGCGGTAAAATATAACTTGAATCACACACGGAAGCCTTTTGTTCATAAATCAATGTATTGTTATGATAAAATTTTATTGGGTTAATGAACTTATGTTCTTCGATTGGGCAATAAGTAAAAAGCCTTTGAACAATTTTTGTAGACAAAAATCCCCTGGTTCTGAGCGTGTCGTTGATGTAGTACGGCGTTAAAAACTCAAATAAGCGGTCGTAACCGGGGTTATCAGAAATAAGAAAAATTTTTTTTATGTAACCTTTGATTGTTGGTATTCCGGAAGCCATATCGGGGTCATTGGTCACAGGGTCCATCTGGCAGGGTCTACTTTTTTCATTGACTATCTTGGTATCCCAATTTAAGTTCGGAATATTCAAAGTTTTCAATTTTTCTAAGGCAAGTACCGCTACCGGCATTTTTAAACAGGATGCAGGATAAAAATACTCGGTAGTATCTAATCGGTAAATATGATGTGTGAGCTTGGGGTTATTGTTACTTTTTCTATCAATTTGCGTGTATATCAATTGAAACCTATATTTGCTTGGATTGGCTATAATTTTTTGGTATTCCGTAGGTAATGTACTTAAAAGACTATCCAAAATTGGTGATTTTTCTTTTGGAAAAATAGGATATTCCCTTTGAACGGTGTCTTTTTTTTTGTTGGTTTTATTTTGACCTAATAACACAAAGAAACCTGGTACCAAGAAAAAAAATATCAATGAAGCGATTATTCGTATGAATAGTAATTTTTCCATTTCTTTTTTAAAAATTGAAGGATTTCACTTTCTTTCCCAATATTTTTAGGTTGATAAAAAATAGATTTTTCTAAACCATTTGGAAGAAAATCTTGATTTCCTGCATCATCAAACATATCAAAATCATGAGAATATTTATAACCAAAGCCATACTGTAAGTTTTTCATTAAAGTAGTGGGAGCATTTCGTAGATGCAATGGTACTGATTGGTGGGGATATTTTTTTACATAATCTATTGCTTTATCAATTGCTAAATAAGCAGCATTACTTTTTAAAGAAGTTGCTAAATAAGTAGCCGTTTGAGATAAAATAATTCTGGCTTCGGGCATACCAATTTTATGCACTGCATCATAACATGCGTTGGCTAATAATAACGCATTAGGATTGGCGTTGCCAATATCTTCCGATGCTAAAATAATCATTCTACGAGCTATAAATAGCGGGTCTTCACCGTTTACTAACATTTTTGCTAACCAAAATACGGCAGCATTCGGGTCTGAACCTCGTATGCTTTTTATAAATGCGGATATCGTATCATAATGGTTTTCTCCGTCTTTATCATATAAACCTATATTTTCTTGAATGAACTCTTTGACTTTTTCATCATTTATCACTATTTCATTTTCTGATGATGACTGATAAACCAATTCCAATACTTTCAAAGCTTTACGAGCATCTCCACCTGAAAAGGCATAAATCGCCTCAAAAGAATTAAAAATAAACTTTTTTTGCTTTAAAAACTCATCTTTCTGAGTAGCTTGAATTAAAATATTTTGAATTTCTTCTATGGTTAAAGGTTGAAAAACATAAGTATGACAACGCGAGCGTAAAGCTGAAATTACTTCAAAAGAAGGATTTTCCGTAGTTGCTCCGATAAAAATGATAATTCCTTTTTCTACAGCATTCAATAAAGCATCTTGTTGTGATTTATTAAAGCGATGAATTTCATCGATAAATAAAATGGGTTGTTGATAAAAAGGAGCTTGTTCAATAACTTCTCTTAATTCTTTGATACCGGATTGCACTGCATTCAAAGTGAATAATTTTTTTTCTAAATATTTAGCGATTAAATGAACGAAAGTAGTTTTACCGGTACCGGGTGGACCCCACAAAATCAAAGAAACCCATTTTTTTTGTTGTAATAATTGGAAAAGCGGCTTACCACAAGCCAATAAATGTTTTTGCCCGTAAAACTCTTCAAAATTTTGAGGGCGCATTCGTTCGGCTAAGGGCGGTATCCAGTGGGTTGTTTTCATTCATTACAAATATAATGCTTTATACAAAAATTACTCATTGAAATTTATTAACAATCGAAATATTTAACGATATTTTTTTCGTTACTATTCAGGGCGTGCCCCGTCGCTTTGGCGGCTTCGCTTTGCTCAACGCCCTCCGCATCCCTCACGCAACACATCGCAAGCATCCCTGCTTGTAATTTTACGCTTTTCCTAACTGATAGTTACTTTTTTTCTCCATCAACCTGAATAGTTACTTTTTTTCGTTATTTTCAAAAAAAAATGAAGTGGAGCTTGCGTTATTTTAGAGGCTTGAGGGACGCGAAATCCTACCACCTTTTAGTTTCCCCTTAAAACATGAGAGGAAGGAACATAAGAACTAGTGAGTTCTACTTTGCAAATTTGACTTATATAACTTTTATACCATTGTTTTGCCTTTGATTTTGCTTGTTGATGAATGAGGTTATTTTTCCATTGATTGATGGAATCCATACTTTCCCAGTAAGAAATAAAAATTCCTTTATTTCCATCTTTCACGCTTTCATATCCTAAATATCCGGGAATTTCTTCTGCTAATTGGATAGTTAGAATATCCATTTCATGGTAGCCCTCTAAATTTTCTGAACGTTCAGAAATAAAAATTGCTGCGTAATAATCTTTTTGAGGTAAAGGTTTAATCAGTGTCATGATATTAAAATTAAAAACTTTCAAAATAAGTACATTTACTAGTGCAAGTTTCGTGAACAACCACAGCATACAAAAGCGGTAATAAAGGTTTAGCTTTTAGATATAACCATTTAGCTAAGTTTTCAGAACTTGGTTTTTTTAATAAATCATCGTTCCATAGTTCTCCTAAATCATTTAAACATTGATGGTCTAATTGGTCAATAATAGGTTTAATTAAATTTTTAACATCACCAAAATCAATAAGAATTCCTGTATTTTCGTCAGGTTCACCTCTTAAAATAATTTCCACTTGGAAACTATGCCCATGCAACCTTCTGCATTTGTGTCCTTCAGGAAATTGAGGCAACCAATGAGCCGCCTCAAAACGAAAAGTTTTTACTAATTCAATTGCCACGAATTATAAATAACTGCAAAAATACAAATTGAAATGGGTCAATTACATTTTTTTACTTTTTATTTAAAAAAATTCTTAGGTATCTACACAAGAAACACTTTTTTCTTTATCTAAGTGATTATATACATTAGCCATTTATTCATAAAATTCTATACCAGAGTCACTAAGGTCATATTCCTCTTGTTCAATGAGAATAGAAGGCGATTGTTTTTCTTTGGATAAAATATTTGCATATTTTGGAGAAGGTTGATAGTTTTGAATTTCAGGTATTAGAGGAACGTTCATAAATTTGGAAAATCGGTACAAAATTTCTTTGAAATCATCGGGCAGTTCTGAGTCAAAAAAAACCTCTTCTTTGGTTTCGGGGTGAATAAAACCTAGCGTCTTGGCATGAAGTGCCTGGCGGTTCATGATGGTCAAACAATCGTTGATTAAATTGGCAAAACCTTTGCTGGGTTTTCCTTTGAGAGTTCTATGACCGCCATAAAAATAATCACCGAAGAGCGTATGCCCAATGTATTTGAAATGCACACGAATTTGATGCGTTCTTCCGGTTTCTAATTTACATTTTACTAAGGTAACTACACCAAATCTCTGAATGACTTCGTAGTGTGTTACTGCGTATTTACCCATAGAACCGTCTTCATAGACCATAAATTGTTTTCGGTTTCTAAGGCTTCTACCCACATTACCGGTTATAGTACCTTTATCATTTTTTAAATTACCCCAAACCAAAGCATAATAATTACGTTTTGTGGTACGTTCAAAAAATTGTTTAGAAATAAAATTATAAGCATTTTCTGTTTTAGCGATAACGAGCAAACCGGTAGTGTCTTTATCAATTCTATGAATCAAACCAGGTCTTAAACTCTCATGAGTCAAGTTTATTGCTTCATTTTCTTTAAGTTTTTGAAAATGGAACAACAAAGCATTAATCAAAGTACCATTATAATTGCCACAACCGGGATGGCATACCATACCCGCAGGTTTATTCACAATAAGAAAAGAACTGTCTTCATAGATAATATCTAATGGAATGTCTTCGGGAACAAGCTCAGGAGCAGGAGGATAGGGCAAAACAATACTGATTTCGTCATAAGGTTTCACTTTATAACTGGCTTTTGCACAATTACCATTTACTTTGATATAACCCGCATCACAAGCGCTTTTTATCTTGGTTCGAGAAGTGTTTCGTAGGTGAGTACTTAGGTAAATATCTACTCTCATAGGTCCTTGACCTGGGTCAACTCTTAACCTATGGTGCTCAAAAAAACCGGATTGTTCGTATTCGGATATTAAACTTTTATTTTCATCATTTAATTCAAATTCGTCCGTAGGAATATCCTCAAATTCATCGATTATTTCAATGATATCCTCGTTTTCTTTCATAATTGTTTTTTAAAAAAATGCTACCCTTTAAAGAAAATTAATTGAATAGCTTTAGCTGTAATTCCTATCACAAAAATAATAATTGCTAAACGGTTAGTTTTTTTCATATACCACAAATTCCAAGCACTTGAGCTTAATTTTTCTTTTAGGCTTTTTTCTTTTGTATTTTGTTCCATTTTAAACTTCGTTTCCTTCTCTTTTTTAACGCAAAGATAATAAAAATAGTTTTAACTTTATAAGCTTTTTACTTTGAACTTAATACCCACCAAATCCGGGATTAAATCACTCAATGCTTCAGAAGATTCATTACTTTTTTGTATAAAAATTAAAAATTCTTTTTTTAGATTTTGGTATTCTTTCCTTAAATTTTCATATTTTTTTTCAAAAATTTTTTGCTCTTTGATGGCATTTTCTTGTGTTATTACGTCATTTTGTACTGTATTTAACCAATAATTATATAAAGTTCTGTCTTTTATGTATTTATCATGAAGTTTTTTAGATTTGTTGATAATGCTTTGGAATTCAGCAAGCTGTTGAAAGTATTGGGTTTTATAAATAGAAACTTTTTCTGAGTGAGTAGAATCTTCAATGGATAAAAATTTTTGGTTGATTTCCTTTTTATTTTTTTGAATTTGAACTTGAATATTTTGGATTTCTTGTGTTAGGTCATAAATTTCTGAGAACAATTGAGACCATTTAGGAGTTTGAGCGGTTAATTCTAATTTTGTTTTAAGGTCTACTTTACCACAACCCAAAATCAAAATCAGTAGAAAAATCCATACGAATGATTTAAAAGTAATAGTTATTCTCATAGGTCAATCATTTTTTGGAATTCATCAAAATTAATAATTTTGACACCGAGTTCTTTTGCTTTTTCTAATTTTTTAGGTCCCATATCCTCACCTGCAACCAAAATTTGCAAATTCTTGGAAACACTATTTAATACTTTTGCTCCATGGCTTTCTGCTAGTGCCACCAAATCCTCTCTTTTGTACCCGGGTACAGTGCCTGAAAAAAGAATGGTCATTCCTTCTAATTTATTGCTTGCTTTGCTCTTTTCATAATGTTTGTGAAGTTGTAACTGGGCTTGTTTCAGGCGTTCCAAAATGACTAAATTTTGTGGATTAGAAAAATAATCTTTGATAGATTTTGCAATCGTTTCCCCTACATCTGGAGTAGCTATAAGTTCTTCCAAGCTGCTTTCTTGTATTTTTTCGATACTTGTGTATTTGTTGGCAATTTTTTTTGCTAAATTTTCACCTACATGCCTAATTCCTAAGGCAAATAACACTTTTTCGTACGGTTGATTTTTAGAATTTTGAATGGAATTATACAAATTTTCAGCAGATTTTTGGGCAAATCTTTCTAAGGGAAGAAGTTTTTCTATGGTAATATCATACAAATCTGCTACATTATGAACGAGACCTGTGTTTACTAATTGCGTGATGATTTCTGTTCCTAAGCCTTCAATGTTCATGGCTTTACGATGGGCAAAATGCTCTATTCTACCGATGATTTGAGGTTTGCAACCTTCAGAATTAGGACAATACCAATTGGCTTCCCCAGGAATCTTGATTAGTTCCGTGTTACAGGAAGGGCAGTTTTTTATGAATTCAATTTTCTTTGCATTTTTTTCACGCTTTTCGACTAATACACCAGAGATTTTGGGAATAATTTCGCCACCTTTTTCCACCATGACATAATCGAATTCGTGTAAATCAAGTCGTTGAATTTCTTCTTCGTTGTAAACACTGGCACGTTTCACTGTTGTGCCTGCTAAAAGTACGGGCTTTAAATTGGCAACGGGAGTAATTACCCCGGTTCTTCCTACTTGGTAACTAATACTTTCTAATTGTGTTACCGCTTTTTCCGCTTCATATTTATAAGCTATTGCCCATCTAGGACTTTTTGCAGTAAAACCCAATTCTTCTCTTACAGACAGTTCATTAATTTTTATCACTATTCCGTCAATATCATAACTTAAAGTAAAACGTTTATCTTTCCAAATCTTTAAATATTCATCAATTTCTGATAGTTCCTTACAAACTTTATTGTGCTCACTTATCGGGAAACCCCAATTTTTTAATTGTTGAAGTTGTTTTTCGTCAGTATCAAAACTGAATGGCTCTTCATCAGTAAATAAATAATAAGCTACAAAATCCAATTTTCTTTTGGCTACTTCTTTGGAATCTTGGAGTTTTAACGTTCCTGAGGTAGTATTTCTTGGGTTCATTAAAGGAGGCTCACCATTATCTAAACGTTCTTGATTAAGTTTTTGAAAATCTTTTAGGTGCATAAATACTTCACCTCTAACTTCTAGAAATTCGGGAATATGATTTCCTTTGAGTTTTAAGGGAATAGAGCGAATGGTTTTGGCATTAGCGGTAATATCATCACCTTTAGAACCGTCCCCACGAGTTACTGCATGTGTTAAAATACCTTTTTGGTAATGTAAACTTAAAGCCACACCATCAAATTTATGCTGAAGAATAAAAGTAAAAGGTTTTTGAGAAAGTTTTAAGTTTCTAGTAATAAAATCATGAATTTCCTCTATGCTATAAGAGTTAGCTAAACTTAAAAATGGAATTTTATGATGAAAAACAGGAAAATTTTTAGATACAGTACCACCTATCCTTTGAGTGGGTGAGTAAGGTAAAACCAATTCCGGGAATTGATTTTCTAATTTTTTTAGTTCTAAATACAATTCATCATACTCGCGGTCAGTGATTACAGGCTTATCTTGATTAAAATACAAATCATCATGGTATAAAATTTCTTGAACTAATTGTTCAATTTTGAGTTTAGCTTGTTCTTTGTTCATGATTTGGGGTAAATATTTCTATAAATAGTATTGATTATATTTTGGGGTACAAGCCCCTCGAGTTTTCCATGATACTTAATAATTTCACGAACTAAGGTAGAAGAAACTCCAATATGCTGAGTGTTAGAAACAAGAAACACGGTTTCGATGCGCGTATCCAGGTGTTTGTTCAAAAGAAAAATATGTTTTTCGTATTCAAAATCTGGGGCAGAACGGAGCCCTCTTAATAAAAATTGAATTTCATGCTTTCTGGCAAATTCTACTGTTAATCCTTCAAATGGAAGTACTTTAACTTTTTGATGATATTTTAAAAAATATTCTTGAATCCACAAAATTCTTTGTTCTAATGAAAACATAGTTTGTTTCGATGAATTCACACCAACACCTATAATGATTTCATCAAAAAGTTCTAATCCTCTTTCAATAATTTCTGTATGCCCTAAGGTAATGGGGTCAAAAGTACCGGGAAATAAAGCTTTTTTCATTGAAGTTTTGAAATTTAACTGCAAATTTATCAAAAAGTTTTTACACGGAACTAAAATGAACTTTTTTGAATTTCATAATTAGATAAAGAAGTTTTTAAAAATACACTATATTTGCACTTTAAAATAGAAAAAAAAATCATTTAAATATGAACATATTACCACAAATATTTTTTGCAATTTCCTTAGCTACTGCTGGGTTTTTATTTTATAAAAAAGTAAAATCTATTCGTAGAAACATTTTATTAGGAAAAGATATCAACCGAAAGGACTTTCCTAATGAAAGGCTCAATTTGATGTTAAAAGTAGCTTTGGGTCAATCCAAAATGATGGTAAGAATTATTCCTGGTTTACTGCATTTTGCTGTTTATGCAGGTTTTTTGCTAATTAATTTAGAAGTGATTGAGATTGTTTTAGATGGTTTGTTAGGAACTCATAGAATCTCAGCTCCTTTATTAGGGGGTATTTATGATGCATTAATTGCAATATTTGAAGTTTTCATGGCATTGGTTACTATTGCTTGTATAATTTTTTTAATAAGAAGACAAGGACCTGTTTTACGTTTAAAAATGGACGAATTGCGTGGTTTTCCTCAAATAGATGCCTCCGTAATTTTGATTACGGAAATCATTTTAATGACTGCTTTATTATTCATGAATGCTTCTGACCAAATTTTGCAAGCAAGAGGCACTGAACATTACATAAAAGCAGGAATTTTTCCCGTAAGTTCTTTTTTGGTTCCTTTTTTACAAAGTTTTTCTAATGAAACGTTAATTGTTATTGAGAGAACCTCCTGGTGGTTTCATATTTTAGGAATATTTGCATTTTTAAATTATCTACCTTACTCTAAACATTTGCACATAATTTTGGCTTTTCCAAATGTTTATTTTTCTAAATTAGAACCGAAAGGAAAATTGGATAATAACGAGGCTATTACTAAGGAAGTAAAATTAATGATGGACCCCGAAGCAGCTTTTGCTACTCCCGTGGAAGAAAACGCTGTACCTCAGAAATTTGGTGCCAAAGATGTCTTTGATTTAACATGGAAACAGTTGTTGGATGCTTACACTTGTACCGAGTGTGGTAGATGTACTTCCGTTTGCCCTGCTAATTTAACGGGCAAGAAACTTTCCCCAAGAAAAATCATGATGTCTACAAGAGATCGTTTAGAACATGTTGGAAAAATTTTAGATAAAAATAATGACCAATGGATTGACGATGGAAAAACTCTATTAAGAGATTATATTTCTGAGGAAGAATTATGGGCTTGTACTACTTGTAACGCTTGTGCAGAAGCATGCCCTGTAAATATTGATCCTGTGAGCATTATCATTGATTTGAGAAGATACTTGGTCATGGAAGAATCCAAAGCTGCTGAAAGCATCAATGTGATGTTCAACAATATACAAAATAATGGTGCTCCATGGGCTTTTTCACCATCCGATAGAGCCAATTGGACAAAAAATTTAGAAATTTCCGTTTCCTAAATTATCATTTTAAAAAAAAATTAAGAACAAGATACGATATGTCAAATAAAAATTTAGTCGAAGTTCCTTTAATGGCGGATTTAGCTTCAAGAGGCGAAGAAGCAGAAGTTTTATTTTGGGTAGGTTGTGCAGGAAGTTTTGATGATAGAGCTCAAAAAATTACCAGAGATTTTGCAAAAATATTATTTCATGTAGGAATAAAATTTGCTATTCTTGGACCGGAAGAAACTTGCACAGGTGACCCCGCCAAAAGAGCAGGTAATGAATTTCTTTTTCAAATGCAAGCCATGATGAACATTCAAACTTTAAACCTTTACAACGTAAAAAAAATTGTAACTACTTGCCCTCATTGTTTTAATACGCTCAAAAATGAATATCCTCAACTGGGTGGAAATTATGAAGTCATTCATCATTCTCAATTTTTACAAGAATTAATTGACCAAGGAAAATTAAAAGTAGAAGGTGGTGATTTTAAAGGAAAAAAAATTAGTTATCATGATTCTTGTTATTTAGGTAGAGCCAACAATATTTACGAAGCACCAAGAAAAGTCATTGAAACATTAGATGCTGAATTGGTAGAGCTTAAACGCTGTAAAACCAACGGTTTATGTTGTGGTGCAGGGGGGGCTCAAATGTTCAAAGAACCTGAAAAAGGCAACAAAGACGTGAACGCTGAAAGAACAGAAGACATTCTAGAAGTTAATCCTAATGTAGTTGCGGTAGCTTGCCCCTTTTGCATGACGATGCTCACCGATGGCGTAAAATACCAAAATAAACAAGAAGAAATCAAAGTGATGGATATTGCTGAAATTATAGTGAAAGCAAAAAATTTATAGTTTCTTGTATAAAATATCTGAAGGGTGATGCAATCTGCTTTGCTATTGGAAGAACGAAAATCCTTTTTGTATTGTACAAATCAAGGGTAATGATTATATGGTGCTTATAATTTTTAAAACTTCCTTATTCATTTTTTATGGGTATTTTTAAAAAAACTTGAGTACCATTTCCTGTATTTTCTAAAATAATTTGGTGATTTTTACCATAAATTTGTTCCATACGTGTAAGCACGTTGGTAAGACCAGTTCCTTTGTAAATATTTTCTTTTTTTATTCCAGGACCATTATCGTAAATTATTCCAATTAAATACTCCCCTTCTCGATAAAATTGAATTTTAATGATAGCATCTTTTGTTAGTTTACTTACTCCATGTTTGATACAATTTTCTATTAATGTTTGAATGACTAATGAAGGAATCAAAACTTCTTTACAATCTTCATTGATTTGTATATCAACTGTTAATCTTTTACCAAAACGAATTTTTTCTATTTGAAGATAATGTTGAATTAAATCTATTTCGCTGCTTAAATAAGCAAATTGTTCTGATGAGGTTTTAAGTGTGTAACGAAATATAAAAGCTAAATGCTCAACAGCTTCTTCTGCTAAATCGGGAGAGTCATGAATTAATGATGAAATGGTGTTTAAGGTATTAAATAAAAAATGAGGATTGATTTGAGAACGTAGAGCAGTTAAATTTGCTTCTAAAGTTTTTTGAACCAATAATTTTTCTTTTTCTAATAAACTCAAAAGGTTGATTATCAAAGAAAGTTGAATAATGGTTCGATGTAAAATCTCGGCTTCTTCTAGATTGTAATAACCTTCTTTCTTTTTACCAATACAAACCAATCCCTTTTTTTTATTAGAAAAGAATAAAGGAAAAATGAATTCCCAATCCTCACCTATGGTTTTTAAATTTGTATCCAAATAAAAATTTTTACTTTTGGAAAGTTCACTGGATTTAGACCAAAAAACATCTTGTGAAAGTTGCTCAACTAAGGGATAATAAGGGTTATTTTCATTAACTTCTAAGAAAATTTCGAGTTTTACTTCTCCTAAAAAATCTTGTATTTCCTTTTTAAAATCGTCAATTAGCTGTTCAATACTTATGTATTGAGTCATAGAAATTTGAAAATTTTGTAATTTTTTTGCCCGATTTTCAAAGTTAAAAAATAAGCCTTTTTTCCACCAATTTTTATTGAGAAATAAATAGTAAACCACCAAAAGACTTACCGTAAGGCTCAATATCATTTTAATAATGTTCTGAAAATCATAAGGAAATTGATTAGAAATGATACTCGATAAAGAATAACTGACACTGAATACAGAAATTAAAATGATTATCAAAATAAATTGTTGGGCTACTGAGCTTACCTTGCTAATTTTTAAATACTTGTAAACCCAATATAGTTCAAAGCTAATTGCATAAATCCAAAGTAAACTCACCGTGTAAACATTAAAGATAAAAATTGTGGCAAAAACGCCTAAAAGCATACCGGCACTGTATAAAATATTTTTTTTATAAAAAACAGATTCATTGGTAATGAAACTGATGGCTTTGAGTATGATTGCAATACTCAGTAATTGAATTTCTTCTTGAAGCGAGATTAATTTTTTTTCTATCCAAATGAAATAAAGTATAAAGAACAAAATTAATGTATCAATGGAAATTTCGAGCAGGTTAAATTTTGTTCTTTTCCAACGCAGCGCAATGGAAGCAGCAAACAAAAAAATAATCGAAAATACCCAACCAAAAAAGTTAAATAAAATTTCTGTTTTTTCTTGATATATAACCGGTTGAAAGTCTAAAATCAAATATAAAAGATTAAAAAAAATGAAAAATATGCTAAAATAATAAAGGGTATTAGCTTCATGGGTTCGGTTTAAAAAAGGATATAATAACAAAATCAACAGAATTCCAACCATAAGACAAGCCAAATTCAAAATTTGGTAAATCCATTGAAAAAGACTTTTTTCTGGTTTAAAAATTACTTTTGGGAAGGTTCTTACTAACACTTGAACGAATTCGCCCGAAGGCTTTTTTACTTGGTACATCAAAACACTACCGGGTGGCAAAGATTTTAAAATTTCATTTAATGATTCTGAAAAAAAAACGGGCATTTGGTCAATTTTTATTAGTAAATCACCAACTTCTAATTGATTAACATAAGGATTGTGAATTTCTTGAAGAATTAATCCTTGTTCAGTTTTTTTCCAGACCAATCCATCATCTGATGGTACCCAAAAAGTATTTTCAAAAACTGTTTGAATATCTGAATGATAACTTTTCCATATCAGTTTTATGCCTATGATTAAGGAAAGAAAAAAATATAAAGTTAGAACAATAAAGTTCTTTTTTGATTGGACAAAACTAAAGAGGTTTCTTTCCATGCGTCTAAGTAATCTTGTTTAGCGATTTTACTTTTTATCCAAGTAGATAATTGAATAGGTTCATAATCTAAGGGATCCCAATAAGATTGTTGTAGTTTTTTATAATACTCATCATATTGAAATGCCTTAAAATCATACGAAATCAAGTTCAATTTATTAAAAACTTGGTAAATTAATTCTAAGTGTTGATTTTGGTTATATTTTTTTAGGTATTTTCTGAAACTGTCTAATTTCAGATTAACCAATTCAAAATCTTCTTTTTCAATAAGTAAAATTAATTCAAAGATTCTGATAAAGCCATGGAAACCACCTTTATCATCTAGAAGAAAATCAAGTTGAGGAAGCATAAACCATGCTTGTTTGAGGTTTTTTTCCATAAAATAAGCCACTGCTAGGTAAATTTTACAAAGATTGGTGTGATAAGGCATCATTTTTTCTGATTCGGGGGTAATGAGTTCTTTTAAGATAGATTGACCAATTTGCAAATTTCCTTGCAATAATTCGATGATGGCTATATACTTTTTAACTATTGAAGCGTTCATTCTATTGCTTGGGTATAATTCATAAGCTTTTTGAAAAGCTATTTTGGCTTCATGGAACTGTAAATTTTGGAATAATATTACCGCTTTTCGATAAAAAAAGTTACCTAATTGTAAATGAGAAACTACTTTTGGGTATTTTTCAGCAATTTCTATACATTTTGATATATTCCAATATGCTTCTTTAAAAAGATGTTCTACTCTTTGTACTTCTGAAAGCGTGTATAAATAAATCCATTCAGCTCTTGGGCTATTTACCTCTTTAATTGCCTCGTGTAACTCAGGCATTAATTTTTCAAAATGATTTTTGATTTCATTGACGGTAGATAATTTTTCAGCATTTTGTGCATAAAAAGAAAAAACTTCGCCTGCAATAATTTCTGCATTATATGCCTTTCTAAGTTCGTTAACAATCTCGTTAATATTTTTTCCTTTGCATTGATAATTAAAATTCATTCTTCTTAAATACAAAGCTGCTTCAAGTGCAATATCATGAGCAAAACATTCTAAAGCATTTTCCAAAATTTCTAATAAGGTTTCCTCGAAAATATCACTTCTAATGCCTCTTTCCCAAAGAATTTGGGCTTTTACAAATTGCTTCCTTAAAATAATCGACTGAAAACTAATGGTAAGCTTTTCATCAGATATTTCTAAATTACTATCCAAAGACAAAAAATCTAATATCTTATTAATTAGTCGAGTTTTTAACATGAAGTAGGATTTTGTATTTTTCCCATAAAGTTTTTTCATGGCTTCTTCATTAGAAATTTCTGGTTTTTTTTCTATCAGTTCAAATAATTGTAAATATTTACTATCTTTTTCTGAATGTAAAGATAAATATTTTTTAAATTGTGTTTTTTCATTCTTTTCTAATACTTCAATTAAATCAGATAAGTTTTCCATAAAAATTTATAGCGGCAATCTTTCAATAATCCAATACAAACTTATAGAAAAAGTAACAAAGTAAATAAAATTTTTGATTTTTGGTGAATAACCAATAAAATTATTAACAAAAAGTATTATTATAATCCACAATAGCTGAGCAATTTCTAATCCTAAATTAAAGGGTAAAAGTGTTCTCCAAACTTCAAATTCCATACTGTCTAAAAGACTTTTCAATAATCCTGAAAAACCGTATCCATGAATTAAACCAAAAATTACAACGATTGTATATAAAGAAGATTGAAGTTTTATTTTAAAAATATTGAAAAGAGCAGTTAAGGCAATAGAAATTGCTATCAAAAATTCTATCCATTGAATAAAAACAGGATGGGTTTCTGTATAAACCGCTAAGGCTAATGAACAGGAATGCCCCAAAGTAAAGGCAGTTGCTAACCAAAATAATTTTTTCCAATCTTTTAATTGAAAGGGTAATGCAAGCATCAAAATAAAAAGAATATGATCCGGTGCCTGAATATCTAACAAGTGCTCAAATCCTAACTTTAAATACTCCCAAAATTCTTGCATGTTTTATTATTTAATGTTCACTCTTCCAATTATAATAGGTTTTTTCTGATATACCAAGTTTTTCAATTAAAATAGAACGATGAGTATAAGTTTTTTCTGCCCAATCAATTAATGATTTTCTAAAATCTTTAATCATATCTTCTGCTGTTGTATTTATTCTAAAATATGAATGAGTAAACGGCTGAATATCTGTTTCGATATTTTTTTTCAATTCACCGATAATTTTATGTACATCATTTTCTTTTACATGGTATTGATTTTCTTTTACAAAGCGCCAAATCATTATAGCTAATTTTTCTAAATCTCGAAAATTACCATAAAATTGTAATTTTTCAACGTCTTTCAAATAAGAAGCAATGATTGTATTCATGCTTTCTAAAATCCCCAAATAAGTTCTATCCTGCAATTTTAAATTGGCGTTTACATTTCTCCAACAATCTAAAAGTTCTAAGTGATTTAATTCCCTTAATGGTGGCAATACGATTAGTTGCATAGAAATTGTATCAATGAACGGTTTATAATTACTGCTATCTCTGTAAAGTTCCATGATAGATTTTTGACTGGTAAAATATAATTGAGGACATTTAATATCCTCACCTTGTGGAGTTTGTAAATAAGTAAGGTACTCATTATCTTTTTTAGTTATATATTGGTATATCAATTTTTGTTCATCAAAACTTAGGTATTCAATCAAATCTATATGAATACCAATATGATATTTGTTCTCTAAAAGTTGCATTTTTAATTCTTCTGAATTATTGACTCTAACATGATTTCCTAATTCTTTTAATAACAGACTTTTACCTGTTCCTCTTTCTCCAATAATTAAAATAGGAAACAAACGGTCATTCATAGACCTTAATTTTTTTTCGTAATCAATAAGATGTGAGGATAATAAACTCATAATTCATTTTTTTATACAAAATTACAACTAATTTTTATATGCAAAAAAAAATTGCATTTATTTTCATTTTTTATTGTCATATAATACAAATATATTGGCTATAAAAATCAATCAATTGATTTTAAGTAATTTATAAATGAAACATAAAACCAAAATTTTTTGAAAAAAATTACAATTTTTTTGTAACATTTTTATGTTTTATTCCGTATAACTTATTAAACAAGAAAACAAAAGTTTATATGTCAAACATGAAAACAATGAAAAAAATAGATTTAAACCCATTTATTACTTTAATTTTTAGGTCAAAACAAAACTATGTAAAAATTTACAATTATGACATACTGCCAAAAAAAGATTTTGCAATTCAAAAAAACGGAACACTTTATTCAACGTGCCTTTGAAAGAGGCATTTGCGATGAATTATTAAAATTCGTTTTAAGATACTATGAAGACCAAAGATATAAAATATTTCTTGCAGTCTTTGAAAGCATCTATTTTCAAAAACATAATATGCCATTTGCTAAAAAATACTTGGCAGTGGTTGTTGAGAATAACGAACTATTAATTACTGCTTATTGGTGTGACGATATCGATGAGTCTCTTAAAAAATATAAAACACAAAAAATAATATTATTTCCCAGTAATTTTTTAAAAAAAATAAAATAAATATGAAAACTATTTCAAAAACATTAAACTTTCATTTGACAAAAGCTTGTAACTACAGATGCGGATTTTGTTTTACAACTTTTGAGGATTTAAAAGAAAAAGGATTAAGTAAAGAAGAACACTTTGCAATCATTGAAATGATAGCAGAAAGTCCAGATTTTGATAAAATCAATTTTACGGGCAGAGAACCTACATTGGTTAAACATCTACCGGAGTTGATTGAATATGCAAAAAAACTAGGTCTTAAAACCGGTATGATAACCAACGGCGCTTTATTAACGGATACGTTTTTGTTAAAAGTTGCACCAAACTTAGAAAGTATCATTATCAGTATTGATAGTTTCTATCACGAAACCAACTTAAAAATTGGTAGAAGTTCACGAAACCAAACCCTTGATTTTCAATATTATCTTAGACTTTCTAAGTTCTTTAAAGATCACTACATCAAATTCAAAGTAAATACAGTTGCAAACCGATACAATATTAATGAAGTGCTCACGGACAAAATCAACATTCTTACACCCGAAAGATGGAAAATCCAAAGAGTAACTCGTATTGATGGTCAAAATGAAAAAAAATTTCAGGAATTTGCTATTGATGATTTGGAGTTTCAAAAATTTGTAGAAAGGAATGAAAAGCATTTATCAAAAACTATCAAATTAAGTAAGTTTGATACTGAAGATGTAATGAAATCTTACATATTAATGGACCCATTAGGTAGATTGTATACAGATAGTAATGGTCATCACACCTACACGGCGTCTGTTTTGGATATTTCATTAGAAACTGCTCTTCTTCAATTAAAAACCTTCCTTAGCTAATGGATACAAAACTGAACGAGAGGATTGAATGATTATCAAGAGAGTAAAAAAAAAATAAAGGTTACTATTTTGGGCGTGCCCCTTCGCTTCGCTCGGGCCGGGGTGGTGCGGGCTTCGCTCTCGCTACGGCAGGAAGGGACATGCAACAAGCCCTGTAATAACAGACTCGGATTACATTTTTACAGATACGACAAAAACTTTACTATCAGAAAGGAGGACTACGAACTACGTTATCAAACCTAAACCCATTTACACTTACGACGAAGATGGAGAGTTAGAATAGAATACGCCGATTATGATAGAGGTTATTACGGTGGTTCTTATAAAGGCGGAAGCTACTCCGGGGGAAAAAATAACCTTCGATTTTATTAAAACTTTTTGTAA
>Ga0272446_1001769_pt1 | contig 30747 bp, 27 predicted proteins | sample YNPCB0061_FD_194587 | JGI IMG/M metagenome (GOLD analysis project Ga0272446, IMG submission 194587) | Hot spring microbial mat communities from Yellowstone National Park, WY, United States - YNP-CB-006-1 | ecosystem: Environmental > Aquatic > Thermal springs > Hot (42-90C) > Sediment | place...
CCGCACGGCCTCCTGTCAGAGGGGCTTGCGAGGAGCTGGGCCTCCTCGCGGGGATGCAATTAAGTCGATGACGACTTATGTTTGATTTCATTATTGCATTTCAGACCCGTAACTCGTCAACAGAAAAGTGAAGGGTGGAGGCACTTTAATGTTTGTGCGGCTGTTTGACTGTACTTGTACATGCATTTTGTGGCTTGCCTCCGGGCGGGCGGTCATTCGGGAACCACCATGAGGCGAACCTCCCCCTTGACTGGAATGCGAAGCGGCCAGGAGAGCAGATCGGCGCCCCAGGCGCGCCGCTGGAGCGCGGCGGACGTCCCGGAGCAACCGTCCGCGCGGGTGCAATGGGGGGCGGGACTGCGCCGCGCAGGCAGGGATTGTTGCCCGGACACCCGCGGGTTCAGGCGGGCAGATCCCACTCGGGGCGCCATTCGACGCGGGAGCGGGTGAGCCAGGCTCGGTTCATCATGAAGCAGGCCACGGTGGACCAGTAGGCGGCCTCCTCGTTGGCGATGGTCTTCTGGCGGGAGCGGATGCAGGCGACCCAGTTTTCGAGCATGGGCAGCGCAATGGGGCCGGCGCCGTCGGCGCGCGCGGCCGGGGCCTGGCTGAAGCGGGAATTGGGCTCGTAAATCAACGAGTCTTTTGTGATATAGCGATGGACGGAGAGGACGCCGCCCGTGCCGCGCAATTCCACGCCAGCGGCGGTTTTGACTCCTGGCGCAGAGAGGCATTCCGCCTCAAATGTCACGACGATTTTTTCGGGATATTCGATTGCACCGGTGATCACATCAGGCGTGTCGCGGCCGTCATTGTAATAATAAATGCCGCCCGTGGCGGCGGCTGCGAGAGGCCGCGCGAGGCCGAGCAGGAAGTGCGCGGTGTCGACGACGTGGATGCCGATGCCCATGATCATGCCGCCGTCGTAGTGGAGCCACTTGTAGGGGCTGAAGTAGACGCCGGGGTTCCAGGGGATTTTGGGCCCGCGCCCGAGCCAACGGTCCCAATCGAGGCCTTCGGGCTTGCGCTCCATGCCGGGCGGCGGCTGCTGGATGTAGCCGGCGTTGGAGGTGTACCAGGTGCGCGCCAGGCCCACCTTGCCGAGGATGCCCGGTTCGACATAGTCGCGGCGCGCCTGGACGTTCTGCTTCATGCCGCGCCCCTGCGTGCCCACCTGGAGAATGCGGCGGTGCTCGCGGACGGCGCGGACGACAGCCTGTCCGTCTTCGGGATTGTGGACGAGGGGCTTCTCGCAGTAGACGTCCTTGCCGGCGCGGCAGGCGTCGATGGTGATGGGGGCGTGCCAGTGGTCTGGCGTGGCGACGATGACCGCGTCGATGTCGCTGTGTTCCAGCACGCGGCGGTGATCGGCATACTCGGCCACCGGCCCTCCGGCAAGCCCGGCCGCCTGGCGGCGGCGGACGTCGTACACATCGCAGACGGCGGCCACTTGCACCAGATCCGCCTGGAGCGCCTCGCGCATGAGGTACTGGCCGCGGGGTCCGGCGCCAATGACTGCGATGCGGACGCGGTCATTGGCGCCGGCGATGCGGCGGTAGGAGGCGGCGGAGGCGAAGGCCGGCGAGGAGGCTACCAGGGACCGGCGGGAGACTTTCAGGGGAGCCATGCGCCGATGCTATGCCTTCCGCGAGGCGGCGTCAACGCGGCAAGGCTCAGGGCCGGATCCAACCGCAATGGAGAAGCCAGTAAACGACAGGGACGGAAAAGAGGCTGGAGTCGACGCGGTCGAGCCAGCCGCCGTGGCCGGGCAGCGAGCTGCCGCTGTCCTTGACGCCGGCGCCGCGCTTGATGGCGGACTCGCAGAGGTCGCCTGCCTGCCCGCTCAAGTTGGCGGCGAGACACAGCGCGGCAGCCTGCCAGAGGGTGACTTGCGGGAACTTCCACTGGAGGAACCACACCCCGAGCAGGAGCGTGCCCGCCAGCGAAGCGATGGCGCCGGCCCACGTCTTGCCGGGGCTCAGGACCGGGGCCAGCTTGCGGCGGCCGAAATTCTTGCCGCCGTAATAGGCGAACGTGTCGCCGACCCAGTTGATCGCCGTGGCGAAAAGCATCCACCAGGGGTTGAGGAGGCGGAGGGCGAGGCCGCACTTCCAGGCGCCGAAGATATAGACGATGCCGAACGTGGCCATGGCCGCGAAAGGCAGAATATGGGCCAGGTTTTTCGCCCGGAGAGAGAAAATCCACATCAGAAATGCGAACAAGACAATGGTAATAATTTCGCTTCCAGGCAAAACGAGGAGAAGAATTCCAGCCAGATATCCGGCCGGATTGCGGCGGGGTTCGTATTCAAAGCCGGGCAGATGGCGCGCGGCAATGCCGAGGAATTCGTAATAGCAGATGAGGCCGACGGCGGCGAGGACGGCGAGAAAGGCGGCGCCGGGGGCGAAGACGACGACATAAAAGAAGAACGGGGTGAGGACGAGGCCGGTGAGGAAACGCTTCATCGGGCGGGAAGCCCCGGTGCGCCGATCAGGGAAGACTGTTCGACAGGCGCTTTGTGAACGGCGTGAATGCCGCCGAAGCGGCGGTCGCGCTTTTGGAAGGCGGCGATGGCTTCGAGCAGGGCCAGCCGGTCGAAGTCGGGCCACAGGGTGGAGGTCACATAGAGTTCGGCATAGGCGATCTGCCAGAGAAGGAAGTTGGAAATGCGCATCTCGCCGGAGGTCCGGATGAGCAGGTCGACATCGGGCTGTCCGGCGGTGGCGAGCCGGCTGGCGAGAAGGTCCTCGTCAACGGCGAGGCTGCCGAGGGACCCGCTGCGGCGGGCCTCCTCGATGAGCGCGTTGACGGCATCGACGATTTCGGCGCGCCCGCTGTAGTTGATGGCGAGGTTGAGGATGAGCCCGGTGTTTGCGGATGTGGCGCGGACGGCGTCATCCAGTTGGCGGCGCACTTCGGCCGGCAGCGCGTGAGTGCGCCCGATGGCGCGCAGGCGGATGTTGTTTTCCATCAGGTGGGCGACTTCGCGCCCGAGGTAATAATGCAGCAGGCGCCAGAGGGTCTCGACCTCGGCTCGCGGGCGCTTCCAGTTCTCGGCCGAGAAAGCATACAGGGTGAGCGAAGGGATGCCGAGGCGGGCGCAGGTTTCCACCGACATGCGGACCGGCTCGACGCCGGCGCGGTGGCCGGCGACGCGGGGCAGGCTGCGGCGGCGCGCCCAGCGGCCGTTGCCGTCCATGATGATGCCGACGTGAGCGGGGAGGCGCTGGGGATCCAGCGAGCGAGCCAGTTCATACTCCCGGCTCCCGGGCGGCAGGATTTCGAGAAGATCCCGCATGAGGCGTTGAACACTATCTTAGCGCAGGGGCATTGCGCGAGCCTTGTTCGGGCCAGGCTTCACAGGCGCGTGGCGGCGGCGAGGATGCCGCCGACACCAAGGAAGGATCCGAAAGGAAGCTCGTAGGTGGCGGCGTCGGCGCCTCGCGCCTTGATCCAGAGAAAGCCAAGAACGCTGCCGAGCAGAGAGCCGGCCATTAAAGCCAGCAGAGCGCTCTCGAAGCCGAGGAACGCGCCGAGGAAGGCGGTCATCTTGACGTCGCCGAAGCCGAGCCCTTCCCTGCCCCGCACCCGCTCGTAGAGGAAGCCCATCAGCCACAGCCCGCCGGAAAGCAGGGCCGCCGAAGCGGAGGCGTGAAGAAAGGACTCCAGGGCCCGCGGAGTCTCCGGCGCCTGGAGGCGCCAAAGCCAGGAGACGATGCCTTCCGGAACGGGAACCACAGGCGCCAGCGCCAGCCCGGCGAACAGGCCGCCGATAGTGAACTCGTCGGGAAGGATGCGCGCCTCGGCGTCGGAAAAGATGAGCTCGACGAGTATGGCGGCGAACAGGCACCACTTGGCACCGGCCCAACCGCCGCCGGTGCGCCACCACGCCCAAAAGAACAGCAATCCCGTGGAGAACTCGACCAGCGGGTAGCGGAACGAGATGGGCATGCGGCAGGCGCGGCAGCGGCCCATCAGGAGCAGAAAGCTGAGCAGAGGAATATTGTCATACCAGGCAATCAGGGCGCCGCAGCGCGGGCAGTGCGAGCGCGGCGTGACAACGGAATAGTCGTGCGGCAGGCGGCTGATGCAGACGTTGAGGAAGCTGCCGGCGATGAGCCCGAAGAGTCCTGCGAGCAGGGAAGCCAGAAGCAGGTCGTTCATGAAAGCACCCGGTGATAGGCCTCGATGGTCAATTCGGCCATTCGTTCGATTGTAAACCTCTCTTCGACCATTTGACGGCCGGCGGCGCCGAGGCGGGCGGCGAGTTCGCGGTCTTCGGCAAGGCGCGCCACAGCGGCGGCAATCCCGGCCGGCTCGTTGTCGACGAGCAGGCCGGTGACGCCGTCGATGACGATTTCCGGCAGTCCGCCGACCCGGCTGGTGACGACGGGCACGCCGTGAGCCATGGCGAGCAGCGCGGCGGAGCCGAGCCCTTCGCTTTCGCTGATGTAGACCAGCGCGCGGGCGCGCGGCAGATCGGCGGCGAGGTCATCGGAGAAGCGCACGCCTGCGGCGGCGCGGCGGACAAGAGCCGAGCCTTTGCGCGGGTCGCTGGAGGCGGGGGCGATGATGCCGCCATCGAGCGTGGAGGCGCGCGGCGGCAGAGCGACGCCATCGGGGACGACGGCGATTTTGGCAGGGGGCACGCCGGCCTCTTCGAGACGGCACCGGACGGCTTGGCTGACGGCGAGGAAGAGCGCGGCGCGGCGGTATTTCCAGCGCGCGAGCCAGTGGGTGTTGACGGGAAATGCGACGCGGCGGCTGACGACGAAGGGCGCCGGCACCACAAGCGCGGCGAGCGTGTGGGAGCGGGCGTCGTGGCAATGGATGATATCGGCACCGCGGGCGAGGCGGCGCAAGGCGGAGAGCGACAGCGGCTGCGTCTCCACCCCGGCCTGGCGGGCGCGTGCGGCGAGCGGCGCCCCGGCGGGCGCGAGCAGGGCGCAGCGGATGCCGCGCTCGGCCAGCGCCTGCATCAGCAGCAGGGCCTGATGCTGGCCGCCGCGCATGGTGCGGCCGGTGTCGATGTGGAGCACGCGCATCGGCTTACCGGGCGGAGGTCATGAAGCGGGCCTTGGCGTACTTGAGGAACGTGTAGAGGGCCGCCATGTAGGCGATGGCGAGGCCTTCGACGCCGTCGAGGAAGCCGCGCTTCAAAACATAAGTACGGAAAAATGTCCAGGCCGGCTCGAGCAGGAGCTGGCGGTAGCAGACGGGGGTGCGGCGCGCGGCGAGCTCCTCGGCGGCGAGCGTGGTGTAGCGGTCCATCGTTTTCAGATGCTCGCTCAGCGAACCGCAGGTGAAGTGGAGCAGGTTGCCCTTGAGGTGGCCGATGCGGCCGTGGCAGACGACGGACTCATGGACGTAGTCGCCCACCCAGCGCGCTTTGCGGCGGTCGAAGAGGCGGATTTTCCGGTCGGGATACCAGCCGGAGTAGAGGATCCAGCGGCCGAGGTACTGGGCGAGGCGGGGGACGGTGTAGGCGTCGCACTGCGGGCCGTTTTTCTTGAGCTGCCAGATTTCGGCCTCGAGGTCCTCGCTGAGCGCTTCGTCGGCGTCGATGGAGAGGATCCAGTCGTGGGCGGCCTGTTCGGAGGCGTAATTTTTTTGCCCGGCGTATCCGCGCCAGCCGGCTTCGATGACGCGGGCGCCGAATTTGCGGGCGATCTCGACGGTGCGGTCCGTGGAGCCGGAATCGACAACGAGAATCTCGTCGCAGCAGCGCAGGCTCTCGATGGCGCGGGGCACGTTGCGTTCTTCGTTGCAGGTGATGATGGTGGCCGAAATCTTCATGCCGCGCGTCAGGGCAGCCAACCCTGCCCGTTATTGTACAGAACGGGTGCGGGGATGAAGCTCAACAGGAATATGGCGATGACGAGATGGAAGGCGCGGCGGCGCGCGGGGCCGAGGGGCGAGACGTCGTACACATGGAAGTGCTTGCGCCCGATGAAAAACAGCAGGGCCGCCCAGACCCACCAGGGCCAGTAGACGAAGCCGAGCAGGGCCATGGCGGCGATGGCCGCCGTGGAGATGGCGCGGTGGCGTTCGCCGAAGCAGGCGTAGACGATGTGGCCGCCGTCGAGCTGGCCGATGGGGAGCAGGTTGAGCGAGGTGGCCAGCAAGCCGACCCACGCAGCCCGCGCGACGGGGTGCAGGTAGATGTCCTCTGAAGGGACTCCGGGGAAGAGCCAGAGCTCGAGGACGCGGATCAACAGCGGCGAGCCGAACTGGATTTCGCTCTGCTGGCCGATGCCGGGCACGACGCGCGACAGCGCCATGCCGATGCCGAGGACGGGAATCACGAAAAGAAAGCCCGCCAGGGGTCCGGCGATGCCGACGTCGAAAAGCTCGCGGCGGCTCTTGACGGCGGAGCGAAAGCGGATGAAGGCGCCGAAGGTGCCGATGAACGTGGGCGCGGGGAGGAAGAAGGGGAGGCTGGCATCGATGTTGTGGTAGAAGCAGGCGAGCCAGTGGCCGGCTTCGTGGGCGAGCAGAACCAGAAGAAGCGCGAGCGCGTAGGGGAGACCTGTGAGCAGCAGGCCCGGCTCGCGGATCGCGTCGGTGAAGGCGGTCAGATCATGTTCAAGATCGAAGGGAGGAAGCTGATGCTCGAAGTTGTAATGGAGGCGCGCGCCGAGAGCGGTGGTGGTGAACAGGGTGGCCAGGAACAGGAGAACGTGCAGCCAGAGCCTGGGCTGCGAGAGCAGAGTTCGACCCAGGGAAGGCGGCGCCCAGAAGGGCTCGTAGAGAGGGCGGCCGTCATAGGGTTCCACATTCACGAGAGGCAGGCCTCGGCGTCAGTCGAGCGCCTGGAGTTCCTTGCCTGGCTTGAAGCGGACCGCCTTGCCCGGCGGGATGGCGACCTCGGCGCCGGTGCGCGGGTTGCGGCCGATGCCGGTCTTGCGCGGGCGGACGGTGAAAATGCCGAAGCCGCGCAGTTCGATGCGCTCTCCCTGGGCGAGGGCGCGTTTCATGGATTCAAAGACGGTTTCCACGGCCATTTCGGCTTTGGTTTTCGTGATGCCGGTACGATTGACCACTTCGTTGACGATGTCGAGCTTGATCAAGAGCGCCTCCTGAGCGGGAGAGAATCACCAGCCGCAGGCGAACGGCGGTGGTTCGCCTTGCAAACCTCATGATAGGATTAGGTTTATTACCGTGTCAAGGATGCCGGAGCCAAGCGCAAAGCAGGAAGCGGAGACTGTGGCGGCGCCGCTGTTCCGGCGGGCGTGCGCCGCATTCGCCACCGGAGTGGCGGTGGCGGCCGTGACCGGGCGCGACGGCAAGCCGCATGGATTGACGGTGAATTCTTTCACGTCTGTGTCGTTGCATCCGCCGCTGGTGCTGGTGTGCATCGGCCACAAGGCGGCTACGCACGGGCCTTTTTCGGGCGCCGCCCATTTCGCCCTGAATTTCCTGGATGAGACGCAGCAGGAGCTTTCCGAGCGGTTCGCGTCCTCCCACCCGCGCCGGTTTGAAGGGCTGCGGTGGAGCGAGGGCAAGACGGGCGCGCCGGTACTGGACGACGCGCTGGCCGTGCTGGAATGCGAAACGTGGCGGAAGATGGATGCGGGCGACCACACGGTGTTTTTCGGACTGGTGAAGCACGCGCACGTGCGCGACGGCCGCCCGCTCGTTTATTTCGGCAGCCGCTACCGGCGCCTGGAAGACGAGTAATCAGCCGGCCAATTCTTTCAGCTTGTCGATGACCTTGTCGTAGTCGGGGTGCTGCGCCACTTCGGGCACGTACTCGACATACTGGAGCGTGTTGTTCTGGTCGACGACGAAAATGGCGCGGCATTCAATGCGCCAGTCTTTGATCAGCGTGCCGTAATTTTCGCCGAAGCTGGCGTATTTGTGGTCGCTGATCATCTTGACGTGGTCCACGCCGAAGCTGGTGCACCAGCGGTTCTGGGCGAACGGCAGGTCCATGCTGACGGTGTAGAAGCTGACCTGGGGGAACTTGGCGGCTTCGTCGTTGAACTTCTTGGTCTGCATGTCGCAGACCGGGGTGTCGAGCGAAGGGACGACGCTGAAGACGCGGATGCCCTGGCCCGTGGAGGCAAGCGTGACGGGCTGCAGAGTCTTGTCGACGGCCTGAAAATCGGGCGCCGGATCGCCGGCTTTCAACTCCGGCCCTGCAAGTTCGAGCGGCATTCCTTTGAACGTGGTGGTGCGTGCCATGAATCCTCCTGAACGGGAAATCGGGAACAGCTCACGCTCAGTGTAACAAGGCCCGGAGCTCGTCGCCGGTGGCAGCCGGCGGGTGGCAGACCAGGCCCCGGCAGACCTCGGCGGAAGGCGCGCCGTCGCGGGCGGCCCACCGGAGAGTGGCGAAGGGCAGGAAATGGCGCCAGGCTTCGCGGACGAGATCCGCCGCGGCGCCGCGGAATTCGATGCGCTCTTCCGGCGCTGCATCGAGCATCCACGCGCAGAGCATGCGCGGGAGGGCCGACGGCTGGTTTTCCAATCGGGAGGCAAAAGCTTCCAGCGTCCGCCGCGCGGGCTCAAGCAGCGCGCCGTCGCCTGTCAGGCGGGCCGCGCGGATCAGCGCCTCCACTGCAAGGGAATTGCCGGAGGGCTCGGCGCCGTCGTAATCCTCCTTCATGCGGAACAGCAGATCGGCGCTGCCGGCAGGAGAGGCGTAGAAGCCGCCAGCGGGATCGCTGAAGCGCTCGATCAAGGCATGGCAGAGGCGCGTGGCGGCGCTCTCATATTCCGGATCGAAGCAGGCCTGGTGCAGATCGAGCGCCGCCAGCGCCAGGGCCGCGTAATCGTCGAGCAGGCCGTCGATGGCCGCCTCGCCCTCGCGCCAGCGCCGGAGCAGCCGCCCATCGGGCGCCATGAGGGACTGCTCAAGGAAAGCGAATGCGCGGCGGGCGGCGGCGAGATAGCACGGCTCGCCGAGCGCGGCGCCGGCGCGGGCGAGCGCGCTGATCATGAGCCCGTTCCACGATGCGAGGATCTTGTCGTCGAGGTGGGGCCGCGGCCGGGCGGCGCGCGCCTCGAAGAGCCGGCGGCGCGCTTCGGCGATGGCGGGATCGGACGCCATGGCGGGCTGCTGAAGCCAGAGAATGTTCCTTCCCTCGAATTCCCCGTGCGGGTCCTGGTGCACATTGCCGCCGGGCAGGCAGCCGTAAACTTCGGCGAAGCGGTGCGCGAGGTCCTTGCCCAGCGTTTCTTCCAGTTCCTGCCATGCCCAGATGTAGAAAGCGCCCTCGCCCTTGTGCCCGGGGCGGGCGGGATCCTCGCTGTCGGCGTCTTCGGCCGAATAGAATCCGCCTTCCGGATGCGTCATGTCGCGGAGGACATATCCGGCGATTTCATGCGCCGTCTCGGCATACAGGCTGTTTCCTGTCGTTTGGAACGCCTCGACATACGCGGCCAAAAGCTGGGCCTGGTCGTAGAGCATTTTTTCGAAATGAGGGACAAACCAGCGCTCGTCGACGGAGTAGCGGTGGAAGCCGCCCCCGAGGTGGTCGTACATGCCGCCGTAGCGCATCCCTTTCAGGGTCTCCTCCGCCATGGACAGGGCGTCCGCCCTGCCGTTCTGCCGGTAACAGCGCAGGAGGAACTGCAGTACCGACGGGCGGGGAAACCTGGGGGCGCCGCCGAAGCCGCCGAAACGCGGATCGAAGATGCCTCGGAATTGCTGAAATCCGGTTTCCACAGCCGCAGGTGACAGAGGATGGCCCGCGGAATGAATGTGGATTTGCTGCTGAATTTCATTCTGAATCCGCAGGCTGGACTCGATGATTTGCTCTCGTTTCTCCTGCCACGCGGCGACGATTTGTTCCAGAATCTGGCGAAATCCGGGACGGCCCCAGCGGGATTCCGGAGGAAAATAGGTGCCGCCGAAAAACGGGCGCAAGTCGGGTGTGAGCCAGACGCTGAGCGGCCAGCCGCCGCTTCCGGTGGTCGCCTGCACGAAAGTCATATAGATGCGATCGACGTCCGGGCGCTCTTCGCGGTCAAGCTTGACAGGGACGAAGCGCTCGTTGAGGATGCGGGCGATCTCTTCGTTTTCGAAGGATTCGCGCTCCATGACGTGGCACCAGTGGCAGGTGGAATAGCCGATGGAGAGAAAGACGGGCTTGTTCTCCGCGCGCGCTTTGGCGAAGGCGGCTTCGCCCCACGGAAGCCAATCCACCGGGTTGTGGGCGTGCTGCAGCAGGTATGGGCTTTTCTCGTGGATGAGCGCGTTGGTATGCATGGGAGTCCGGGAACGGCTATTCTGGCAAGCGTGAGCGGACGCCGCGGCGTTCCGTGATCCTCACGCAGCGCGGCCGCACGCCAACAGGAGGTTGGATTCATGACGGATTTTGAAAGCTTCAAGAAACAGGCCCTGGACGAACTGCTGGAGTGGTTGCGGATTCCGAGCATCAGCACGCTGCCGGAGCACAAAAGCGACATGGAGCGCGCGGCAGGATACGTGAAGGCGGCTCTCGAAAGAGGGCGGATGACGCGAACGGAACTGATCCACCGCGCTGAACACCCGATGGTGTACGGCGAGTGGCTGGGTGCGCCGGGCAAGCCGACGCTGCTGTTGTACGGGCACTATGACGTGCAGCCGCCGGACCCGCTCGATGAATGGGTCTCGCCGCCGTTCGAGCCGCAGATCCGCCATGACAACATTTATGCGCGAGGCGCGACGGACGACAAAGGGCAGACGTGGATTTTGGTGAAAGCCATTGAATGGCTGATGCAGCGGGACGGGCGATTGCCGGTGAACGTGCGGTTCCTGATCGAGGGCGAAGAGGAGTGCGGCGGCGAAGCGGTGTCGCGCTACGTGGGCGAGAAGCCGGCGCAGTTGGCTGCCGATGCCGCGGTGATCTGCGACAGCGAGATGTTCGCACCGGGGCTGCCGTCGATCTGCACGGGGCTGCGGGGCATCGTGTACGGCGAGCTGCACGTGGAAGGAGCGCGGCAGGATCTGCACTCGGGAGTGTACGGGGGCGTGGCGCCGAACCCGCTGATGGCGATTGCGGAGATCCTGACAGCGCTGAAGGACCGCGATGGGCACATTCTGATACCGGGCTTCTACGACCGCGTGGTGAAACCGGCGGCGGCGGAGAAGGAGGCGTGGGCGCGGCTGCCGTTCGATGAAAAGGAGTATCTGGAGAAGGAGATCGGCGCCACGGAGCTGACGGGCGAGCCCGGCTTGACGGTGTTCGAACGAACGTGGGCGCGCCCGACTCTGGAGGTGCACGGCATCCGGGGAGGCTTCACCGGGGAAGGCGCGAAGACGGTGATCCCGGCGCGCGCGGTTGCCAAGATTTCGATGCGGCTCGTGCCGGACCAGCGCCCTGGTGAGGCGGCAGAGCAACTGAAGACGGCGATTGCGAAGGCCACGCCGCGTGGCGTGAAGGCGGAGTTCCGCCTGTTGCACGGCGCGCCGGCGAGCCTGGCGGATCCGGAGAACCGGTTTGTCAAAGAGGCGGCAGCGGCGCTCGAGGAAGTGTTCGGGAAGAAAACCGTGTTCATCCGCAGCGGCGGCTCGATCCCGATCGTGGGACTGTTCAACGAGCACTTGAGGATCCCGAGCGTGCTGATGGGATTCGGGCTGCCGGACGACAATCTGCATGCGCCGAACGAGAAGTTCCACGTGCCGAACTTCTACGCCGGCATCGAAGCGGTGACGCGGTATCTGGAGCGGCTGGGCGGCTGATGCGGGCGCGAGGGTCTCACTCCAGCCGCTGCGCAGCCGCCTGATCCAGGAACCACGCCACAGCGCCGCCGTCCTTGAGCCCCAACTGCGCCGGGCGCCGGAGCGGCTCGTACGGGCCGGCGATGACACTGCGGACGGCCTCCGCTTTGTCCGCGCCCGATGCGAGGACGGCTGTGAAAGCGGCGTTCAACAGCACGCCGGGCAGAAGAGTGATCCGCCACTGCGAGAGCTTCTCCACCCACACTGCCGCCGCGAGGCCCTGGCGGTCATCGATGAGCGGCTCGCCGGGGAAGAGGCTTGCCGTATGGGCGTCGGCGCCGATGCCGCGGTGGATGACGTCGAACCGCGGGAGAACGCCCGGCGCGAGGCCGAAGAAGCTTCGGATATGGTCCGCGTATCTCCGCGCCGCCTCGACCGGCGGAAGATCAGTCTCCACGGGATGCACATTGGCATGCGGCAGCCGCGCGGGATCAATCAAACATTTCCGGGCGAGTCTGTAGTTGCTTTGCGGATGGGCGGCGGGGACGGCCCGCTCATCCACCCAGAACAGATGCACGCGGCTCCAGTCCAGGAGCTGCCGCGCCAGTTCCTCGAACATCGGCGCCGGGCTGTTTCCGCCCGAAACCGCCAGCGTGGCGAAGCCTTTGCTTCGAAGAACGGCTTCCAGTTGCGACAGAATTTCGTGCGCGCAAGCTCGCGCCGCGGCAAGCGGGTCCGGGAACCGATGGAGGCGGGCGATCACGGCTGCATCCTTTGCGCCAGCCCGGCGGCGAGAGCCAAGGTTTGCTCAAAAGTCACGTCCGACCCCGAGATGGCCAGCTCTTCGCTCATGGATCGCTCTTCGCTCGCATGAGGCAGGCTGACCGCTTCCATTGCCGCGCAACCCGAGATCCGGACCGTGTCGCCATGCAGCCGCTGCAAGTCGAGGTGGAAACCGCCACCCTGGATGGTGACGCCCGCCACCTGGCCGTCGCCGGGCACGCTGCGGAATGCGGGCGAGGCGTTGCGAAACCCTCGCAGGAGCCAGGCGGCCAGGTAAAGCGCGGCCGCCGAGGGCCGCTCGCCGGTATGGCGCACTTCCACGGTCCGCACCGCGCCGGAATCCTCAAGCAAGCATGCCGACACACAGTTGGCGATGGATTCGCGCCACAGGGTGAGCCTTGTCCATGACAGGTCGGCCACCCGCGCCTTGCCTTGGCGCAGAGCGGCAAGCGCGGGGAACACCTGCGAGGCGTTCTGGAGAGGGCAGGAATCCACCACGATTCTTTCGAGCAGCGGATGCAGGCGCCGGAAGCGCTCGTGCTGCAGCCAGCTCCGGCCGCGGCACCACAGCACGGCGGGCAGGTCAGGGGCCAGAAGACCGGGGATCACGCGCAGAGCCTCGTCGAGCCGCGCTTCGGGTACGGTGATTTCGATCCGCTCGCAGCAGATCTGCCGGCGTTCCCCGGACGGCATCCAGCATTGCAGAATCACCTGCGCATCCAGAGCGGCGTCGCGGGTGGCAGGCTTGAGGATGATCGCACGGCTCGGGTGCTCATACATGAGCGCGGCTACGGTCTGGCAGGCGCGCGCCGCATCGGTCTCGTCTTCGGCGGCGACGACAAGATTCATTGAGCAGGCCCGCATGACTCCGGCTTCGGACTTGCCCGAGGCGCCGGCTTCGGCAAGGGCGGCCCATTGGGCTGCCATTTGACGGAGAATCGACTGGGGCTGCACCGCGGCCATCAAGGCGTCCTCCAGGCGTGGCCGTTGCGGGCCAGCATATCGTCTGCTTCCTTTGGACCCCAGGATCCTGCTTCATAGTTCGGAAAGTCGAACCTGCGCTTCGACCAGGCATCGAGCACCGGCTGCACGACGCGCCAGCTTGCCTCGACCATGTCCTGTCTGGTGTACAACGTTGCATCTCCGGTGATGGCGTCCATCAACAGGGTTTCGTATGCGGTGGGCGGACGCGCGCCGAAGCTGGCGCCGTAGTGGAAGTCCATCGACACGGGACGCAGATGCATGCCCTTGCCGGGCTGCTTGGACAGGAAGCGCAGGGAGATTCCCTCCTCGGGCTGGATCCGCACGACGAGCAGATTCGGGCTGACACCGTCGCCCGCTGCGTCCGGAAACAGCGCCAGCGGAGGCGCGTGAAAGCGAATGGCGATGTCGGTGACCCGTTTCGGCATGCGCTTGCCGGTTCGGATGTAGAAAGGCACGCCGGCCCAGCGCCAGTTGTCGACGAAAAGCGTGACCGCGGCGTACGTGTCGGTCTGCGCATCGGGGTCGACGCCCGGCTCCTGCCGGAAGCCCGGGATCTCGACGCCGCCGACACGCGCCGGTCCGTACTGTCCGGCAACGGCGTTCCGGTCCGCTTCTTCCGGGGTGAAAATGCGCACGGAGCGCAGCAGCTTGGCCCGCTCATCGCGCACGGCGTCGGGCTCGAAGACCGCGGGCGGCTCCATCGCGACCGTGGCCATCACCTGGAGGAGATGGTTCTGGATCATGTCGCGCAGCGAGCCGGTTTGCTGGTAATAGGCGCCGCGGCCTTCCACGCCGATGGACTCGGCGGCCGTGATTTGCACGTGATTGATATAGCGCCGGTTCCACAATGGCTCAAAAATGCCATTTCCAAAGCGGAACGCAAGCAGATTCTGGACGGTTTCTTTTCCCAGATAATGATCGATGCGGTAGATGTCCTTTTCCGGGAAAACGGCATGCAGGCGCCGGTCCAGCTCGCGGGCGCTCTCGAGATCGCGGCCGAAGGGCTTTTCGATCACGACGCGCCGCCAGCCACGGCCTGCGTGCAGCCCCGCGGCGCCGACGCGCTCCACCACCGCGGCGTAGTGGCCCGGATGAGTGGAAAGATAATAAACGACATTGCCGGCGGTCCGGGCGGTTCTTTCGATTTCATCCAGGCGCCGGCCAAGAACAGCGTACATGGCCGGGTCATGCAGGTCGCCGGGAACGTAAAAAAGGTTTCGTGAAAATGCAGACCACAGCGCGTCGTCAAAGGAGCTGTTTTCCAGAAATTGGCGGACGGACTCCCGCATTGTTTCCCGGAATGCCTCGTCGGTCATTTCCGTGCGCGAGTTGCCGAGGATGGCGAACGCCGGCGGCAGGCGCCGCTCGCAGGCCAGCCGGTAGAGCGCAGGCAAGAGTTTTCGCCTGGCGAGGTCGCCATTGGCCCCGAAGATCACGCAGGCGCAGGGAGGCACGCGGACCTGGAACCGGAGCGGATCGGACAGCAGATCGAATCCAGCCATTCTTTCCAAAGTAGCAGGGGCCGGGGCAGGCGGACCGGCTGTGGAAGCGCGCGGCGCAGGACCCTGCCCATAGCGCAAAGAATCTGGCGCGGGACGCGCGGGGCTCGGGCAAAGCCGGAACCGCCGTGCCGGGCGGCGCGGCCGGTAGAATACGCAACATGCGCTGGAAGATTCTGCTTGGGCTCGGGCTGCTGCCGGCGTTCGGGCAGCCCTACGATGTGCTGATTCGCGGGGCGCGGGTGGCGGACGGGACCGGGGCGCCATGGTTCCGCGCGGACGTGGCGATTGCCGGGGAGCGGATCGCGGCCGTGGGACGGCTGGAGGGGGCGCAGGCGAAGCGCGTGGTGGAAGCGCGAGGGCTGGTGCTGGCGCCGGGATTCATCGACGCGCACAGCCATGCGCTGGCCGGGCTGCGGCGGCATCCGGATGCGGAGAACCTGATCCGGCAGGGTGTGACGACCGTGTTCGAGGGACAGGACGGGAGCTCGCCGCTGCCGCTGCGGGCTGTGCTGGAGGAAATGGAGAAGCTGCGGCCGGCGGTGAACATCGGATTTTTCGCAGGACACGGATCGATCCGGCGGCAGGTGCTGGGCACGGAAATGCGGGCCCCGTCGGTGGAAGAGATGGAGCGCATGAAGGCGCTGTTGCGGGAGGCGATGCAGGACGGAGCGTTCGGCATTTCCACGGGATTGTTTTATGTGCCCGGCAATTACGCACGCACAGAGGAGGTGATCGAGCTGGCTCGCGTGGCGGCGGAGATGGGCGGAATGCACATTTCCCATATGCGGGATGAGGCGGCGGAGGTGATGGCAAGCGTGGCGGAGACGATCCGGATTGGCGAGGAAGGCAGGCTGCCGACCCAGGTGACGCACCACAAGATCATCGGAAAGGCGAACTGGGGCAAGAGCCGTGAAACGCTGCGGCTGATCGAGGAAGCGCGGGCGCGCGGCGTGGACGCGACGCTGGACGCCTATCCATACACGGCGTCGTCGACAGGCACGGGAGCGTTGTTTCCGCAGTGGGCGCTCTCCGGCGGTGCGAAGGCGATGGAAGAACGGCTGCAGGCGCCGGAATCGCGGGCGAAGATTCGCGCGGAGATCGTGAGACGGATCCTGGAAGACCGCGGCGGCGGCGACCCCGCCAACGTGGTGCTGGCCTCTTGCGGGTTCGACGCGGGTCTGGCAGGCAAGTCGCTGGCGGACGTGGCGCGGGCGCGCGGGCTGGCGCCGACGGCGGAGAATGCCGCAGACATCGCGATCGAGCTGCAGCGCAAGGGGGGCTGCTCGGCGGTATATCACGCGATCAGCGAGGAGGACGTGGAGCGGGTGCTGGCTTACCGCTGGACGATGGTGGCCTCCGACGGCGGGGTTGTGGCGCCGGGCGAGGGAGCGCCGCATCCGCGCAACTATGGCACGTTTGCGCGGGTGCTGGGGCGGTATGTGCGCGAGCGCGGGCTGCTGCGCCTGGAGGAAGCGGTGTGGAAGATGACCGGGCTGCCGGCGCAGCGGATGGGGCTTTGGCAGAGGGGGCTGATCCGTCCGGGGATGCAGGCGGACCTGGTGCTTCTGGATGAAGGGAAAGTGCGGGACCGGGCCTCGTTCGACAACCCGCACCAGTATGCCGAAGGGGTGGAGGCGGTTTGGGTGAACGGCGTGGAGACGCTGCAGGCAGGGAAGATGACGGGACAGCGCGGCGGGCGGGCGCTGCGGAGCGCGGCGGCGGGGCGCTGAAACGGAAACAAGGCCCCCGCAACAGGAGGGCCCTGAAATGTTTAAAACGAAAACCGCAGGCTATTTCACCTCAAGGATGTCCTTTTCCTTGGCCTTGGAGAGCTGATCGATCTTGCCGATGTAGGAGTCGGTCATTTTCTGGATCTCGTCGAGCGCGCGGCGCTCGTCGTCTTCGCTGACCAGCTTGTCCTTGAAGAGCTTCTTGACCGCCTCGTTGGCGTCGCGGCGGAGGTTGCGCACGGCCACGCGGTGTTCCTCGGCGACGTGGTGGAGGTGCTTGACCAGTTCCTTGCGGCGCTCTTCGGTGAGAGCGGGGATGGGAACGCGGATGATCTTGCCGTCGTTGGAGGGGTTGAGGCCGAGGTCGGAGGCGCGGATGGCCTTTTCGATGGCGCCGATCTGGCTGACATCGTACGGCTGGATGGTGACCATGCTGGGCTCCGGCACGTGGAGCGTGGCCAGATGGTTGATGGGCATCTGCGAGCCGTAGGCTTCCACCTGGATGCCGTCGAAGAGGTTGATGGAAGCGCGTCCGGTGCGGATGGAGGCCATTTCGTGCTGGAGATCGGAGACGACCTTTTCCATTTTCCCTTTGGCGAAGTTCTCGACGTCCTTGACGGTCTGGAAGGCTCCTGAAGGAGCGGTGTTGGGTTGTGCTGGTTTCATAGCGCGTTTCCAATCAGCGTGCCGACGGGCTCACCCATCGACATTCGCATTATATTGCCCCGTTCCGTGAGGTTGAAGACGATGATGGGGAGGTTGTTGTCGCGGCACATGGCGACCGCGGAAGCATCCATGACGCCGAGGTTGCGGGCGAGGACCTCGTCGTAGGAGACGCGGTCGAAGCGGACGGCATCGGGGTGCTTGCGCGGGTCCTTGTCGTAGACGCCGTCGACGCTGGTGGCCTTGGCAAGGATCTGGGCGCCGATTTCGAGGGCGCGGAGGCTGCCGGCGGAATCGGTGGAGAAGAAGGGGTTGGAGGTGCCGCCGCCAAACAGGACGATGCGACCTTTTTCGAGGTGGCGCAGCGCGCGGCGCCGGATGTAAGGCTCGGCGACCTGGTTCATGTGGATGGCTGTCATGACGCGGGTGGGCACGCCTTGTTTTTCGAGCGCGTCCTGCATGGCCAGGCAATTGATAATAGTGGCGAGCATGCCGATGGTGTCGGCCTGGACGCGGTCCATCTGGCGGGCGGCAGCAGCGGCGCCGCGGAAGAAGTTGCCGCCGCCGATGACGATGCCGATTTCCACGCCGGCGCGGTGGACCTCGGCGATCTCTTCCGCAAGGGAACGGGTGCGCTCGGGGTCGATGCCGAACGGGGCGCCGCCGGCCAGCACCTCTCCGCTCAGCTTCAGCAGGATGCGGCTGTAGCGGACCGGCATGGGCAGGAGCCTCCGTGCGGCTATTCGGCTGCGGCTTCTTCAGCCGCGGCCGTCTCGCCCACTTTATAGCGGATGAAGGCGACCAGGGACAGCTCGTCGCCGAACTCCTTGCTCTTGTTGGCGAGCAGTTGGGTGATGGAGATCGAGTCGTCCTTGATGAAGGGCTGGTCCAGGAGGCAGACCTCGGAGTAGAACTTGCCGAGGCGCCCTTCGACGACCTTGTCGACGATCTTTTCCGGCTTGCCTTCGGCGAGGGCGCGCTCGCGCTGGATTTCCTTCTCCTTGGCGAGAGCTTCCGGGCTCACGTCGGAGCGGCTGAGGAACTGGGGCGAGGCGGCGGCCACCTGCATGGCGAGGTCGTTGACGAGCTCGGCAAACTCGGGCCGGGCCTTGGTCTCCGGCTTCGAGCAGACGACATCCACCAGGGACACGAGCTTGGCGCCGGGGTGGACATAGGCGCCGAGGACGCCCTTGGCGCGATGGACGGCGAAGCGCGGGATGCCCATGTTTTCGCCGATCTTGGCGATGAGTTCCGTGAGGCGCCCTTCGACGGTGAGCGCCGGATTGGATTTCGAGGAGAGTTTTTTCAGCTCGTCGACGGAGGCAGGCTGCTTTTCGACGATCAGTTCCACGATTTCGCCGACGAGCTTCTGGAAGTCTTCCGTCTTGGCGACGAAGTCGGTTTCGCAATTGACTTCGACGAGCACGGCGGAATCGGCCGAAGGGGGGACGTGCAGCCCGATGAGGCCTTCCCGGGCGGAGCGGGAGGCCTTCTTCGCGGCGGTGGCGAGGCCGCGCTTGCGCAGGATGACCTGCGCTTCCTCGAAATCGCCGCTGGCCTCGACGAGCGCCTTCTTGCACTCCATCATGCCGGCGCCGGTCAGGTCGCGGAGCTGTTTCACCAATTGCGCGCTGATTTCTGCCATGGTTTTCCTCTTGATGCGGAAGAAAGCGATTCAGGGGCCGCCGCAGAAACGCTAGACGGCGGGCTGGCCGGCTTCCTCGGCCGGCTCGTCGAGCGTGCCGCCCTTGTGCTTGGGCAGCGAGACGCTGGGAAGGTCGAGATCGGCGATGCCTTCGGTGAGCACTTCTTCGTGCAGCCGCGGATCGACGTATTGCGCATACTGCGACATGTCTTCGATGGCGCCGTCGTCGGGGACGATCTCCTTGACATTGACGGCGGCAAAGTCCTGCTCGGTGGCGAGAGAGCGGCCTTCGAGCACGGCGTCGGCGATCTTCGACGAGAAGAGGCGGATGGCGCGCAGGGCGTCGTCGTTGCCGGGGATGGGGTAATCGACCATCTCGGGATCGCAGTTGGTGTCGACGATGGCGACGACGGGGATGCCGAGGCGGCGCGCCTCGCGGACGGCGATCTCCTCCTTGTTGGAGTCGATGACGAAGAGCACGTCTGGCAGGGTTTCCATGTCGCGGATGCCGGCGAGGTTGGCGTGGAGCTTCTTGCGCTCGCGTTCGAGGCGGATGATCTCCTTCTTGGTGCGGCGCTCGCCGGCGCCTTCCTCGATCATGGCCTCCATCTCTTTCAGGCGCTTGATGGACTGCTTGACGGTGGCGAAGTTGGTGAGCAGCCCGCCGAGCCAGCGGTTGTTCACGTAGAACATGCCACAGCGGACGGCTTCCTCCTGGATGGCCTCCTGCGCCTGGCGTTTGGTGCCGACGAACAGGAACGTCTTGCCCGTGGCCGCCTGCTCGCCGACGAAGCGCATGGCGTCCTTGAAGAGCTTGAGGGTCTTCTGGAGATCAATGATGTAGATCCCGTTGCGTTCGCCGAAGATATATTCTTTCATCTTCGGATTCCAGCGCTTGGTCTGGTGCCCGAAGTGAACGCCCGCTTCGAGCAATTCTTTCATCGAAATGGAAGGCAAGGTTTCTCCTTGGTACAAAGAAAAAGCCGGGGGCGAAACCGGCGGGTTGACACCGGATCAGCCGGGCGCGGGAGGCGGCGGCCCAAAGCGAAATTTGCCGCGCCGCGCCGGGCGGACCCAACAAACGGAGCTGCACCGCGGCAGAGCCGCGGGGCAGGGTCAGCGCTTGGAGAACTGGAACCGGCGGCGGGCGCCGCGCTGCCCGTACTTCTTGCGCTCGTGCTCGCGCGGGTCGCGCGTGAGAAATCCTTCGCTCTTCAGCTTGCCGCGGAGCTCTGCGTTGAACTCGCAGAGGGCGCGGGCGATGCCGAGCCGGACGGCTTCCGCCTGTCCCGCGATGCCTCCGCCGCAGCAGGTGACCAGCACGTCGAACTTGTCAGCCGTCTCCGTGGCCAGCAGAGGCTGGCGGATGGCGGTGCGGCTGGAGAAGGTGGTGAAATACTCGTCCGCCGGCTTGTCATTCACGGTGAGCTTGCCCGTGCCGGGGCGGAGAAAGACGCGGGCCACGGCGCGTTTGCGCCGCCCGGTGCCGAGATATTGCAACATTGCCATAGGCTAAAGTTCCGTTCCGAAATCACAGCGCCACGGCCATGGCCTGTGGCTTTTGAGCCGCGTGAGGATGGCGGTCGCCCGCATACACCTTGAGCTTGCGGTACATTTGTTTGCCGAGCTTGGTCTTGGGCAGCATGCCGCGAATGGCTTCCTCGACCAGCTTCACGGGCCGCTGCGCGCGCACTTTGGCAGCGGGAATTTCCTTCAAACCGCCGGGATAACCCGAGTGGCGGCGGTAGAGTTTCTGCTGTTCTTTGTTGCCGGTAAGAACGGCCTTTTCTGCATTCACGACGATGACGTGATCGCCGCAATCCAGAAAGGGGGTGTAAATGGGCTTATGCTTCCCCATCAGGATTTTCGCGGCCTGGCTGGCGACCCGTCCGAGAGCGAGGCCGCTGGCGTCGATCACGAACCAGTTGCGCTGAATCTCGCCCTTGGACGGAAAATCGGTCTTCATAGACAAGGGATCTCCGTTCAACGAGGTACAAACACTTTATTCTACGGATCGCCGGCGCGGGGTGTCAAACACACCGCACCCATCGGCGGGCGCAGTCAAACACTCACAGTATAGCAGGATGCGGCGCGCCATGCCCAGTCCGGCTGAAGGCCGGCCGCGCGGAGCCGGGGCGTGAAGCGGAGGGCGTCATAGTTGCCGGTGCGGAACTGCGCGCCATGGTGGTCGAGCGTGTAGCCGCCGGGCACTGTGGAACAGTTCAACGTGAACAGGCAGCCGCCGCCGGCGGCCAACTGGAGGCAGGTCTCGAACTCCTCCCGGGTGGAGACAAAGGGCATGACATCGGGGAAAAGGGCGTTGTGCCAAGCGACGAGAGAGCGAAAGGCCGTGTCAGAGGGAATGAGGCCGCCGGGATCGAAGGGCGCGCCCGGAGCAGGCCGGAAGCGCGGAATGCCGAGAATGTTGGGGCCGCGGCCGCATGCGCGGCGGAGCCAGCGCTGGTGCAAGGCCAGCATGGACCAATCGCGGCGCCAGTCGGAGAGGCCGCTGAGGACGCCGTAGCCGACGCCTTCCAGCCCGGCTTCGATCATGCGCTCATATGACTCGAGGCGCCAGAAGAAATCCGATTTGGTCTGGCGGCCCGGGTGGAGTTCACGGTAGCGTTGCGGGTCGTAGGTCTCCATCCAGACGACGGAGAAAGCCAGGCCGGCATCGCGCAGGCGGCGGTATTCGTCTGCCGAGACAGGCTCCGCGCTGAGGCCGACGATGGGGCGCCCATGGCGGGCGAGGATGCGCGCCGTGAGCTCGACATGGCGGCAGATGTCGTCCGTGCGGAGGAGCGGGTCGGAGGCGTAGACCAGCTCGACGGCCCGCAGACCGCGCTCTTCGGCGAGGAAGCGCACTTCGCGCTCGAGTTGCGCCTCCGTGAGGCGGACCCGCTTGAGATCCGGGTCCGTGGAGCCGGCGCGGTAGTTGCAATACGTGCAGCGTTCCTTGCAGACGCTGGTGACGTACAGCGGAGAGACAGGAAACACGAAGCCGCCGAAATGTTCCAGCTTGCGCAGGCGGGCGCGGGCGGCCAGGGCGGCGTCGAGCGCGCCGCCGGCGCCGAAATCCGGCTGACCCAGCGGCGGCTCGGGCTTCGCCGACACCTGTTGCCAGAAGGATTCGAAGACGGAAGAAAACATGGCCCGAGCGGGTCTCTGTTTTCAGGATATCCTGCCCGGGCGCCCCCGGCCGCGCGGGGCCGGGAGCCGCCGGGCAGCAAGACGTCAGGCGCGGGCGATCTGCCGCAGGACGTAGGGAAGAATGCCGCCGGAGCGGAAGTATTCCTGCTCGCGGGGCGTATCGATGCGGACTTTGGCCTGGAAGACCTTTTCCGCGCCGGAGGCGTCCACGGCTCGCACGGTGGCCGCGGGCCCCAGAACATTTTCAATCGAGTATGTTTCAAAGCCGGTGAGGCCCAGCGACTGCCGCGTCTGGCCGTCCATGAACTCCAGCGGCAGGACGCCCATGCCGACGAGGTTGGAGCGGTGGATGCGCTCGAACGATTCGGCGATGACGGCCTTGACGCCCAGCAGGGCGACGCCTTTGGCGGCCCAATCGCGGGAGGAGCCGGAGCCATACTCCTTGCCGGCGATGATCAGCAACGGAACGCCCTGCTTGCGGTATTCGACGCTGGCGTCGTAGATGAAGACCGGCTCCGCGCCGGGCGCCATGGCGGTGTAGCCGCCCTCGACGCCGGGGACAAGTTCGTTGCGGAGGCGGATGTTAGCCAGCGTGCCGCGCACCATGACGTCGTCGTTGCCGCGGCGGGAGCCGTAACTGTTGAAGTCCTTGGGCTGCACGCCGCGGGCGATGAGGAATTGGCCGGCGGGGCTGTTGACGGGGATGCTGCCGGCGGGAGAGATGTGGTCAGTGGTAATGGAGTCGCCGAGCATGGCGAGCACGCGCGCGCCGCGAATGTCCTCGATGGGCGCGGAGGGGTCGCGCATGGACTCGAAATACGGCGGGTGTTTGATGTAAGTGGAGCCGGGATCCCAGGCGAAGGTGCCGCCCTCGGGCGTCTTGACGCTTTGCCACATGGCGTCGCCTTCGAACACTTTGCCGTACTCGTGTTCGAACATCTCCGGTTTGACGAAACGGGTGACGGCGTCCAGCACTTCCTCACTCGTGGGCCAGATGTCGCGCAGGTAGACGGGCTGTCCGTCCTTGCCTTCGCCGATGGGTTCATGGACCAGGTCGGCGTCGATGCGGCCGGCGAGGGCGTAGGCGACGACCAGCGGCGGCGAGGCGAGGTAGTTGGCCCGGACCTGCGGGTTGACGCGGCCCTCGAAGTTGCGGTTGCCGCTCAGCACGCTGGCCACGACCAGCTTGTTTTCGGCGACGGCTTTGGAGACCTCCTCCGGCAGCGGGCCGGAGTTGCCGATGCAGGTGGTGCAGCCGTAGCCGACGAGGTGGAAGCGGAGCTGTTCGAGATAGCCAAGCAGTCCGGATTCGCGCAGGTAGTCGGTGACGACTTTCGAACCGGGAGCGAGCGAGGTCTTCACCCACGGCTTCACGCTCAGGCCTTTTTCGACGGCCTTCTTGGCGAGAATGCCCGCGCCCAGCATGACGGAAGGATTCGACGTGTTGGTGCAGGAAGTGATGGCCGCGATGACCACGGCGCCGTCGCCCACGACGGGCGTCTCGCGCTTCGGCTGCGCGAGCGTGGAAAGGAAATTCGCTTTCACTTCCGGCAGCGTCAGCCGGTCCTGCGGGCGCCTGGGGCCGGCCATGGAGGGCTCGACGGAGGCGAGGTCGAGCTCGATCGTGTCGCTGAATTCGGGCTCGGGCGAGTTTCCGGTGAGGAACATGCCCTGCTCGGAGTAGTAGGCCTCGACGAGTTCGATGAGATCTTTGGGCCGGTTGGTCATGCGCAGGTAGGCGAGCGTCTGCGCGTCGACGGGGAAGACGCCGATGGTGGCGCCGTATTCGGGGGCCATGTTGGCGATGGTGGCGCGGTCGGCCAGCGGCAGCTCGAGCACGCCGGGGCCGTAGAATTCGACGAACTTGCCCACGACGCCTTTCTTGCGCAGCATCTGCGTGACGGTGAGCACGAGGTCGGTGGCGGTGACGCCCTCGCGGAGGCGGCCGTGCAGTTTGAAACCGACCACGGGCGGCAGCAGCATGGAGATGGGCTGGCCGAGCATGCAGGCCTCGGCTTCAATGCCGCCGACGCCCCATCCGACGACGCCGAGGCCGTTGATCATCGTCGTGTGGGAGTCCGTGCCGACGACGGTGTCCGGGAAAGCCATGCCATCGCGCGCGACGACGGCGGTGGCGAGGTACTCGAGGTTCACCTGATGGACGATGCCCGTGCCGGGAGGCACGGCGCGGAAGTTGGCGAATGCCTTCTGCGCCCAGCGCAGCAGCGAGTAGCGCTCGCTGTTGCGCTGGTATTCGAGCAGCACGTTTTGCTCGAACGCCCTCGGGGTGCCGAACTCGTCGACCTGCACCGAGTGGTCGATGACGAGATCGACGGGGATCAGCGGGTTGGCCTTTTTCGGATCCTGGCCCATGCGGGCGAGCGCGTCGCGCATGGCGGCGAGGTCGACCACGCACGGCACGCCGGTGAAGTCCTGCAGGATGACGCGCGCCGGCATGAACTGGATCTCCTGCGCCTGCCCGCGCACGTCCCAGCGCGCGACATACTCGATGTCGCTCTTGCGGACCACCGTGCCGTCCTCGCAGCGGAGGAGGTTTTCGAGGAGAACTTTGATGGAATAGGGAATGCGATCGAGCCGGAAGCCGGCCTGCGCGAGCGCGCCCAGCCGGAAGATCTGATATTCGCGCCCGCCCACGCGCAGGGCGGCGGCGGCATTGAAAGAATTTCTGCTGCTCATGGGGATTCAGCTTCAATTGTAGCGGGGCCTGCCGCCTCGAGCTGAACCCGCACGCTACCAGGTGCGCTGCTTGAGGATTTCCTGGATCTGCTCCCTGGGCACTGGGAGCTTGTCGATGTGGTCGCGCAGCCACTGGGAGAAGTCTTTTTCGATCTCCTCCGTCCAGCGGGCGTCGATCTGGCCCGGCGTGTATTTGCCCTCGCGGAGGCGCTGGTGGCCGAACATATCGCGGAGGCGCACGATCTCGCTGGTGACGACGACTTTTTCGGCCAGATGCGCGGGGATGAAGACGACGCCGCCGTCGCGGCCGAGCACGACGTCGCCGGGCATCACGGTGGCGCGGCCGATGCGCACGGGGGCGTTGATCGAGATCAGCGTCGAATTCAGCCGCGGCCCCGAGGAACTGAAGTGGTGGGAGGGATGGTAGAAGCGGACGAAGGAGACGAAATTCTCCATCTCCTTCAGGCCCGCGATGTCGCGCACGGCCCCGTCGTAGACGATGCCGTTGCCGGACTTGGCATAGATGGCGTTGCCGACGTTGTCGCCGATGGAGGGGCCGTCGATCTTGAGGCCGAAGTGGTCGCAGACGTAGACATCGCCAGGCTGGAGCATGTCGACGGCCCACGCATTGGGCGCGCCGACGCGGCCGTCGCGCTTGCCCTCGGCTTCGATCACCTTGTGGATGTCCGGGCGGCCGGGCACCCAGGCGGCCGTCAACGCGCGGCCGACGAGAACCTTCCCGGGGTGGATTTCGAGCCAGCCGTCCTCGTATTGAAAGTTGTAGCCTTCATTGCGAAGAACGGCCCAGGCCTCTTCCAGCGTGACCTCGCGCATGCGCTTGAGGATGCCGTCGGGGACTTTCGGGCGGCCGTCCGGGAAGCGTTCGCCCTTCCACTCGGGCGTGTAGCGGAGGAGATGTTCTTTCGAGAAGACGCCCGGCTGCGCCCAGGCGGCGCAGGCGGCGAGCAGGGACAGGGCGAAGGCGGACAGTTTCATCGCAGCACCTCGAATGGAGTCCAATATACACGCGGCGCGGTTCAGAAGCTGAGCACCAGGTGCCAGATGTAGGCGTAGGCGAAGGCGTCGAGGTTGGACCAAATGCGGCGGCAGAGCTCGGCATCGCCCTGGATGGCGGGGATTTCGCGGAGCTTGTCCTCCCAGCGGAAGCAGGCGGGTGGCGGGCCGAAGTCAGGGGCGGGGCAGCGCTCCTCCGGCGGGGGAGGCGGCGGCGCGGAGCTGGGCGATGCGGAATAAACGCCGTAAGAGCGGGTGAAATCCGTCATGGCGCGGACATTTTCCACGCGCGCGTCGTTTTGCATGATGGCGGAAGCGTCCATGATATAGCCGCCATTTTCACCACACATATCGATCAATTCTTTGCATTTGGCGCGCACCTGCTCCGGCGTGCCGAAGGCGAGAAGCGCATTGGGAACGCCGCCGCTCAGGCAGAATTTGCCGCCGAGCTTTTCCGCGCACAGCTTCGGGTCGCCGCGGTCGATGTGGTAGATGATGCTGCCGGCGGGCAGCGTGGCGAATGTGTCCAGATGCGCGTCCCACTTGCCTTCGGCGTAAAAAAGCACCTGGTTGCCGCGCGCCCACACGGCTTCCACCATCGGCCGGAACGTGGGCCAGAAGATCCGTTCGAAGTGCTCGTGCGAGATGAAGGGCACGCAACTGCGGTGCATCCATACGGGGATGGGGATGTTGCGGGAGGGATCGAGTCCTGAGAGGGCGACGCAGGCCAGGTGCGGCATGAGAGCGCGGCAGGCGGCCTCGACCTTTTCCGGAATTTCTTTCAGGTCGTATGCGAGGCCGAGGTAGCCGCGGAATTTGTCGGCAAGAACATCCAGCGGGGCTTTCAGCATGCCGCTGATGGCGGAGACTGTGCCCGTTTCATTTTTCATGCGCTCGATTTGCGGGCCGAAAGCGGTGAAATAGTCGGCCATGGCCCAGGCGCTTTTCACCAGCGCGAGATCCCGGCGCATGGAGGATTTGTCGTACTCAGCCGAGATCCGCGGCAGCCATTTGGTCCAGAGGAACACGACGGGGTCTTCGATCAGTTCGTCATATTCCTCGCGGAGCATCCACGCATTGTCGAGCGGCGGCTCGCGGTACTGGAAGCCGGTGTGCTCGTCCACGTCGATGCCGGGGATGGCGTAGTAGCGGAGGCCCGCCGCCTGGGCAAGGCCGGTCCAGACGTAGACCATGTTGGGCACCACGGCGTCCCAGTCATAGTCAAGGCAGCAGCGGATGACAGCCTCGAAGGCCTGGCGATAGTCGTGAGTGACCTGCTGCGCGGTCATCCCGCAGTGGACGGCGGTGAACTCCGCGGCGAAGGGGCGCAGAGGGACGCGGTCCGGCTTGCCGTTGCGCATGGCGGTGACGTAACGGTTCAGGCGCTGGGCGTAGAGTTCCTGCATGTCGGCGGGCATGGTTCGAAAATCCCGCAACGAGAATATCAGACGCCGGTATCGGAATCACGCCCTCACGGGCTGGTTGAAAGAGCGGGCGCCGCGTTGAGCCCGTAATCGAGCAGGTCGTACGCGCCGCCCGGGGGCTGGCGCTCGGGGAACTCCGCCCAGGCGTTGGGCCAGGCGCGGAAACGGAGTTTTTGCGGATGGTGGAACGGACCGAAAACGTTGCGCGGCGTGCCGTAGACGCGCACTTCGACGGAGGCGTTGCCCGCCTGCACGGGCACTTCGGTTTCATAAGGCGGCCAGCCGATCCAGCCGAGAGCCTGGCCGTTGACGAGCACTTCGACGAGCGCGCCCGGCATCTCCTTGAGCGAGACGCGAAGGCGGCGCTGGCCGCCGGGGATGCGGACTTTGGCCGAATAGCTGACGCTGGCGCCATAGAAGGGCCGGCCCTGTTTGGCCCATGAGCCAAGGGCCAAGGGCCTGGAGACGGCTGTGATCTGGAAGCCTTTTTCCGCAGGGACGGCGGCGAAGCTGCCGAGCAGGTAGATGTTTTCAAGCTCCATGCGCGTGTCGAAGGGCGAGGCCTCGATGACAATTTCATTCGTTCCTGTTTTTGCGGCAGCGGCGGCGGGCGCGGCCTTCAGGTGCGGATCGAGCCAGCGTTCGGCGCTGGAAAAGTCCACGGGCTGGCCGTTGAGTGAGACGCGGTAGAGCTCGGGCGCCTCGACGGCGAGGCGCAGGTCTTTGGGAGGCGCGCCCTGGATGGTGAAGCGGAACACGGCCTTGAAGCCCGTGCCCTCGCCGAACTTGCGGTCAAGCACGTTGCGGCGGAACTGCACGGCGTTGTCCCATGCGGGACGCTCGAAACCGTGGCGCTGCCAGATGGTCCAGTTGGCGCGCCAGGTGTTGATGTCGGCCAGCGTTTCGCCGGCCACCTCAAGATCGCAGTAATCGAGCACGAGCACGTTCGGCTCATTCGCCGAGACGGTCCACGGACCGGCGGACAGGCTGCGCCATGCGGGCTTGGCAGGCGCCGCCGCGGGGGCGGGGTCCTTGCGCGCGAGCAGCAGCAACGAGCCCGCAGGGGGCAGTTGCACGGCAAAGTCGATGCCGCGCTGGCCTTTGGCAAAGGGATACGGGCGGATCAGCCCGGTGAGCGTGTCCCACTCTTCAAGCCCGGCGGCCTCCAGCGTGGCTTTGGCGGAGATGGCGGAGCTGGTGGAGTTGGCGAGGAAGATGACGCGGTCGCCAGAGGGCAGCCAGCGCTCAAGGAAGCCGACGGGGGCGTTGATCTGGATGCGCGCCGGGAGGCGTTCGCGGATAGCGGCGAGCAGTCCGTCTTCGTCAAAGATGCGCACCCATTGCTTGCCGAACTGCTCGCGGAGCTTCTGCAGCGCGTCGCTCTCCCGGCCATCGACGTGAGCGGGCGTTTCCACCATGGAGAGCACCGAGCCCCCTGCTTTCAGCCACTCTTCCAGCAGCGGCACAGTTTGGCGGCGCAGGTTGGCGACGTCGTGCGAAAGGACCACAAGGTCGTAGGCCGCCTTGCCGACGCGGAACTTCTTGCCGTCAATCTTGCCGAACCATTCGAGGACGTACTCGTCGCCGTAGTCGAAGTCGACCTGGTGATCAGCGAGGAACTGCGCCAGGCGGGCGTTGTTTTCGCGCATTTTTTCCAGCTCCGGCGCCGCCCCGGCGCGGCGCGCAAACAGGAAGCCCGTGGTGGTGGGATGAATGACGAGCACGCGGTGGCGGGCTTCGCTGACGCTCGACAGGAGCGAGACGCGCGCCAGGTGGTCGGCATGCGGGCGGTAGGCGCCCCACCAGGAGGCGGCGTCAGAGAAGCTTTGCGGGTGGTCGCGCTTGCGCGCGCCGCGCACGGTGGCGAAGGACAGGTGCTGATCGACGAAATTGACGCCGTGGACCAGCAGCCAGTCGCCGAAGCGCTTGAGGTGCTCCATGGTGGCGTCCCAGCCGGAGACGCCGTAGGCTTCGCAGAAAAGGCGGCGGCCAAGCTGGTGGCTGATGCTGGCCGACTGGCGGATGGTGAACAGATAGTGCGGGCGAAGCTCCTGGCCGCCGAGCATGTCAATGCCGGGGACGTGCTGGAAGACGTGCAGGGAGGCGTCAGCAGGCGTGATCCACGGGTAGGGCCACTCGTGCTCCATGAAGTGGCCGGTGAACTGGAGGCCGTTGCGGTCGCACCATTCAAACATGGGGCGCATGAAATGTTCGATCCAGAGATCGTGCAGCGTCTGCCAGTAATCAAAGCGCACCTTGCGCCAGTCGCCCGCGTCCCAGTACAGCGAGGGCAGATGGTCAGCCAGGTCGTAGCCGTTGCGTTTGCGGAACTCGGCCAGCGTGGCCCAGGAGAGCGGCAGCGCCAGCCGCGCGCTGTCGTAAGCGCCGCCGGTGGCCAGCAGCGGCTCGTCGGTGAACGCCCAGCGGACCGTCTTGCCGAACTCGTCTCCGAACTCGCGGCGGTAGGCTTCGTAGGTGGTTTCCAAAAACGCCTGCGCGGTGCGCGGGTTGGTGAGATCGACATAGGGGAAGCCGGCGGTCCACATATTGCCGGAAGCGCGGCGGAGGCGGAAGGCCACCACCTGCTCGCCCTCCTGGACCTCTTGCGAAGAGCGGACGCGCCGCAGGCTGCCCGGGTCGTCCGGCTTGCCGGCGAAGAAGGCCAGATGCTGCGGGTGGGTGGAGACCGCAGCGGCGGGCAGGCCGGTCTCCGCGACAACGAACTGGCTGGCGGTCTCCGGCGCGAGCGCAGGGACATGGCCGCCGGCGAAGCCTGACGGGTACGAGTTCTCGTCGTAAATGTTCACGAGCAGCCCGAGGCGTTTGCCTTCTTCCAGAGCCTCGCGCCACAGCTTGAACCACTCCGGGCCAAGGTATTCCGTCATCAGTCCGGGCCGCGGGTGGACGAACGCTCCGCCCATGCCCTGGCGGCGGTACTGCGCGAGCATTTCCTTGATGCGCCCCGGCTCCATTTCGTCGTTCCAGACCCAGAGCGGCATGGAGCGGAATTCGGCGGGAGGATCGGCGAAGGCTTTGCGCAACTGGTCGGCCGTCATGGCAGGCGCGGGCTTCAGCGCTTGCGGCTCGGCCGGCGGCTGGGCGGGCAAGAGCGCTGTTGCAGCAGCAGCGAGAACAAGTGCGCGGAACATGATTCCTCCGTTCGCTCCCGATCCTATCGCAACCTCCGGCGTGACGCTGGCGGCTTGACCGGAAGGCCGGCGCGCCATAGAGTGGCTGAGGAAACCGGCTCAAAAGGAGTTCTGGCAATGAAAACAAACCGGCGAAGATTTGTTCAGGCCGCCCCCGCATTCTCATGGATCCCGAGTCATGTGCTGGGCGGGCAGGCATCCCAGCCCGCGCCGAGCGAGCGCATCCATATCGCGCTTGTCGGCTGCGGCACGGAGGCGATCCGCGAGCTGCCGCTGTTCATCCGCAATCCGAAGTTCCGCTTCACCGCCGTGTGCGACCCGTGCCGCCCGGCGGCGGGCTACCGGGACTGGTCGGC
>Ga0272446_1001770_pt1 | contig 30741 bp, 19 predicted proteins | sample YNPCB0061_FD_194587 | JGI IMG/M metagenome (GOLD analysis project Ga0272446, IMG submission 194587) | Hot spring microbial mat communities from Yellowstone National Park, WY, United States - YNP-CB-006-1 | ecosystem: Environmental > Aquatic > Thermal springs > Hot (42-90C) > Sediment | place...
CCAAGAACTCCTGATCGAGTCGCTGTGGGTCGTGGAAGATGCTGGTGGGGGCATCGGGTTCGCTATGAACCGATTCCTCCTTGCCCAGCAGGTTGGCCAGAAACCCCTCGATGAATCGGCCATAACTGTTCAGATCGTTGGGCAACAGAAAGGCATCGTGGCCGCACAGGCTCTCGACGTTACAGTAGCTCACCGGCTGATCGTTAGCCAGCAAGGCATCGACAATTTGCCGACTCTGGAAGGGCGGGAAGAGCCAATCGGTGGAGTAGCTCAGGATCAGCCAGCGACACTGAGCCGGTCGAAGCGACTCGCGCAACTCTTCGAAGGAGGCTCCCAGGTCGAACAGATCCATCGCCATCGACAGAGTGACGTAGCTGTTGGCATCGAAGCGTTCGCCAAAACGGTCGCCCTGATAGGCCAAGTAGGAGCCGACCGAAAAGCGCGTCTCGAATTGGGTGGCGATGTCGCGTGGTGACAGGCGGGTTCTGTCGAACTTTTCCATCATGGATTCGCGCGATAGGTAGGTAATGTGCCCCAGCATGCGGGCAATGGCCAGTCCGACAAGCGGCCCTGGGCCGTTGCCGTAGTAGCGACCCCCGTTGTAATGCGGATCGCGAAGGATGGCATTGCGGCCGACGATGTCAAAGGCCAGGGCCTGACTGGTCAAGCGGGGGCTGGTGGCTAAAGCAACCACACCCGCCATGCGACCAGGGTAGCGAATGGCCCAGGTCAGAGCCATCATACCGCCCAAAGAGCCGCCCACCACGGCCAGCAAGCGGTCAATCCCCAGGTGGTCGATCAAGCGTCGCTGCACCTCGACAATGTCGCCGATGGTGATCATGGGAAAATCGGGGCCATATGGTTGCCCCGTCTGCGGATTGATACTGTTGGGCCCAGTAGTTCCCCGACAGCCGCCTAGGATATTGGGGCAGATCACGAAATAGCGATCCGTGTCAATGGCTTTGCCCGGACCGACCACGATATCCCACCAGCCCGGATCGTCGCGTTCGTTGTGCCGGGCCACATGGGAGTCACCGGAGATGGCATGACAGATCAGCACGGCATTATCGCGTGCCGAGTTGAGCCGGCCATAGGTCTCATAGGCCACTGTGACCTGGGGCAACTGTCCGCCCAGTTCCAGATCCACCGGGCCTGACAGGGTCACATACTTGGCAAAAGCCAGTGGCCGACCGCTTCGCACACTGTCACTGCTGGTGAAGAAATCCTTGCTCATGGGGATCGTGTTTTCGCTTCCGAGGAAGACCTGCGCAAGCCGCCATTTTTCCGCCCAGCGTTAGTGCGCGCAAGCACGTTGCAGGGCTTGATCGAAGTCGTTGCGGATGTCCACGAAATCTTCTATTCCGACGCTCACTCGGATGTAGTCATCGCTGATGCCGGCTTTACGCAATTCCTCAGCCGTTTGCTGGCTGTGCGTGGTTGAGGCGGGATGGATGACCAGCGTCTTGGCATCGCCGATGTTGGCCAGGTGCGAAGCCATCTTGACCGACTCAATGAAACGTCGGGCTGCCGCATGCCCCCCCTTGATGCCGAACCCCAGAATCGCGCCGCAGCCGGCCGGCAAATAGCGTTTGGCCAGTTCGTGATGCGGATGCGACGGCAGTCCCGGATAGTTGACCCAACTGACCTGCGGATGTGCCTGCAAGAATTCCGCCAGTGCTTGAGCGTTCTGGCAGTGCCGGGGCATGCGCAGGTGCAGCGTTTCGAGTCCTTGCAGGAACAGGAAGGCATTGAACGGACTCATCGCTCCACCCATGTCGCGTAACCAATGGGTGCGACAGGTGATGATGTAGCACAACGGGCCGAGAATGTCGTGGAAGACGGCTCCGTGATAGGACGGATCGGGCTGCGTAAACTGCGGCCAGCGTTCCGGGTTGGCCTTCCAGTCAAACTTGCCCGAATCCACGATGCAACCGCCGATGCTAGTGCCGTGTCCGCCGATGAACTTGGTGGTACTGTAGATGTTGATGTCGATGCCATGCTCGAAGGGCCGAAATAGCACGGGAGTCAGGGCCGTGTTGTCGCATACCACCGGCAAGCCATGATCGTGCGCTACGCGAGCGATGGTCTGGTAGTCTAGCACATCGTTCTTGGGATTGGCCAACGTCTCGATGAACACCGCACGCGTGTTGGGCTGGATGGCTCGAGCAATCAACTCTGGTTTGGTGGCATCCACGAAAGTGACGCCGATGCCCAGGCGTTTGAAGGTCTGGCCGAACAGCGTGATCGTGCCGCCGTAGAGCGCCTCAGCCGAGACGATGTGATGCCCACTGTGAGCCAGATTGAGCAGAGCGACCGTGATAGCCTGTTGGCCGCTGGAGACTGCCAGAGCGCCAATGCCGCCATCTAGCGCAGCCATCCGCTGCTCGAAAACGTCCGTGGTCGGATTCATCAGACGAGTGTAGATCCAGCCGAGTTCCTTCAACGCGAACAGATCAGCCGCGTGTTGGGTATCGCGAAAGCAGTAACTGGTCGTCTGATGAATGGGCACCGCTCGTGAGCCGGTACTGGGGTCAGGCTTCTGACCAGCGTGCAGGGCCTTGCTGCCCAATCCGGTGAGAGAGAAATCTTGAGAATCCATGTTCGCGTTTGCCTCCTCATTTGCGTAGGAAGAGTCGTCGGCTGGATGGTTCGGATGATTGTAGGCGGCAAAAGGAAGAAAGGGGAGAGGCCGGTGCTGCAAAGCACCCTGCTCCGCCCGCTGACGCGGGGCGGCTCGCTCTGGCAAGCGTAGCGAGCCACGCCGCGTCAGCGGGTGGAGTCGTCATACCGTGAGCTTGCTCCGCCCGCTGACGCGGGGCGGCTCGCTAGACGGTGCCATCGCGTTATCCGCTCGCTGGCCCTCCTTTGCTTGGCGGAGTGGAGGTGCTGATCACATAGCCGAGCGGTTGCAGCAAGGCGGCCAACTGTTCGGCTTCGGCTTGAGCGGCAGGCGTGGTCAATCCGGCCTTGCTGATGGCGACGTACCAGAACTTCTCGCGATCACGCGGCGCGAGTTCGGCCGGCTCCAGTCCCAGATCGCGAACCGCTTCGCGATCCCAGTGGAGCCTTTTGAGCAAGGCCGCTGCCTCACGCCAAGTCATGCCCACTGACACCACCTTACCGTCCGTCCGACTTATCCGCCGACCGATCAACAAATATAGCAAACCACGGAGGCGGCCAGTGGCCACTCCCTGGGCGCGAATCGTTTCCAGTAGTGCGTCCAGTTCATCCATGCTTATTGCCTCGAACCGACTAGATCTGTCTAAATGCCGGCTCTCGATCGCTGGACTATCCTAAACCCAGTGATCCATATGCTGTCGCTATGGTAACATTCTGCAACGAGGAAAGAAATCGGATTACCGGAAACTTAGTAATCTGGGCAATTCAGGCAAGCAAGGCTAGCCAGCAACCGGCCTGAGCGACTGTTCGCCGCAGACAACTCCGAGAAGGATGCATCGACTAGAGGGCGAACATCAAAAGGGATGATTAATCCCGAACCACACTTGCATGCCGCTATCCTGATTGACGGCCTTGGCAAAATCGAGGCGAATGGTCGTGCGTTCGATGAAGCTGAACCAGGCGACATCGAGACGCAGCCCCACGCCCACGCCGTGGGCCACAGAGCCGACCGACTGATTGTTGATGTAGGCATCGCCGACATCGTAAAACAGGGCGGCATAAGCATTGCGCAAGCGGATGACATGATCGCAGGCATCGAGATCAACACGCCGGGCTAACGGTACGCGCCACTCGACACTGCCCACCCAGATTTCACTGCCCTGACGTTGGGCCAAATCAAAGCCACGAAACAGTTCGCTGCCACCCATGCTGAAGAATTCGCCCTGCGCAGGGCTAGCGGTGGCCCCGTAGATACGGAAGACAAATCGACTATCAGACAGCCAGTCGGCAGCTCGTTTGACGAGGGGCATCCCCTCCAGCCAGCGTCCTAAGGGCGGCAGAGATTGCACATAGCTGAACAAGCCCGAGAGCTTGTGCAAGCCAACCGACGAGGGTTGTTGGGCCACTCCGCCCTCATACCAGGCATCCACCTGAAAGCCTCCTTCCGGATCCCAGTAAGGGGTCATGGTGTTGAGCCGATAGTGCAACCCCAGTGTCGTCGTGCGGTCGTAGCGAACGCCATTGGGAATCGGTTGCGTCGGATAGGGCAAGAAGTTGTCGGAGTACTGGGCAAAGCCCTCGAGGAAGTGAATGGGCGGCAGATACATGCTCGAGCCATAGTGGAAGATGTAGCGATTCCACAGGACGGCTCGCTGCGCGGTAGGATCGCCGGAGTTGCTTTCGGCGATACGGCGTTCGAGGATAACTCCCGACTGCGACCGCGGCCAAGGCCAGTGATCCCAGGTGCCATCCACGCCGCACACTACATCGCGGAAGTTGGTGCGATAACCCGCGTAGACTCCTCCAGTGAACTCCTGCACGCGATAGGCACCGGCACGAACGCCGAGCATGGTCGAACGCGTGAACCAAGAATCCTGATAGGTCGGGCTGAACAGCCAGGGGCCGAAAATGAGATTCCAGCGATCGTAGTAGTTGGTCAGATCGTTCTCTTCGAGAAAGGTGTACAAAGGCGTGATGCGCCAGCGAATGGGAGTATGCCAGCAATTGTTGGTCGGATTGCTATCGACGAGTACCTGATCGGGATCGATGGTTACCTGAGTGGGTTCCACGGGTAGGATGACATCGACGAGCATTCGCGATCCCCCCTTCTTGGCGGGGGGCAGTGGCGTGACTCGCGCCGGAGGATCGTCGAACGAATAGGCACCTCCGCCCGGAATCAGTTGCAGCCGAATCGGATACCCTTCGTGATCCGGCAGAGCGAAGCCCAGAGTGGTCGGCTCGTCGCATTCCTCATTCTGGCTGACGATGACCTGGAGCCGAACTCCCACGCAAGGCGGGATCATAGCATCGCTCAGTTCCCCGCCACAATTAGCTTCGTCGCCGGCCTTGCCACGTGCCATCAACAACCGCCGGCGTAACCGGCAACAAAAGGGCCGATCTTTTTGACACTTCGGCGCGCGAGTGATCGACACTTTTTCGATCGACCAGTCGGAAAGTCCCGCGCCATAAAACCAGTCATCGAAGAACTTCTGCCAGGATTGTCCGGTATACTGTTCCAGTTCGACGCGCAGATCTGTCGTGCGAAGAATGCGATAGCGATACTTGAGAGCGACCTTGCGCATGAAATCATCGAAGGCCGCCTGCTGCAAGCGTTCCTCGATCATGCCGACAATACGGCCTCCCTTGTCGTAGCACAAGGAAAACAGATTGCCGAGATGACCAAACTTGGGAATCTCCTGCACGATGGGAGCATTGTCGCCTCGCCCTAACACGCCATACATGCCGACCGAGCGATAATCCTCGCGACGAATGTTCGGCAACCATTCCAGACGAGGCGGATAGTTGATAAGTTGCGACGGTCGGCCGAGGTGGCGAGAAAGCAGACGATGGCTGTAGTAATTCGCTAAGGCTTCATCGAGCCAAGTTTCGCAATAGCCGTTGGTGCCGATGAGATTGTACCACCACATGTGAGCCACTTCATGCGTCAGCAGATACTCGACGTAGGCAGAGGCGACGTGCGGCATGGCGAAGACCCGCTCGTCGATCATGACCAGCGTGGCGCATTCGTTGCCGTTCCAGCCGAAGAAGGATTCGGCAACGGTAAAATCCGGATAGGGATAGGCTCCGAACCACTTGCTGTAGTGTTTGAGAGCTTGTGCGGCGACACCGATCATGAAGCGAGCGTAGAACTCGTGTTCCTCGAAAGCTAGTACACGAATCCGCACCGGAGCACCGCCCGGCCCAGCTGCGGCCTGCCCCTCGTAACAGCGAAAGCGTCGGCTGCAAATCAGAGCGAAATCGCGGACTCCGCGAGCGCGGATGTGCAATCGCTGTCGCCCATTGGGCAGTGCCTGGCAATCGTAGACAGCTCCCGTGCAGGCGACTCGCTCATCGGCCGGCAAACAAATCGTGACCTCGTAGATGCCTGCCTCGTTGAGAAACGGCTGATGCCAGGGCACGAAGGGAGTCGGGTGCCAGGTTGGTTGCTCGCCCGAATCGTTGGCCCTCATCCGAAGTGTCCCCTCGCCCGGTTCGTCCGTCTGCAAGGGTACTCCCGACGGAGGCATCGGCTTTCGGCCGGTCGGCCCAAAGCCGCCCGGCCCATAGTAGGCGAAGACGGGCAGCCAGTTGGACAACTGCGTCACTCCCTGCCACTGCCCCCAGCGTCCCTGTTTGGCCGGCAAGTGCAGCGTCCAGTGCAGTTGCACCGTCACCGCCTGGCCTGGCTGTACGGCTTGCGGCAAGGGAACGACCAACGTGGTATTGGTATCTCCCTCGAAGTAGAAAGCGATCTCCTTGGCCGATTGTCCCGGCTGCAGGAGGAAGACTTGATGCATTTCTAGCGGCGGCAGGGCATAGCCCAGGGCATCACTGGGCTGCACCCGCAGAATCTCCAGCATCTTGGCCATGAAGGCCACTTCGCCGGCAGGCACCACATAATGCGAGTGAGCGTTAAACACCAACCGATCCGTCGGAGTGTTGGTCGGGTTGATCCACGTCGCGGTCTGCACCACCTTGGCCTTGCCCTGCTGAACATCCAGATCGACTTCAAGACGATAGCGCGGCAGATGTGCGGGCAGCACTTCTGGAGTGCCGGCCAGCAGCAGTCCGCCAGCGGGAAACGCCGTCAGGCAACAACTCAGCAGCAGCCAACCACGCCCTTGTCTGTCTGCGAAAAACATGGTCGATAACCTTGATGCGAGGCGACTTCTGCAACCCGTCCGGGTCGGGAGGCAACCAACCCTCGACGCTCGTCGGATAGACAACGAGGCGGGGCGGAGATAGCAAAGAACGCAACGACCTGTCCAGTGCAGATCGGCTGATCGATTCGCGTGGTCGAATTACCGAGCGTAGAACAGTTCTGGAAGCATCTGCGCGGATTGATGGGCCGCAACGTGGCCGTCGCAATAGAGCGTGTTGAAGAGTTGCAGATGGCGAGGCGGATAGTGCCGGATGACATCAGGCGCATCGGGAGGCACGGGCAAGCGGGGTGAGCCGGCAACCTGAGTGGCGCAGATGGGGATGTTGGAGTGATCCCAGGCCAGCAGAACCTGGCTGGTGCCGTTGCGAATGGTGACCAGCGGCAATCCCGCCGGGCCATTCGTGACTCCGTTGAGGGCGTAGCTGACCTGAAAGGTCTGGCCAAAGGTCGGACTGCCCGGAGTACGATCCTGGCCTTCGGGGCACTGAAAGACCTTGCGATTGCCCTCCACAAAGGGCCAGATCAGCCCGCCGGGAACGTAGTCGGCCAGAGCAGCGGTCGCCGTCGTGCCCGGTCGATTGTCGTAAGGTGCCCACCACACCTCCCCTGGGCCTGTCCAGGCATTATACAACGCCTGGTCGCACTGTGGATCGGTTCCACCCATCCAGGGAGCCGGACACATCCTTGGCAAGGGCAGGCGATTGTGGGTGTCGTGGTAGTTGTGGCAAGCCAGGCCGATCTGCTTGAGGTGATTGGCACACTGAAGGCGTGAAGCTGCCGCCCGCACTTTCTGGACAGCGGGCAGCAGCAGGGCAATCAGAATGGCGATGATGGCGATGACCACCAGTAATTCGATCAGCGTAAACGCTCGTCGCTGGCTCATGTTTGTCACTTCCCAGGTGACCAAGCAATCGGGAGTTGCTTACGCCGAGCGTTCGAGCAGCTCCTCTGCTTCCTGGGAGTATTATTGAGCCGCGACGACCGTATCTCAAGAGTTAGCGGCGCGGATTTGCTGCATTCAAGCCGCTTCCGCCTGGATTTGCCAGCGACGATACTGGACATCCGGGCTGGTCGGATGACTGCGAACCTCTACCACTTCATCGCCAGGTTCCGCGCCATAGCCGGCCATCAGGGCACTTTGGACGGATTCTCCCACGGGCAATTCTTCGCGAAGCACCACGAAGACATCGTCGGCCAGAGGAATCGCCTCGGTGACGGCATCGATCAGATGGTTTCGCGCCTGGATCGGCCAGTCCACTCCAGGCAACAACCCTCCCAGACAGGCAAGCAACCGATTCGCCAAGATCGAGCGCGGCGGCAACAGGTAGAAGGTAGCCAAGTTCCGTCCTCCTGCGTGGGCTGAGTCACACCAACCACCCAGGAAGAATCGGCTATCGTGCTGACCGTTCAGCCAAAAAGCAAGAGGCGGGACGAACCCGGCTCCACGGACACGCATCTCCGATCAGCACGACTGTCACAACCGGAGGACAAGGCCAAATCGATGGTGCTGCTAAAATCTTGTCGTCTTTTGTGGCAAAGCAGGTAAACAGGCTTGCCCTCAAGATTCAACAGGGAGAGTTAGCAAGGCGAACGTCTATCGCAATCGTGCGGTTCTGTTAAACTCGCCTTTCGCTTCGATACTGCACGAATGATCGGCAAATGAGGAATAGACTGACCGAGGCGGTCTGGCCAATTGTGAATTCCGCTCATAACCTCCTCGCCAGAGGAGACGAACATGACAGGCCAGTCCAGTAGTGTTGCATTGATTACGGGAGCATCCTCCGGCATCGGTCGGGCCACCGCCCTGCGCCTGGCCGCTCTGGGAACGGATGTAGCTCTGGCGGCTCGCAGCGTCTCGGCCCTCGCGGAAGTGGCCAGCGAGATCGAGAAACTGGGTCGGCGTGCCTTGGTGGTTCCCACTGATGTGACCGATGCGGAACAGTGTCGCCAAGCAGTGGAACAGACCGTAGCGCAGTTCGGTCGGCTCGACGTGTTGATCTGCTCGGCGGGAGTGTCCATCCGCGATGCCTTCGAGCGAACGGATCTGGACACCATCGAGCGAGTGATGCGCGTCAACTTCTTCGGCACGCTCTACCCAACACGCCACGCCCTCGCTCACCTGCGGGCCACACGCGGTTCGGTGATCGCCGTCTCCAGCCTGATCGGCAAACGCGGCGCGCCGACCTATGCCACCTACGCCGCCAGTAAGTTCGCCGTCGAGGGACTGTTCCAGAGTCTCCGCATCGAACTAGCTCCTCTGGGCATCCATGTCGGCATCTTCTCTCCCGGACACGTGGCCACGCCGCTTCGTGAACGCGTCTGGCGTGGAGACGGCCTCCACTGGGCAATTGCTCCCCCGCAGCCGTTTCGCATCTGGCCGGTCGAAAAATGTGTCGATGGCATCGTGAAACTGCTCCGTCGGCGACGGCGTGAAGTTCTGTTGCCGAGGTTCGTCGGCTTTTTGCTCGGACTGGATCGGCTGATCGGGCCGTGGCTGGGCGACTGGATTATCGGCCGACAGTTTCGCAAGGTGCCGCTGCCTGCTTACGACCGGGAGACGGTCAGCCCGCCGTAGGTCGCCGGCCGACGATTGGCCAGGAATCGCCAGGCCTCTTGCAGGGGCTTGACGCGGCTCAGGTCACACTCGGCCAACACGATCTGCTCGTCGGCACCGGCTCGAGCCAGCACCTGACCGGCTGGGCCGGCCACAAACGATCCGCCCCAGAAGGTGATCGCTCCTTCCTTGCCGATGCGATTGCAGGCAGCCACATACACGTTGTTGACGGCCGCATGGCCCACCTGGGCATTGCGCCACATTTGCTCCCAATCGCCGGTGATGTTGGCTTCCACAGCCTCGTCGATCAGGCCGATGGCGGTCGGATAGATCAGTAACTCGGCCCCCTGCAAGGTCGCCAGGCGGGCCGCCTCGGGATACCACTGATCGTAGCAGATCAACGGCGCGATCTTGCCCAGAGGCGTATCGAAGACGCGAATGCCGGTGTCGCCGGGGGTGAAGTAGTGCTGTTCGTGATAAAGGATGTCCTCGGGAATGTGCGTCTTGCGGTAGATGCCCAGCAAGGTGCCGTCGGCTTGGAAGACCGGAGCGGTGTTGAAAAAGCGGCCATCGCCGGCACGCTCGAACAGACTGCCGCCCACCAAGACGATGCGGTGCTGACGGGCCGCCTTCGCTAGGGCCTCGGTGGTCGGGCCGGGGATCGGTTCCGCTCGGTCGAAGGCACTTCGGTCGTCGGGACGTTGGCAGAAGTATGGGCCGAGAAACAACTCTGGTAGAACGACCAGATTGGCTCCACGACGGGCCGCCTCAGCAATGCTCTCCAGAGCGTGGGCGAGATTGTCCTGTGGGGCAGCATCGCAATGCATCTGTACCAGAGCCAACTTGACGATCCGTGGATTCATGTGCCCTCCTTCAGCCAGGCAGTTGCCAGCGGCCGTTCGCTTCACCCTCGTCGCGGGTTATCGTATAGAGTAACAGCACGCAGGAGAGGCATCATGTGGAGCGAACTGGTCGAGCGAGTGTGGAGCGAGTGCCCGCTGCATCTGCGGGACATGGGCTACCTCAACGAGATGCTGGGCATTCGCGATCGCTGGCGCAGCTTCAAGACCGCCTGGGAGCCGCACTGCCAACGATCGCGACAACTGGTTCTGGCCGCTGCCGAACGCTGTGTCCGTCGTCGCCGAGCCGTTGTCATCGGTTCGGGCTGGCTCCACGATGTGCCGCTGGCGGAACTGGCGGAACGCTTCGAGGAAGTGCTGTTGGTCGATCTGTTTCATCCCCAGGGAGTGCGCTGGCAGGCGAGTCGCTACAAGAATGTTCGTCTGCAAGCAGCAGACATCACCGGCACCCTCGAAGCCGTCTGGCGAGCCGCCGAGGTGCCCGGCTCTCCGCTGCCGCAGTCCGCACCCGGACTGCTTGTCGATGCCGACCCAGCGGATCTGACGGTTTCGCTCAACATCCTCTCGCAGCTGCCCTGCAAACCCGAACGCTACCTGCGGCAACGGGGGCATCATTCTGCGTCGGCCATCGCAGCGTATTGCCACAACCTCATCGTAGCGCACCTCGATTACCTACGACGGCTTGCCGGCGTGGTTTGCCTGATCGCCGACCGCGAGATTCTCACGTTCGACTCAACGGGCAAATTGCTCCGTAGCGAGCCGACGCTCTATGGCGTGGACTTTCCCTATCGGGGCGAGGAATGGATCTGGCCGTTGGTGCCTCGGCAAACGCACTATCCGCACCATACCCAGCATTTGCGGGTGATAGGGGTGATCGACATCCACGATTCTCGGGGGTGATTACTCAGGATCGCAGTCGAGCCGCAACGGAGTCAGCCAGCCAGTTTCCGTATCGTAGATGGCAGCATGTCCTCGACACAAGGCATGCAAGATGAGCATGTAGCGTTCGGGAGGCGCAAGCTGAATGGGTCGCTCGCCGTGCCAGGCGAGTGGCCCGGAGGGCGTGGCCAGGAACCAGCAGTGGTTGTGTCCGCTTATCAGCAAGCGCTGAGGTGCTGCCTGGAAACAGCGGGCAATTTTCTCAGGACTGTCGGGAAGTCCCTCGAAGTACCACAGTTGCGTGATGTCCATCGGATCGAGCCACGGCTCGACGTGGGTGAACAGGCAATCGTCGCGCACCAGACGCGGTTGCAGGGTCGTAGTGAAGGCGAGAATCTCGAGATCGAAGTCGCGGCGAATGCGGTCGTTGACCTCCTGGCACAGGCCGAAATCGTGATTGCCCCACACGCCAACCACGCCCGCTTCACGGAGCAACCGGACGGTCTCAATGAGGTGTTTGTGCATGCAGCAGAGGTCGCCGAGAGAAACGATTTCCTTGACCTGAGCTTGTTCAAAGAGTCGAAGGGCGTGTCGCAGAGGTGTCAGTGCTTCGTGAACGTCGGCAAGCAGACCTAGACGCATGGCGAATCCTATTGTTAGCAGGGCAATTGCTTGGTCGAAACCGTACACTGAACGAGAGGCAGTGACAGAGGCGACCGGAGGATTGCGATATGATAAGCGAGGGCTTGGTACTCGTCACCGGGGCAGCCGGCCGCATTGGGCGGGCGACCACGGCAGAGTTGCAGAAATGCGGCCTGCGAGTACGCGGACTGGATATCGTGGCCGCGCCGGGGCTGACGGACAGTGTGGTCGGCAGCATCACCAACCGCGACGTGGTGCGACGGGCCATGCAAGGTGTGTCGGCCCTGGTGCATCTGGCCGCCACACCGGACGACGATGATTTCTACACACAGCTACTGCCCAACAATCTGGTGGGGGTCTACGAGGTGATCGAGGCCGCTCGAGAGGCAGAGGTGCCGCGGGTTGTGCTGGCCAGCACTGGGCAGGTGGTGTGGTGGCAGCGGATGCGGCACGATTACCCGATTGGCCCGGACGTGCAACCTACGCCGCGCGGTTGGTATGCAGCGACCAAGTGCTTTCTGGAAGCGGCCGGCCGCAGCCTTGCCGAGGCGGCTGGCCGCAGCGTCCTCGCCGTCCGTTTGGGCTGGTGCCCGCGATCGTCGCAACAGGCACGCGAGATCGACGCAACCGACTGGGCGCGCGATGTCTATCTCAGTCCGGGCGATGCCGGTCGCTTTCTCACTGCCTGTGTGCTGACCACCGCCGAGATCCGCTATGCCGTCGTCTATGCCTGTAGCAAGCCTTGCAAGAACCCCATCTACGATCTGACCAATGCCAGGGAATTGCTCGGCTACGAACCGTATGACATCTGGCCGCAAGGTGTCGAGGACATGCTGCATGGCGAGTGAAGCGATCTGGCTCACACGCCGCCCCAGACTCCCGGCAGCAACCCCGCGCGGATGGCCAACCATACCTTGTGCCAGCGTCCTAAATGGACTCGACTGCTAAAGACATCGAAGTCGCGGGCCACGATGGCATCGAGCAGGGCTCGGTAGGTTTGCAAGATCACCTGAAAAACCGCCCTACCCTGGCCGGAGAGCAGCCCCGCCAATGGTCGGGCCTGTTCGTAGAAGGCATAAGCGCGATCGGCCTCGAAGCGCATGAGGGCACGAAATGCCTCATCGCATCTGCCGGCCTGCAACGACTCGGTCGAATAGCCGAACTGTGCCAGATCCTCGCTGGGCAGATAAATGCGTCCGCGAGCGGCATCTTCACCGACATCGCGGAGAATGTTAGTCAACTGCAAGGCGATGCCGGCCGCTTCGGCCGGCTTTTCCGCCGATCCGCGAAAGCCCCAGACATGGATGCACGACAGCCCCACTGCCGAGGCGACTAGATAGCAGTAGCGATACAGTTCGTCGAAGCTGGCATAGCAGCTGACATCCAGATCCATGCACACGCCGTCGATGACCTCTTCTAGATGCCGAACCGGCACGCCGAAGCGGCGCACGGTGTCGTGTAGTGCGGGATAAAGCGGATGGCGATATTCGCCTTGCAGACTCGCTCGCAGAGCTTCGCGCCAGTCGCGCAGGGGTAGGCGTTTGTCCTCGACGCTGCCCGGCCCATCGCTCAGGTCGTCGGTGATGCGGAAAAAAGCATACAACGCGCACATGGCCCGGCGTTTTTCGGGCGGCAACAACCGGAAGGCGTGATAGAAATTGCCGGCCGCTTGTCGCGCCAACCGCTCGCACCAGGCGTAGGACTGGCGTGTAGCCTGCTGCCCCATGCTAGATCCCTCGACGCGGTAGCAGATAGCGATGGAACTGCCGCCACAGCGTGCCCAACAGCAGTTGGCCTTTGTCCCACTTGCTCAACACAGGCCGACGTTCTAGGACGTTGTAGCCGATCTGTTCGATCTTCTCGAGGATACTTAGACCGCCTTCTACAAACAGTTCCACCTCCACTTGCAAGAAGTCCGGCACCCGTTCGACCAGAGGATAGCCGCGAAAGAACAGATCGCGTGTGCGTTCCACCTCGAAGCGCATCAATTCAGCGAAGGCCGGCGTGAAGCGGCGCGCCATCAGGTCGGCATCGGCCACGCCGAATCGCTTGCGATCCTCGGCGGGCAGATAGATCCGGCCGATGTCCAGATCGCGGCGCACGTCCTGCCAGAAGTTGGCCAGTTGCAGAGCGGTGCAGATGGCATCGCTCAGTTCGCCGGATCTGTCGTTGTGACAGCGTCCCAGGTATAGCACGAGTCGGCCGACCGGATTGGCAGAATGACGGCAATAGCCGAGCAACTGCTCGAAGGTGTCGTAGCAAGTGACATGCTGATCCTGCTCGAAGGCCTGCAGCAGATCGAGGAACGGCTGGCGGGGAATGGCGAAGGTGTCGATAGTCGGCTTGAGGGCGACGAAGACGGGATGCCAGACGTGGCCGTCGTAACAGGCGAGCAAGAGTTCGCGCCACCAGCGGAGCAGTTCGCTGGCCCGTGCCGGATCGCCCGATTCGTCGGCCAAGTCGTCCGACCAGCGACAGTAGGCATAAACGGAGTGAAAATGGGGGAGCAATTGGCGTGGCAGCAGGGCCGAGGCGACGGTGAAGTTCTCGTAGTGGTTGGTGGCCAGCCAGCGGCAGTACTGCCGGGCCAGCGATTCGGAGACGGGCACAGGCATCGTCTCCGGGCCATAGCGTTGCAGTTGTGCAGCGAAGTTCCATTTCATGCGGCCATTGTACAGGCAAGGCGAGCCTGGAACAGCACCGCCCTGCACTTGCCTCCTACTAGCAAACATCCGTATAGTCAAACCATGCTGGATGCCCAGACAACATGGAGCAACGACCCCTGGTTATGGACAACACCACCATCGTCATTCGCGGGGCTCGCGAACACAATCTGCAAAACGTCGATCTCGATCTGCCGCGCAATCAACTCATCGTCTTCACCGGCGTATCCGGCTCGGGCAAATCCTCGCTGGCCTTCGACACGCTCTATGCCGAGGGACAGCGTCGCTATGTCGAGTCGCTGTCCAGCTACGCCCGTCAGTTCCTCGGCCAGATGCAAAAGCCCGATGTCGATTATCTGGGCGGGCTGTCGCCTGCCATCAGCATCCAGCAAAAGACCGCCAGTCGCAACCCGCGCTCGACCGTCGGCACCATCACCGAAATTTTCGACTACCTCCGCGTGCTGTATGCCCGCGTCGGCCAGGGGCATTGCCCCCGCTGTCAACGCCCCATCACCGCCCAGACGCGCGAACAGATCCTTGCTCGCATCCTGACGCTGCCGCCTGGTACTCGCTTTCTCGTACTGGCTCCCGTGGTGCGTGGCCAGAAAGGCGAGTACCGCGACCTGTTCGCCGACATGCTGCGACGCGGCTTTCTCCGCGCTCGCGTCGATGGCCAGGTCGTTCGCCTGACCGACGATCTGCAACTCGATCGCCGCATCAAACACGACATTGAGATTGTCATCGACCGTCTCAAAAACGATCCAACTGCCCGCAGTCGTATCGCCGAAGCCGTCGAGCAGGCCCTGCACCTCGGCGATGGCTCGCTGATCGTTGCCGTCGAGGCAGCCACAGAGGACACCGAGCGAAATGGCGATGCCGTCACCAGCGCTGACTCTTCAGCGGGCAACCGCGAGTCTCGCAGCACACGGACTCGCGGTGCGAACCGCATGGAACCGTCGGCTTCGTCGAGCCAAGACATCCTCTTTTCCGCCCACTACGCCTGCACGCACTGCAACGTCAGCTACGAACCGCCCAGCCCGCAACTGTTCAGCTTCAACAGCCCGCACGGCATGTGCCTAGAGTGTGACGGCCTGGGCACTCGCTACAGTTTCGATCCTGATCTGCTCGTGCCCGATCCGTCGAAAAGTCTGTATAGCGGAGCCATTCCTCTCATCGGCCCGATCAAAGACATGGGTCGCTGGCGCAAGCACATCTATCAGGGAGTCTGCTCATCGCTGGGCATCGATCTCCGGGCACCCTGGAGCAAGTTACCGCAACAGCATCGTGACTGGCTGCTGTTCGGTTCCGGCGATACCCACATCACCTGGGAATACAAACGGCGTTTTGGCAAGAGCCTCAAGCACGGCGGCAAGTGGCAGGGCATCGTGCCGGATCTGCTGGCTCAATTCAAGAAGGTGACCAGCGGTCCACGCCGACTGCAACTCGAAAAGTACATGCGTGTGCTGCGTTGTCCGAGTTGCTCGGGGCAACGGCTCAATCCCCAGGCCCGCGCCGTCCGCGTCGGCGGACTTTCTCTGGTCGAAGCGTGTGCCCTGCCCATCAGCGAACTGGCCGCCTGGCTTCGTCCCGACGGCCCACTAGAAAGGTCGCTCTCGCCGTTGCAACACACCATCGCCATCGAGGTTCTCAAGGAACTGCGCGGCCGGGTCGGCTTTCTGCTCAACGTCGGGCTGCACTACCTCACTCTCGATCGCAGTGCGCCGACGCTGTCGGGCGGTGAGGCCCAGCGGATTCGCTTAGCGGGGCAGATCGGCTGCGGCTTGGTCGGCGTTCTCTACATTCTCGATGAACCCTCCATTGGCCTGCATCCGCGCGACAACGACCGCTTGCTGCGGTCGCTGCTGCAATTGCGCGACATGGGCAACACCGTTCTTGTTGTCGAACACGACGAGGACACCATGCGAGCCGCCGACTACATCGTCGATTTCGGCCCCGGCCCTGGGGTTCGCGGCGGTCAGGTTGTCGCTTCCGGCACCTTTGACCAAGTGGTCGCCAGTGGCAGTCTCACGGGACAGTACCTGGCTGGTACTCGACAGATCCCCATCCCCGACAAACGCCGACCGCTCACCGATCGCAAGCTCACTATCGTCGGGGCACGACATCACAACCTCAAGAACATCACCGTAGACATCCCGCTAGGTGTGTTCGTCTGCGTCACCGGAGTTTCCGGATCGGGCAAGAGTTCGCTCATCAACGACATCCTCCGCGAGGGCTTGCGGGTCGCTCTTCGCAATACGGATCGCGACGACGACGAGAGCGAGGAAGAGGACGGCTGCAATCACACTATCGGTGCCCACGATCGCATCGATGGCATCGAACAGATCGACAAGGTGATCGACATCGACCAGTCGCCCATCGGCCGCACGCCGCGCAGCAATCCTGCGACCTACATCAAGGTCTTCGACGAGATCCGCGCTCTGTTCGCCCAGATGACCGATTCACGGGTTCGCGGCTACACACCAGGGCGATTCAGTTTCAACAAGCCGGGCGGACGCTGTGAGGCCTGCGAGGGCAACGGTTCCAACCGTCTGGAGATGGACTTTCTCGCAGATGTCTGGGTGACCTGTCCCGTCTGCGAGGGCCGGCGGTTCAACCGCGAGACCTTGCAGGTCAAGCATCGTGGCAAGACGATCCACGATGTGCTGGAAATGGATGTGCAGCAGGCTCTCGATCACTTCCAGAACATCAGCAAGATCCGCACCATGCTGCAAACCCTCCACGACGTGGGGCTGGATTACATCAAGCTCGGCCAACCCGCGCCGACGCTCTCGGGCGGCGAAGCGCAGCGCGTCAAACTCGCCCGTGAACTGTGCCGACGAGCTACCGGCCGAACGCTGTACATCCTCGACGAGCCGACCACGGGTCTACACTTTGAAGATATTCAAAAGCTCTTGAAGGTGTTGCATGGATTCGTCGAGGCCGGCAACACGGTCGTGGTCATCGAACACAATCTCGACGTGATCAAAACCGCCGATTGGATCATCGACCTCGGCCCAGAGGGTGGCAGTGGCGGCGGAGAAATCGTCTGCACCGGCACTCCCGAGACCGTCGCAGCCTGCCCGCGATCGTTCACGGGGCAGGCTCTTGCGCCGATTCTCGCTCCGAAACTAGCCAAGAAAGATAAATCTGCCAGCAAAAAGGCGAAAAGCGTCAAGCGACCTGCCCGCGAGGAGATCCGCAGTCTCCGCGTCGAGGGGGCCGAGCAGCACAATCTCAAGCACGTCACCGTCGAACTGCCGCGCGAGCGGTTAAGCGTGTTCTGTGGCCCGTCCGGTTCGGGCAAAAGCTCGCTGGCTCTGGATACCATCTATGCGGAGGGCCAACGTCGCTATATCGAATCGCTGTCGGCCTACGCCCGGCAGTTCCTCGGCCAGATGCAAAAGCCGCGCGTCGAACACGTCAGCGGCCTGTCGCCGGCCATCTCCATCGAGCAGAAAAGCACCTCACGCAGTCCGCGTTCCACCGTCGGCACGGTCACCGAGATCCACGACTACCTCCGCGTGCTGTATGCCCGTCTGGGACAGCCCTATTGCCCCACTTGTCAGATCCCCGTTGGCACCCAGACCAGCGACGAAATTATCGATCGCATTTTGGAGTTGCCTGAGGGAACCAAGCTCTATCTGCTCGCTCCGCTGGAACGCAAGGGCCAGGAACGCTATGAGGCGCTGTTCGACGATGCTCGCAAATCGGGCTACGTCCGCATTCGCATCGACGGCAAGTCGTACAGCCTCGATGAGTTGCCGAGCATCGACCATCGTCGCAAGCACACCGTGGAGATCGTCGTCGATCGCATCATCGTCCGGGCCAGTCAGCGCAGCCGAATCGCCGAGAGCGTCGAGAAGGCTCTGGATCTGGGCCGAGGAATCATGCGGATCGCCCATGTCGAGCAAGAACGGCCCGAACCCGATTGGCGCGTGCAGCGATTCAGCCAGCATTTCGCCTGCGAAAAGTGCGGGAAGGGTTTCGAGTCGCTCAATCCGCATCACTTCAGCTTCAACGCGCCGCTGGGCTGGTGTCCGGCCTGCGAGGGGCTGGGAGTGCAGCAGGGAGCCAACCCCGCACTGCTCATCCGCGATCCGCGCCTGTCGCTACGTCAGGGTGCCCTGGCGGCCTGGCCGGATCTGCTGCCCGATAGCTCGTTCACTCGTCTTGCCGAGGCACTGGCCCGACACGTTGGCTTCTCGCTCGATGAACCCTACGAGCAACTCGATGCCGCACATCAGCGAGCGATTCTCATGGGAACCGGCGATACCTGGATCGCCCTCGATGCGCCAGGTAGCCAACCCGCCTCAGCGACTGGTATTCGCTTCCAGTACAAGGGGTTGTTCCCGGCCATCGACGAGGCGGCGCGAGTGAGTGTGGCTTATCGGCAGCGACTCGATCATCTCGTCACCGAGGTGCCCTGCCCCACCTGTGGCGGTGCCCGGCTCAAGCCGGACGCGGCGGCGTGTCGGCTGCACCTTGCTCCCAACCACCCAGGCTGGACGATGGCCCAGTTGTGCCGTCTGCCACTGCGAGAGGCCTTGCAACTCTTCGAGCAGTTCGAGCCGACTCCGGCGCAGCAAAAAATCGCCGGCGAATTGCTCCGCGAGGTGCGCAATCGCCTGGGCTTTCTCGTCGAGGTCGGACTCGACTATCTGACCCTGGATCGCCCAGCCCCGACCCTCTCCGGCGGCGAGTCGCAGCGCATTCGTCTGGCCAGCCAAGTGGGCAGCGGCCTGACAGGGGTGCTGTACGTCCTCGACGAGCCGACCATCGGCCTGCATCCGCGCGACAACGGGCGATTGCTCGGAGCCTTACAAAAGCTCCGCGATCTGGGCAACACTCTGGTTGTCGTCGAACACGACCGCGAGGTCATTGCCGCTGCTGACTATCTGCTGGACTTCGGCCCCGGAGCCGGCGATCAGGGCGGCGAGATTGTCGCTCGCGGTACTCCCAAACAAGTGCTGCGCGGCAAGTCTCTGACAGGACAATACCTTTCCGGCAAGAAGGCCATCGCCGTTCCTGCCAACCGCCGACTGCCCGCCGACTGGACTCCCGAGAAAGGCCCGCATCTGCTAGTCAAGGGGGCCAGACAGAACAACCTCCGCCGCATCGATGTCGCCTTCCCTCTGGGGGCACTCGTCGCCGTCACGGGCGTTTCCGGCTCCGGCAAGAGTTCGCTAGTTCACGAGGTTCTCTATCAAACTCTGGCTCGCCGACTGCATCGCGCTCGCCTTCCTGTGGCAGCTCACGATGCCCTGCTCGGCATCGAACACATCGACAAGATCATCAACGTCGATCAGGATCCCATCGGCAACACGCCCTCCAGCAATCCCGCCACCTACACCGGGGTCTTCGATCTCATTCGTCAACTTTACAGCCAGTTGCCCGAGTCGAAGGTGCGTGGCTATCAGCCCAAACGATTCAGCTTCAACAAGCCCGGAGGCCGCTGCGAAGCCTGCGAGGGCAATGGGCAGAAGCGTATCGAGATGCACTTCCTCCCCGATGTCTGGGTCACCTGCGATGTCTGCGGTGGTAAACGCTACAGCCCCGAGACGCTGGCCGTGCTATACAAGGGCCGATCCATCGCCGACGTGCTGGAGATGCGCATCAGCGAGGCCCTGGAACTTTTCGAGAACCTACCCAAGATCCGCAATATCCTCAAGACGCTCGATGATGTCGGCCTGGGCTATCTCGCGCTGGGACAGGCCGCTCCCACGCTGTCGGGTGGCGAAGCCCAGCGCGTGAAACTGGCGGCCGAGTTGGCCCGGCCCAGCACCGGCCGCACGCTCTATCTGCTCGACGAGCCGACCACAGGGTTGCACTTCGACGATGTCGCCAAGTTGCTCGAAGTGCTACATCGGCTGGTCGATTTGGGCAACACCGTGTTAGTCGTCGAACACAATCTCGACGTGATCAAGTCAGCCGACTGGGTCATTGACATGGGGCCGGAGGCCGGCCCCGCCGGCGGCACCGTCGTGGTGCAGGGCCGACCCGAGGACATCGTTCGCCAGGCGCAAGCGGGCATCGTGTCGCACACTGCCATCGCCCTGGCTCCGGTGTTGCGAGCCGGTCCAGTGGTCGAGCGACCGCGTTACGATCCGCTGAAGGCCTTGCAGCGACGCGAGGGCGACATCGAAATCGACGAGGTCGGCAAAGGTGCCGCCATGCCCTGGGAGGTCGATGGCTTCCGCTGGCACACTGTGCAACGCGTCAGCCATCACGGCAAGCCGTGCCTGTGGGAGGGCGACATCCTGCCCTTCGTCGATGAACTGGTGCATGCGGCCGGCGACTTCGGCGAGACGAATTGGAGCGAACGCTCCGTGGTCGAGATCCCTGGCCCGCCCGGTTGTGGTGCCTGGTTCGTCCACATGATGACCGCTGAGGAAAAACTCGTTCGCCTGGTCTTCCGAGTCGGCAAACGCACCTTCCAGACTAGCACCCTGATCGAGCAACTGGGCATTCGTCCGCTCAACGAGACCGAAGGGCTGACCATCTACGGCGAGGACGAGCGCGTCTGGGTGACCAACCACAAGGGCCCCTGGCAGTCGGTGACGATCAAGGTGTTTCGCAAGAGCGAGATCGACACGCCGGCTTTCCGAGCGTTTGTGGCTCAGGCGGTGCAATCTTTCCACCACTGCATCCGTCGAGCGAAGCAGAAGCCCGAAGACCTGATGCCCTGGAAGCTCCACGGCGAACGCTGGCACCTGGGCGACAAGGGCTTTCCGCCCGGCCGACAGGTACGCTGGGATCGCCAAGTGCTGCAACGCCTGCTGGTCCTGATTCGCGAGATCGAGCCGCAAGCCGTCATCGAGTACGACCAGCGCGACTTCCTCAAGATTCGCGTGCCGGGTGTCCAGCGTGCCTGGGCCTACTGCCGTACCAAGGAACCCGAGGCGCTGGATTGTCGCTTCCGGGTCAAGAAGGGGCAGATCAATCTCGCCGCGCTGGAGGGACTTGGGACGGCGCAGATCGACGATCACCGCGTCGATGCCGACACCCTGCGACTCCGCCTGACCGATCTGGACGCGGAAGCCGTGAACCGCTTGCGAACGCTCTTGGCCGAGCAACTGGTCGGCTTGCGGCAGGCTCAGGTTGGCAACTCCTCGTGATCATTCTGGATCGCATGTCGAGCGACGTGTAAGATGAGGGAGTCACTGGTTAGGTTACTAGAGATCCCAAACAATTCCTGGACAGGATAGGTCGCGCCGAGCTATCTATCACTACCGCACCAAACTACGAAAGACACGAACGATGCGAACGTTGCTCTGCTGTCCCTTGCTTTCGACTTAACGGAGGCCGACAATACCTGTGAGGATGTGTAAGGCAAGTGGAACTCGCGTGGTGCAAGCATGACCTTCTCTATTTCTGGTGCGAGCAAGTGCGTCGTGGGAATTCCCCGCGAGGTCAAGAAGGACGAATATCGCGTAGCTCTAACCCCCGTCGGAGCCGAGGAATTGACGCGATCGGGCCACAAGGTGCTAATCCAGTCCGGAGCGGGGCAAGGCAGTGGCATCAGTGATGAGCAGTATCGCGATAATGGTGCCGAGATCGTTGCGACCGCCGAGGAGGTTTGGCACAACAGCGATCTGATCGTCAAGGTCAAGGAACCTCTACCGAGCGAATGGCCGTTGCTCCGGCCCGGCCAAGTAGTGTTCACTTACTTCCACTTCGCGGCCGATGAAACCCTGACACGCAGCATAATGGAATCCGGCATCACAGCGATTGCCTACGAAACCATCAAAGATGCTCGCGGGACATTGCCGCTACTGACCCCGATGAGCGAAGTGGCCGGTCGCATGAGCATTCAGCAAGGAGCCAAGTACCTGGAACGGCCGTTTGAGGGCCGGGGCATTCTGCTGGCCGGCGTACCGGGCGTGCCGCCGGCCAATGTGGTCATTTTGGGTGGCGGAGTCGTGGGAGCCAACGCAGCTAAGTTGGCCGCTGGCCTAGGAGCCAACGTTACCATTCTCGATGTGAACCTGGATCGGCTCCGCTACCTCGATGATGTCCTGCCACGCAACGTCACCACGCTGTACAGCGATCGGCATAATATCCTTGATGCGATCCGCCGAGCCGACCTGCTCATCGGTGCCGTCCTCATCCCCGGAGCCAAGGCCCCGCATCTGGTACGACGCGAAGACTTGAAAAGCATGCCCCAGCGGGCCGTCATCATCGACGTGGCCATCGACCAGGGCGGCTGCATCGAGACTTCTCGCCCGACAACGCATAGTCAGCCGATCTACATTGTCGATGACATCGTTCACTATTGCGTCACCAACATGCCCGGAGCCGTTGGCCGAACCAGCACCTACGCTCTGACGAACGTCACCTTGCCGTATGTGCTGCAACTGGCTCGCAAGGGGTTCTCTCAGGCGATCAGCGACAACCCGGCCTTACGGCTGGGAGTCAATGTGCATCGCGGCAAAGTGTGCAACCCGGCGGTGGCGGAAACCTTTGGGCTGGAATGCGTGGCCGCCTGACGGGAGATACTCCCGCTGACAATCCCTGGCAATTCCGCGAAGTCTCGCATACCATGTCTATATGAAACCGTGCATCAGCCAAGCCTGTACGCTGTCTTCCTCCTTTGCCGACGACCTCGCCGGCTACGCCGAGGGCGAGTGCCAGGCTATTGAGGTCTGGCTCACCAAACTGGAAACGCATCTCGAAAAGCATTCCGTCGCTGACACCCGACAACAAATCGCGGACAACGGCATCACTTTAACAGCGGCTTCCTATCAGGGGGGGCTGTTGCTCTCGCAAGGCGAGCAGCGCAAGGCGCACTTCGACCACTTCAAGCGTCGTCTCGATTTGTGCCAGGCGTTTGGCATCGACACGCTGTTGCTCACGGCCGACTTCGGCGAACGCATCGACCAGACCGCGCTGGAACGAGCCGTTGCTTCACTCGTCGAGGCAGCCCGCTGGGCACAGGCCTTCAACGTCCGCTTGGCCCTGGAGTTTCACGGCAAAGCCGGATTCTGCGCCAGCCTCGACACTGCCCTCAAACTGATTCACTCCACCGGCGAAAACAACGTCGGCGTTTGTCTGGATGTGTTCCACTACTACACCGGCCCGAGCAAGTTCGAGGATCTGCAACTGCTGACCAGGGACAATCTCTTCTTCGTTCAGGTCTGCGATGTGGCGGGCATTCCGCGAGAATTGGCTCGCGACAGCGATCGCATCCTTCCCGGCGAAGGCGACTTCAACCTCGACCCCATCGTCGCTCAACTCAAGAAGATTGGCTACGACGGCTGGGTGTCCCTCGAAATGTTCAATCCCACTCTTTGGCAGATCAAGCCGGCCCATCTAGTAGAACTCGGCCGCGGTGCCCTGGAACGCTTGTTGGGACTGGAAAAGAAGAATCCACGTCAGCAAGCCGGTCTGCATCCCTTCGGATGAGCCGGCCTGCTCGAACGCGGTGTAATCCTCACGCCATCCGTTCCGGCTGCTCGTAGGCTGGCGACAGCAAGGCGCAATCGTGCTTGCGGGCCAGGGCTTGCCAGTGCAGATCGTAGGCTCCGGTCAGTCCCGAACGGCACGACCCCTCGCCACAACCGTGCTGATGCACGATCACGCCACGCAGTGTCTTGACTCCTGGGGGAATCCAGATGGTGTAGTTGACCGCATAGATCAACTCGCCCGGTTGGGTCGAGGCTTCGTAGCGTACCCGGTAATAGGGCGGGTTGGCTGGCGGAAAGACATCGTAGGGAGGCTTTTGAGCGTTCAACTCGGCCATAGTGGCGACGAGGAGCAACAGCACAGCGAGTCGGAGCATGGTGGCCAGTCTCTCAAGAATCGGTAGGTGAACACATCCCTCGTGGATGCGAGCTTGCGCAACAGTTTACGGAGCAAGGCCATCTGCTGGTAGTCGTCCACAAAAGACGACTCGCCTTGACACTACCCACGCGACCGGGCATGAAGGGGCACTCGTGCTTGGCGATTCCATCACGCTGCCCCGTTTTTCGGAGGCTCGCCACTATGTGGTTGCTTCTCTTCACGCTCTCGGTCGTACCCCCTCCTACCGTTGCCGGCGTGCAAACGCTGTTCGTGAAGGTCGGCCCCAATCCCAAAGTGCCTGGGCGATCTGCCGGCCAGTCTCGCGCAGTCGTTCTCATCCACGGACTGGCCCTGTATCCGCTCAGCAAAGAACGCATCCTCACTGCCCGCTTGCGTACCTGGCAACAGCCCGAAAGCCTTCTCGTCAAATCTCTCAGCAAGGACAGTGATGTCTACTCGCTGGCCTATGCTCAGACAAGCTCGGTGGAAGCTATCAGTCAGTCGCAGGTGATTCTCAACTACCTGAGCAACTTGCGAACGCAAGGCTACCAACAGATCGTCCTGATTGGCCACAGTGCCGGTGGCTTGATCGCTCGACAACTCGTTGAGGATCACCCGCAACTGGGTGTCACCCGCGTTATCCAAGTGTGCGCTCCCAACATAGGCTCGTCGCTGGCCAATCTCAAAGCCGTCCGCCCAGCGCAAACTGCCTTCTTGAACTCTTTGACGCGTACCGATCGGCTCAAGGTACTCGAACTACGCAGCGATCGACGAATCCCTGAAGAGGTCGATTTCGCCTGCGTTGTCGGGTCGGGTCGACTCGGAGGCGATGGAGTCGTCGTCGCTCGCTCGCAGTGGAGTGCCGACTTGCAAAATCAGGGCATCCCCGCCTTTCCCGTGCGTGTGCTACACTGGGAGGCCATGAAAAATCCCAATAGTATCGAGTTGATCAGTCGTCTGGTGCGCGAACCGTTGCCTCGCTGGCATCCCACTCGCGTCGCCGAGGCTCGCAAGCAACTGCTCGGTAGCTGATCGCTGTCGATCTGCTTTCACCACTACACCGACCAACTCACGCTATCGGCTCTGCACACGACGGGCTTCGTCCGGTTGGCGGAGCAGTTCATCGAGCAACAGCAACAGCGGCAGAGCGCGCACCGAAGCGCGAATCGGCACTCCGTCTTCGGTTTGCCCCAAGCGGAGCAAATCCAGTGCCTGGTTGACACTCTGCCTGGCCGTGGCAATCTGGCCGGCCTCCAGGGCCAGCCAGGCTCGAAGGGTCAACAGATCGCTCAGTTGCGTCTGCTGGCTTCGCAGGAACATAGCTCCTTCGGACATCGTGTACAATCCGCGGCGGAATCGCGGCAATATTTGCCAGGGGAAACTCGTGGCCAGTTGCGATTCTTGCAACAAAGCCGATCCCAGGTACAAACCGGCTAGTTGTCCCATTCTCCGAGTGATGTCGCCTTCCAACGGCTTCTTAAGGCCTAGACCGGCGGCCTGCTCGGCCAGCATGGGATTCTGCTCGAACTGGCCGATCAGGTCGGCTAGTTGCTGATCGATGCTGGCATAATCGCCTGTCGCCGCTCCAACCAGAATGCGGAACCACTCGTATCCGGGCACTCCCAGTTGTGCCTGGAAGCCGAAGGCCGCCTTGTTGAACTGTTCCTCGGCCCCCAGGGATGGGGTCAATGCTTGCATCGCCTCGTCGATGCGGCCCAGCAAGAGCAACAGTTCGATCAGCAGGGCACCCGGAGTGGTCGAGGGATCGCTCTGATCGGCCAACTCCTTCACGTCGGCGTTGCTGAGCAGATTGACGGCCAACTCGATCAGACCACGCTGTCTGGCCAGCAAAGCCTTATCGCGCAAGGAGCGACGTACCGACTGCACTTCGTACTCATTGCGATTGTCGCGGAGTTGCTTCTCCAGTCGCTGCACTTGCTCCTCGAGGATTTTGAGATTTTGCCCAAACTGCTCCAAGTTGACGTTGGCGGGCGGGCCGGACTGCTTGAGCAGATCCAAAGCCTTGCGACTGTGGGTCACTTGAGGTTCGAGGAAGCCGATCTCTCCGAAGAGACGCGACAGGAGGAAGTGCAGGTTTTGCTGCTGCTGACGGTTCGAGGTCTTTTGCAAGGCATTACGCAAAGCAGTGACCGTCTGCACTTGGCGGATGAGGCGGACGTGCGGCAGAATGGGTTGCTCGTCGAACCCACGTCCTGTCCACACTGCCATGTTGGTGCGAGTGCGTTCGCGGGTTTCGCGGAACTGGAAATAGGACTGAGCGAGTAACAACTGGGCCACTTCATCTTCGGGACTCACGGCCAGGGCCGACCGGGCAGCCCGAACGGCCAAGTACAGCGATTCGGGCGGGCCGGCATCACGCTGTCGCGAGAAGATTTGCAAGCTCCAGAACTCGCTGGATTGCAGTCTCTGATATTGCAGGAACAACGGAGCCGCATCGGGAATCGCCAAGCGTCCGACCAGAGAGCCGGCCACCGAGCTGATCCAGGCCCGATAAGTGGCCACTCCGTAGCGACCCACCAAGCCCTGGAACCGCTTGAGGTGCTGACCAGCCGTCAGAGCCTCGGCGGGGACGAGTTTGGCCGGCCAAAGATACTCCCACCACGACAGATTGCCCGGCACGCTCGAGGGAGCCACGGGAGCCGGCACCGCCTCCTTGCCAAAGGCCAGATCTACGAAATTCAGCCGCAAGCGCGGATCGAGCGGCTCGGTCGATTTGTCCAGGCCGGGAACGGCAGGAGGCTGCCAGGCAAACACGGCACTGCTGCCGGCGATGTGGCACGGGATGAACTCGTCGGGATTGCTATAGAGCAACTCCAGCGTGCGATCCTGACGCAAAAGATCAAGATCGTGGAAGATGAGGAAGCGAATGCCACGTTCTCGGAACACGCGTCGCCAAGCCGGCGGTGGTAGTTCGCCCAGAGCATCCGGACGCGGTTCACTCGTTCCAGAGAGCGCCTTGCGAACCGTGGCAAAATCGGCGGCCGCCTCGCTAAACAGTTCGAGTCGGGCATCGATAAACGCTCGTTCGCCGGGAGCGAACCAGGCCAGATAGTAGCTCACATCCGGCGAGAGGTTGAACCACTTGTGAGCTTCCGGCAACACGCCCTGCTCACGCCAAGCGGCAATCTGTCGGGCGGTCTGTTCCAGGCCGCGATCCGCTTCGATACCCCAACCGACCGTGCGCCGAGCCTGTGGGCTGGCTTGCAGCCAACCCGGTATGCCAACGAGGATGCCGACGAGTACGACCACCACAGTGAGAACTCGCCCGATAATCGACCAGCGCGGAGCGTACCCGACTACGGCTGTTTGTTCCTCACCCGACAATTGTCGTCGTCTCGTCACTTCGAGGAAGTTGAGAGCAGTGATCGGCCCAGCGACGATGGCAAAGTACGGGATGCCGCGAATGTTGCTAGCGGCAACCAGGATGAACCCAAGCCAGAGCAGCACACGCCACCAGCGGACTTGCTCACGGGCAACGACTGCCTGCACCACAAAGGACGCGAGCGAAACCAGCAACAGCACCCAGAAGGCCAGCCCGGCCGCACTGAGGCCGACCGTCGGCTGGAAGTAGATCGGCAAATCGAAGAACGGCGAGAGGAAGTAGCCGCGAAACGCTCGTTCGCCAGCCAGCACATCCAGCGATCCGCCACGCAGCAGACCGGGAGGCAGCACGGTAAATGCCCAGACATGGTAGGGATTGCAGCAGCAGGCCAACAGGCTCACGGCAAACACCACAGCGAGAGAGCGAGTCGAGGACTGCTCGGTTCGGCTTGTGGGGGTGAAGTCCTGGAGAATCTGGCCCAGCAAGAACAGACCAACGGCTATCGGGCCGAGGAAGAACCAGGCATCGACATTCACCCAGAGCCAGCACACCACAGGAACCGCCCACAATAAGGCCGGGCGCGACTGGCCACGCACTAGCAGGAAGAAAAGGATCGCCAGCAACAGCATCGAGGCGGTCGGCGGCGACAGCAGCGCGCGTGGGCTGAGAGCCAGCACCGCCAGGAACGCACAACTCAGCGGAATCCAGGCGGGGCGATCCGGCTGCGAACCGGCTCGATAGAGCAGCCAGCCCGTCAGGCTCACGCCCAGTGCCTTGACCACCACCACCGCTACTTCACCGACACTCGGCAGACTGTAAATCAGATAGAGCAGCAGATCGAACAACCAGGCTTGCTGCACCCAGATGCCCTGCGAGGCGAAGCTAAACGGATCGCTGCCGAAGGTGAATTGCCCAGCGGCAATGGCCCGGCCTACAGCCAAGTGCAGAAACAGATCGGGATTGCTGGCCTTGAACGAGGCGATCAGAAAGGCAAAGACCAGCAGCAACACCACCAGCAGGCCTTCCAGAGTGATCACCCATCGTCGCGTCGCTGCCGAAGTGTCCACAACGGGTGGGCTGATCGGTGGAGGTGGAGGCAAGGGAATGCGTTCCTGAACCACTCCCAAAGTACCCGGACTGGTCTGGATCAAGTTGACTTCTTGTGATTGGCCGGCTGAAGCCGACGATCCGGATGCATCCCCACTGGTCATGCCTATTCCTCGAGAGTGCTGGCAACGCGATTCGGCACAGTCGCATTATCACGCTAGGCACGAGTTGCCCTGGGGTCAAGTTGCGGCTGCATTTGTCCTGTCAGGTATCTCTAGCGGATCGACCGCGAATTCCCTCAGCGTGATCCTGTTGCGATTGACTGGTATCCGGGTACAATGCCCCAAGTGGCCCTGCTTTTGACCTGGAGGCCGATGATGTCTACTCCCATGCCTTCCAATCCTCCGATGCCACGCCGGCATCGGATGTTGTTTGCTTTGCTGGCTGGCCTGTTGCCGGCGATCGCCATTCTTCTTTGGTGGGTCAGTCCCAACTTGGCTCTTCCTCCTACTCTGCTCCCGGTGCCGGATGTCCAGCGAGCGCGTGGCGTACCCGCGCCGGAGCTCGAGGGCGGCATCGCCTGGCTCAACACCGCTGGCCCGCTGCGACTGAAGGATTTGCGCGGTAAGATCGTCTTGCTCGACTTCTGGACGTTCTGCTGCATCAACTGCATCCACGTTTTGCCCGATCTCGCCAAGCTCGAAAAGAAGTATGCCAACGAACTGGTTGTCATCGGCGTTCACTCTGCCAAGTTTGAGAATGAGAAGAACACCGATGCCATCCGCAAGGCCATCCTGCGATACGAGATCGCGCATCCGGTGGTCAACGATGCCAACCAGACCATCTGGCGGGCCTACGGTGCCCGAGCTTGGCCGTCGATGTTTCTCATCGACCCGGAAGGCAACGTCGTCTGGCGCGAGTCGGGCGAGGGACTCTATGAGGAACTCGACCGCGAGATTAGCCGACTCATCAAGATCCACACCGCCAACAAGACGCTTAACACCCGACCGCTCAAGTTCGAGTTGGTTCGCGACAGCCTCGGCAAAAGCCCTCTGTTCTTCCCCGGCAAGGTGATTGCCGACCCCAAGAACAATCGGCTGTTCATCGCTGACAGCACGCACCACCGTATCGTCATTACCGATCTGACCGGCAAGAAAATCGCCATCGCCGGCACAGGGCAGCCCGGCAACAAGGACGGCAGCTTCAGCACGGCCATGTTCAACGATCCCCAGGGCATGGCAGTGCGTGGCGATACGCTCTATGTCGCCGACCGCAAGAACCATCTGATTCGTATGCTCGATCTGAGCAAGCAGGTCGTCCGAACCGTGGCCGGCACCGGCGAACAGGGTCGCGACCGCTACGGCGATGGGCCAGCTCTGAAGACGGGCCTGAATAGCCCTTGGGATGTGCTGCTGGACGGCAATCGGCTGTTCATCGCCATGGCCGGCCATCATCAGATCTGGGTCATGGATCTGGCCAAGAACCGCGTCGCCGCCTACGCTGGTGACGGTGGCGAGGATATCATCGATGGGCCGCTGGGTCGATCGCGATTCGCCCAGCCCAGCGGATTGGCCAGCGACGGCCGCACCCTCTATGTCGCCGATAGCGAAACTTCCTCGATCCGCACGGTGCCATTACGCGGCCGAGGCGAGGTGGGCACCATCGTCGGTCAGGGGCTGTTCGAGTTCGGCGACATCGACGGCTCCGGTGATCGCGTTCGCTTGCAACACGCCCTGGGCGTGACCTATCACGACGGACTGCTGTATGTGGCCGACACCTACAATAGCAAGATCAAGGTGATCGATCCGGTGCGTCGTACCAGCCAGACTTTCCTAGGCGGCGAAGCCGAAGGTTGGTTGGCCATGCCCTTGTTCAGCGAACCGGGCGGTATCCACTACGCCGATGGCAAGCTCTATGTCGCTGATACCAATGCCCATCGCATCCGTATCATCGACCTCAAGACCAAGGCCCTCTCGACCTTGCAACTCAAGGGAGTCGAGCCTCCCTCGGTCAGCAATCCCTGAGAAGACGCGGTTTGTTCCCACTCCACGCTCCCCAGGCTGATCGCTAAACTAGAGGAAGTGGAGTGGGTGAATCGCTGCCACCTCGTTGAGATGGTGCCCAATGGGAAGGCCCTAGTTCGGCCAGGACAGGCCGGACGATTTTCTCCACGGAGTAACGGAATGGGATCG
>Ga0272446_1001771_pt1 | contig 30740 bp, 30 predicted proteins | sample YNPCB0061_FD_194587 | JGI IMG/M metagenome (GOLD analysis project Ga0272446, IMG submission 194587) | Hot spring microbial mat communities from Yellowstone National Park, WY, United States - YNP-CB-006-1 | ecosystem: Environmental > Aquatic > Thermal springs > Hot (42-90C) > Sediment | place...
ACCGACTATTGTGTCAAACAAACCCCGTTCTTTCAACGGTTCTGACTCTCTTAGCTCTCTCAGATGTCATTACAATACCGGCATTCCCAGAGCTTGCATAGCGTTTTGTCAAAATGAGAATTGCTGGTATTTGGTCTGACGGTTAGGCAAGAAGACACAGTTGCATCGGCTTGCTATCCGACATTGGGCCAGCAGAGCCTGGAATCAAATCTACCCCTACTTGTCTCCATACCGGCGGTAGCCGAGAGTTTCGCTGGCTCGTTAGCCACCCCAACTGGCCCTTAACCGGGTAAGAGGGTGCTGCTGCGCTTGTTGATGTTTCCAGTCGCGACCAATCTGTTGTAACGTCTTGCTAAAGCTAGAGGGCGGCAAGTTTAACCGAGACAATTGCTGGAGAGGAATGCGCTGTTGCTTTGCTAAGGCGATCGCGCCAATCCATTCGTGAGCCTCAGCTCCAACAATCGCAGCTCCTGCAATTTGCCCATCGCCTCGCACGATCACCTTACACCACCCCCCTAACTCACCCCGCAATAGAGCGTGATCATTGGTCTGTAAACTGTGTCGAATCACTTGATAATCTTTGCCGTAGCGCTTTGCCGCTTCCGCCTCTGTCACCCCAAACCAGGCGCAGATAGGGTCTGTAGCAATCGAGTGAATAGTACCCAGTTGCCAGACGGGCCTTTGTCTCAAAGGTATTGACAGCGCATTGTAGGCAGCAAGTTCTGCGATCGCAGCAGCCTGTTGAGACACCCCAAAATTGCCACCAAAGGGACAAGCATAAATTTGGGCATGGGTTGTCTGTAAATAGGGATTCACCACTATCTGACCAGCCTGAAGTGCCACATTTGCCACGTTCAAGTTCAGCAGCGAAGCCGGATAGGCCGGTGGTGTTAGCTGAATCACCTCATCGGCTGGTAAGGCCACTGTTCCGACCTGCACCCAAGGCGCTCCCTGAATTTGTTTGACTTGAGTGATGGGCGCACAAGTTAACACCTTAATACCATCGGCCTCCAGGGAAGCCTGCAGCCAAGTCGCCATTTCTTGATCGTGACCTGGCAAAATTGTGGCAGTAGGCACTGCCAGAGTAATGGCTAAACCGAAAGTGCGTAAAGCCTGTGCGACCTCTAGCGTTGAACTGGAGTGACCGCTCAACACAAGATGGGGCGGAGGAGCAGACTGGGTCAGGTGGCTAAGGAGTTGGGCTGGAGTCAGCTCTGTAGGTGCGGTTCTGGCTGCTGGCGAGGAGGCCGCAACAATGGGTAGAGCCAGTAAGTAGCGTCGCGATCGCAGCGATCGCCCGACAACGGTAAACGCTAACTGCGATTGGCTCTGAAAGCGACCAGACCCAACAATCACTTCAATGCCTTGAGCCGCCAATACAGCCAGGGAATACTGCTCGGCAATCGCTGCAGAAGCGGTTTTCTGCCACAGTTCTACCGACTGCCACGGGGGCACAGAAAGAACTGGCTCACTGGGGGGCAATAAACCAAATTGCCTCGCCCGATCCGATTGGCGAATCATTCGTGCCGCCTCCAGTAGGGGGCGATGTCCTAACACGAGCGAGACAGGATCGATGTCCTGAGTGACAAGGGCCACCCGGGCTTGCAGTGCCAATGCCGCGATCGCGGCGGCCATACCGGCCGGAGTTGCTCCGATAATTACCAGATCGTAGTCAAAACTCATCAGGCGTTCGTTAGAATTGGGGTTTAAACGTTTGGGCTATCAAACCTGAAAAGGGGGCAACTTCAAAAAGTGAACGAGAGGCAGGACGTAAACTCAGGCTCAACAATAAGGGTGTATTCTAAATAACCCTACCCGAGAATTCTGAGATTACGTTAAGATTAATTAACAAGATAGGATGTAGGAAACTCCGCACCCAAATAGCTAGGAGGAAGTCGCCGGTGAATAAGCGGTGGAAAAACGTTGGATTGTATGCGCTCTTGGCGATCGTAGCGCTTTCGCTGGCAACAGCGTTGATTGATGGTAAGCCTCAGCCCAAAGAAGAGTTGACTTACTCAGAATTTATCGAAAGAGTGGAGAACGGCTCCATTGAGAAAGTTCAAATGAATGCCTCACGCACCGAAGTTCGCCTGCGTGATGGCAATAAGACCGTCAGTGTTAACATTCTGCCCAGTGATACTGAGCTAATTAATATTCTGACCCGTAAGGGCGTTGACATCGCTGTCTCTCCCCAAACAGATGATGGCGCTTGGGTGCGGGCTTTCAGCGGTTTGCTCTTTCCCGTACTATTACTAGTGGGTTTGTTCTTCTTGCTGCGCCGCGCCCAGAGTGGCCCCGGCAGCCAGGCGATGAACTTTGGTAAGTCCCGCGCTCGGGTGCAAATGGAGCCTCAAACTCAGGTAACCTTTGGGGATGTTGCTGGGATTGAGCAGGCCAAGTTGGAGTTAGCCGAAGTGGTTGACTTCTTGAAGAATGCGGATCGCTTTACAGCGGTCGGAGCGAAGATTCCCAAGGGAGTGTTGCTGGTAGGGCCTCCAGGTACGGGCAAAACCCTTCTAGCTCGTGCTGTTGCAGGTGAAGCTGGAGTTCCCTTCTTCTCCATCTCTGGTTCAGAATTTGTTGAGATGTTTGTTGGTGTCGGTGCTTCTCGTGTGCGTGATCTGTTTGAACAGGCCAAAGCCAATGCTCCTTGCATAGTATTTATCGATGAAATTGATGCCGTGGGCCGTCAGCGTGGGGCGGGGCTAGGCGGTGGCAACGATGAGCGGGAACAGACCCTTAACCAGTTGCTGACTGAAATGGATGGCTTTGAAGGCAATACTGGCATTATCATTATCGCCGCGACCAACCGTCCGGATGTGCTAGATGCAGCCCTATTGCGTCCCGGTCGATTTGATCGGCAAGTGGTGGTTGACCGGCCCGATTATGCTGGCCGCCTGGAGATCTTAAATGTCCATGCTCGTGGTAAGACACTCTCTCAGGATGTGGATCTGGAGAAAATTGCCCGTCGCACACCTGGGTTTACGGGCGCTGACCTGTCTAACCTGCTGAATGAGGCGGCGATTCTGGCGGCTCGCCGTAACTTGACTGAGATTTCCATGGATGAGGTGAATGATGCCATTGACCGGGTGCTGGCAGGGCCAGAGAAGAAAGATCGGGTGATGAGCGAAAAGCGCAAGGAATTGGTGGCTTACCATGAGGCTGGGCATGCCCTGGTGGGTGCGCTGATGCCTGATTATGACCCGGTGCAAAAAATTAGCATCATTCCTCGTGGCCGTGCTGGTGGCTTAACCTGGTTTACCCCTAGCGAAGACCGAATGGACTCAGGTTTGTATTCCCGCTCCTATCTGCAAAATCAGATGGCGGTTGCCCTCGGTGGTCGCATTGCTGAAGAGATTATCTTCGGTGAAGAAGAGGTTACAACAGGGGCTTCAAACGACCTGCAACAGGTGGCGCGGGTGGCGCGCCAGATGGTCACTCGCTTCGGCATGAGCGATCGCCTGGGGCCTGTGGCCTTGGGTCGGCAACAGGGCAACATGTTCCTGGGTCGAGATATTGCGTCTGAGCGCGATTTTTCTGAAGAAACGGCAGCTACGATTGATGATGAGGTACGTAATCTAGTCGAGCAAGCCTATCGTCGCGCGAAGGCCGTTTTGACTGAAAACCGTGGCATTCTGGATCGCTTGGCGCAAATGCTAATTGAGAAGGAAACTGTGGATGCCGAGGAACTCCAAGAACTCTTGGCGAATAGTGATGTGAAGGTGGCTGCGATCGCCTAGGCATTTGTTAGCATCATCTTCTTTGGGGGCTATAGGCCCCCTTTTTTGCTGTTTAGAAGTATCGCTCTGGTTAAAAAGCTTAGGACAATCAATCCCTCAAACGTCGATGTTGAGCCGGTTATCTAACTCACGGTCGCCATAAGAAACATCGCAACCGTATCAGCGACGTTTTAACCTATCCCTTATTGCTTGTATTGTTTGTCGTCTTGAAAGCCTCTGAAACTCACCTGGCCCATTCACTGCCTGTTGCTTTGGGTATAGGTTAACACGGCGTAGAGCAGTGCCGCTGCATCCGCTCGGGTCATGGGGCGGTGGGGCTGAAGTTGGTTTACTTCTGGGGCATTATTGAGGAGATTGGCCGCGATCGCGGCAGCCACTTTTTTCCTGGCGTAGGGAGGAATCGTTTGCCAGTCTTGATAGGGCTTAATCCAGTTATCTGGCTCGGCTGGCACTGGTAAATTCAGCCCACTTGCGATCGCCATCACGGCCTCTAGTCGAGAAATTGCTTGAGTTGGCAAAAATTTTTGTTGGGGATAACCATTCATAAATCCCCGCATATAAGCAGTTTGAATGGCTCTGTAGGCCCAATGCTGAGCTGGCACATCACGGAAGTTACCGCGATCGCGGAGCGGAGGCAAATCCGCGACCCTATCTAACAGCACCGCAAACTCAGCTCGACTGATAGCCCGATCCGGTTGAAAGGCTCCCCCTTGAAACCCAGCGATGATGTTTTGCTCCGCCAAAGCCATGATGTAAGTAGCAGCCCAGTGATCAGCAGGGACGTCAACAAAGCGCTGGAATGATTGAGCAGGGGTAGGCTGGGCCGTTGAGGAGGAGCGGGTCGATGGCTGAGGGGTCGGTTTTGCACGCAGTTGGTTGGGCGCGGCTGGGGGAGGCGGTGGCAACACCGGCGGTAGCTCAGCGGGAACAGGCAGCAACTCCAGAGGGGCGGGGAGATTTTGGGGTGTCGGTGCTTGAGCAAGGGGGGCATGAGCCGGCAACCGCCTCAGAGGGGGGCGCTTTTCTACCTCCCTATCTCTGCCCATAAAGGAGTTGAGCCATTCTTCCCAGGCTAACCCACTGCGTTGGTGCAATGACCAAGCCAAGATTCCCCCTAACCCAATGACTGCCAGGAGTATAGCAGCGGTTTCCGAGCGGCGGTTGCGGGTAGCTAGCTCACAGTGTGGGCGATCGCGCAAGAAAAGGCGCGACTTTGACAACCATGGCATCGGCATAGGGCAGCAATGATAGAGCAGATAAATCGAAGCTATACAGTGGCTGTCGCTTGTAGATCCAGTTCCTGGATCAGACGATCCGTATCAAAATGTTCGGCCATCATTTGGTTGATACAGCGCACCTTAATGGGTTCATTCACGCGCACCTGGCCAAAGGCTTGATCAACAATTTCAACTGTTGTCAGCGTGTCATAATCGACCGAAAGAATCGGAATTTCTAGATCCTCAGCGCGGCTAATAATCGCTGGTGCAGGAGGCATATGCCCAGTCAAAATCAAGCATTGGGTCGAAGTTTCCAGGGCAGCCAATTGAATATCTGCCCGGTCACCGCCAGTAATCACCGCCATATTGCGCCCCTTACGGAAATATTTTAAGGCGGAGTTGACATTCATCGCACCAATGCTCAAACTTTCGACCATCAAATCCATCCGATCCGAGCGACACAACACCTCTGCCTGCAGCAAATGGACTAACTCGCCCACGCTAACGCTACGCAGTAGAGCACTCCGGGGCATTAAGCCAAAAATGGCAATACCATGCTGCTCCAGGTAGGGCTTTACCACCTCATGGACTTCCTCAATCCGATCCTCAGGTATGTCATTGATGAAGACCCCCAGCAGGCGATCGCCAAGCCGCTGCTTTGCCGAAATCAGGGAACCCACAATGAGCAAACTATGAAAACGGGCCACCAACAGCACCTGGCAATCAATTAACTCCGCCAACTGTACCAGGGATAAATCAAATAGCGTCCCCTCTTCCATGTTGGCCGGGCCTTCCACCAAAACGACATCAGCATCCTGGTCAGCCAGAGATTTCAGCAATACCTGAGGATAATCAACCTGGTCTTCGCCACTGACCCGCTTCCGAATCGTTGCTTGATCCAGAAACAACACACTGGGCGGCAAGCGCTCCGACGACAAGCGCATGATGTTAGCAATAAATTGCACGTCTTCATCAATTTCTGGTGTGTAAGAGCTACTCCAGCAAGTACCCAATGGCTTACTGTAGGCAATGTCTACACCTCGATCTTGAAGCTGTTGAGCGATTCCCAGAATCGTTGCAGACTTACCACTGTAAGCCTCGGTAGACCCAACCAGCAAGTACTTGGCGGACTTTGGCACGCGCTCACTCCTAGCAACTCTACATGAACCCTTCGCAATAGATCGACCCTAGGGGCAATCCTTATCCTTCCCATTCTAAGACTATCGCACCTGCCCAATTGTGATTTATCAGGGACTACCAACATAGCAAGGATGCTTTTTTCAAGAACTGCCCCTAAACCACGCGCCGTTGCTTGATACACTCGGCATACCAGTGATAGCTTGCCTTTGGGATGCGTTGTTGGCTAGGGTAATCAACGTAGGTGATGCCAAAGCGGCGATCATAGCCCCAAGCCCATTCAAAATTGTCTAGAAAGCTCCAGAGAAAGTAACCCCGCAAAGGGTAACCCTCACTCACGGCACGCTCCGCCGATCGCAGGTATTGCCGCAGGTAAAGAATTCGCTCAGTATCGATTACTTCTCCCTGAGAATTCACCGTATCCCAGGCAGCGCAGCCATTCTCTGCAACCACGATGGGCAAGTTTGGTTGTCCCAGAGTTGTAGCAATGTGGCGCACTCCCCAATACAACGCATCGGGTAAAAACCAGAGCCAGGGCATGTGTAGCCGGGGGTAATGCTCCTGGAAAGGGAGTTCTTCATAACCGCGATCATTATCGGCGGCTCGTACATAGCTCCCCGTGTAGATATTAAGCCCAAAGGCATCGAGGGGCTGGTGAATGTTTCTTAAATCTCCATCCCGAATATCTGGAGCATCAGCCCCCAGGTCGTTTAGCAGTTGAGGACTATAGGCTCCCGTCAGGGCGGGCCACAAAATGCCTCCATTCGTCCCTAAATGAGGAAGGGCTTTGTAAGCGGCATGGATATTTGCAGGAGTCTCACTAATTGGAACTGGGATAAAGGGGTTATCGACCAGAGCAATGGAGCAGGGACGGGGAGAAGCAGCACGGATCGCCTGACAGCCTAAACCATGGGCTAACAAGGCATGGTGGCTGGTCTGCCACACCTCTCGATTGGTTTTTACCCTAATGCCAGGGGCATGGGGCGGATCGCCTGTGTGGGAGTAGCCCAGATGGGTAAAGCAAAAAATTTCGTTGAGGGTCATCCAATGGGTGACCCGATCGCCCAAATGCTTGACTAAAACGGTGGCATAGTCAGCAAAATCAGCGGCCATCTCGCGGCTCTGCCAGGAACCATATCGATCTTCAAGGGCCTGGGGACTATCCCAATGAAAGAGCGTGATATGGGGGGTAATGCCAAATTCCAGCAGCGTATCAACCAGGCGGCGATAAAAATCTAGCCCTGCCGAATTTGGCTTGCCTCTACCATCGGGCAAGATGCGACACCAGGAGACGCTGAAACGATAATGGCGGACACCTAACTGGGCCATTAGACGGATATCCGCCTTGTAACGGTGGTAGTGATCGCAGGCGATCGCCCCAGTGTCACCATTCAGGGTTTTACCAGGGCGGGCACTAAATGTATCCCAAACACTGGGCTTGCGCCCATCCATCTGGGTAGCACCCTCAATTTGATAGGCCGAAGTGGCCACACCCCACGCAAAATCTTTGGGAAATTGGGAATTTTTCAACATCCGCTCTACTTAAACTAACCCCCCTTTTCTGAGAATCAAGGATATAATCACCTGTTTAATCAACTGTAAAAATAACCACGAAGGCACAGAGGACACAAAGCAAGTTTCTGGTGCTTTTTGGGGCTTTGTGGTTCAGTTTAGTACGGGATCTTGATGAATCCATATTCCTTAGCGTTAATACAGGAAAATCATCCTCACCATGGCGCTGGACGATGGCATTAGTTACCCAAATCTACCCCGTTGCGAGGATTGCATCTGCCCCGATCTGGTATTCCTCTGTCAATTCCTCTGCCTCACTCCTGGTCGATTCAGAATTGTGAGCAGTTCAAGTAGAACCTGGTTTTTAAGTCATTTGGCAAAAGCGCTCCCAAAACCTACTAAAGTTGTATCCTTATATCCATCTGCGCAAACTCTGCAAACTCTATTGATGTATCTCTGTCGTGGCCAAGGCTGATTCCCCTACCTTCAATTGGTGCTATTTTCTCAGCATTGTTCAAACTCTACCGTTGCGGGAGATGTGTGTTGAACTCAGCAATCAGTTGCCAGGATTTAGTCGGCAACATTCTCAGCGCTGTCTCGTAGTGGCAGTTGGAGCGCTCTCCCTATTTTTCTGGAATGGTCGGTTGTTTTTTGCTCTAGGTGTTGGAGCCATTGTCACTAGCCTGCTCTCCTCCCAGCCGCGCGAGTTTATCCCTTTGCAGTTAACGCGCCTGCAACGTCGATTTGAACATCTTCATCCATCAACTTCCCTGGCACTGGTAGGCGGTTGTACAGGCTTTGTCACCTATCTGGCCACTTCTATTTGGGTTGAAAGCCAGAGTCACTGGTTAGCGGCGGGGGTGTTGTTACAGGGGGTAGGAACCGTTGCAGTCCTGGCTGTATTAACGCACCAAATCGCCCAGCGGGCAGTTGCCGAGCCTAAGCAAACCCTGTCGGTATCGGTCACTGACTTAACTGATGATGCTCCCCTGCGACGGCTGATTGCTGTGCGGCAACTCACTCAGATGGCAGCAGGGCTGGAAATGAACCATCCCCAACGACAAGAATTACTCGACTACCTGCATTTAATGGAGCGCTACGAAACAGAACCGCTGGTTCGCGCAGCGGTGCGTTCAGGTTGTCAACAATTGGCCCCGCTCCGGCAGTTGCACCCTGGATCTCAACCCCAAATGCAGATTCATTCATCCAGGCGGCAGTTACAAAAACGAGGTGAGCGCGTTCCTGCCCATGAATGGTAGGCCAGGAATGGAAGGACTCCTGGCAGAAGCAGAAGCATTTCGAATTAATGCTCAAAAACGCCTTGATACTGTAGCAAGTCTAACGTTGCAAAGGTTGGTAAGCAGCGAAAGCATTCCTGAGCCAGTTCCCAGCGCTCCTCTCGCTGCAGCATGGCGGTCAGCTTTTGGCGAGCCTGGATCAGGTAACGTACATCATTGGCAGCGTAGCGCAACTGCTCTTCACTCAGGTTTGCGGCGTTGCCCCAGTCAGAGCTTTGGGCACTCTTATCGAGTTCGACCTGCTCTAACTCTAAAATCAGGTCTTTTAGGCCATGCTTGGGTGAATAGGTGCGGGCCAGTTTGCTTGCCAGCTTTGTACAGAAGATCGGGCGAACTCGAATGTCAAGGTGGTATTGCAGGGTCGCCAGATCAAAGCGGGCAAAATGAAAAATTTTCAGAATATGGTCTGCTTCTAGCAAACGTTTCAGGTTGGGAGCTGCATGTTGGCCTTTTGCTATTCGAACAGCTGCACCAAAGTCGTTGGCATCGCACAATTGCACCAGACAGAGGCGATCGCGCTGGGGGAGTAACCCCATGGTTTCGGTATCTACTGCTAACTCACTGACCTGCCAGTAACGCTCGAGTTCAGCGCTTGATAAGTCACCATCACACACTCGGAAGTTATTCATTCAATCGTCTCAGCCATGAGTAAACAGGTTGGTATCGCCCACTATCCTACGATTAAATCCCCTTTTTAACCCAAGGCGATTTTTAGAAAAATCGGCCCCTTCAACATAGCACCCTGAGCGTAGTCAACGGGCGTGGTTGGTTGAGCTTTGTTGTTCCGAGCCACTCTTCCAAAACGAGCAAGCTAGTCGGTCGTTTGTTGGCTAGAAACCTCTAAGTCTCTCAACCCGTTTTGGATTGCAACTAGGAGTTAAATCCATCGGCACATCGGGGCAGACACCCTGCGGAACAGCAACCTCGCGCAGGGAGATTAACTAAAACCCGCGTACACGCAGTTTGATTCAATTGGCTGTTCTTAATAGGAAAGCTAGTGGCATAGCTAGAGATATTAACCCCATAGCAAAAGCACAAATAATAATTCTTCATTAGCAACGTGAGCGAATTCACGGTCGTTGAGTCTAGCTCTGATTCCTTAAACTAAAGAAATTCAGGTCTATTCGCTTGAGACAAAAAGGACTCAATACTGAGGGGACAAACCACTGTTAAAGTTGTCTGTTTTTTCATCTATTCTCAGGAAGTCACTAGTTCTATTCGTTAATTGTTGTTGCAAAGTGTATTGCCAATGCCCCCTACCTCTCCCTAATGAATCTTTAACTTCCCTAATGAATCTTTCACTAAAATGAGTGCTAAGTAGTTCATGATGCCAATCCTAACTGTTACGCCCTTCCCTACACCTCCTGTGCCCGATGTGGAGACCCCCATGCCCTATGCTGACATGATTGTGGGTGCTGCTGTCTTCGATTTAAATGGCTTACCCAAGGAATACTTTATTACCCCTGAAACGGCTAATATGAGCTGGGTTCAGACGATTTTTCAAGCGTTAGGTCTGCGATCGCTGTTGATGTCATCTCTACAGCTAGAAGGATTTCAACACGCTACCATTCGCGGAGATGAGTTTTGCGCGATCGTGGTAAGACAGCGCTCTCAATACACGGCTTTGTTATTAAGCCAGCAAGAAGAGTTAATTGCTGAATCTCTGATTCAATGGGCCCAAACTTTTCCATTGAATGAGCTAAAGCATAATCCCCGGTTCAAGGCAGCTTAATTGCTAGGGCCTTCTAGCGCCGCCGAAAGCGTTGCTTTGCTTGTTCAAAGGACTCTCGCATGACATCTTGAATTTGCTGTGCATCGGGCTTTTTGCCGCCGAGGAGATCGCCAAAGTAGACACAGGCGGTCTCACCTAACGCCCAGGTATAGGCTCCCGCCCAGGATGCCGCCACTACACTACCAAAGCCAGGTACAAATTTAATTAACTCACGCCCAACAGCCTGAGCCACAAAACCGCCCGCGATCGCGCTGACAATTCCCCCCGCTTGGGAGGGGCTAATCGTTTGTCCGTACAACCGACCTAGCAAACCCACCAGCGATACCTGCAAAGCGGTTAACACTGGCATGGTAGCAAACGGAAGGGGAACTGCCGCTAGTGTTGCAGCCATCACCGCAAAGGGTAAAATGTAGCGTCTACCAGCATTGCGATAGATATCACCCAGTTGCCGAGCTGACTCACCTTCTAACAATTGTTGAATTGCCCCAGCTTCGGCATCAGGTAAAAGTTCTGCCAGGGCATCGACTAATGCCTCTAAACCATAGAATACGGGACGGTAACCATCTTCTTCGAGGGTAAAGTCAATTAGAACAGAGCGATCATACAACCCAGCAAACGCTTGTTGGATCGCTGCATAGGGACGAAGGATCGACTCCAGGTCTGGTGGATAGCTGGGATGCTGGCTGACAGCAGCAGGATAAACCTCATGCAAACAGGTCACCGCTAGCAAACAGGGAAGACTAGGATAACGCCGACGAATTTGAGTAGCGATTTGGTGCAAGCTATCGATTGCAAAATCGGTAATTTTGACAGTTAACACCATGACCCTTGCCTGGTTTTGCCCAGGTTGGGCTAGTTCTGCCAGCAACTCATCCACAACAGTGGCAGTCTCCTGGGCGATGTCTCCTAAACCAACCGTATCCGTAAAAATGAGAAGCGGTAAATCGGCAGTGGGGTAGGTATAACGCTGAATATAGCGAGTGTGGGGCCGAAATCCCTCCCCCACAATTTCTCGGCTCACCCCTGTTAACCCTCGAACAATCGAGCTTTTACCCGATTGGGGTTTGCCCAGTAAAAAAGCTTCCGTTGTGGGCAACTCGCGGCGAACCCGTTCCAGAATTGCCCTAACCTCAGTATCACTGACTGAAAACCAGTTTCTAAACGAGTGCTGAAACCACCGGGTGGGCAAAAATTTCAGCCAGCCTCTGCCCTCCCTTACACCAAAATGGGGGGAATCACTGGAACTTCTGTCGGTCAGTAACTCTACCGAATCCGAAGCGGCTCCAACGGATTCAACCGGCTCTGGTTCAACCATGCACCAATGTCAAAGAATGGCTAGGAGTCATCACGGGCTTCATTAGATACGCCTGGAGAAGATTCAAAAATCGCATCCAATTGCTCGCGAGCATCCTCGACAGTCATTGAGCGCATTACCAAGAGCGGCTCATCGATCACATTCCCTTTATCATCGAGCAACTCCGGGTGGGTCACGGCTCGATTTTTGATCCCGCTGTCAGCAGAACGGCCCGTGCTCTCCCGCTGAGGATCAAAGCCCAACAGCATCAGGTTACGAATCAAGTTACTAACCGCCAAAACCGCTAGCACAGTAAAAGCGACAACGTAAAGCAGGTGCAGTAACATAAAAAATCCTCAATTTTCGATTAAGTAATCTTTCTTTCTTAAAAAAGCGAACGATTAGCTAGACTAATAAGCTGAAATGAAACCCATATGAACAAATGATTGAAGCTGCACTCACAGCTAAAACCATCTCTCGGTTAGATTCAGCAAGCATCAGGAGGGCTGAAAACAAATAAACTAGTCATAGCTCGCAAGAGTTTCAGCTCTTATCACAGCTCTATCACTTATACCTTCAGTTTCGCAGATTTTTCCTGAGAACTCCATCTTTTTGGAAAAAGAAAAAAGTCAGAGTTGGCACAGTAGTCGGATATCTAACCAATTGAACGCTCGTCTCACTGATTCGCTTGCTCTTGGCGAAACTTGGCTGCTACCCCCCAACACTCATGCACCAGACGATGCCAGGGAGCCATTACCTTAGTGTCAACCCCAACTTGCCCAGCCGTTGCCTTAAACAGCATTTGGGCAGCACTGACTTCCTGCTGTGCCGACCTTATCCGCGCTAACAGATCCGCTTGCGCTTCTGCTCCTAAAAAAGAAATCTCGTTGGTTTCGAGTAATGTGCGCGATCGCCCGAACCAATACTGAAAATCATCTAACAGCGGTTCCAACAGATTTTTGAGCAGATCCGATTCTGAGTTTGATTGTGCCATTGTTACTACTAATTACAAAAGTTTATCTAACGACCTGTCTTCATCCTAGCGCTTTTTAAGCTTCTTTACAAATCTTCAACTCAGTCCTTGATTTTTTATCTGCGCCGGATTGCTGCTAATGAGCAGTCAGGCTTTCACGCCAAGCGATAAGATAAAGGCGCAGATCTGCGCTTTTTAGCAGAATTCACTCTTTTGAAAAATTAGTAGTCGCCAATGTCCGCAGAGCCATCTAATCCTTCTCCTAAAGTTTATCTGCCCAAAACCAGCGAGTCTGAGTCTCTTAAAAAGATTCGCCACACTACTTCTCACATCATGGCGATGGCCGTGCAAAAGCTGTTTCCCAAGGCGCAGGTCACCATTGGCCCCTGGATTGAGAATGGCTTTTACTACGACTTTGACAATCCAGAACCCTTTGCTGAAAAAGACTTGAAGGCCATTAAAAAAGAAATGGTCAAAATCATCCGGCGTAATCTACCCGTGATTCGCGAAGAAATCAGCCGAGAGGATGCCGAGCGTCGGATTCGGGCGATTAACGAACCCTACAAGCTCGAAATTCTGGCTGATATCCAGGAAGAGCCGATTACGATTTATCACCTGGGCGAAGAGTGGTGGGATCTCTGCGCTGGCCCCCATGTGGGTAGTACGGCTGATATCAACCCTGATGCGTTTGACCTGGAGAGTGTAGCGGGTGCCTATTGGCGGGGGGATGAGACCAAAGCCCAACTGCAGCGAATCTATGGCACTGCCTGGGAAACGCCCGAACAACTGGCCGAATATAAGCGGCGTAAAGAAGAGGCCTTGCGACGCGACCATCGTAAACTCGGGAGGGAATTGGGTCTATTTATCTTTGCCGATCCGGTTGGCCCTGGCTTGCCCCTATGGACCCCAAAGGGTACAGTTTTGCGATCAACCCTGGAGGATTTTCTCAAACGGGAGCAATTGAAGCGCGGCTATTTGCCAGTGGTGACTCCCCACATCGGGCGGGTGGATTTGTTCAAAATCTCTGGCCATTGGCAGAACTATAAGGAAGATATGTTTCCAATGATGGCTGAGGATGACGAGGCCCGCCAACAGGAGCAGGGGTTTGCCCTGAAGCCGATGAATTGCCCTTTTCACATTCAGATTTATAAGAGTGAGTTGCGCTCCTATCGAGAGTTGCCGATGCGGCTGGCGGAGTTTGGCACGGTCTACCGCTATGAGCAATCGGGGGAATTGGGCGGTCTCACCCGGGTGCGAGGGTTTACGGTAGATGACTCTCACTTGTTTGTCACCCCTAACCAGTTAGAAGATGAATTTCTGAAGGTGGTGGATTTGATTCTGGCCGTCTTCAACAGCTTACAGTTGAAGAATTTCCGTGCTCGCCTCAGTTTCCGAGATCCCAGCCTGAAGAAATACATCGGCTCGGATGATGCCTGGAATAAGGCCGAGTCTGCCATTCGGAAGGCAGCCGAAAGCTTGGGGCTACCTACTTTTGAAGGCATTGGAGAAGCGGCTTTCTATGGCCCTAAACTCGATTTCATCTTTCAAGATGCCCTAGAGCGGGAGTGGCAGTTAGGGACGGTACAGGTCGATTACAATCTGCCAGAGCGGTTTGACCTGGAGTATGTCGCCGAAGATGGTAGTCGCCAACGTCCGGTGATGATCCATCGGGCACCCTTTGGTTCTTTAGAACGGCTCATTGGCATTTTAATTGAGGAGTATGCGGGTGATTTTCCCCTCTGGTTGGCCCCTTTGCAGGCTCGCTTGCTGCCCGTTAGTGAGGAGCAGTTGCCCTTTGCCCATTTGGTGGTGAATCAAATGCTGGCGCTGGGTCTGCGGGCAGAGGTAGATACCAGTGGCGATCGCCTCGGTAAGCTGATTCGCAATGCAGAGAAAGATAAGGTGCCAGTAATGGCCGTGGTGGGTGCGAAGGAAGTGGAGGCCAATTCCCTAAGCATTCGTACCCGTGCCGCTGGGGAGTTAGGTTCTCTGACTGTGACGGAGGTGCTGGAACGCCTAAGGGTAGCGAACGAAAGCCACGTTAATTTTTGATGTGATTCGTTCTTCTTTGGGTGAATTGACGCGATCGCCGCCTCAAAGCAGTGTCACTCAATGAGTGTGACTCAATTACTGATGCCAAGGTTATCTTGATCTGGTATCAACTGAGCGTCTCTTTTTAGAGAACCGTGTCCCCCAACTTCAATGGTTTGTGGAGACTTTTTTGCGAGCAACGATGTGAAAAAGATGCCAGTTTTTCTGTTCTCCGATCGCTGTCACGCCGGGATGTTCTTCTTCCTCCAACCACTCCACCACAAAGGGCTGGAGAAGGGTTTCAACCTGTTCACGATTGTGATGAGTCCGGTTGGGATAGATGATCCAGGAATCGCGATCGCCAAACAACTGCCCGCAAAAGCGTCCTCCTGCTTTAAGCGATGTAACAAGGGTGTGCCACAGATGAGGGAAATTTGCGGGTGGACAGAAGGTGAGACAAAAGCTGGCATTGATGAGATCAACGTTAAGGGGTAGGGTCAGTTCCTCAAAGCGCATCCGTTGGGTTTGCAGCCGCTCAGGCTCAAGATCGGGGCGTTTGAGCAGGCGCTCAAAGGCTTTTTGCTCTCCATCAATGGCTAAAACATGCCAACTCCGTCGCAGCAATTCTACGGTATCGCGTCCATCTCCACAGCCCAGGTCTACGGCTAATCGGGGTTGAGTAGAGGGTGGTTCTGCGTCAAACAGGGCGAGTGCTTTGAGCAGGGTGTCGCGGGGTGGGCGACCTTCCACTGCTTGATAGTAGGTCACCCAATTTTGGCCATTGGCATGGGAGGGGGAGGGGGAATAAGTTGCGTGTGTCATAGTCCGGCGATCGCTAATTCTACATGGGTCTGACAATCTTTGGGGCATACTCTGGCGCAGGCTTCGCAGCCAATGCAGTTATCTGAATTGGCGATCGTCATCACCTTGCGCTCAATTTCGTCATCCTCCTCGTTATCCACAAACTCTCCCTCTTCATTCAGTGCTCGCAGAGCCATTACGCCCCGCCCACAAGCTTTTAGGCATCGGCCACAACCAATGCAGCGCTTAAGATCAATGGCCTGCAAGAATCTGGGAGTCCAGACTTTGCCGCCGAAGGTGAGTCCTGTGAATGTGGTCATGATTGTGTTCTCCTAGACAAGGGCTTTGTAGTTTTTGACGCGATCGCCATTTGTCACTCCCAGAATTTTTGCCAGCCAAGGTGGCGGAGAAACAGTAATCGCTTGCTGTAGTTCAGCCAATACTTCCCTGGCGGCACCTCCCTGCTCTTTTTTGATGGGATAGATGCCCGCTTGCACTACCTTTGCGGCGGCAGGACCACCAATGGCGACGATATAAACAATGGCACAATCTCGAATTAAGCTCACTCGAAAGGCATTTTTATCATCGGATAAATCTGCTTCAATCGCTGAGCGAATATCAATTAGCCGTATTTCTTTGGCAGAAAGCTGATAAATCAAATAACGTAAGCACGAGCCAAAATGACCATCTAACCGTTCTCCATGATTAGATGCGATCGCTACTCGAATCGAATGGGGCATTTCACCTTCCTGGTAGGTCTCAATGGCGGCTAGTTGTTCAATCGCATCAATCTCCCCCCAAAGGATTCGGACAGCACTTTTGAGAATGGCAATATCTGATGCATTTGCATCTTCTCCATGCTCTTCTCCATCTAGCTCATAGGTTTGGCCAAGTGCTGTTTTTAAGTTAGTGACCGTGATCCGACTCAAACTGATTTCATCCAGGTGGCTTCCCAGATAGGTCTGTAGAGCCTCGATAAACTCAGCGATTGAGTATTCAGGAAATAACCTTGAGGCAAGGGCAATTCTCAAGGCAACTTCATTAGAAATTGGTTGGTTAGCCATTAGGAATATTTCCAAAATCAACGTTTAAGCATGACTCGTCAGGCATCACTCAATCTCCTCAACCCTAATGGGAGATTAGCAAGATGGCCTGCTTAATACGGTTTAACAACGCGGACATAGACAGCGTTGATCATCATTTCGTCGAGTGTATGGCGCTGAGTACCCACTCGAATAATAAACCGGGGAAAGCGCTCCTCTAGGGTGATGGTTTGCCCTGGCATCAGTCCCATTTTCCTAAGGTTTTGGGCGGTGGCATCGTGTAACGTTCTAATTTGTTTGATCACCCCCCGTTCACCCACATGGAGTAGTCTTAACGATGAACCCTGAACTGAAAATCCGGTTGTTAGCATAAAATTAGCTCCTCTAGAGTTGGCATTAGTCGTCTTCCGGCAGGAAAACTTTGGAGATCCGTGAACCGGCAAAATTTAACCCCGATGAACTTTCCAGTGTTCAATTACCAGCTAAATTTCACTTGACAAACCAGTAGTCCACCAGGGGTATTCTGCAAGGCTGCTAACAGATTCATGCCACCTCTGCTTCATCTAAACGTCTTGGGTAGACTACTCACTCGGCTGCTGATATCAGCAAAGTCAGTCTTGCTGAACAAAATGAGATGGATAGATAGATGATCTCAAACCCTAAACCAAGTAGGCTTCCTGATGGGTACGGATCGTGCAGTCAGAGCGTGGATAGGCCACACAGAGTAAGACAAAGCCTTTAGCAATTTGCTCTTCATCCAAAAAGATTTGTTCGGATTGATCCAATTCACCCTCAACGACTTTGCCAACACAACTAGAACAGGATCCGGAATGGCAGGAGAAGGGTAAATCTAAGCCCTGTTCCTCAGCCGCTTCCAAAATTGTGGTTGTGTCTTCAACGGGAATTGTTAGGTCGATCGCACGCTTTTTGTTGATTAAATGGACTTGATAGGTCGCCATGATTGTGTTCTCCAAAATCAAAACCGATTTGCGTTTCAAGGCATGAGCAGTTTGTAATCTGCAATCTGACAGCGATTTTCAGTATGGCTATGGTCATGGGGGTAAGGCTGTCTTAGCGAGCATAAACCCCTGGCATGATGTGGCATTTTCCTAGCTGCACGGTACTCCTGCGGGTGAACAGTCTCCTGCCTTAAAGGATTGCCCGCAACCACAGGATTCTGTGGCATTGGGGTTGCTAAATTTAAACCCACTTTGGGTTAAGCCCTCGACATAATCAATCAGCACTCCATCGAGTAAAGGGGCGCTCTGGCGATCGATATAGACCCTCACCCTTCCTTCCTGTAACACATCATCGGGTTTGGGTTCGTTGGTGATATCGAGGGCGTACTGATAGCCACTGCAGCCGCCATCCGTTACTGAAACGCGGATTCCCCGTTGGGTAGAATTTTCACCCTTCGCAGAGGCTTGCAGAAAGGTTCGTAACCGTAGTTCAGCAATTTCCGTCAAAAATACTGTCATACAACCTCCAGTAAGAGTAGGGAGACTTAAAATCGTGGATGCAATCAACCGAAAAGCTTAGGACTTTAGAAGCAGAGGAAACATAGAGTGATTCCTGTGTGCCCTCTCTGGGTCGCTACGGCGAGGTTTCAGGTGATATCGACATTGCCATGTTTCTCATAGCGACAACCAGTTAGAAAGCCTACCCAGCATGGGTGGTTGAGCACTTGGTTTTGTCCTTAGCTTTCTGACCAAAGCGATAAAATTCTGATTTCTCAGTGACTCGCGTGGGCACAATGGATTCGAGCAAGACAAAGCCGTGAGCAGTGGCTGTGACGCAGGTTATATCGCTGTGCACAGACGGGAATCATTAAGATCCCAATGACAATCACTAATTTGATCAACAAGGGGGCATAGACCATACTGAGCAGGAGACAAAATCTTCCAACAGATGTTAGGAGCAGTCGCATCACGTCATCGGATAACCTAAGGCCGACGCATAGCAATGCGATCGCAACAACTAGAATAATCATTGAAATCAGCATGATACTTTCTCCTGAGCGTTGGATTCAGCAAGGCGGCGACTCTTGGCACCACAAACTGGACAGTTGGGGTCATGGTAAGGCCGTCGCTTGGCAAACTCAGCGCGGCTCAAATCCATCGTCAACAATTGGGAATATAGCGGCGTCCCCAAACCTGTAATCAGCTTGATGGCTTCCAATGCTGTGAGGCAGGCCAATGTTCCGGAAACGGCACCCAGCACCCCAAAACCGCGCTTATCCCAATCGGGTTTTTCAGGAAAAATACAAGACAGACAGGGTGTTAAACCTGGAACAATGGTGGTCAGGTAGGCATCCATGTCATTCATGGCGGCCTCGACCATTGGTTTGCCCCAGCGCACGCAAGCGGCATTGAGCAACTCTCGTTCCACAAAGTTATGGGCACAATCCAACACAATATCAGCAGACTGTACGAGCGTATCCACATTTTCGGGGGTCACATAGTCGCAAATCGCATCAATTTGCACATCTGGATTGATGGCCTCTAGCGTTGCCTTTGCCTTAAACACCCTTGGTTGACCGACCCAATCGTGGGTCATCAAAATCTGGCGATTCATGTCATCCAGTCGTAGGTTCCCCCCCCGCAGGAGAATAAGGTGCCCGACCCCTGCCACTGCCATGTAGAGTGCTGCCGTTGCCCCAAGTCCACCCACTCCAGTGACTAAAACCGTTGTATCTTTTAGTCGCTGCTGCGACTCTTCGCCAAATCCAGGCAGCATAATTTGACGACGATAGCGTTCTAATTCGGTTGGGGTCAAAGTTTGCACGTTGCTATCTCCACTGAGTTATTTCCAGCTAGTCATTTGGATGTTGGTCATTTGGGACTAAAGTTAATCGGAGCCAATTTCAGACAATAAGACCACATTTTGAGGTTTATCGTTGAACACCTTAAACAGTTTTTCGTTCAGGGGTGAAGAGGTCGTAAAGGTGTTATAGGCTTGTTCTAGGGCTGTCTGGTAACGCTCTAATTTCTCAGACTCGCTCAAGTCCGGAGATTCTGAGTCAATGGCTTTGATTAGAGAAGAAAACTTCTGGAGAATATGCAGTCGATTTACGTTAACAAATTGTGGATCGTAGGGAAGCCCGAAGAATTCAAGGTAATCCTCTGCATTCACTAGTTGATTAAATTGAGTGAGGGTTTTACTCATAGTTTCTGCTCCAGTTGTTTGAGCTGGGTTTTGAGTTGATCAATCTGCCGATAGATCTGGTATGTCTCTGTCGCGGCCTCAATCAAGCGTTCATAATCAGTGGGTAATCCTTCTGCCAGATCATGGAGATCCATTTTCATTTGGCCGGCTTTACTATTCAGGCGCTTGATTTGATTTTTGAGTTCCTCTGTGGTTAGGATTTCAGTTGTTTGACCCATAGCACCTCCGTTTGTTTTGAGTTGATTAAGATCTCTGACTACTTAAAAAATTAGTCAGAGATCTCAACCTTAGAGCCTGCCAACTTCGGGAAAGCGGTTTGCCAGATTAATGCCAGATTCAACTATCTTTGCGCCTTCTGCCTCTAGCTTTTCTAGGGAGTCAAACCCAAACCGTTGAGCATCTCGCAGGGTTTTGGAGACAACCAGCAAACGACTGGAAAAAATTAGTGCCCAGCCAAATCCCTCATGGCTTAAGTCAACGACAACTTGGCAAAGAAGCCCGGTTTTTTCCTCAATCTGGTGGGCGATCGCCCGATAGAATGCCAGGATCCGTCCTTTGGTGATGGGGTCTACTTCTCCATCAACAGAAATTTCGCGCTTCTGGGCTTTGCTGACCACGTAGGGTTTCAGCAATAATTCATCAGACCAGTTGCGGTAGGTACCGTAGGGATCATTGGCCCGAATTTGTTGGGCGATCGCCTTCAAAAAGGGGCTATTTGCTGTATCTGCCAGGGTTGGAGTCGTGGTATTGGTCATAGGGTTACTTCTTCCTTTGTGTCATCAAGTTCATCTAGGGCAGGACTACGTTGCAACAGGGCTTTTCTCAGCCAAGGTGGGGGATTACCGTTTAGGGTTTGCACCAGCTTCGTCAGAACATCTGTAATTTCTTGTTCTTCAGACTGGGCTTTGATGGGGGTAATGCGCTGCTTGATCAGGCGCGCCGCCGCACTCCCCCCAATGGTTGATACATAAACAATTGTGCAATCACGAAGAGCTTCGATTTTGGGCAATAATTTATCTTCGTTACCGTCTTCGTTGAGGTTGCCATCAAACTTCAAGGTTTCAATAAACTGATATTTGGTTTGATCAACCTCATACACATCAATCTTTTTAGCTGATCCAAAATGAGAGTTGATGTGAATGTTGTCACTGGTTGTGAAGGCAATTTTCATGGGATCTCCTCCTGTAATTGAGATGGAAGTGACAAACCTTCAGTTTTGAATGATTTCACCTACTCAAAATTTAAAACTCAAAACCTTCTGGTAGACCATGGTGGAGATAAGCCTGCTGCTTAAAAAGCGTGAAACACGGAGACACTGGGACTTTTTCACTTTGGATTTTGCCTTTTGAATTCCGTGTCGTGGTAAGTGGGCCTGACATGGTTTTCTTCTTGTTCCAAAAACAGATTACCCAGGTCAAAGAGCAGTTGCATGACACCACGATAGCCAACGGTGCAGCGATAACCGTTGCCGAGACGATCAAAGATGGGAAAACCCAGGCGATAGAGGGGGCGGTGCAGACGACGGGCGATCGCCGCCACGTTAGAGTTACCAATCAGCAAATCAGAACCGACTGCCAACCGCTCAAAGTCTTCTAAATCGCCAATAACGACGGTTTCTACTGGGAGATCTTCCAGTAACGGGGATTTGGTGGTCGTCACTGCGGCCTGAACCTCTGCCCCCATGCTGTGCAAAAAGTGAACCGTTGACCAGAGCAGGTCGGGTTCTAGTGCTAGGGATACCCGTTTACGCCCAAAAAAGAAGTGGGTATCCAACATGGCATCTTGCAGTTGAGTCCGTTGGCGACGGTACTTATCAGGGACGGGCAACCCACTCAGGTCGGCCAATCCCTCCAAAAAACTATCCACCGCATCTAGATTATTCAAACTAGGAAAAACCTCATAGGGAATGCCGAACCGGTTCTGTAAGGTCTCCGCTGCATTTCGCATACTGTCGCCTAATGCCAGCGTGTAGACCGAACTGCCAATTTCCCGCAGTTCCGCCAGGGTGGTGCCACCACTGGTGACCGTGTTATAGGAATCATCTAAATGCCCGTCCAGGGAGAGGGACAGGTCAGGAACCGCGATCGCGCTTAAGCCAAAGGCCGCCACGATTTCTTTAATTTCTTGGATATCACCCGGTGCAAAGGCAGAACTAATTAAGAGCGTAATTTGATTAGGGCGGGTTTCTCCGGGTTGGGGCAACTCCCTAAGAATGCTTTCAACCGTCGCGGCAAAACCATCCTGTAGCGCCCCCTTAAAATCTGGTGTAGAGACGAAGACGATGGGTAGATCATGCAGTTCAGGATGACGTTTACGAATACTTTGTAGAATCCCTGCCATATCATCTCCACGAGTTTCAGTTAATCCCGTGGTACATAGCCCAATAATCGATGGTTTCGACTTTTCTACTAAGGTTAAAACCGCCTGCTCAACATTTTCTTCACCCCCCAAGATCGTGCTGACTTCGGTCATGGCAGTGGTTGACAGGGGAATGGCCTCGCGAAAGTGTCGTACGAGCATGACTTTGGCAAAGGCAGTGCAACCCTGGGAGCCATGAAACAAGGGCATGATACCTTTGAGTCCCAGAAATGCCAGGGCGGCACCCAAGGGCTGGCTTTGCTTGAGGGGATTGACCGCAACAGATTTTCTCGGTGTTGTGATAGTTGCCATTAGATGACCTCCGTATCCCAGGGGGCGGGTTTGCGAACTTGTGCCCAAACTGGGCTATACAAGGCTTCTTCTAGCTCTCGTGCCATTTCCACCATGCCGATATAGCCAGCATAGGGATGGTGACGCTCTTGGTTAATGTCAAGAAAAGGGATTTTGGCTTTTAGGGCAGTGTACTGGTTCCGTCCGCCTGCAATCAGCATGTCGGCTTTAGTTTGGGCGATCACCCGCAAAAGTTCCTGGGCATTGCCTTTTTCCAGCATGATGCCGTCTTGACCCAGCAACTCTTTGATGCGGGCTTTGTCTTCTTCAGTACTTTTCTTAGTGCTGGTGGCGCACACTTCCATCCCTAGATCCTTTGCCGCAGAAATGATCGACCAACTTTTTACGCCGCCGGTGTAAAGCACCACTCGCTTGCCTTTCAGTCGAGCACGATAGGGTGCCAGCGCATCATCTAGTTGACGGGTTTCTGTAGCAATCAGTTGTTCGACTCGTTGTTGTAAATCTGCATCACCTAATCGGGTAGCAATGTTACGCAAACAACGGTTCATGTCTGCCACACCGTAGAAGGATTCTTCAATATAGGGAATGCCGTAGCGCTCCTCCATTTTGCGTGCCATGTTGATCAGGGCTTTAGAGCAGATCATCACGTTGAGTTTAGCCCGGTGGGAGCAGGCAATATCCTGATAGCGCCCATCGCCAGTGATTTGAGCCAGAACCCGAATTCCCAATTTCTGAAACAGCGGCAACACGCCCCACAGTTCGCCCGCAATGTTGTATTCCCCAATCAGGTTAATGTCGTAGGGGGTAGTATATTCCGGTTCCCGTGTGCCGACCACATATTCCAGCAGGCTTTCTCCGCCGACCCGGTTTCCTAAATTTTTACTGCCAATAAACCCAGGAGAATTCACTGGGACAACGGGTACACCTGTTTTCTCTGCGGCTTTTTGGCACACGGCATCCAGATCATCCCCAATTAGGGCTGTCACGCAGGTGGAGTAGACAAATATAGCGGCGGGATTATAGCGCTCTTTCACCTCCAGAATCGCTTTGTAGAGCTTTTTTTCACCGCCGAAGATGATGTCATTTTCGGTTAAATCGGTTGTAAAGCCCATTTTGTAAAGCATTGAGCCAGAGGAAAGGCTGCCGCGGCTGCCCCAGGAATTGCCAGCACAGGCGATCGGGCCATGCACGAGATGCGCTGCATCGGTAATCGGCACCAGCGCAATCATTGCTCCATCAAAGGCGCAACCTCCCTGGGCGGCTCCAGGTTGGGCCACTTGGGTGCAGGATTTATTCTTACCTTTGCCTTCTTTTTTATGATTATGTTCACAAGCCGACTCGCTCAGGAGTTCGTTGATTTTGCCTTGAGTGAGTTTCATGGGAGTAGGAGGGGTAAAGGGGTGGCGGGAAATGGTTGAAGCGGGCTTTTCAGACTTTGGTCTCTATAGGAGTGAACAGGGGTTAGGGAACGGGGAAGCGGGTGAAATAGGCTGGATGACCAGGGTTTGCGTTTGCTAATTTGTCCTGACTTGCAGAACCATCGCTACATCAGAAATCTGAGTGGTGCTGAATAACCCTATGAATTGGAACTTTGTGTCCATTCATACAACTCCCAATTCATACTCAAAATCCGCAATGCCAAAATCTGAGGTTAAACAGTTCAGGGGATTAGCAGATGTATTTTTCAATATCTTCACCGCAAACATCTGAGAGATAGCTAAGGGCACGAAAACGCAGGGAAACGAATTCGTTATAGAAGGGATTTAGTTCGCACAGGGGCGGGGTATGGAAGGGATGCCCGAATAGGGTGAAGCGATGCTCAAAGGGACAGGTACAGGGGATGAGTTTGCAGATTAGATGGGCGACACGGGGGTCATGAATTTTGAGGCAATTAATCCACTGGCGGATGGGTGTGAGGATACCGATGGAAGGGGGTGTAGAGGGATGGGAAAGAGTAGCCATAGGAGGGAAAGGGGGGTAGGAGGTAGGGGCGGGTTGTGCAATCAGATCTGGTAACCAAGTCGAGACTGTTGATTGAAACCCGCCCTTCCAGGGGAGATTAGCGAATCAGGTCATAGGAGATGTCTGTTTTCGCGGGGATGATGGTGTTGCGATCGAGTTCATCCAGGATCGTGTTCACCACCCAATTCAGGATGTTGATGGTGCCCTGGTAGCCGTAGGTGGCATAGCGGTGCAGGTGATGGCGATCGAAGATGGGATAGCCAATTCGCACGATGGGCGTGTGGGTGTCGCGCCACAGGTATTTGCCGTAGGAGTTGCCGATGAAGAAGTCAACAGGTTCCGTAAATAGCAAGGAGCGCATGTGCCACAGGTCTTTGCCACCCCAGATCGTTGCACCAGCTCCAAAGGGGCTGGATTCCAGCAGGGCGCGCAGTTCCGTCTCAAATACTTCATTGCTGTTGGTCACCACAATGTGTATGGGTTCTGCGCCCACTTCTAGCAAGAACTGGGTTAAGCCAATCACCAGATCCGGATCACCGTAGTAGGCAACTTTTTTGCCATGTAACCAGGCTTGGGAGTCTGTAATGGCATCGACAGCGCGACCCCGTTCTTCTTCCAGTTCCTTGGGAATCGGTTTGCCGGTTAAAGCCGATAACTTCATGAGGAACTCATCTGTGCCGCGAATCCCAACGGGACGGGTGACATAGGTTTTTTGTCCCCACTCTGTTTCAATATACTCCCGGGTTTTGATGGTGGAGTAAGCCTGAAAAGCGATCATGGCTTCTCCATTGATTGAATCTGCAGCATCTTCCAGCTTTGTCCCACCTGGGTACATGTTGTATTCGCCCGTATTGGGAGAATCTAGATACTCTGAGTTGTCTGCTAGCAGCGTGTAATCAACGCCCATCAATGTAGCAATGCGCTTGATTTCTCGCAGGTTGCCAATGTAAGTTTCAAACCCAGGAATGAAGTTGATTTTACCGTTAGTGGTTTCCGCCTTTTTCCCTTTGGTCAGATTAGTCAAAATTCCCTTCATCATATTGTCGTAGCCCGTAATGTGGGAGCCGACAAAGCTAGGCGTATGAGCGAAGGGGACTGGGAACTCTTGTGGTACTGAGCCAGCGGTTTTGGCATTGGTGATGAAGGCTTGCAGGTCATCCCCAATCACTTCTGCCATGCAGGTGGTGCAAATGGCAATCATTTTGGGCTTATACAGGTTGTAGCTGTTTGCCAAACCATCAATTAAGTTATTTTGTCCTCCAAAGACTGCCGCATCCTCAGTCATGGAAGAAGAAACCGCTGAGAAGGGTTCCTTAAAGTGACGAGTGAAGTGACTGCGGAAATAGGCAACACACCCCTGGGAACCATGAACAAAGGGTAGGGTGCCCTCAAATCCAACGGCTGCCAGGATCGCACCGAGAGGCTGGCAGGCTTTAGCAGGGTTAACGGTCAGTGCTTCGCGAGCAAAGTTCTTTTCACGATATTCCCAGGTCTTGGTCCATTCAGCGGTTTGAGCAACCAAGTCAGGATCATGACCACCTTCAAACTGCTTTTTAGCGGCAAATAGTTCCTGATATTCGTCCTGGTGAAATAGTTCAACGTGGTCTTTGATGCGATCGATGTTGTTTTGAGCCATGATGGGTGTTCTCCAAAGTTTAAGCGGGAATTGGGAGGGGGATTAAGGGAATCGGGGGATTATGGGAAGATTTTTTGCATCACTCCATCAACCCTTCACCCCCATTACCTGCTTTAAGCAGTTGCTTCCTCGGCTTTTGTCCAAGGCGCACCAATCAAGCTCCAAGTGGGGCTGTTCAGTGCAAGATCCATGTCACGGGCAAAGATAGCAAACCCGTCATAACCGTGATAGGGACCGGAATAATCCCAAGAGTGCATTTGGCGGAAGGGAAGTGCCATTTTTTGGAAAACGTACTTCTCTTTGATGCCGGAAGCGACCAAGTCAGGCTTCAATTCCTTGATAAACTCCTCAAACTCATACGCAGAAACGTCATCATAGATTAAGGTGCCGTTTTCAATGTAGTGAGTGGTACGTTTGTAGTCATCGTTGTGCCCAAATTCATATCCTGTGCCAACCAAACGCATTCCCAAATCATGAAAGGCGGGAACAACGTGGCGAGGACGCAGACCACCCACCATTAGGGCAACTGTTTTACCTTCTAGACGAGGACGATATTTGGCAATCACTGCCTGGGTTTGAGCTTCGTATTTGGCAATCACGGCTTCCGCTTTTGCCTGGATGGTTTCATCGAAACGAGCTGCGATCGCTCTGAGAGATTCTGCGATTTGGGTTGGCCCAAAGAAGTTATATTCCAGCCAGGGAATCCCATAGGTTTCTTCCATATGGCGGGAGATATAGTTCATTGAGCGGTAACAGTGAACCAGATTCAACTTCACGGAAGGCGTATTGATCATTTCGTGGAGAGTACCATCCCCTGACCACTGAGCCACCACTCGCAGACCAATTTCTTCTAACAGAATGCGGCTTGACCAGGCATCACCACCAATGTTGTAGTCACCAATAATGGCAACATCGTAAGGAGTACCATCGGAAATATTTCCAGCTTTCTTCTCTTTGTCGTACTGAGGAAAGACCCAATCACGTACAGAGTCATTAGCAATGTGGTGTCCGAGGGATTGAGAAACACCCCGAAAGCCCTCGCAACGTACTGGTACGACTGTTTTGCCAATCTCTTTTGCTGATTTTTTGGCAACGGCTTCAATGTCATCGCCAATCAGGCCAATTGGGCATTCAGATTGAATGGAAATACCCCGGTTGAGGGGAAACAGTTCCTCAAGTTCGGTGATTAACTTGGCCAGTTTTTTGTCTCCCCCAAACACAATGTCTCGTTCCTGAAAGTCAGAGGTGAATTGCATTGTGCCGAAGGTATCAATACCAGTGGTACCAATGTAGTAGTTGCGACGACCTGACCAGGAGTAGTAACCACAGCCAACAGGCCCGTGACTGATGTGGATCATGTCTTTGATAGGCCCCCAGACCACACCCTTCGAGCCAGCATAGGCACAACCGCGAGTAGTCATGGAACCAGGCACTGACTTAATATTAGATTTGACGCCGCAGTCAGATTTGCCTTCTTCGTAAACATTTAGATGCTTTTCCCGCTTCTTCTTAGCTTTGTCGGGGTAGGCTTCCAGAACTTCTTTGATCAGTTCTTTTTTTGTAACAACAGGGTTTTCTTCAAGAGTAGCGGATTCGGGAAGAGTAACGGATTCGGGAGGTGTCATAGTCTGCCTCTCTAAGTAATGAATAAAGAATGGAGAGTGAGAGAGTAGGGCGAGGAAAAGTGGAAGAGTAGTAAAGGAAGGGAGAAGGGAAGGCGTAGGGGCAGGGGGGAGTGCAGAGTTAGAAATTCAAAATGCCCTGCCGGAAGGGCAAAGCCCTATAAAATTCAAAACTCATACACTCGATCACCCCCTTGCCTTCAGAGCTAGTAGAGGAAGACAGAAGAGAAATCCTAGATGTATCAGGGCTTCTACGAACGTCGAGTCCTAGGGCGGTAGGAACTACTAGGCAACACCTGCAGGGGCTTTGGTGCCTTGCTGAATCGCCCGCTGGTACTCTTCTTCGCCACCTAGGATGCCGAATTCGACTAACAGCTCTTCTAGTTCATCCATGGAGATGGGCGTGGGGATGGCAAGATCCTTGTTGTCGATGATCTTCTTAGCCAAGGTGCGATATTCTTCAGCCTGTTGGCTATCGGGAGCGTACTCAATCACCGTCATGCGGCGCAATTCAGCATGTTGAACGATATTGTCGCGGGGTACGAAGTGCAGCATTTGCGTGTTGAGACGCTTCGCCAGAGTCTCGATCAGTTCTAATTCGCGGTCAACCTTACGGCTGTTGCAAATCAAACCACCCAGACGTACACCACCAGAGTGAGCATATTTTAGAACACCACGAGCAATATTGTTTGCGGCATACATTGCCATCATTTCGCCAGAGGTGACGATGTAGATTTCTTGGGCTTTACCTTCCCGGATGGGCATGGCAAAACCGCCACAAACCACGTCGCCCAAGACGTCATAGGACACGAAATCGAGATCTTCGTAAGCACCATTTTCTTCAAGGAAGTTGATGGCGGTGATGATCCCACGACCAGCGCAGCCAACTCCAGGCTCAGGGCCACCGGACTCAACACAACGAACATCACGGTAACCAGTCAACAACACTTCTTCCAGTTCCAGATCCTCGACTGCACCCCGTTCAGCCGCCAGGTGCAAAATGGTGGTTTGAGCTTTGCTGTGGAGCATTAAGCGGGTGGAGTCTGCTTTTGGGTCGCAGCCAACGATCATGACGCGCTGACCGAGTTCTGCCATCCCTGCGATCGTGTTCTGCGAGGTGGTGGATTTACCAATTCCACCTTTGCCATAGAAGGCTATCTGTCTGATACTTTCGTCTGTCATGAGATGATCTCCTTTGGAGTAATCGGGGGTTTGTGAGTAGGTGTCAACCAGTCAGTCTTTAGCCAGTTATAACGGGACGTTGCAGATGACTGTGTCAGGGTGTTGGTCGCGATCGCACGAGGGGGCGATCGCCCAACAGGAATGTAATGTTGATGATTATTCATGAATAAGGAAGATAGAACTGGGGTAGTAAAGGAGTCCAGAAAGGGGGGAAGAGGGAAAGGGGGGTAGCTATTTTTTCATCTTTACCCTTGCCACCCTTGCCTGCTCTTCGTCCGTTTGCTTATGTGGGGTTGCTGATTCTGGGCATGAAGGACTGGGTATGAATTAAAGGTTGTGTGAATTGGAGCAGAGTTTCAACTCATACGGCTATGCTGCAATACCACTCACGCCACTGCTTCCACGACTAAATTGGGTAAAACACGTTCTCGCAACCGAGTTTCAATCGCGTTTTTGAGTGTTGCGGTACTGCTGTCACAGGAGCCACAAGCCCCTTTGAGAATGACTTTGACTACATCGCCCTCAAGGTCATAGAGGTCAACATCACCTCCATCTGCTAATAAGACAGGGCGCACCTCTTGTAAGACAGCCTGGATGAGAGCGATTTTTTGAACGGTCGTGAGGGGGCGGTTGGGATTTAACCCAACTTCGGCAGTGATGCGAGCAGCCGTTGCGGTTTTTTCTTGCTCAATGGCGAAGAGAATATCTTCAATATCGACTAGACAGGAACCACATCCACCACCTGCTTTGACATAGCTAGTGACTTGTTCAGCCGTGGTTAGATTGTTTTCAATAATGATGCGACGGATGCGATTATCACTTACTCCATAACAGGAACAAACCAGAGCACCTTCATCTTCTTCATGATGTTCTACTTCAATCCCGCGATATTTAAAGATGGCTGATTCTAAGGCTTCCTGACCCATCACAGAACAGTGCATTTTCTCTTCTGGTAAGCCTCCCAGGAAATTAGCAATATCTTGATTACTGACTTTTAGAGCTTCATCTAAAGTGAGTCCTTTGATAATCTCAGTTAATGCAGAAGAAGAGGCGATCGCACTAGTACATCCAAAAGTCTGAAAACGTGCATCAAGAATTTTGTCAGCTTCTATTTCAATTTTCAAATGCAGTCTGAGGGCATCTCCACAGGCGATGCTACCTACTTCGCCAAATACAACTGCAATTCCTGGTTCATCCGTCGCTTCTATTGCTCCCTGGTTGCGAGGATTGTAGAAGTGCTCCATTACTTTTTCGGTATAGTCCCACATGGCAGTGTCTCTCAAAGGAAGGATAGAGGAGGGAAGGAGAGGGGCAAGGAGAAGGGGAGGAGTCAGAGGTTCAAAATTCAAAACTCATATACTCCAACCACCTGATTACTTCATCACGCTGTCGCTGCGACGACTTCTTCTCTACCTTGTAACCACTCAGCGTCATCACTGTTAAAAGGTGACATCGCACGTAAACGTTCGATAATTTCAGGGAGAAGTTCCAGGACACGATCGATTTCGGCTTCGGTCGTGTATCGCGAAAGGCTAAATCGGATAGAACCATGCAAGGTGGTATAAGGTAGCCCCATTGCTCGCAAAACATGAGAGGGTTCAAGCGATCCAGATGTACAAGCAGATCCAGAAGAAGCACACACACCAAATTTGTCTAAAGATAGAAGGATTGCTTCCCCTTCAATGTATTTGAAGCCAATATTCGTGGTATTGGGCAAACGATTTT
>Ga0272446_1001772_pt1 | contig 30740 bp, 24 predicted proteins | sample YNPCB0061_FD_194587 | JGI IMG/M metagenome (GOLD analysis project Ga0272446, IMG submission 194587) | Hot spring microbial mat communities from Yellowstone National Park, WY, United States - YNP-CB-006-1 | ecosystem: Environmental > Aquatic > Thermal springs > Hot (42-90C) > Sediment | place...
TCTGGATCGGGTTCTCCGTTGGCATGAAGGGCAACAGGAACCAGAGCGCGCCGTGAATTCCCAGAGAGGCCAGAATTGCGATGGAAAAAGGCTGACGCAGCATTTCCAGAGTCCGGTGTCCGTTCTCAGGACTGAAAAAGTCTGGCAGATTTTTTTGTGGGGGAGAGTACGACATGGCAATTGACAGAGCTGACTGAATGCGAGATCGGCAGCGGTGCTAGGGAAGACAGAGAACGGGGCCGTGAGAGCCAGGAAACGACTCTAATCCCTTGGCGCTTGTCGGAGATGCCCCTGAATCTCCTAAGCTTCGTTGGGGATGCGCCTGCGGCGTAGAAAAAGGAGGACTTTCGGAACTTGCCTCCTTTTTCAGGGGTTCGGGGGGAGCAGGGAATGGTTTCAGCGTGGTTAATCTATATTCTCCAACAGACTCCTAGGAGATTAATTCTGACTGATCTTAGCGCTATCCTTAGCGATTCGGTTGCGGTTGCAGCCCGGTTGCTTGATTGGGTCGGTCCGGTTTGCATTCTAGGGCATTGGGGCTAGTGCAGCGTCAACTCTAGAAATTAGGGTTTGTAGTCAGCGCTTCAGCGCTAAAGCGCCGACTACGAGCCAATGGGTTCACCTTAAAATTAGGGTTTGACAGAACACTAGACAATGCTGTTGTCTAAACCGCAGAGCAACACCGGGAAATGGAAAAGCCAATCTGGACGGTTCAACTTTAGAGTAGAGATAGGACGTTACAATTCGTAATTGCATTTTCCATGGCTTTACCAACGGTGATTCTGCCCGGATATATGGCAGGGGCAGGCGAGTATCAGGAGCTGGAGCGATCGCTGAATCAGCAGGGAATTCCCACAGCAACGGTGCCGATTCGCTGGCAGGATTGGGTTCCTACCCTGGGAGGGCGATCGGTCAGTCCGATCCTGCGCCAGTTAGCTGCCACAGTGCAGCAGGTCTTGCAGCAATCCGGTGCGGCCCAGGTTAATCTGATTGGTCATTCGGCTGGGGGGTGGCTGGCTCGGATTTACTTGGGCGAAAAGCCCTATGCCATCCATGCGGTGGATGGGCCTGATTCGGTCTGGGCGGCCCGCTCCCAGGTGGCAACCCTGGTGACCCTGGGCACGCCCCATATCAGTCAGGAACGTTGGACTCGCCGCAATATTGACTTTGTGAACCAGACCTATCCGGGGGCGTTCTACCCAGATGTGCGCTATGTCTGTTTGGCTGGCAAGGCGGTCTATGGCGATCGCTGGAAGAGTTGGTTGGCCTACAACAGCTACAAACTCACCTGCGGACAGGGCGAATGCTGGGGTGATGGCATTACCCCCATTACCGCCGCGCACCTGGAAGGGGCAGAAAATCTGGTTCTGGAAGGGGCCAGTCACTCTCCCCGGCGCAGCCGACGCTGGTACGGTTCACCGGGTCTGCTGGAACAATGGATTGACTGTTTGGCCTGATTTTGGGCCTGATAGTTGCGGGGCGATCGCCCTGACTTACCAGGGGATGGGCTGGCGATCGCGATAAAAGCCACCGCTGGCCGATCCATCTGGCAGGGTTGCCAACCAGACGATTGTATCTGCGCCCTGTTCCACCAGTCGGGGGGCGCTGGGACCGCCCATGTCGGTGCGAACCCAACCGGGACAGACCGAATTGACTAAAATGTTGGTTCCCTGCAGCTCGTCTGCCAGAATCCGGGTCAGGGCATTGAGGGCGGTTTTGGAGAAGCGATAGGCCGGGTAACCACCGTTCATCTCGCTCAGTTGGCCCATTCCCGACGAGACATTGACAATTCGACCATAGCCGTTAGCTTTCATCAGCGGCACCAACGCCTGACACAGGCGCAATGCGCCATAAACGTTGGTTTCCATAGCCTGCCGCACGGTATCAAGGTTGGCTTCAAAGACGCTGCTGTGATTCATCGGATCAGGTAGGATGCCCGCATTGTTGACCAACACATCCAGCCGGTGGAACTGCTGTTGCAGAAAATTGGCTAGAGCCGCAACGCTGTCTGGGTCGGTCACCTCCAGGGGATGAAAGGTAACGGTCAGACCTTGCTGTTGCAAGCTGGCTGCGGCCGCCTCACCCTTGACCGCATCCCGGCTGGTCAAAATCACCTGATAGCCCTGCTGCGCCAGTTGGCGACAGGTCTCGAGTCCCAGCCCTCGATTCGCTCCGGTGACAACTGCAATTCTGGTCATGTCAACTCCTCATTGGGATAATCTCAGGCTATACCGTTAAGTGCAAGCTGGCCTGAGTTTATTGTGGCAGACCGTTTCGGGTGGCAGACCGTTTCGGGTGGCAGACAGTTGCCTTTGCCCTAAGCGGACCGATGCCAGAACCGGGCTTGTTGCTGTAGTTGTAACTGCCGCATGTGGTGAAACAGTTGCCAGCAATACTGTTCCGGCAGGCCGCAGGTGACGGCTCCCCGCATGACGACGCTGAAATACCAGTCGTTGGGAGCCAGTTCCGTTTCCAATTTATCGATCACTACATAGGTCCGGACTGGCTGGAATAACTTGCCTCGACAGGTCACTTCCACTGTTTCATGGCGATAGCCGCCCCGGGACACTTCCTCCCGCTCATCCAGGCGATCGCTAAACCGCCAGGGCAACTGATACAACACTCCCTCCACCTGGGAATTGGCATCAGGCACCACATCCAATGCCCCGCAATTGCGCCGCAGCGATCGCCGGTAGAACCCCAACCGGTAGTGATGCAAGGTGGCGTGGCCGATCACATAGGGATAGATGGTTTCTCCCAAAGTCCGCTTCAGATCAACCGGACACATGCAGGAACCATAAGCGAAATAGTAGAAGGACGGCTCCCTTGCCGATGAGTGGTGCATGGGGAATGGCGTCATGGTTTTTGCCGATCTTAGCCGCCCAGCCTGGAGTTGACCAGAGGGTTAATCCAGGATTTATCTGTTGCGGCTAATCACTTGATTAAAGGATCATGATATTAATTCGTCATAATCCGACAGGTAAACAGGATTTTCCTGTATTACAGGATACTTTTCAAGTGTCGCAATTATTCTGGAGGGCGATCGGGCTGGCGGGGAGACTGTCTAGCTCGCTTCCAGGTGCTTCTGCCGCAACCGCTGCCCCGACTGCTCAAAAATCAACCCTTATCGAGTATCCGCTGAAGGCGGGACAGATTAGAGGATATTAAGTAGGAACGCAGTTCCTTTTTGTCCCGCTTTGCGGTGATAGCCCCCTTATCCTTTAAAATTTAGGTTTGCTGGAAAAGTTTAGGTTTGCTGGGATTGCAGAAACACTCATGGCAGAAACGTTCTTATTCAACGCCCTGCGGGAAGCCATTGATGAGGAAATGGGTCGAGATCCGACCGTCCTGGTAATGGGGGAAGATGTTGGACATTATGGTGGATCCTACAAGGTCACCAAGGATCTATATCAGAAATACGGCGAGTTGCGTCTGCTGGATACCCCGATCGCGGAAAACAGTTTTACTGGCATGGCGGTTGGGGCGGCAATGACTGGCCTGCGCCCGATCATTGAAGGGATGAACATGGGCTTTCTGCTGCTGGCCTTTAACCAGATTGCCAACAATGCTGGCATGCTGCGCTATACCTCCGGCGGTAATTTCAAGATCCCCCTGGTGATTCGGGGACCCGGTGGGGTCGGTCGTCAGTTAGGGGCGGAACATTCCCAGCGCTTAGAAGCCTATTTCCAGGCGGTGCCTGGTCTAAAGATTGTCGCCTGCTCCACCCCCTACAATGCCAAAGGGCTGCTCAAGGCAGCCATCCGGGACAACAATCCCGTCTTGTTCTTCGAGCATGTGCTGCTGTACAACCTGAAGGAAAACCTGCCGGACAAAGAATATGTCTTGCCGTTGGATAAGGCCGAGGTGGTTCGTTCCGGTAAAGATGTCACCATCCTGACCTACTCTCGGATGCGTCACCATGTGCTGCAGGCGTTGAAGACGCTGGAGAAGGACGGCTACGACCCAGAGGTAATTGACCTGATTTCGCTCAAACCGCTGGACTTTGAAACGATCGAGGCCTCAATCCGCAAGACCCATCGGGTGATCATTGTGGAGGAGTGCATGAAGACGGGCGGCATTGCTGCGGAACTCATCGCCTCGATTAACGATCGCCTATTTGATGAACTGGATGGGCCGGTGATCCGCCTGTCCTCCCAGGATATCCCTACTCCCTATAATGGCACCCTGGAAAATCTGACGATTGTTCAGCCGCAGCAGATTGTCGAGGCGGTGAAAAAGATCGTCGATGGTCACCTCTAAGATCCCCACCGAAGATTCCCCAGGCTTTCCTGGGGTTAACCAGTAGGGAATCAGTTCCCTTGTCTGAAAGCTGTCGATTTCCGGGGATCGACCAGTGAGTCAGGGGATGGGCGGCAATTGCCGAATGCAAGACACACAGGGTCAACGCGCTATCATAGCGTTTGTTAAAGGGAGTATGGCATGGGCAGGCAGCGTTTATTGTTGGGCTTGATTCTGGGACTGGTAGCAATTTCGCTACTGGTGCTCCTGCGGTTACCCACCCGGCTGGGACTGGATCTGCAAGGCGGCTCCCAGTTGACCATCCTGGTGAAGCCAACAGAAACCGTGAAACAAATCACCGAACGCGAACTGGAAGCCGTCCAGCGGGTGATTGAAGGACGGGTGAATGGCTTGGGTGTGTCCGAACCGTTGGTTCAGACGGTGGGCAATAACCAGATTCTGGTCCAATTGCCCGGCGTAAATGACCCTCAGCAGGCGGAACGAGTTCTGGGTGGCACGGCCCAATTGGATTTCCGCAAGCAAAAAGTGGGCACCGAAACCCAATTGCAAATTGAAAACCAACTGCGGCAAGAGTTGCTGGTCAAACAGGCTGAGTTACGTAAGACGGGTGATGCCAAGGCGATCGCAGAAAATCAGGCAGCCCTGAAACGCAGCAATGAGGCGATCGCGGCCCTCTACGAACGGACTGACCTGACCGGCAAAAATCTCAAGGATGCCTTCGCCGAACCGGCCAATGCCGCCAATGCCTGGAGTGTGGGTTTGAAGTTCGATACCCAGGGGGGAGAGTCCTTTGCCCAACTCACCAAGGATCTGGCCGGGACCGGCAGAACCCTTGGCATTTTTTTAGACAATGAGCTGATCAGTTCCCCAGTAGTGGGGGTTGAATTTGCCCAAACTGGAATCACTGGCGGCAATGCGGTGATTACCGGGCGCTTCACGGCTGAGGAAGCCAATGACCTGGCTATCCAGCTACGGGGCGGCGCTCTGCCAGTGCCGGTGGAAGTAGCGGAGAACCGCACCGTCGGGGCGACGCTTGGTTTAGACAGTATTCAACGCAGTATCTACGCTGCTCTGTTTGGGCTGGCTCTGGTGCTGATTTACATGCTGCTGTACTATCGCCTGCCCGGTCTGATTGCCGACATCGCTCTGGTTTTTTATGCCATCTTTACCCTGGCTGCCTTTAACCTGCTGGGGGTCACCCTGACCCTGCCAGGGATTGCCGGATTTATTCTCAGTATCGGCATGGCGGTGGATGCCAATGTGCTGATTTTTGAGCGCACCCGGGAAGAGCTACGGGCTGGCAAGACGCTCTATCGTTCGGTGGAAGCCGGGTTTTACCGGGCTTTTTCCAGCATTCTGGACAGTAATGTCACTACCCTGATTGCCTGTGGCGCCCTCTTCTGGTTGGGCGCCGGACTGGTGCGGGGCTTTGCCCTAACCCTGGCGTTGGGGGTAACGATCAGTATGTTCACCGCTATTACCTGTAGCCGCACCCTGCTGCTGGTTGCCCTGAGCTTTCCGGAGCTGCGTAAACCAGAATGGTTTTGTCCCAATCTGTCTTCCAAGACCCCATCCCAGGCAGAGGAGGCCACCCCATGAAACTGGAAGTGATCAAACAGCGGCAACTTTGGTGGTTTGTTTCTTCCGCCCTGATTCTTGTCAGCATTATTTTCATGGGCATTTCCTGGCAGCAGATTGGCACGCCTCTGCGTCCCAGCCTGGACTTTGTGGGAGGCACGCGCCTGCAACTGGAACTGGACTGCTCCAAGCCCAATAACTGTGATCAACCCATTGATATTGCCAAGGTACGGGATATCATGGCGGCGGAAGGGCATGGCAATAGCAGTATCCAGATCCTCGGTCAGGAGCAGCAGGCTCTATCAATTCGCACCTCACCCCTCAGCCCAGATGAACGGGGTCGCCTACAAGCCGTTCTAAGTGAGAAGATTGGGGCTTTTGATCCGGCGAAAACCCAAATTGATACGGTGGGTCCGATCATTGGTAAGCAATTGTTTACCTCCGGGCTGCTGGCTCTGGTAGTCTCCTTCGTTGGCATCACCGTTTATCTCAGCCTGCGGTTCCAACTGGACTACGCCGTTTTCGCGATCGTGGCCCTGTTCCATGACGTGTTGGTTACCGTGGGCATTTTTGCCATTCTGGGGGTGCTGTTTGGCACGGAAGTGGATAGCTTGTTCATTGTGGCGTTGTTGACCATTGTCGGTTTCTCCGTGAATGACACGGTGGTGATTTACGATCGCATACGGGAGACCATAGCCCTGAAGCCCGATCGCCATATTGACGAAGTGGTCGATTCAGCCGTCAACCAAACCCTGTCCCGGTCGATCAACACCACCTTAACCGTGTTGCTAACCCTGTGCTCCATTTACTTTTTTGGGGGCGAAACCCTGAAGAACTTTGCCCTGGCTTTGATCATTGGTTTCACCATGGGCGCTTATTCCAGCATTTTTATTGCCAGCACCCTGTTGGCCCTGTGGCGGGAACGGACGGGCCAGGTTTATGGTACAGCCCTGCCTGCAACCAGCAGTGCAGAGGGTCAGATGTCGGCCAGTCCATCTAAAGAGGCTTGAGGCTAATGCAGGAGTACTCTAACTATGCTGCCTCCCTCTGACCCATCGCCGGATGCATGCTCTACTGGTGCACCGGATCCGGTCTTTCAGGCAGAAGTTCAACGCCTGCATCAACTGACGGTTTATGGTCGCTGGTTGGTGGTGGGTCTGCTCTGGTTGACGGTGGGCCTTCTCAGCTTGTGGGGCTTGCGCTATCCCATTTCCTTGATCCACGAGCACTTCACCTGGGCCGCCATCCGCTATGGGCTGGCTTTTCATCCCTGGCCAGCCCTGGGATTAACTATTTGTGTGGGTCTGACTGTTGCTGTGCTGGTCTGGCAAAGTCGCAATATCCTGGTGGGTTTGCCGCAGCGGGATCAGGACCGGCTCAAGCGTCAGGTTTGCCGCATCCGTCAGCAGGGACCCAGCCATCCCCTCTGGAAGCTGATTCATCCCAAATCAGTGCAACAACTAATGAAGTAGCCCATTGGACAATTGCAGATGGGGGCGGGGAGGTTATCCTTGCCAATTCCAGGCTGCGATCGCCAGCGCCAACCAGCCCCCCAGAAAGGCGGCTCCTCCGATGGGCGTAATCGCCCCCAACCAGGAAATGCCAGTGAGGCTGAGGCCGTAGAGACTGCCGGAAAACAGCAGGATGCCCAGAATAAAGGCAGACCCCGCTGTCACCAAAGTTGGAGTTGGGCTGTCCGGTCGGAGCAACAGCAAGAGGGCAACCAGGGCCAGGGCCAGGGCGTGGTACATCTGGTAACGGGCTGCCGTCTCGAAAATCGCGATCGCCCGTTCCGTCAATCGGGGTTTCAGCGCATGGGAGGCAAAGGCTCCCGCCGCAACTGACAGTCCGGCCAGCACCGCTGCCAGCCCTAAAAACAGTCGCACCATACAGGTTTCTCCTGGGCTTACCTGGTAGTGATGGTTACTGTGGCTCCGATCGCTTCCAGGGATCGTCTACTGCGATCGGCAACAGTGGCTGACACCTGGGTCAGCAGGGGAACTGGCACCGCCTCCACCAGATCCTTGGCCTCCTTCAAGCCCAATCCCGTCAGGTCGCGAATCGCTTTGATCGCATCAATTTTGCGGTTGGTGGGCACCGTTTCCAACACCACATCGAAGCGCCCTTGGGCTGTGGAACCAGCGAGCGAACTGGCAACTGGCAGTTGACGGCTGCCCTCCAGGCTGAATTGATAAAAAATGTTGCCTGCTTCATCCACGTCGAAACTGACCCCAAATTCCCGCGCCCGCTCATCCAGATAGACTCTGGCATCCTCACCGGACAACCCCGTTTCCATGGCAAAACCAAGCGGCGTGATCCGGCCGTTGGTTTGTTTGAGCAACCGGAAGAAGGCGGCTTGCAGGCGATCGCGGTTTTGCCGCTGATGATGTCGCAAGCCATTCCAGATCAGCCAACTGCCCAGGGCCGTCGGTGGCAGACCAAACAGGATCAGAGCCGCGACCGTTCCTTCCCGATCCGTGGAGGATGTGGGCGGATGGAGCAGTTCCACGGTGGCCATCGTCGTAATTGGGATGCCAATTCCCAGCAGAATGCCTGCTGCAATTTTCGTAACCAACCTCATCGCTAGTGGCAACCATTGCAATGCTGACATCTTAACCTACTCGTGCGGCAAGTCCAGATGAATGACGATCTCTATCAATGGAACCGTTTGCTGGCTAGTGTTCTGTCAAACCCTAATTTTAAGGTGAACCCATTGGCTCGTAGTCGGCGCTTTAGCGCTGAAGCGCTGACTACAAACCCTGATTTCTAGAGTTGACGCTGCACTAGTCGTTATACTGAAGAGCCACCTGAGCCACAGAGTCAGCAAATGGGTCTGGCAAGCAAAGCGTGTCGGCAGATGGAGGAGTTTTGCAGGTGTCGAGGCCGTGAACCCTCGATGCGCCAGCAGTTTCCGGCACACTGCACTAGCCCCCATCCCCCGATGCGGCCCGTCCGGTTGCAGCCGTGCTCCGCAGATTTTTTGTTTTTTTAAGGTTAGGAATACAAGGGATTCCCCAATCTAGAACAGAGAAATTTAGCTATCTTCAACCTGGTAGATTTCCAATTAGGGAGATAGATTTTGCATGGCTAATTCACCCTTTAAAATTTGACTCGTCTGGGAATCAGATAGTATTTTAATCCGTGCTTATAATTGCTCTAATAACCTTGGCAAGCCAAATTTTCCAACTCTAAATCCGGCTTAACTTGAATGAGCAATAAGCCCTGACGCATTTTTCCAGCACAAAAGCTGGGCTAAGAATGATTTATTTTCCACTTCCAGATTGTTCTCAAGCAACGATCTATGCCGGAGATTGATCTAATTCTTAATATTTACTGGTGCAGGATTTTTGTGCTTTATGTAACACGATGTAGGCCTTGATCGGCTGCTTGTCTCTTTTAAGATAAAAACTTTCTAAATTAGACTGCCTTGCTCCGAGAACACAGGTGAGAATGGGACACGGATGCAACCGTCTGGTTGTTGCTCTGCAAGGAGTCATGTAATGAAAGACATTCCCGCTTCCATCTGGACCCTGCTTGCTGGGGTTGTTGTGATGATTGTCAGCTTCTGGGCAGGGCAGAATTACCACCTGCTTTTGCCAGAACAGGCTTCGGAACAGGCCCCGATGGTTGACAGCCTCTTTAAGGTGATGGTGACTATCGGGACGGCGCTGTTTTTATTGGTGCAGGGGGCTATCCTGCTCTTTTTCTTGAAGTTTCGCCAACCGGCAGGTGATGGATCGGATGGCGTGCCGGTTGAAGGTAACGTGCCGCTGGAAATTCTCTGGACAGCTGTTCCCGCTTTGATTGTGATTGGTTTGGGTGTTTACAGTGTTGACGTTTACGAGCGGATGGGCGGCTTTGATTCGACCAGTCCGGGGATGATGGCCCACCATCACCACGGTGGGGTTCAGATGGCGGAACAGCCGATGCGGGGCAGTGCGATCGCGGCTCCGTTACTGGCCGATGCTGAAGCCACAGGGGCCGCACCTGTTGAGAGCCCCAGTGCTGAAGCCGGTCCGTCCAAGGTGGAAACCAAGCTGCCGACGTTTGGCATCGGCGCAACCCCCAAGGAAGCCAATCAGGCTCCCGATCTGGTTGTGAATGTCACTGGCCTGCAATATGCCTGGTTGTTTAACTATCCCGATAGTGGCGTCACTGCTGGGGAACTGCACGTTCCCATCGGCAAAGATGTGAAATTGAACATTTCGGCCCAGGATGTGATCCATTCCTTCTGGGTGCCCCAGTTTCGCATGAAACAGGATGCTATTCCTGGGCAAGCGACGGAACTGCGTTTTATTGCCACCAAGCTGGGTACCTATCCGGTGATTTGTACTGAGCTGTGTGGCAGCTACCACGGCAGTATGCGAACCCAGGTGGTGGTCCATTCTGAGGAAGACTATCAAACCTGGCTGGAGGAAAATCGGGTGGCGCAACAGGCTGATCCCAGTCGGGCGATCGCACTGCGTCCGGCTGAACTGTCGGATCAGGAATTCCTGGCCCCCTATGGCCACGAAATGGGCATTGATGCCAGTACGCTGGCCCAACTGCACCACCACTTGTAATCAATCGGGTGTTATTTCAGGAGTTGTCTCCTTCGAACCACCCCTGCCACTGAATTCTGTGATCCCTCTGGGTAAGGGTGACCAACTTTGCTCCCTTGCCCAACTGCGAGACCCGTTAGAGACCTAACTTATGGAACCAACACAGGCTGTAACTGAGACCCCTTCAACCCCTACGGCCACCGGACATGCGAGCCATCCGGAAGCCTGGAAGTGGTATGACTATTTCACGTTCAACATCGACCATAAGGTTATCGGCATTCAATATCTGGTAACCGCCTTCGTCTTCTATTTGGTCGGGGGTTTGATGGCCGTTGTCATGCGGACGGAACTCTCGACGCCCGACTCCGATCTGCTGGACCCGACGTTGTATAACGCCCTGATGACCAACCACGGCACCATCATGATTTTTCTCTGGGTGGTGCCAGCAGCGATTGGCGGCTTTGGTAACTTTCTGGTGCCGCTGATGATTGGGGCGCGGGATATGGCCTTCCCAAAGCTGAATGCGATCGCCTTCTGGCTCAATCCACCAGCAGGGGCTTTGCTCCTGGCCAGTTTTCTGTTTGGCGGCGCTCAGGCGGGCTGGACTTCCTATCCCCCCCTGAGTGTCATTACCGCTCCGGTGGCTCAGACGATGTGGATCCTCAGCATTGTGCTGGTGGGAACCTCCTCCATTCTGGGATCGGTCAACTTTGTGGTTACCATCCTGAAGATGCGGGTGCCCAGCATGAAGTGGGATCAGGTGCCGTTGTTCTGTTGGGCCATTCTGGCCACATCGGTGCTGGCTTTGTTTTCCACGCCGGTTTTGGCTGCGGGTCTGGTGCTGTTGCTGTTTGACATTAACTTTGGCACCTCGTTTTTCAAACCAGATGCCGGTGGCAATGTCATCATCTATCAGCATTTATTCTGGTTTTACTCTCACCCGGCGGTTTATCTGATGATTCTGCCGATTTTCGGCATCATGTCTGAGGTGATTCCGCCCCATGCCCGCAAACCAATTTTTGGCTACAAGGCGATCGCCTACTCCAGTCTGGCCATTTGCCTTGTGGGTCTGTTCGTCTGGGTGCATCACATGTTCACCAGTGGCACCCCGGCCTGGATGCGGATGTTTTTCACGGTTTCTACTCTGATTGTGGCGGTGCCTACCGGAGTCAAAATTTTTGGCTGGGTGGCCACCCTCTGGGGCGGCAAGATCCGCTATACCAGCGCCATGCTGTTTGCCGTTGGACTGCTGTCCATGTTTGTCTTCGGTGGCATTACCGGCGTCACCCTGGGCACAGCGCCCTTTGATCTGCATGTCCACGATACCTACTACGTGGTCGGTCATTTCCACTACGTCCTGTTTGGTGGTTCCGTGTTCGGTATCTATGCCGGCATTTATCACTGGTTCCCCAAAATGACCGGACGGTTTTTAAATGAAACGCTAGGGCGGATTCACTTCGCCATGACCTTCATCGGCACCCATCTCACCTTTCTGCCCATGCATGAATTGGGCATGAAGGGAATGCCGCGCCGGGTGGCCATGTATTCGCCGGAGTTTGCCTTCCTCAATCAGATCTGCACCTATGGGGCTTATTTATTAGGTTTGTCTGTGCTGGTCTTCTTCGTCAATGCAATCTGGAGTTGGAGCCGGGGGGCAAAAGCCAGCGATAATCCCTGGGACGCCATGACTTTGGAATGGACGACTCCATCACCGCCGCCGATTGAAAACTGGCCGGATTTACCCGTTCTGACCCATGGTCCCTATGACTATGGAATGAACGGTCATGGGGCTCAAACAAAATCGGTTCCGAAAGAACCGGCGGTGTCCGCATAGTGCTGCTGGCAGGGTGAGTCGGACTCACCCTGTTGCGCTGATTGACTGCTGTTGCCGATGCTCCAGCGATTCCTATGAGCAACGCTCACTTCAAAAGGACTGATTTCGTTGCTGGCTGATCCCTGTCATTCCACCTATACCAAGAGGACTCCATGCAAGGCTCAACGGTTGACACATCCAATATTGTTCTCAATTCTTCCGTTCCGGCTGTGCCCACAGAGGCTCACCATGAACACCCGGATCTGCGGGTCTGGGGCCTCGTAACCTTTTTGGCGTCAGAATCGCTGATGTTTGGCGGGCTATTTGCCACCTATTTGATTTTCTTTTCGACTTATACGGAGTGGCCACCGGCAGGAACGGAGGTTGAACTGCTGGTCCCTGCCATCAATACCATCATTCTGGTTTCCAGTAGTTTTGTGATCCACCTGGGGGATGTGGCCATTAAGAAGAATGACGTGGCGGGAATGCGCAAGTGGTATCTGATTACGGCCCTGATGGGGGCTGTCTTCCTGGCGGGTCAGGTGTATGAGTACAACACGCTAGGCTACGGGTTAACGACCAACACATTCGCCAACTGTTTCTATGTCATGACCGGCTTCCACGGGTTGCATGTGTTTGTGGGGCTACTCCTGATTCTGGGTGTGGTCTGGCGATCGCGCCGATCGGGACACTACTCGGCCACCAAACATACTGGTATTGAAATGGCCGAGATTTACTGGCACTTTGTCGATATTATCTGGATCATTTTGTTCACGTTGTTGTATATTCTCACCACAGTTTAAGGGCGAGGCGATGGGTTTAACCCCGTCGCCTTTTTATTGATTGCTTGTATTGATTGCATCAAAAGTGAAACTTGTGTCCTATAATATCGCGCATGATTTTCGTAAAAACCAGGGTCATCGCTATGAATAAACACGACTTGATTGATGCAATTTCCTCTAAAACATCCATCTCGAAAAAAGAGAGCCATGTGGTACTAAGCGCCATGATGGACACCATTATGGATGCCGTTTCTACCGGCGAGAAAGTGACGCTGGTGGGGTTCGGCACCTTTGCTGCTCGCCGCCGTGAAGCCCGTGAAGCCCGTCTTCCTGGCATGAGACAACCGCTTCACATTCCAGCTACGACAGTGCCTGCTTTCTCTGCTGGTAAAGTGTTCAGGGATAAGGTGCAATTCCTTGCGGTGCGTCAGGAATTAGGGCGGTTAATGAATATTCTTTCTCTGGATGCTTAGTAAGCAATAGGGGGTTTGGCCCCTATTTGTTACATCCTTTTTTTGGCGCTGCTGAAAAGCAGGATGAATTGAAATGAAGTTTCAAGCATCCTACATCCTTTTCATCCCTGGAATCAGCAATGCCTTTTTTTGCATCCTTCACCTTTGTTGTGTTGCATCCTTCTCCGCGACATTGTCAACGCCTATAGCAATCCTATTGATTGTTGAATGCCTGGATGGGGAAAGGGCTTTGTGAGAAGGGTTTCCTGCGGAAACCTTTCACAATCCTGATCGGATCGCTATATAGCGCCTCAAAAGGTAATCCGTTGAGTGACCCAGGTTGGTTGTCCAGTCTCATCATCTGTTACCAGTTTGGCCAACCGCCAGGTCTTGCCTTCCCGCTGGCGTTGCAGGTAAACCTCGAAGGGGTTATTCCGTTGTTTGACCTGTCGGGACGGATACTGAACTGTGTAGTCGTAGGTGCCGCGAACGCGGAAGGCGTTTAGATGATCGATAGTGAGCGGGGTTTGTTCGGCGATGGTGAGGTGGTTGATCTGCACCTTGGTGGGAATGCCCAAGCGGAGTTGCTGACTCAGTTCCCGTTGGGTTTGGCTGAGTTCCAGGGCAACTGCCTGCTGAACCAGTTGGGCGGTTGGGGGTGCAACAGAACCACAAGCGGTGAGTAAAACTGCAAGGGCGATCGCGACCACGGCCTGTTGAATTCGCTTGCCCATCCTGATCCCGAACTTGACTTTCTGTACCATGCTTGAAGCTACCGTTTGCCGTGAGGCTCAATGGAGTGAGCCGTTAAACAGACTGATATGCTGTAGTTGACGTGCTAACTCGCTTACCAGCGATAGTATAAGCCGTCCGGAGGTCCGCATTTCACCATCGCGGATCAGTCTTTAACAGCGTTTCAATGCTCTCGACCGAAACTGGTTGGGCAAACAGATAGCCCTGGGCATATTCGCATTGCAGTAGACGTAGTTGGTGGAGTTGTTCTTCGGTTTCTACGCCTTCTGCCACAATGTCCATCCCCAGATTGTGGCCAGCATAATGATGGTCTGGACAATTTGGGCATCCTCCCCCTCGTCGCCCATGCGACTGACAAAGGATCGATCCACCTTGATGGTGTCCGTGGGAAAGCGATGCAGATAGCTGAGGGAGGAGTAGCCGGTGCCAAAGTCATCAATACTGAGTTGCAACTGCAGGGCCTTTAACCGTTGCAATAGGGCGATCGTGGCCTCTACATCGTTCATGGCAATGCTTTCGGTGATTTCCAGTTTCAGACACCGCCCATCCAAGCCAGTTTCTTGCAACACCTGTTCAATTTGTTCGACCAGATTGGGCTGGGAAAACTGTTTGGCTGAGAGATTGACACTAACAATTAAGGGCGTCTCACTGGGGAATTGCTGTTGCCAAAGTTGGATCTGACGACAGGATTCTTGCAGGACCCACTGTCCCATGGGAATAATCAAATCATTGTCTTCGGCAACGGGAATAAAATCCATCGGCAACACGAAGCCCCGGTCAGGATGGACCCAGCGCAGCAAAGCTTCAAAGCCCGCAATCTTGCCGGAACTGAGGGAAACCAGAGGTTGATAGTACAGGCGAAATTCATCCCGCTCGATCGCCCGCCGCAAATCAGTTTCCAGTTGCAAGCGAGTCATTACCTGATCCCGCATGCCGCGGACAAAAACTTCATGGCGAGCTTTGCCACTGGCTTTGGCCCGATGCATGGCGGTGTGGGCATCTCGCAACAGTGCTTCTGGCTCATAATCAGAGCCGCATTGTCTCAAGGCAATTCCCACACTAGCGGTAGTATAAACGTCTCGGCCATCCAGATTAAACGGAAGGGTGACTCGTTTTTGCAATCGATCGGCCAAATCGGTTACTTCCCCGATGTCACTGACGGATGATCGCAAAATAGCAAACTCATCCCCGCCGATGCGTGCCAGTTGGTCGGTTGACCGCAGACAGGCTTGTAACCGCTGGGTAATGCCAACCAGCAGTTGGTCTGCCAGTTGGTGCCCAAAGCTATCGTTGATGGTTTTGAAACTGTCTAGCCCGATGAACAAAACGGCTACCGTATCGTTGTCGGACAGGCCAAATAGGTTGTTATAGTTGCGGTTCGTAATGGCTTGCCGCATCCGGTTTAGCATCAGAGTTCGGTTGGGCAGGCCGGTCAGGGGATCGTGCAGGGCTTCATGGAATCGCTTATAGAGCACAACGATGACACTGGCGCCAACCAGAGCGATCGCGGCCGGGATCAGCGGAATCCAGCCAGCCTGTAAATACAACACATAGCAACAGCCGACCAGACCTCCCAGGGTGATCAGCACCGCACCCGCCAGTAAAAACGGGTGTCGCAACCGCCAGGTCAGCACCCCACCCACCAGAGCCCAACCCCAAATCCAAAGGTTTTCGACGGGTTCCGGCCAGTACCAGGGGACTGGCTGTCCGTCCAGCACCACACCGAAGAGCTGGCTGATCATTTGGGCATGGATCCAGACTCCTGGCGTTTTGGGACTTTTGTCCGAAGACAGGTTGTAAGGGGTTAGAAATAAATCCTTGGCGCTGGGAGCAGTGGTGCCAATCAGAACAACCTTGTCCTGGATCCAGTCTGGGTTAACCTGGCCGTTCAGTACCTGGCTCAAGGTCACCTGCCGGGCGATCGGGTGGGCGGAGCGGTAATTCAGCAAAATCTGATAGCCGCGATCGTCCAGGTTTTGATAACCACCTGATTGCGGGGTCAAAATGGGAAACCGCGCCTGTCCGATTTGGAACGCAGTGGGAAACACCTGAAAACTTAACCCCAGAGTCGCCAGATATTTCAAGCTAGTCTGCAAGGCCAGGGAGTAAAATCGGTCGTTACCAGCCTTGCCAAAGACCAGATTACGCCGCACCACCGCATCTGAATCGAGTACAAAATCACTGAAGCCAAGCTGCTGGTTTGGGATGTCGGGCGGAGCTGGAACGCCGCTATTTTCACCATCTCCCAACAAATAGATGGAAACGACATTGGGCGCCCGCAGTTGCTTCATTAAGGCCTTATGACCTGGATCCTGGGGCAGATCCCGATAAAGGTCCAGGCCGATGACCTTCGGTTTTGCCTGATTCAGTTGGGCCAGCATCTTAGCGATGACTCCATCGGAGATGGGCCATCGCTTTTGGGCCCGGATATCTTCTTCTGTAATCGTGACGACCAACAATCGGGGATCCAATTGCGCATCGGGACGAACCCGGATCATCTGGTCGTAGGCCATCAACTCCAATGCCTGTAACCCACCGATATCCCGAATGCCAACGACTAGCCCTCCCAGCAGCAAACTGGCCACAAACGCCGGATGCTTGAAGATTGGGGGAATCCGCTTATAGCTGCCTTTGACAGCATTTTTAAATTGAAACCAGAATTTTGTCATTAACCCAGCATGCCCTGGAATTGGTGAATGACCCAGCTTTTGCAGTGCCGGTTTTCAAACAAGAGTATAGAGAATGGAAGCTATCAACTTAATCCGAGAAATCCCGGTGTAAAGAGAGTTCAGCAGATTATGTCTCGGCACCCTTCTGGAAAGCAGGACTCAGCATGATCAATTCAGATCAGCAGTCACTCTGGTTACGCTACCTGGCCTGCCGAGATTGAGCCGCCCACCTTCCAACACTTGCGTATCTTGTTTGATGTCAACACTCCTTTGATGTCAGCACCCCAAAAGTGAAGTCTCTTACAATCACCTTCCATGAGATTACCCAGAATCAACCAGTCACCCTGCTAAACTCTTACAATTCTCTAAAGATTGTTCAGTTTTCCTAAAGCTTAACCCTTCCTGTCATCTGCCTATAGGGGCAGGGGAACGTTAGAGGCAACAGCCCTGGATTAGGGCAGATGCAGTGTTGGTAGCTTCAGGGAAAAATCGATGGCGAATCAAGGACACCTAGCACTCCTGCAACAGGGAGTTGAGACATGGAACCAGTGGTGGCAGAATCACCCTAAAAATCGCCCTGATCTGATGGGAGCTAATCTCCGCAATCAAAATCTGCGAGAAGCGAACCTGTGTCGGGCCGAGTTACGGGAAGCCAGCTTTAACCGAGGTGATCTGAGTATGGCGAATTTGGAGGGGGCTAACCTCGGTATTGCCACTCTAGAAGAAGCAACACTCTATACCGCTGTGCTCTACAAGGCCAATCTGCGGGAAGCCAATCTGGCCCGGGCGGATTTGCGGGAAGCGGATTTAAGTCGGGTTGACCTGAGTATGGCCAATTTGCGGGAAGCCAATCTGTGTACAGCTTTGCTGGAAGGCGCAACCCTCTACACGGCGGTTCTGCACAAAGCCAATTTGTGGGAGGCCAGCCTCTACAAAGCGGATTTGCGGGAAGCCGACTTTAGTATGGCCAATTTCCGAGAAGCTAACCTCAGCCTGACCAATTTGAGTATGGCCAACCTTTGTATGGCCAATCTGGTTGGGGCAACGCTGTATGCCAGCAAATTGTATTGGGCCAATCTCAGCATGGCTAATCTCTGTATGGCCAATCTGATCAGTGCTAATTTGTATAAAGCCAACTTGATTGGAGCCACCATGATTGGTTCTAATCTGTACAAATGTTCGCTGGTGGGGGCGGTTCTGCGGGAGGCCGATCTGCGGGAGGCGACCCTGAGTCAGGCGAATTTTCAGTCCGCTAGTCTGATTAGTGCCAATTTGAGCCGCACCAATTTGCAGGGAGCCAATTTGCAGCGCGCCAATTTGGGCATGGCTAATTTACAAGATGCCAACCTGCATCAGGCTGATTTACGAGGGGCCAATTTGCAAAGCGCGAACCTGCAGGGAGCGTATCTGAAGGATGCCACTATGCCAGATGGCAGTATCCATGAGTGAGCCAGGCATTATTTTTCCGATTCCAGCATGTGCAGTTTATACAGACTGGCATACAGTCCATCCAGTTGGAGCAGCTCTTCATGATTGCCGGATTCTACCAGTTGCCCTCGTTTCAGAACCAGGATGCGATCGCAATTGCGAATGGTGGATAGACGGTGGGCGATGATAATGGCGGTGCGACTGACCAGTAACCGTTCCAGAGCCTCTTGAATCAAGGACTCTGTTCCTACATCCAGGCTGGCGGTTGCTTCATCCAAAACCAGGATTTCTGGTTCTCGAATAGCGGCGCGGGCAAAGGCCAACAGTTGTTTCTGACCACCGGACAGGTTGGTGCCCCGTTCTCGCAATTCGGTGTCATAGCCCTGGGGTAGCTGTTCAATTAGGTCAGCAACGTTGGTCCGTTCCGCCGCCTGGCGAATCTGATCCATGGAATAGGTTTCACCCAGCGTAATGTTGCTTTTCACATCCCCAGCGAAAACAAAGCCGTCCTGCAAAATGACTGCCATGTGCCGCCGCAATTCGGTTTGGGTGAGGTCTCGAATATCTACCCCATCAATTAAAATCCGACCCTGGGTAGGGTCATACAGGCGAGTGAGTAACCGGATAATCGAGCTTTTACCAGCTCCCGTGGGTCCCACCAGGGCTACTTTTTCGCCGGGGTGAATGGTGAAATTCAGGTTTTGCAGCACATATTCATCGGGTTTGTAGGCAAACGAGACTTGCTCAAAGCGAATTTCTCCACCAGTTGCATCCTGATATTTGGGTAAACGGACGGGATGTTCTGGATCCCGCACTTCAATCGGTTCATTCAGAATGTCATTGACTCGCTCTACCGCTGTAAATCCGGCCTGAATGGCGGTGAACTTTTCCGCAAACTGGCGCAGGGGGTCAAATAACCGTTGGGCAAACAGGATGAACGCCGACAGGGTGCCAAAGCTGAGGTTATTGCCCAGCACCAGCCAGCCGCCTACCCCCAGCACACCTGCGATCGCCGTCAGGGAAATCCATTCCAGGGTGGCGGAAATGGCCGAGTCGTGAAAGATGGTGCGGTCAATTTCTTTGATATAGCGGCGATTCACCTGGCGGAACAGATCGGTGTTGAACTGTTCCCGTCGGAATAGCTGCACCACCGCAATGCCGACAATATTTTCCTGCAGCATGGAGTTGAGCGCGGATAACTCCTCGCGGGCCCGGTAGTTGGCTTTGCGGTATTGTTGCTGGAAATAAATGATTAAGACGGTCACCGGCACCAGCATGACCACCAACAGCAGCGCCATTTGCCATTGCATCAGGAACATGGTGATGGCGATCGCCAGGATGGAAAACAGATCGCCCAGAATGCCGATCGCACCAGAGGAAAAAACATCCCCCAAGGCTTCCACATCACTGGTCAGGCGAGTGATCAGCCGTCCTACCGGGGTGCGATCGAAAAAGCGCATGGCCAGGGAAGTGACATGGTGAAAGAGGTCATTACGGATGTCCGCCGTAATGTGCTGGCCCACTTTTTGCACCAGATAGCCCTGCCAGACATCAAGGAACACCCGCCCCACCAGGGTCAGCAACAATAGTCCGGCCAGCAGATTAATGCCGGTGGTTAAGGGTAGCTGGCTGAGAAACCCCCAGACGGTTGGTTCCTTCCGAATCAGGGAAACGGCCTCCCCAATCAACAGCGGCTGGATAGCCCCAGCAATGGAACTGGGGATCAGGAGTAACAGCGAGATGATAAAGGCGCGCCGATGACGCAGGCCGTAGGGCAGTAGTCGCAGAAATAACCGCCAATCCGTTTCCTGAGATTGGCGGTTATGGGCAGGATTGGAATTAGAAACAGTGGAACCAGTCATAGCCACGGCAGGTCAAGTTCAGACGCTTTCTCACTGTACCGTAGGAGACTGCGGTGTGGGCTGAGGAATGGGAAGGTGGGAAGACGGGTGCGGGTGCGAGATGCCAAGTGCGGGACAGGACAAACCACCCAAAATCCAAAATCCAAAATCCAAAACCCAATCCCTGACTGCTCCCACCTACCGGCTGGGGCTGGCAGCCAGGAGCGCCTTGGACTGAGACTCACCGGCTTGTCGGAGGCGATGGGTCAACCTTAGGGTGAGCAGGCTGAACAGGCTCAACTGGGCCAGGAAACTGAAGCCCAGATTGAACAGGGAGAGATGGTCAAGGGCGGCTAAGCTGGCGATCGTCATCAGCCAGGCCAGGGGCACCTGTGCCGGTGAGACGGAAAACAGTCCCAGCAGGGCGGGTGGTAAAACCAGGATGGCCAGCAAGCCAACACAGGCCCATACCAGGCGACGGGGAGCTTTGCTAAACAGGATGGCCTGTAACACTACGGCGCAGATCAGCAGTTGCACAAGTGAGATGGCAAGGATGCCCAGTAGCCCCAGTCGTATGGTTTGATCTTCTAGAGAGGGCCAGGTGAGTAGCCAAAGCGTTAAGGCAAGGGCGGCAATTACTAAATTAACCGCGATCGCAGCCAGGGCGGGACTGTCGTCCTGGAACAACCATTCCTGCAGCCAGGCCCGCTGGCGGGAGCGTCGCCGTTGGCCGCCGGTTTCATGGCGATAGCGAGCCCAGTCCAACAGGGTCTGGCGCTGGGGAGTCAGGGCAAGCATCAATCCTAAAAACCAGACCAGATTGAGCAATCCGTATAGAGAGAAGACTCCGGGTAAATTGGGAGGATATTTAAAGGTTTGGAACACGAAGCCCAACAACCAAAATTCAAATCCGACAGTCATCCAGTAACTCTGGGGTTTACTCCACAGGGTGGCGTTGGGGTTGCGATAGCGGCGATTGGCTGCTTGCCAGAGCCAGTAGGTGCCGACTCCTAAGGTTGCGATCGCAAAGGGCAGCAGCAAGCTGAGATGATGACCAATGTTCAGGTAATACCACTGCCGCAAGCCCAAAAAGTAATCTGGATCCGGATTGTAAGATGATCGCCACATAGAGAAGAAGATCGTGTAGCTCATCCAAATAATGATGGCTCCCAGCCAGGGTTGAAAGCCACCCAGTAGGGCATAGAGCAACGCTGCCGTGAAGCAAAAAGCACAGGCGGCTGCCCCAATCAAATACAGGCTGAAGACTGAAAAAGCGTCAACCTTGGCTCCCCAGGCGGCCCAGAGATGTAATGGAATGGCCAGCCCAATCGCCAGATAGGGGACAATGGGAACGCCTAGCATTTTGCCCAGTAAAATCCGTTGACTGGCCTGGGGACTGGTACGGATAAAGTTGAGGGTGCCCCGTCGTTCTTCCCGACTGAGGTCGTCAATCAGCAAATAGACCCCGGCAATCAGCAGCATAAAGGGTAAGGCCCAACTCATCATCTCAAACAAACCGGACCACCAGAGGGGCCAGTTAACCAGCGGTTGGCCTACGGCATCCATGAGACACAGGGGTAATGGGTCATAGTGGGCCGGATCGGGTTCCCCTGTGCAAAAGGAATTTGACATCGTATCCGAAACCTTGTGACCCGGTAACAGGGCCAATCGAAACAGTACCAGCAAGACCTGGATGGCCAGGGAAGTGCCAATGGTGAGCAGGGCGGTGCGGGGTTTCAGACGGCCTTTCACCTCGCGGAACAGTTGGGGGTTCCAGTCGCTGAGGTGGGACCACCCGGTCAACAACCAAGGGAGCGATATGAGTCTCATGAATAACCTCGCCAGAGATAGAGGGCGTAGTGGGTCGCGGAATCGGAACACAGGGAAGCAAGCTGAACGGCTGGGCTGGCTGGGTCGTCATCGTCAGAAGACCTAGGATGTCTGCTGATGACCCAGTTTGAGAAAAATCGTTTCCAGACTTTCCTGGCTGCGATGAAATTCGGTTAACGGCAGCCCCGCTTCAATCAGCGATCGCAGCAGTTGGGCGCTATCGGCTGCAGTGCCAGCAAACTGGATCCGGATGTTAGGTGGGTCAGTGGCCAGGATTTCCATCTCCTCCACCAGGGGACAGTTCTTCAACTCCTGGGTCAGACTGTCCGCATGACCCAGACTGGAAACTAGAATTTGCTGATGGCTGAGCCGCTGGTAAAGGGCATCCAGTGAGGCGCTTTCCACCAGAAAGCCCAGTTCCATAATGCCGACGGAGGTACAAAGCTCCTCCAGGTCGCTCAGCACATGGGAGGAAATCAGGATCGTCATGCCTGCTTCCTGCAAGACTTTGATGATGTCGCGGAACTGCATGCGAGCGATTGGATCCAGACCAGAGACTGGTTCATCCAGCAACAGCAAGATGGGTTCATGGATAATGGTGCGGGCCAGGCTGAGTCGTTGTTTCATCCCCCGAGACAGGGCGGCAATGCGACTGTGGCGCTTATGGCTCAACTGCACCAGTTCCAGCACTTCCCGTAATCGTCGGCTGCGGTGTGGATCCCGAAGCTGATAGAGACGGGCGAAATAGTCCAGATAGTCCCAAACGGTGAGGTCATCGTATAGGGGAAAGTCGTCTGGCAGGTACCCTAATTGACGCTTCAGGGTGGGATTTTCCTGATCTCGTAACAACCGCTGACCGTTGAGATAGATTTCACCCACGGTTGGTTCGTCGGCCGTCGCCAGCATGCGGATCAGGGTGGTTTTGCCAGCCCCATTGGGACCAATTAACCCATAAACTTCTCCGGTCGCGATTTCCAGATCGACATCATTGACGGCAATCTGGCGGTCAAATTGCTTGGTCAGGCCACGGGTCAAAATCGCCGTTTCACTTGCCATGATTTAAGAGAATGGGGGAGGAGTTGATAGCTAGCCTAGCTTCTCCCTACCGCGATCGCCAGTTGGATTTCGGAAATTGCAACGCCGATCCAGTTTATTTTTTGTGAAGCACCGGGTCAGGTTGACTGCTGGCAATACAAAAGCCCGCCCCCACAAAAGCCAGGGTTGCAATTAGTGGGGCAATGACAGCGGGTAGGGGACCCGACTGGGCCGTCACCGTGCCAAACAAACTGGCCGCCAGGGCCCCACCACTAAAGTAAAGGCCGGTGCCCAACCCTTCCTTGCCGACGGGAACGAGGGAGAGGGCAAAGGGTAGGGTGCCGTTGATGATCAGGCTGAAGGACAGACCCAGCATGGCGGTCAGACTGATGCGGAGTAACGGGAAATCGGTCAGGTTCCAGAGAATTAAGCCTAGGCTGAGTACGCCGATGCCGAGCAGCATGGTAAACCGATTGCCCCATTTCACGGCTAGCAGACCAGCGGGCAGGATAGTCAAGACATGCACCAGGGTAAATACGATCAGGAGACTTTTTTGATTCGGTGTCGGACCGAGTAGCGATCGCAGGATCATAAAGCCCAGACTGATGCCCACTCCGGCGCCAAAAATTAGACCTAATTTGCCCAGAGACAGGGAACCTGGCAAGACTGGCGTGGCCAGAGAGGGGCGGTTTTGTGTCACCGGATCGACCAACCGCAGCACCAGAGCCGCTGCCAGCAGCACCACCGAGCCTGCCGCAAAGGTTACGCCTGCCCCCAAACTGAGCAGCCATTGGTTGGCCATTAGACCCACCGCCCCCACCAGGGCTCCGACTAGGGCCAGAACGCTGGCTGCCTGGGGCAATTGAGGAACCAGGGCGGTTCGACTCAGGAGCGACAGCACCGGACTGCGAAAAACCGTCATGGCCAGAGCCCAGGCAATTGTTGCAACTGGCGCCAGCCAAGGCCAGCCCTGAGCCAGACCACCAAAAGCAATTTGCGGTAAGCTGAAGAACAACACCGCCGTCAGCACCACCCCGATCGCGATAAAGGGAAAGCGGCTGCCGATCCAGCGTTGGGAGCGATCGGACAGACTGCCCATCAATGGTTCCATCAGCACGGCTAGTCCGCTTTCTAGCACTAGCAGGCCAGCAATGAAGGCTTTGGTAAAGCCCAGGGGTTCCAGCAGACGGGGCAAATACAGGTTGTAAATTACCCAGAGAAGCGCGATCGCTCCCTGCATGGCTGCCAGACCGATTACCCGGCCCCAGATAATCACCGGACGGGCCTGTACCGGATGACTCATACGTTCAAAACGGGAAAAGTCTTGTTTCTATAGGGTAGTCTTTTCGTTCGATCGTGGGCACTTTAAAGCCAATCTCTTCAGGGAATCCTCATCAGGATGGGTAGAAAAAATAGCACCTTGCCTGCCTTAGGATCGCTTATGCACCGCCCCCCCGCATCCACTAAACCTCTCCATCCCCCTCTGCTTCCAATCTGGCCGCAGTTCCGACAGTTCTTTCGCCACCGCAGCGGACGTATTGGCCTGACATCGGTTGGGGTCATGGGTAGCGTCATGCTGTTGCGTTTGGCAGGGTTGCTGCAGCCTTGGGAGTGGGCCGCCTTCGACCAATTTTTTCGTAGCCGACCGCTGGAACCTGCCGATCAGCGAATCGTGATTGTGGGCATTAACGAATCCGATATCCAGAAATCGGGGCGATGGCCCATTCCAGATGCCACCCTGGCCACCTTACTCCAGACGATCCAATCCTATCAGCCACGAGTGATTGGCTTAGATCTGTATCGGGATTTGGCAGTTGAACCTGGCCATGCCAACTTGCTCAAGGTTTACCGTAGCCAGCCCAACCTGATTGGCATCCACAAGCTGGAAGATACCACTTCCCAGGGGGTGCCAGCACCGCCGGTCTTGGATCAGCAAAATCAGGTTGGGTTTAATAACCTGGTCTTTGATCAGGATGGAACAGTGCGTCGGGGACTGCTTTACTGGACTGCCAACCAGCAAGTCTATAAAAGTTTTGCCCTCATCCTGGCCTTAAAATACCTGCAACCGCAAGGCATTACGGAACAGGAGGCCCCCAGCAATCCCAACTATTTGCAATTAGGCAAGGCGGTCTTTCGTCAGTTTCAAAGCAATGATGGCAGTTATATTCGGGCAGACAAGGGTGGCTATCAGTTTCTAGCCAATTGGCGAGGTCCGGCCAACCATTTTGCCAGGGTATCCATGACCGATGTGCTTCAGCGGCGGGTTAATCCGGAGCTAATGCGCGATCGCATCGTGTTAATTGGCTCAACTGCGGTCAGCTTGAAGGACTATTTCCCCATCGCTTACAGCAGGGGCTTGTTCGGCTCGCTACAACCAATTTCAGGGGTGGAACTGCAAGCGAATTTGGCCAGCCAACTGATTAGTAGCGCCCTGGAAGACCGCACCCTAATCAAGGTCTGGCCGGATGCTGCAGAGTGGCTGTGGGTTTGGGCTTGGGCCTGGTTAGGAGCCTGGTTAAGCTGGAGAATGAAAACGCTGCTAATAGCCAGTTTGGCGATCGCCCTGGCTGGCAGTGGTCTGGTCGGTCTGGCCTATCTGGTCTTTTTATCTGGCTGGTGGATTCCAGTCATTCCAGCGCTACTGGCGCTGGTTGGGGCTTCTGCCGTCATCACGGTCCAGCACGCTTACCAGCGAGAGGAACTGAAGCGCTCCAAAGAATTTCTTAACAGCATCATTAACACCATTCCCGACCCGATTTTTGTCAAAGATCAAGATCACCATTGGGTTGTCCTGAATCAGGCATTTTGCCATTTGCTAGGGTTTTCGCTGGAGGAACTATTAGAGAAATCGGACTCAGATGTCTTGCCGAAGCAGGAAGCGGACCGCTTTCGCCAGGAAGATCAGCGGGTATTTTTGGATGGTCAGGAGCGAGAAAGTGAAGAATCTTTGACCGATCAGCAGGGCGTTACCTACCAGATTGCTACCAAACGCTCGCTCCATCGGGATGCAGCCGGTAATGTGTTTCTGGTTGGCGTCATTCGTGACATCACGGAACGCAAGCGAATGGAAGAAGAACTGAAGCAGACAGCAGCCGAACTGGCCCGATCCAATGCGGAACTGCAACTGTCTGCCAATCGACTGCAGCACCTGGCTACCCATGATCCACTCACTGGCCTGCCTAACCGACCCTTATTTGAGGAACGGCTCCAGCAAGTACTGGAATGGGCTGCCGGTAACCACCAGTCCGTTGCCTTGCTGTTTGTAGACCTGGATGGGTTTAAGCAAATCAACGATAGTCAGGGCCATGATGTCGGCGATTTGCTCCTGAAGGCAGTGGCGCAACGGCTGACCCGCTGTCTGAGAGGCAGTGACACCGTTGCTCGCTTAGGGGGCGACGAATTTACCGTGATTTTGCCAGCGATTCCAGGGCAACAAGATGTGATTCGGGTAGCGGAGAAAATCTTGGATCATTTGTCCCAACCCTTTAATCTGGAGGGGAACTGTATCTGTGTCACCAGTAGTATCGGTATCAGTGTGTATCCGGTGAATGGATTGGACAAAGATATCCTGCTCAAAGCTGCGGATACGGCCATGTACCAGGCCAAAGAGCGAGGCAAAAACCGCTATGAGCTGGCCAGCCTGCCACCGGAAACCGCCCTACTCCCTGGCATTGACCAACCGGCTGATGTGGGAGTTTGACATCTGCCAAGGGGCACGGTTCCCTTACATTCCTTCATAGTTGCACCATTGTGCTGGGGTTCTTGGAAGAATAGATCTACACCCTTTGATCGGATGGGGGATTGACCGATGGCCGGGAAAAAGATCCTGATGTTGGTTGGCGATTTCGTCGAAGATTACGAAGTCATGGTTCCGTTTCAAGCCCTGCAGATGGTGGGCCATACCGTTCACGCTGTCTGTCCGCATAAAAGTGCTGGTGAGACCGTCCGGACAGCCATTCACGACTTTGAAGGAGACCAGACCTATAGTGAGAAGCCCGGTCACAACTTCACGTTGAATGCCACCTTTGCGGAGATTCGGGCAGAAGACTATGATGCGTTGGTGATTCCGGGCGGGCGAGCCCCAGAATATCTCCGCCTCAATCCAGCCGTCATTCAAATGGTTCAGTACTTTGCCCAGGCAAACAAACCCATCGCCGCTATCTGTCATGGCGCCCAGCTACTGGTGGCTGCCAATGCGGTGCGGGGTAGGCGGTGTTCGGCCTATCCCGCCTGCGGGCCAGATGTGACGATGGCGGGAGGCATCCACGCCGAGATTGCGATGCACGAAGCGATCGTGGATGGCAACCTGGTGACCGCCCCGGCCTGGCCTGCCCACCCCCAATGGCTGATGCAGTTTCTCAAGCTATTGGGCACCCGAATTGAGCATACTCAATTAACCTCGGTTTAAGGGCCGTAAGGTGTTTACTTCCAGGATTCCTTGTTTCCTCTTCACGGACATCCCGTGATGGATGATTGGACGAAAGCCGGTTCAAACACAACAAGTCTTAAGATTGCCTTATCAGCAGCATTTCGTTGATTGGTAACCCTTGTTTTTCACAAAAGATCAAGGAATTGATCTACATCTGTGCGGGCTTGCTTCAAGATCCGAGCTAAGGTTGAGTGTTTGATGGGTCGATGAGCCGGAACTGTTAACTTAAGAGTTTCCGAAGTCAGTTCTTTCTCTAATCGAATATGGCTACCTCGTTGACGAACTACTCTCCATCCATCTCGTTCCAAAGCCGCGACAACCTGCGTGTATGGGAGGCTAGGGACTTTACTCATAAAACCAACTCTCGAACAATAATTCCTTCACGGAAGGAAGATTCTTGTTCCAATGGTTCAAGGTAAAGTTCGATAGCTTCTTGAATATTTACCAATGCATCATCAACGTCTTCACCCTCGCTAATACAACCAGGTAATGAGGGCACATAGGCAGTGTAGCCACCTTCGTCACTAGGTTCTAGGATGACTCTCAGCTTCATGGTTGTATTTCGCCAATAACAGAAAATGTAAAATCATTCAGATCATAGCAACCCTGGCATCTCCATAGGTCGAAAGTGGAAACTGTCTCAAAGACTAACCTCATTACGTTTTCATAATTACCCGCCTTTTCCTCCTACCCGATGGGAAGCTGCTCTGCGTCTAAACTCCTTCACCCCCAATGACCCCGACTATCCTGCCGCTCCTGAGATGCCCCAGATAGGCTAGCAGTTTGTCGGAGAAACTGGCTGCAAGCCTTTCTCGCCAGGAAATCAATTTCCTGGCTCACAGCAAAAGCCCATTAGCTGGCCGCCAGACTGCGGTCAATGATATTGTCCTGGCACGACTGACACGGATCGGCAAGTCGTTAGCTTGCCGGATCGAAGGCTGATCTCTACTCGAATTCGAAGTGCTTTCCCATCAGAACGATTTTGGCACTGGGTCTGTCCTTAAACGTCACTCAATATCGATCGCCGTTGGGCGGCCTCCAGCCGGCGGCGCCGCAGTAGCAGAGGCTTGCCGATAGTCGGCGTAGAGTTTGTCCCGCCATTGGAAAAAGGGAGCAAACGTACCGACTTCTGCAATATCTGGAACTCCCTGGCCTTTGGCCGCTTCGGGGATATTGAGATAGTTGCCGGTTGGGAACTTGATATACATGCTCAGACCGGCAACGGCAAAGTCAGCCAGGGTGGGATGGTCGGTGACCAAATAGGGCTGTTCATTGAGGATAAAACAGACGCACGCCAGGGCATGTTTCAGTTCATCTTCAGCCCGCTTCATGGCGTCGGGACCCAGCCCAACCCCCTGACCCAAAAAGTTAAACACCTCACTGGGGATGGCAGTCACCAGCGTTCTAACAATATCTGGCGTGTAGTTGGGCAGCAGGGCCGTCCGAAACGTCAAATTTTTATTCAAAGCAACAATTAATGCCTTACGGGCATTTAAGCCAATACAGTCATCGGCCCATTGCTCCATCAGCATACACAGTCCCCTCAACTTGGGATCCGAGGGAATAACGGGTTTCTCTGGATACTGTTTATCCAGGTATTCGGCGATCGCTGTGGAGTCGGCGATTACGGTATTGCCGTCCTTCAACACGGGAACCTGCCGCTGACCAGATAGGCGGATCAACTCTAATTGGCCGATGCCGGGAGTTACCTCAATCTTTTGGTAGGGGAGCCCTTTGTAATCCAGAATCAGTCGAACCTTCTCGACATAGTGGGACAACTCAAATTGGTATAACTCCAGCATGAAAATCTCCTGTGGTGAGATCGGAAAGATGGCAGGAATCTAGTTGACCATTCTGCCCCTCTGACAGCCTAACCTAATTTGCTTACCAGAGCGGAGGATTGCTGGGTATCAGGTGCTGGGTGCTAGATGTCAGGCACCAGGTGTCAGGTGTCAGCAACCCAAAATCCAAAACCCAAAACCCAACTAATGTGTAGCGGACATAGAAACCCCCCTTTTCCAGCCAGGTCAAGCCCAAGCTAAAGAGGGGGGTGATTGTGATTTAGCGGTTGGCGGAAGATGCGTTGGGCATCCTAGGCATCATCCAGGGCGGCAATTCCTGGCAACTCTTTGCCTTCCAGGAGTTCCAGGCTGGCGCCACCGCCGGTGGAAATATGGCTCATTTGATCGGCCACACCGACTTTTTCCACGGCTGCGACTGAGTCGCCACCGCCGATGATGGTGATGGTTCCCTGCTTGGTTAGGTCGGCCAGGGTACGGGCGATCGCTTCTGTGCCAACGGCAAACTTATCGAATTCAAACACACCCATGGGACCATTCCAGATCACGCTCTTACAGCTAGCCAGGGCGGACTGGAACAGTTTGATCGAATCAGGCCCGATATCCAGCCCCATCCAGCCATCGGGAATATTGCTGACGCTCACCGTCTGGGCATTGGCATCTGGAGCAAACTTATCGGCAACCACCACATCGCTGGGCAACAGTAGATCAACCCCTTTCTCTTTGGCCTTGGCCATCAGAGATTGGGCCAGTTCCAGAAATTCATCTTCCACCAGAGAATTTCCTACACTCAAACCCTGAGCTTTGTAGAAGGTGAAGATCATACCGCCACCAATCAGCAGCTTATCCACCTTTTCCAGCAGGGTTTCGATCACGGTGATTTTGCTGGAGACTTTGGACCCGCCAATGATGGCGGCCAGGGGACGCTGGGGATTTTCGATCGCACTTTGGAGATATTGCAATTCTTTTTCAATCAGAAATCCAGCCACTGAGGGAGAGAGGTATTTGGTTACCCCTTCGGTCGAAGCATGGGCCCGATGGGCGGTGCCAAAGGCATCATTCACATACAGATCGGCGACTGAGGCTAGTTGCCTGGCAAATTCGGGATCGTTCTTTTCTTCTTCCTTGTGAAACCGGACGTTTTCTAAGAGCAGGACATCGCCATTGGCCAGGGTTGCGACCTTGGCAGTCACGTCGGCGCCAATGCAGTCATCGGTTTTGGTCACAGGTTTGCCCAGGAGTTCTGACAACCGCTTGGCAACAGGCGTCAAGCGAAACTTGTCCACCGCGCGGGAAGCAAAATCATCCCCCTTGGGACGGCCGAAGTGACTGGCCAGAATCACCTTGGCTCCCTTTGATGTCAGATCCTGGATCGTGGGCAGTGCAGCCCGAATGCGGGTATCATCTGTGATGTTGCCCTGCTCATCAAGGGGCACGTTGAAATCCACCCGAACCAGAACCCGCTTACCAGATACATCAGAGGGTGATAAATTTGCTAGAGTCTTCTTGGACACTGAACCAGCCTCCTGT
>Ga0272446_1001774_pt1 | contig 30735 bp, 30 predicted proteins | sample YNPCB0061_FD_194587 | JGI IMG/M metagenome (GOLD analysis project Ga0272446, IMG submission 194587) | Hot spring microbial mat communities from Yellowstone National Park, WY, United States - YNP-CB-006-1 | ecosystem: Environmental > Aquatic > Thermal springs > Hot (42-90C) > Sediment | place...
TGCGGCGTGCCGTCCTCGCCGATGTCGAGGCGGCGGTAGCCGAGCAGCACGAAGTTCTCCTCCGCCATCCAGCGCAGGAAGTCGCGCGCCACCTGCGCCTCCCGCTCCGGCGCGCCGGCGAGCAGCGTCTCCATCTCGGAGAGCCGCGCGCGCATCTCCGGCCAGTCCGTCACCGCCAGCCGAACGTCGGCCATCGCGCGCTTCAGCGCCGCCGCCATCGCGGCGAGGCCGGCGGCGTCGGCGATCTGCGCGATCTCGACCTGCATCATGCTCTCGCGCGGCGCGTCATCGCCGGCCGCCGCTCCGAAGGCGACGAGGCGCCCCTCCGCGTCGCGCCGCACCGGCACGATCGGGTGGATCACGAGATGGACCGCATGCTCGAGCCGCGCGCAGGCGGCGAGCACGCTGTCGACCAGGAAGGGCATGTCGTCGGTGACGATCTCGGCGATCGAGTGCGGCGACCGCCAGCCCTCCGCCTCCGGCCGCGGGTTCAGCACCCGCACCGCGGCGGTGCCCGGCGTGCGCGCGCGCGCGAGCTCGTAGAGCGAGAGCGCGCTGCCGGCGATGTCCTCGGGCGCGTGCGCGGCGAGGTCGTCGTCGGCGATCCCCCCGGCCCAGAGGTCGAGGAAGGCCGCGGCCCGCTCGCCCGCCTCGCCCGCGAGCCGGCGGCGTAGCAGGTCGGCGGCGGCGGCGAGCAGGACGTCGCGCTCGGTGCGTGGCGCGGTCGCACGCGGTGGGACGTCGGTCGCCACGTCGTGTTCCTCCCGATCCCGGCGCTACCCCCCACACCCTAGCACGAAGAGGGGCGGGATGCGCCGCCGATGCTTGGCGGAATCCTTCCGACGGCGTAGCCTCGGCGCGGGAGTCGGGCGGTTCCGGCCCCCGGCGCCGAACACGGAGAGCATGATGCTGCGGCGTTTCCTTCCGGCCCTGTTCCTCGCGCTCCTCGCGTCCGCCGCCCCGCCTGCAGCCGCGCAGCAGAACCCGGACTTCTACGTCGTCAACAACTCGGGGCGGACGATCACCGAGATCTACGTCTCGTCCTCCGCCTCGCAGAACTGGGGGCCGGACCGGCTCGGCCAGAACGTGCTCAACAGCGGCATGCAGTACGCCATCCGCCCGCCACGCGACGGCACCTGCGTGTTCGACATCCGCGTCGTCTACTCGAACGGCACGGCCGAGGAGCGGCGGCGGATCAACACCTGCAACATCAGCCAGGTCGTGTTCGGCACCGCTGGGCCGGTGCCGCGCGCACCGGGCAGCGCCGCCCCCGCGCCGCAGGGCCCGAACCCGAACTTCCGCCTCGTCAACCGTTCCGGCCGCGTCATCACCGAGGTCTATGTCTCGTCGTCGCAGGACCAGAACTGGGGGGCCGACAGGCTCGGGCGCGACGTTCTCGGCAACGGCCAGAGCATGATCGTCACGCTGCCGCGCGACGGCAACTGCGTGTTCGACGTGCGGGTCGTCTACGACAACGGCACGGCGACGGAGCGGCGGCGCGTCAACACCTGCAACATCACCGAGATGACGTTCCCGTAACGGAGGCGCCGGGCACGGGAACGGAGTCGCCGGGAACGGGGGCGATCGCCGCCGCGACCGCCTGCGCGAGCGCCGCGGCGGCGCGCGAGGAGGCGCCGGCGCGGGCCTTCGCCGCCTCGAGCAGCCGGCCGACCGCATCGTGGTCGAGCTCCTCGCGGAGCGCCGCCTCGCGCAGCGCCGTCTCCGCCTCGTCCTGCGCGAGCGCCGCCTCCTCCGCGGCCGCGGCGGCGGCCTCGACCGCCGCGCGCGCGCCGGGTTCGGCGCCGGCGAGGCGGGATGCCCAGCCCTCGGGCAGCGGCGCGCGCAGGCCCTCGGGCAGCGCCGCCACCCGCGCCGCCACCGGGTCGGCCGGCGCGGCGGCGGCGAGCGAGGGCGGCAGCAGCGGCTCGGCCGCCTCGGCGAAGCCGAACACCGCCTCCTCCACGGCCGGCAGGGGCTCGGCCAGCGGAACCAGCCCGGCGGGGCGCCAGCGCACCCCCGCCAGCGCCTCGGCCAGGCCCTCGTTCTCCTCCATCAGCGCGTGCGCCTCCGGCGCGAGGCCGCGCGGGCCGGCAGCCATCGCCCAGACGAGCAGCGCCGTCTCGGGCCAGAGCGCGGCGGCGACGCCCGCCTCGGCGAGCGGCAGGGCGGGCGGGAGCGGCGCCTGGGCGCGGCGAAGCAGCGCCGCCGCCGTCTCGGGCGCGGCCTTCTTGAGCGCCAGGAACAGCGCCGCGCGCGCGGCATCGAACAGGTCGAGCCGGAGCGCTCCGGGCAGAGCCTCCTCCTCCGCCCGCGCCGCGGCGCGCGCGTAGGCGGCGACGCCGCCCGGCCGCCCGAGCAGCCGCAGCAGCGCGGCGGCGAAGGCGAGCGGATCGGCGGGCGGCTCAGCCGCCCAGGTGGCGGGATCCTCGTCGCGCAGCGCCTGGTGCAGAGCGCGCAGCGTGGTCGGCTGCCCGAGGCCGAGCAGGTCGGACAGGCCGGCGGGCGACAGGTGCGCCGGAGAGCCGCCGGCGACGGCAAGGCGCGGGCGCGGTTCGCTCATGGCACCCTCGTTCCAGGGATCCCGTCCGGGGCTGCGGCGACAGTGGCCACCCCGGTATGCGGTCCGGGGCGGAGCATGGTCCTGTGTGCGCGTGGTTTTCAAGTGGAATGCGCGCGCGAGTTGCAGACTCCTGCGTGCCGGGCCGGGCGGTCACGGCGGACGCAGGTCGGCCGATCCCCCCCGCGTTGCGCCGGAGGCGGCGGCCTGCCATCTGAGGCCGGTGAGCGACACGATGGCAGCCGAGGCCGGCTTCGATCTCTCCACGGGCAGCGGGCGGCTGCGCGCCTGGGTCAACGCGCTCGCGGTCGATCACGGGGTGCTGCGCATCCTGTGGCGCAACCGCGCCTGGGTGGTGCCGGGCGTGCTCGCGCGCTCCAACCAGCCGCTGCCGTGGCAGGTCGGGGCGGAGGCGCGGGCGGGCATCCGCACCGTGATCAACCTGCGCGGAAGGCGGCCCTCCTGCGGCTCCGACGTGCTGGCGCGCGAGGCCTGCGCGCGCGCAGGGCTCGCGATGGTGGACGCGCCGTTTGAGAGCCGCGGCGCGCCGCACCGCGACCGGCTGCTGCGGCTTGCCGGCCTCTTCGAGAGCATCGAGTATCCGGCGCTGATCCACTGCAAGTCGGGGGCCGACCGGGCGGGGCTGGTCGCGGCGGTGTTCCTGCTGCTGCGCGGCGCCGCGCCCGAGGCGGCGGCGGCGCAGCTCTCCTGGCGCTTCGGCCACGTGAAGTCGGGCAGGACCGGCATCCTCGACCTCTTCCTCGCCCGCTACGCCGAGGCGCGCGCGGCAACCGGCATCGGCTTCCTCGACTGGGTCCGCGAGGTCTACGACGAGGCGGCGCTGCGGCAGGAGTTCCGCGCCGGCCGGGTCGGCAGCCTCGTCACCGATCGCCTCCTGCGGCGGGAATAGCCGCCGCCTCGCCGTCCTCCGCGAAGGCCTGCGCGCGCACCAGCCGGGCATAGGCGCCGGCCGCGGCCATCAGCGCGGCATGCGTGCCCTCCTCCACCACCCGGCCGCGGTCGAGCACGACGATTCGGTCGGCCGCGCGCACGGTGGAGAGCCGGTGCGCGATCACGAGCGTGGTGCGGCCCTGCCGCAGCCGCGCGAGCGCCTCCTGCACCCGCGTCTCGGTCTCGGCGTCGAGCGCGCTCGTCGCCTCGTCGAGCAACAGGATGCGCGGGGCGCGCAAGAGCGCGCGGGCGAGCGCGATGCGCTGCCGCTGCCCGCCCGAGAGGGTGTGGCCGCGGTCGCCCACCCGCGTCGCGTAGCCCTCCGGCAGCGCGGCGATGAACCCGTGCGCCTCCGCCGCCCGCGCTGCCGCCTCGATCTCGGCGTCGGTCGCCTCCAGCCGGCCGAAGGCGATGTTGGCGCGCACGCTGTCGTCGAACAGCGTCACGTCCTGGCTGACGAGCGCGATCGCCCCGCGCAGGCTCGCGAGCGCGAGCGTGCGCACGTCGGCCCCGTCCACCAGCACGCGCCCCTCCGTCGCGTCGGCAAAGCGCGGGATCAGGTTCAGTGCCGTGGTCTTGCCTGCGCCGGAGGCGCCGACGAGCGCGACCGTCGTGCCCGGCTCGACGACGAAGGAGACGCGGTCGAGCGCGACGGCCTCGTCATGATAGCGGTACGATACGTCGTCGAACACGATCCGCCCCTGCCCGGGCGGCAGCGGCACGGCGCCGGGCGCGTCGCGCACCGCCGGCACCTCGTCGATCAGCGCGAAGCAGCGCGAAGCCGCCGCCGCCCCCTCCTGCAGCACCACCGCGAGGGTGCCGAGCGCGCGCATCGGCCTCGCGGCGATCAGGAGCGCGGCGACGAAGCCGGTGAACTCGCCCGCCGTGCCGGCGCCGGAGGCGATCCGCCAGCCGGCGAAGGCGATCACCGCGGCCACCGCCGCCCCGCCCATCGCCTCGAGGATCGGGTCGACCCGGGCGCGCCCGCGCACCACCCGCATCAGCGAGTCGAACCACGACAGGAAGGCACGGTCGGCCCTGGCCGCCTCGTAGCGCTCGAGCCCGTAGGCCTTCACCATCCGCGCGCCGGCGAGGCTCTCCGACAGCACCGCGGTCATCTCTCCCGCCTGCTCCTGCTGGGCCTTCGAGGCGCGGCGCATCCGCCGGCCGATCACCGAGATCGGCCACGCCGCGATCGGAACGACGGTGAGCGCGAACAGCGACAGCACCCAGTCGAGCCAGAGCATCGAGCCGACGAGCGCGGCCACCGTGAGCCCATCGACCACGCCGCTGACCGCGCGCGTCAGGCTCTCGCGGATCACGTAGGCGTCGTTGAGGAAGCGCGAGACGAGCCGGCCCGTCGGCTCGGCGGCGAGGCGGGCGAGGTCGGCGCGGAGCAGCGCGGCGAACATGGCCCGCTGCAGCGACAGCACCACCGTCAGAACGATGCGCTGCATCGCCACCGTCTGAGCGTACTGCGCGGCCGACTTCACGGCGACGATCGCGAAGGCCGCGGCCGGGACGACGGTGACGATGCGCCAGTCCTGCGCGGCGAACAGCCGGTACGCCCAGTCGATCACGATCGGGTAGAGGCCGGTGCCGGCCGAGACCACGAGCATCAGCGCGAAGACGCGGACGATGCCCGCCGTCTCGCTGCGCGCATGCTCGCGCCAGAGACGGGAGGCGAGCTCGGCGACGGGCACGGGCTTCTGGTCGGTCACGCCGCCTTGATGCCACCCGCCGGGCGGCGGCGGCAACCCGCGCCCGCTCAGCCCCCGCCGAGCGCCCCGGCGAGCCGCGCGAGGCAGGCCTCGCGGCCGGCGACGCAGCCGCCGGCGAGCCACCACGCGCGGACCGCGGCAAGGGCCGCGCCCACGCGCGGCCCGGGCGGAACGCCGAGCGCCACCACGTCCGCCCCCGTCAGCGGGAAGGACGGCACGGGCATCGAGGCGAGCCGCGCCCTGAGCCCCGCCCAGTCGCCGGGCGCGCCGCGCGCCTCGGCGAGCCACGCGCGATCGACGAGCGCGCCGGGCGGGGCCTCGGCGAGCGCGCGGCGGAGGGCGTGGTCGTCGGCGTCGGGAGGGGGAACGGGCCCGCGCGCCGCCTCGAGGCGCGCCGCCTCGGCGCCGGACAGCCTGAGCCGCTCCGCGAGCGCGCCTGTCGGCCCGGGGGCGAGCGCGGCCAGCCGAAGCAGCGGATCGGCCGGCGCGCCGGCGCGCACGAGGCCGGCGAGCGCGGCCTGGTCGGTCGCCTCCGGCAGCACCGCCGCGAGCACCCCGGTCTCCGCCATCAGCGCGACCGAGGGCGACGGGTCGGGCGCGGCGAGGATGCGCTTGAGCTCGCTCCACACCCGCTCGGCCGAGAGGCGCCCAAGCAGCGGCACGGCGGCGGCGATGGCGGCCAGCGTCGCCGCGTCAGGCGCGGCGCGGCCGTAGCGCGCCTGGAAGCGGAAGAAGCGGAGGGCGCGGAGATGGTCCTCGGCGAGCCGGCGCGCGGCGTCGCCGACGAAGCGCACCCGGCCGGCGGCGAGGTCTTGTCGGCCGCCGAACCAGTCATGCACCGTGCCGTCGCGCTCCATCGACATCGCGTTGATCGTGAAGTCGCGCCGGGCGGCGTCCTCGCGCCAGTCGTCCGTGTAGGCGACGGTGGCGTGGCGGCCGTCGGTCGAGACGTCGCGGCGCAGCGTGGTGATCTCGATCGGGCGCGACCCGGCGAGCGCGGTGACGGTGCCGTGGCCGAGCCCGGTCGGGATCACCCGGATGCCGGCGGCCGAGAGCGCCGCCGTCACCGCCTCGGGCGCATCGGGCGTCGCGAGGTCGAGATCGGCGAGCGGACGTCCCGCGAGCGTGTCGCGCACCACCCCGCCGACCGCCCTGGCGCGCGGCAGGGCGGCGAGCACGCGGGCCACCTCGGGCTCGGCGAGCAGCGCGGGCGGAGCGACGCGGACCGTCTCTTCGGCCACCGCCCCGCTCACCGCGGCCGCCTCACCGCGGCGCGGGGCGCGTGCCGCCCTCGATGATGCGCCCGCCCTCGATCCGCGCCGGCTCGTAGCGGCCGTCAGCCGGCAGCGAGGAGGTCTCGGCGAACCAGCGAAGCGCCCCGGCCGAGAGCGCGAGCCCCGCGGCGGAGAGCGCGATCCACGGCACCGCGCGCGGGTCGGCGAGCGCCTGGCGCCGCGCCAGCCACGCCCAGGCGAAGTAGAGCAGGAAGGGCGCGAGGAACGGGATCACCGCCTGGAGGAAGCCGCGCATCCGCCCTCTCTCAGCGCATCGGCGGCGCGCCGAGCGCCTCGCGCAGCGCAACGAGCATCGCCGCCGTCGCGCCCCAGATCAGGTGCCGCTCATGCCGCACCACCCAGAAGCGCCGCGTCCGCCCGAGCAGCACCTCCTCGCGCCAGGAGAAGGCGCCGGCGTCGAGAACCTCGGCGAGCGGCAGCTCGAACACCTCGTCCACCTCCGCCGGGTCGGGCCTGAGCGCGAGCGGCGGGCGGACGAGCGCGACGATCGGGGTGACGCGGTAGCCCGTGCCGGTGACGTGCTCGCCGAGCGTGCCGATCACCTGCACCGCGCCCGGGGCGAGGCCGATCTCCTCCTCCGCCTCGCGCACCGCCGCCGCGGCCGGGCTCGCATCCGACGGCTCGATCCGGCCGCCGGGGAAGGCGACCTGCCCGGCATGCGCCTTGAGCTGCCGGCCACGGAGCGTGAGCAGCACCGACGGCGCGGGATGCGCCACCACGGGCACGAGGACGGCGGCGGGGGTCAGCGGCGCGGCGGAAGGCACGGCGGCGGGGCCGGGCCGGTCGTCGATCGACAGAGGCGGCCGCGCGACCGCCGCGGCGAGGCGGGAGGCCAGGTCCTTGGCGCCGAGCATCAGCATGTGCCGCCCGCCGCGCGCGGCCGCTGCTCCCCTATTCCTCGGGCCCTCATTCCTCGGGGCTGCCGAGCGAGAAGAACGCCCCCGCGCTCCAGACGCCGAGCACCCGCTCGCCATGCACGACCTCGGGGACCGCGAGCGCGACCAGCTCGTAGTAGACCGCGCGGCCGATCCGCGCCTCGAGCCCGTCGCGCACCATCACGTAGGGCGTCGGCAGGCAGGTGACGACGTCGCGCGCCACGCGGATCGGGTGGTCCTTCCCGGCGGTGACCATCTCGTCGACATTGGTGCGGAAGGTGAGCACCTGGCCGCCGGCGTCGCAGGCGCAGGAGGCGCAGGGCCCCTTGGACCAGAACAGCTCGACGGCGGTGAAGGGAACGTCCTCGACCTCGATCCGGCCACGCTCCGCCGGCGTCTCGATCCAGTAGCCCTCGGCATCGCGCTTGAGGCAGGAGGCGAACAGGCAGACCAGCTCCTTCCGGCGGATCGGGCTGCCCTGGTAGAACCAGGTGCCGTCGCGGGCGATCCGGATCGCGAGGTCGCCGCACAGCACCTGCATCGGCCGGCGGCGGGGAACCGGCGGGGTCAGGGCGAGCCCCGGGATCGGCTCGCGCGTGTGCGAGGAGAGGCGACCGCCGCCGCCCTCGCCGTCCGCCGCCGCGAGCACCGCTCTCCGGAGCGTGTCGAACACAACCGTCACGAGCGCGTGACCCCCAACCGCCGCTTTCCACTGTCACCCGTATATAGGTAGCATCGGGGTCCGGGTTGAAGGGTCGGAGGCGAGACGGTGGCGGGTGCTGCGACGTTTGCGGGCGAAGCGATGGCCGGCGCGGCTGCCCCGGCCGATCCCTCGGTGCTGATCGCCGAGGTCGAGGCGCTCACCGCGTCGATCGCGCGGGTCCGCGAGGGGGTCGGCCGCGTCATCTTCGGCCAGCAGGACGTGGTCGACCAGACGCTGATCACCCTGCTCGCTGGCGGCCATGTGCTGCTCGTCGGCGTTCCGGGCCTGGGCAAGACCAAGCTCGTCGAGACGCTCGGGACCGTGCTCGGGCTCGCCGAGAAGCGCGTCCAGTTCACGCCCGACCTGATGCCGGCCGACATCATCGGCTCCGAGGTGCTCGACGAGAGCGCCGACGGGCGCAGGAGCTTCCGCTTCGTGCCTGGGCCGATCTTCTGCCAGCTGCTGATGGCCGACGAGATCAACCGCGCCTCGCCGCGCACCCAGTCGGCGCTCCTGCAGGCGATGCAGGAGAACCGCGTCGCGGTGGGCGGCGTGGTGCACAAGCTGCCGCAGCCCTTCCACGTGCTGGCGACGCAGAACCCGATCGAGCAGGAGGGCACCTACCCGTTGCCCGAGGCGCAGCTCGACCGCTTCCTGCTCGAGGTCGAGGTGAGCTATCCGGCGCTCGAGGCGGAGCGGACGATGCTGCTCGCCACCACCGGCGCGGTGAGCGAGCGCCCGCAACAGGCGATGTCGGCCGCAGAGCTGCAGGCCGCGCAGGCGGTGATCCGCCGCATGCCGGTGGGCGAGAGCGTGCTCGAGGCGATCCTGACGCTGGTGCGCGCCGGCCGGCCGGAAACGACGCCGATCGAGGCGATCAAGCGCCACCTCGCCTGGGGGCCGGGGCCACGCGCCGCGCAGGCGCTGATGCTCGCCTGCCGTGCCCGCGCGGTGCTCGACGGCAGGCTCTCGCCCTCGGTCGACGACGTCGTGGCGCTCGCCCATCCGGTGCTCCGCCACCGCATGGCGCTCAACTTCGCCGCCCGGGCAGACGGCGTCAGGCTCTCCGAGGTGATCGACCGATTGACGGGATTGCTTGGGTGACCGCCCTCGGCGAACGGGGGAGAGAGGGAAACATCGCGTGACTGTGGACGCTCCGGCCCCCGCCGCGCGCGGCGGTGGCGCCCGCGCCTTCGCCCGCGCCCGCCATGCCGAGCAGATCTCGGCAAGGCTGCCGCCGCTGCTGGTCGCGGCAGAGCGCGTGGCGGCGACCGTGGCGCAGGGCGTGCACGGCCGCCGCCGCGTCGGCCAGGGCGACAGCTTCTGGCAGTTCCGCCCCTTCCTCCCCGGCGACGCGATCCAGCGGATCGACTGGCGCCAGTCCGCCAAGAGCGACCGCACCTATGTGCGCGAGACCGAGTGGGAGGCGGCGCAGAGCGTCTGGATCTGGCGCGACGCCTCTGCCTCGATGCGCTGGCGCTCGACCGACCGCCTGCCCGAGAAGGTGGACCGGGCGGAGATCCTCGCGCTGGCGCTGGCCTCGCTCCTGCTGCGCGGGGGCGAGCGTGTGGCGCTGCTCGGCCATGGCATGCGGCCCGTCTCCGGGCGGCCGATGATCGAGATGCTCGCCGAAGCCGTCGGCCGCCGCGGCGATGCCGGCGCCGTGGCCGGGCTTCCCGCCGCCGAGCCGCTGCCGCGGCACGGCCGCGTCGTGCTGATCGGCGACTTCCTCTCGCCGCTGCCCGACGTGCAGGAGGCGGTGGCGCGGCTCGCCACCATCCCCGTCACCGGCCACATCCTCCAGGTTCTCGACCCGGCCGAGGAGGCGCTTCCCTTCCGCGGGCGAATCCGCTTCGAGGGGCTCGAGCGCGAGGGCGCGGCGCTGATCGGCAAGGTCGAGGGCATGCGCGGCGACTACCAGGCGCGGCTCGCCGCCCAGCGCGAGGGGCTGAAGGCGATCGCCGCCGCGGCTGGCTGGAGCTTCGGCACCCACCGCACCGACGCCTCGCCAGAGAGCGCTCTGCTCGCCCTCTATCTCGCCCTGGCGCCCGACCGTGCCGGGCGGGCGGTCTGAGCGGCGATGGACGGGCTCATCGGCAGCCTCCCGGCGATCGGCTTCGCCAATCCGTGGCTGCTCGCCGCGCTGGTCGCGCTGCCGGTGCTCGTCTGGCTCCTGCGCGTCACCCCGCCGGCGCCGAAGCTGCTCGCCTTCCCCGCCGTTCGGCTCCTGCTCGACATCCCCCGCCGCGACGAGACGGCGGCGCGGACGCCCTGGTGGCTCCTGCTGCTGCGAATCCTCGCCGCAGCGCTCGTCATCATCGGGCTCGCGAGGCCGGTGCTGAACGCAGGCGGCGCGGGCGGTGGGGCGGGGCCGCTCCTGATCGTGGTCGATGACGGCTGGGCGGCGGGCCAGGCCTGGGCGCAGCGCGTGGCCGCGCTCGACACCGCGCTCGACCGCGCCGACCGCGCCGGCCGGCCGGTGATGCTGCTCGCGACGGCACCGGGAGACCGCGGCGAGCCGCCGCGGGTGACCGCCGCGATGCCGGCGCAGGAGATGCGCGAGCGCGTCGCAGCCCTCCGCCCACGCCCCTGGGCGCCAGACCGGGCGACCGCGCGCCGCGCCGTCGAGCAGCTCGGGCGGGGCGCCGCCGGGCTCTCGGTGCTGTGGGTCGCGGACGGGCTCTCGCACGGCAACGGAGAGGACGCCGAGGCGCTCGGCGCGGCGCTCGCGGCGCTCGGGCCGCTCACCGTGCTCACCCCGCCGCCAGGAGCGCTGCCGGTCGTGCTCGGCACCCCGGCCTCCGAGCCGGGGCGGATCGTCGCGCGCGTCGCCTCCCTGCCGGCCCCTGCCGAGCAGGAGATCGCCGTGCTCGCCCGCACCGCGGACGGGCGGACGCTGGCGCGCGCGACCGCCACCCTCGCCCCCGGCGCGACCTCGCTCGAGATCCCGGTGGCGCTGCCGCCCGAGCTGCGCAACCGCCTCGCCACCCTCGTCGTCGAGGGCAGCGCCAATGCCGCCGCCGTCTCGCTGCTCGACGAGCGCTGGCGCCGCCGCCCCGTCGGGCTGATCGCCGGCAATGCCGAGACGGCGGACCAGCCCCTGCTCGGCGAGCTCTACTATCTCGACCGCGCGCTCTCCCCCTTCACCGAGCTGCGCCGGGGCACGGTGCGCGAGCTGCTCGCCCGCGACATCGCCGTCATCGTGCTCTCCGATGTCGACACGCTGACGGAGGCGGAGCGGGGCCTGCTCGCGGCCTGGGTGGACGCGGGCGGCGTGCTGGTGCGCTTCGCCGGGCCGCGGCTCGCCGCGCGGCCGGACACGCTGCTGCCCGTCACGCTGCGCACCGGCGACCGCCAGCTCGGCGGCGCGCTCTCGTGGCAGCAGCCTGCCGCGCTCGCGCCCTTCCCCGAGACCTCGCCCTTCTTCGGCCTGACGGTGCCGGCCGAGGTGCGGGTGACGCGCCAGGTGCTCGCCGAGCCGTCGGTCGCGCTCGCGCAGCGGACCTGGGCGCGGCTCGCCGACGGCACCCCGCTGGTGACCGGCGAGCAGCGCGGCCGCGGCGCGCTCGTGCTGTTCCATATCACCGCCAACACGGAATGGTCGTCGCTGCCGCTCTCGGGCCTGTTCCTGCAGATGCTGCAGCGGATCGTGCAGCTCTCCACCGGTGTGGGCGCGGCGGCGGGCGATGCCGTGCTCGCCCCCTACGAGACGCTGGACGGCTTCGGCCGCCTCACTCCCCCGCCGCCCTTCGCCGCCGGCCTTCCCGCCGCCCAGCTCGCGCGCGAGGCGCCCTCGCCGCGACACCCGCCGGGGTTCTACGGGCCGGAGGCGGCGCGCGTCGCGCTCAATCTCGGGCCATCGGTCGGCGCGCTGCGGCCCCTCGGCGCGATGCCGGCGGGGGCGGAGCTGCGCACGCTCGACGCCGAGGCGGCGGAGCGCGACCTGCGCCCGCTGCTGCTCGGCCTCGCCGTCCTGCTGGTGCTCGCCGACCTCATGATCTCGCTCTGGCTGCGCGGGCTCGTGCGGCCCGTTCCCGCTGCCGCCCGGGCGGGCGCGGCGGCGGCCGCGCTCATGCTGCTGCCGTCGCTGGCGCTCGCACAGGCGCAGCCGATGGCGATGGCCAACGAGACGCGGCTCGCCTACGTGGTCACCGGCACGGGCTCGGTCGACGACATCTCCCGCGCCGGCCTCGTGGGCTTGACCGACTTCGTCAACCGCCGCTCGGCCGCCAACCTCGCCGATCCCGTCGGCGTGCGGCCGGGGCAGGACGAGCTCTCCTTCTTCCCGCTGCTCTACTGGCCGATGACGCCCGACCAGCCGAACCCGGACGCGGCGGCGGTGGCGGCGCTGAACGACTTCATGCGCCAGGGCGGCATCATCATGCTCGACACGCGCGACGCCGGCTCCGGCCAGGGCATGAACGCCGGCGGCGAGCAGCAGCTCCGGCGCCTGACGCGCGGCCTCTCGATCCCGGCGCTCGCCCCCGTGCCGCCCGACCATGTGCTCGCGCGCGCCTTCTACCTTCTGACCGACTTTCCGGGGCGCTACGTGGGCGGCCAGGTCTGGGTGCAGCGCGACCAGGACCGCGCCAACGACAGCGTCAGCCCGGTGATCATCGGCGGGCACGACTGGGCGGCCGCCTGGGCGGTGGATGCGCAGGGGCGCAACCCCTACGCCACCGTTCCGGGCGGGGCGCGCCAGCGCCTGCTCGCCTACCGGTTCGGCCTGAACCTCGTGATGTACGCGCTGACCGGCAACTACAAGGGCGACCAGGTGCACGTGCCGGTGCTGCTCGAACGGCTGGGCCAATAGGGCGTGGGGCAGTAGCGCATGGACGGCACCGCACGGGCGCTCACCGCGATCGCCTTCGACCCGCTCCTGCCGCTGCCGGTGCTCGGCGCGCTCGCGGTGCTCTCGGCCCTGCTCGTCGGGCTCGCGCTGTGGCGGCGCGCGCGGGGCGCGCCCCTGCGCGCCTTCGTGCTCGCGGTGCTGCTGCTCGCGCTCGCCAACCCCCGCCTCGTGCAGGAAAGCCGCGAGGGCCTCTCCGACATCGCCGTGCTGCTCGTCGACGAGAGCGCCTCGACGCGGGTCGGCGGGCGGCGCGCGGAGGCGGCGGCGGCGAAGGCGGCGATCGAGGAGCAGGCGCGGCGGACCCCGGGGCTCGAGCTCCGCACCGTCACCGTGCCGGAGGCGGGCAGTTCCGGAACGCGGCTGTTCGAGGCGCTCTCCCGCGCCCTCGCCGAACTCCCGCGCTCTCGGCTCGCCGCCACGATCGCGATCACCGACGGGCAGATCCACGACGCGCCGGCCGACCGCGCCGAGGCGGTCGAGGCGGCGACCGGCGGCGCGCCGCTGCACCTGTTGCTCACCGGCCGCCCCGGCGAGACCGACCGGCGCGTGCGCGTGATCGAGGCGCCGTCCTTCGGCATCGTCGGGCGCAGCGTCGAGATCCGCGTCGTCGTCGAGGATCTCGGTGTCGCGCGCGACGGCGCGCCCGTCACGCTCACCGAGCGGCGCGACGCCGCCGCGCCGCGCCGCGCGCAGGTGGCGACGGGCCGCGAGCACCGCATCCTCGTGCCGATCGAGCGCGCCGGCCAGACCGTGATCGAGCTCGAGGCCGAGCCGCTGCCCGGCGAGGTCAGCGTCGCGAACAACCGCGCGGTGGTGCAGATCAACGGGGTGCGCGACCGGCTCCGCGTGCTGCTCGTCTCGGGCGAGCCGCATGCCGGCCAGCGCACCTGGCGGCGCCTGCTGAAGGCGGACCCGAACGTCGACCTCGTGCACTTCACCATCCTCCGCCCGCCGGAGAAGGACGACCTGACGCCGCTCAACGAGCTCGCGCTGATCGCCTTCCCGGTGCGCGAGCTGTTCCAGGTGAAGCTGCGCGAGTTCGACCTGATCATCTTCGACCGCTTCACCAACCGCGGCATCCTGCCCCCCGTCTACCTGCGCAACATCGCCGAGTACGTGCGCGGCGGCGGCGGGCTCCTGCTCTCGGTCGGGCCCGAGTTCGTCGGGCCGGCGAGCCTCTACAACACCCCGCTCGGCCAGGTGCTGCCGGCATCGCCCACCGGCCGCGTCGCCGAGGCCGCGTTCCGCCCGCGCGTGACCGAACTCGGCGAGCGCCACCCCGTCACCACCGCGCTGCCCGGCGCCAATGCCGGGGATGCGGAGGCCGCCTGGGGACGGTGGTATCGCCGCATCGACGCCGCCGCGCCGCGCGGGGCGGTGCTGATGAGCGGCGCCGGCGGCGAGCCGCTCCTGATCGCCGACCGGGTGGGCGAGGGGCGCGTCGCTCTGCTCCTGTCCGACCAGATCTGGCTCTGGTCGCGCAGCCATGACGGCGGCGGCCCGCAGGCCGAGATCCTCCGCCGCGCAGCGCACTGGCTGATGAAGGAGCCCGACCTCGAGGAGGAGGACCTGCGTGCGCGGATCGACGGCGAGCGGCTCGTGGTCGAGCGCCGGTCGATCGCCGAGGGCCCGCCGCCGCAGCTCGAGGTGACGAGCCCCTCCGGGACGGTGAGCCGCCACCCGCCCGCCGAGGCGGGGCCCGGCCGGGCGGTGCTCGAGCTCCCCGCCACCGAGCCGGGCGTATGGCGGATCAGCGACGGCACACGCTTCGCCTTCGCCGCGGCCGGAGCGGCGAACCCGGTCGAGATCGCCGACCTGCGCGCCACGGCCGAGCCCGGCGCTGCGGCAGCACGGCTCTCGGGCGGCTCGGTCACCTGGCTGTCGCAGGGCACGCCGCAGCTGCGCTCCGTCGCCCCGGGGCGCGACAGCGCCGGGGCGGGCTGGATCGGGCTCAGGCGCAACCGCGACCACATCGTCACCGGCATCGCCGACCTGCCGCTGATGCCGCCCTGGGCGGCGCTGCTCCTGATCGTCGGCGGCCTCGTCTGGGCCTGGCGCCGCGAGGGGCGGTGAGGCGTGCATCCCGCGCCGTGAGGCTGTATGAGGGCGGCATGAGCAGGCTGCGCGTCCTCCACTCCGCCATTGCGCTCACGCTCGCGGCCCTCGCGGCCGCCCCGGCGGCGGCGCAGATGCCGCCGCAGCGCACGCCCGCGGCGCAGCCCCAGGCACAGCCCCAGGCGCAGCCCGAGCCGGGCCGTGCGGCCTCGCCCGCGCAGCGGCAGCGCCAGCCGCGCAGCGGCACGCCGACCGAGCAGCTCTTCGACGCGATCAACACCGGCGAGATCGAGGACGTGCGCGCCGCCGTCGCCGCGGGGGCGGACGTGAGCGCGCGCAATGTGCTCGGCCTCACCCCGGTCGATCTCGCGATCGACCTCGGGCGGAACGACGTCGCGCTCTACCTGCTTTCGCTGGGCCGCGCCCGGCCGCTGGCGCCGCTGGCCGACGAGCGGGCGGCGCAGCGGCAGGCGCGCGCGTCCGAGCAGCAGCTCCGGCTGCAGCAGCAGCGTGCCGAGCAGGCGGCGATCGAGGCGGCGCTGCGGAGCCGCGCGCCGGCGGTGTCGGGCCAGGGGATCGTCGCGGTCGCGCCGCTCTGGCGCGGCGACGGTGGCACGCCCAACCCGTCGATCGGCTTCCTCGGCTTCGACGCCGGCCGGCCGCCCGGCGCCACCCCGCCCGCCACGCAGCGCCCGGCCGCTGCGCCCGCGCGCCCCGCCCCCGCACCGCGCGCCCCCGTCTCCCGCGAGGCGCTGCCCTCGGGCTGAGCCCGGCGCTTTCCGCCGCGCCGCGGCGGTGCGATGCTGCGGCTCAGGTCCGCCCGCTGGAGTGCTGCCGATGCGCAGACGCCCAGGAGCGCGCTCTCGGCCCAGCCATACTCGGCCGCCCAGCCCCCCTACGCGTTGCCGACGTGGCGTTCCGCTACGGCCGCATGTCGAACAACGCCCGCCTTGCGGCCGGGCGGGCGGGTCGTGTTCGTGCAGCACGGGATGGCGCGCGACGGCTGCGGGTACCGCGAGGTCTGGATCACCGCGGCCGACCGGCACGGACCGCTGATCCTCGCCGTCACGCCGTAGCGGCGGCGCCTGCCGCGAGCGCGCGGATGCGCGCGACCATCGCGGCGATGCCGTTGCCGCGGTTCGCCGAGAGATTGCCGATCAGGTCGAGCTCCTTCAGGAATGCGCCGGCGTCCGCCGCCAGCACCTCCTCCGGCGTGCGGCCGGAGTAGATGCGCAAGAGCATCGCCACCAGGCCGGAGACGATCGCGGCATCCGAGGCGGCGGCGAGGTAGAGCCTCCCGTCGCGGCGGTCTGAGGCGAGCCAGACCTGGCTCTGGCAGCCCTCCACCTTGTGGGCCGCGTCCTGCCACTCGGGGGGGAAGGAGGGCAGGCCGCGCCCCCAGTCGATCACGAGGCCGTAGCGGTCCATCCAGTCGTCGAAGAAGGCGAACTCCTCCGCGATGGCGGCCATCGCGGCGGCGGCGCTCTCCTCGCGTGGCTGGACGAAGGGATCGTTCATCGGCTGCGACATGGGGCGTCGGCGCAGCGGCTCAATAGGCCATCCAGCCGCCATCGACCATCAGGTTCTCGCCGGTGATGAAGGTGGCCTCGTCCGAGGCGAGGAACAGCGCGGCGGAGGCGACGTCCTCCGGCCGGCCGAGGCGCGGCCAGGGGGTGCGCGCATGGCTGTACTCGATCCAGCGCGGCTCGATCGCGCGCCCCGTCTTGCCCGTGAGGATCTTGCCCGGCGCGACCGCGTTGCAGACGATGCCGTGGCGCGCATAGTCCACAGCGACCTGGCGGGTGATGTGGACGCAGCCGGCCTTGGCGACGCCGTAGGCGATGTTCTCCGGGCTCGCGACCATGCCGTGCTGGGAGGAGATGTTGACGATCCGCCCGCGCACGCCCTCGCCGTTCGGCTCCTGGCCGAGCATCACGTTCACCGCCGCGCGGCTCATCAGGAACACGCCGGTGAGGCTCACCGCGAGGGTGCGGTTCCAGGTCTCGAGCGTCGTCTCGGTGAGCGTTCCGCCGACATTGAACACGGCGTTGTTGACGAGCACGTCGAGCTTGCCGAACCGCGCCACGGTCTCGACCACCGCGCCCTCGGCCGAGGCCTCGTCGGAGACGTCGGTGCGCAGGAACACCACCTTGTGCCCCTCGCGGGCGAGGATCTCGTGGGTCGGCTCGCCGCCCTCGCGCACCGCCTCCGTCACGTCGGCGATCGCGATCGCCGCGCCCTCGGCGGCGAACCGCCGCGCGATCGCCCGGCCGATGCCGGAGGACGCGCCGGTAACCAGGACGACCTTGCCCTCGAGACGCCGCGCCATCGACACCCCCTCCCGCTTGCGCCGGCGACCGGCCATGCCCATGGTCAGCCCATGGCGACAGCGACGGACACGCGCGGCCTCCTGGTCGCGCCCGACCCGGCGGACCCGCGGCTCACCCGCCGCGTGGCGGGGATAGACCACACCGGCGCGCCGGTCGAGACGTCGGTGACGGTCGAGCGGCCGCTGACGCTCTTCCTCAACGGGCAGGAGATCGTCACGATGATGACGATCGGCGACTACCCGGAGTATCTCGCGCTCGGCTACCTCCTGAACCAGAACATGCTCCGCCGCGACGACCGGGTGACGGCGGTCGACTACGACGCCGAGATCGAGACCGTCGTCGTCCGCACCGAGCGGGGCACCGACTACGAGGAGAAGCTCAGGAAGAAGACGCTCACTTCGGGCTGCGCCCAGGGCACCGCGTTCGGTGACCTGATGGAACGGTTCGAGAGCGTGACGCTTCCCGAGGCCGAGCTCCGCACCTCCTGGCTCTACCGGCTGACGCACGCGATCAACACCATGCCCTCGCTCTATCTCGAGGCAGGCGCGATCCACGGCTGCGTGCTGTGCGAGGAGGACCGCCCGCTCGTCTACATGGAGGATGTCGGCCGCCACAACGCGGTGGACAAGATCGCCGGCTACATGTTCCGACACGGCATCGAGCCGGGGAACAAGATCTTCTACACCACCGGGCGGCTGACCTCGGAGATGGTGATCAAGACCGTGCAGATGGGCATCCCCATCCTCGTCTCGCGCTCGGGCTTCACCGCCTGGGGGGTCGAGCTTGCGCGCCAGGCGGGGCTCACGCTCATCGGCCGCGCGCGGGGGCGGCGCTTCATCGCGCTCGCGGGCGAGGGGCGGATCGTGTTCGACCTCGACCCCGCGACGGTGGAGGAGGAGCGCGCGGCGCACCGGCGCAAGGGTGCGGAGCGTGACGACTGAGGCGCCGGCGCCGCCCCCCGTTCCCTCCCCCCCCGTTCCCCCCACCCTGGGTGTGCTGCTCGCGGGCGGGCTCGCGCGGCGGATGGGCGGCGGCGACAAGGGCATGCGCAGCCTCGGCGGCACGCCGATCCTCGCGCGCGTCATCATGCGGCTGGCCAACCAGTGCGATGGGCTGATCCTCAACGCCAACGGCGACCCCGCGCGCTTCGCCGGGACCGGGCTTGTGGTGGTGGCAGACGGGGTGCCGGGCTTCGCCGGGCCGCTCGCCGGCATCCTCGCCGGCCTCGACTGGGCGGCGGCGAACCGGCCGGATCTCGGCTGGGTCGTCTCGGTTCCGACCGACAGCCCGTTCCTGCCCCGCGATCTCGTCGCCGGGCTCCATCGCGCCCGCGAAGCCGCCGGCGTGCCGCTCGCCTGCGCGCGGTCGGGGGGGCAGCCGCACCCGGTCGCCGGCCTGTGGCCGGTGTCGCTTCGCGAGGAGCTCCGCCGCGCGCTGACGGTCGAGGGCGAGCGCAAGATCGACCGCTGGACCGCCCGTCACGGCATCGCCTTCGCCGACTGGCCCACCACGCCGGCCGACCCGTTCTTCAATGCCAACACGCCCGAGGACCTGGCCGAGGCCGAGGCGCTGCTCGCCCGCTTCCCGGACCTGTAGCGGCTTGAAACAGCGCGCGAACTGGCGCAATCCTTCCGGCAGAAACGCCATTCCCAGGGTGCAGCCATGAAGGCCTTCCTCGTCGCCGCCGTGATCGCGGTCGCGCTCGCCATCGCCGGAAGCTGGGTGCTGGACGAGAAGTTCCAGCAATACGTGGAGCACGCCTTCGCGACCTCTGGCGTGCGGCTCTGACGCTGGCGCCACGGCCTGCGTGACCGCTCCGGGGCGGCCCCGCCCCGGCCCACGCCTATCGCCGGAGCATCCGCTCCAGCTGCTCGAGGAAGCCGCTCGTTGCCGACTGCGGCGCAGGCCGTGGCGGCTGGCCCGACGCACGCTCCCGCAGGAGCGCGATCGCCCGCGCGGTGTCGGAGAGCTCGAGCGCCAGCACCTCGTCGGACGCGCCACCGGTCACCGCCCGCGCCGGCGCCTTCAGGCGCACGAGCGCCCGCCGCGCCTCGGGAAGGCCGGCAGCGGCCTTCTCGGCTCCCTCCGGCAGCGGCAGGCACACCGCGTCCCTGCCCTCGAGGCTGCAGGCGAGGGCGACGGACGGCTCGCTGTCGAGCCGGAGCTCAGCCCCGCCGCCGACCGCGAGCGCGCCCCGCTGCGGATCGGACAGCGACAGCCCCCGCGCCGTGACCGCCGGCACCGCGACGCCCTCGCGCAGCACGATCTCGAGCGCCACGCCCTGGCTCGCCGACCGCTGGAGGTCGGGCATCTCCAGCCAGAGCCGGTGGCGGAGCGTGCAGTCGCTGCGGTCGGTCATCGGGTCGGTCCGGCAGGTGAGCAGCCAGGAGCCGACCTGCTCGTCGGTCACGGCGGGTGCCACCACGCGGGCCTGCGCGTGCGCCTCTGCACCCGCACAGAGTGCGGCGACCATTGCCATCACGATCCGTCCGCGCATCCTGGGCCTGCCCTTCCCGCTGGATGAAGGTCACGGCAAGCATATAGGCGATCCGACGGAGGAACGCATGCGGATGGTCAGCTTCCCCGACGGCACCGCCGTTCCCGCGCTCGGCCAGGGCACGTGGAACATGGGCGAGCGCCGAACGAGCCGGCGGCAGGAGGCGGACGCGCTTCGTCTCGGCCTCGACCTCGGCCTGAGCCTCATCGACACCGCCGAGATGTACGGCGACGGCGGCGCCGAGGAGGTGGTGGCGGAGGCGGTCGACGGGCGGCGCGACGGCGCCTTCATCGTCTCCAAGGTCTATCCCCACAACGCCTCGCGGCGCGGCGTGGCGGCCGCGGCGGAGCGCTCGCTGAGGCGGCTGCGCACGGACCGGATCGACCTCTACCTGCTGCACTGGCGCGGCGGCGTGCCGCTCGAGGAGACGGTGGCGGGGTTCGAGGACCTGCGCGATGCGGGCAAGATCCTGCGCTGGGGCGTGTCCAACCTCGACACCGACGAGATGGAGGAGCTGTTCGGCTTCGCCGCCGGCCGTGCCTGCGCGACCGACCAGGTGCTCTACAACCCCGAGGCGCGCGGCATCGAGTTCGACCTGCTGCCCTGGTGCGCGGGGCGGCGCATGCCGGTGATGGCCTATTCCCCGCTCGGCCAGGCAGGGCGGATGCTGAACAACGGCGCGCTGCGCGCGGTCGCCGACCGGCACGACGCCACGCCGGCGCAGGTCGCGCTCGCCTGGGCGCTGCGGCAGCCCGGCGTGATCGCGATCCCGAAGGCGTCGGACGAGGCGCATGTGCGCGAGAACGCGGCAGCCGCGCGGCTTGCCCTCACCGCCGAGGACCTCGCCGCGATCGACCAGGCCTTCCCCCCGCCCGCGCGCAAGCGGCCGCTCGCGATGCTCTGACGGCGCTCAGCCCGCGCAGCGGAAGCAGCGCAGCATGTAGACCGTGCCGTCGATGTCGAAGGAGATGTCGTTCACCTTGCGCGGCGGGTTGATGATGAAGATGCCGCTCTGCCGCCGCCCGACATTGCGGCCGGTGGTGATGTGCTTCTGCGCGAGCACGTTCTCGACCGTGCCCTTCAGCTCCTCGGCGTCGGTCTTGCGGGTGAAATAGCCCCCGGCGAAGCGGTTGAGCCACATCGAGCAGTTCGGGCAGGGGCTGAACACGCAGTCAGCCGTCTTGCCCTCGAGCTTCGGCGAGTAGAAGGCGGCGAAGACGAGCTGATCCACCGTCTCGCCCTTCGACATCGCGATCGACAGCGCGGCCGGCTCGGCGCAGCGGCAGTAGGGCCGGCTCGAGGCGCCGCCGAGGCCGGGGACGCCCTGCTTCTTCGGGTCGAAGGACGGGTCGATGCCCGAGAGCCGGCCGAGGCGCCGCTTGGCCTGGTCGGTCTCCATGAACACGTTCTTCTTGCCGTCGTCCTGCGACTGGTGGCTCATCCCGCCGGGCGTGCCGGAATAGCCGGCGTAGCGCTTGCCGGTCTTGTAGCTGGTGGCGTAGGCCAGCGTGCTCCAGCTCCGCCACTGCGCGCCGGGGCGCTTGGGGTCGTCGTCCTCCTTGCCCTCGCGGCCGGCATCCTCGCCGCGGCGCTTGATCGCCCGCTGCATCGCGTGGGCAAGGAACTCCTTGGGCGTCCGGCTGCCGATGTCGCACATCGCTCACCTCCTGCCGGCCACCCCGACCGGACCACCCGACAGTTGTTCCGTCAGGATAACGGCGCCGCCGCCCGCCGTGCAACCGTGGCGGTGGCGCCGGAAGGACGTCCGCTCAGGCCCGGACGGATCAGGCGCCGACGTACTTGATCACGCGGCCATAGGGGGCGGTGACGGGCTGCGCCACCGGCCGCCCCTCCACCACCGCGAGCATCGCGTTCCGCGCCCAGGGCTCGGCGCGGGGAACGTCCTCGACGCGGCTGGAGCGGATGCTGTCGATCGCACCCATGTAGCGGAGCACGCCCTCGCGATCGATCACGAACATGTGCGGCGTCACCGTCGCGGCGTAGGCGCGGGCGGCAACGCTCCGGTGGTCGAGCAGCGCCGCCATGGGCGTCGCACCCCGGCTCTCGGCGAGCTCGCGCGCCTGCGGGCCGGTGACGTGGCCCTGCTCGCCCTCGGGCGAGGAGGCCATCGAGAGCCACGCCACGCCCCTCTCGCGCGCGAGCGCCTGAAGCGCCTGCATGTTGCCGCTGGTGTAGTGCTTCCGCACGAAGGGGCAGTCGTGGTTGGTCCACTCCAGGACGACCACCTGGCCGCGGAAGTCGGAGAGGCGGCGGATCGTGCCGTCCTGGTCGGGCAGCGCGAAGTGGGGCGCGGCAGCGCCGATCGCTGGCGCGGCATGGGCGAGAAGCGGCGCGGCGGCTGCGAGCGCGAGGCCGGCGGCCAGCGTCGTGCGTCGTGTCAGAAGGCGCATGGTCGTCACTCCTCCTGTCGGCTGGCTCAGATGGTGGAGCCGCGCGTGGCACCCGCGACGGGGCCTGGCAGGGCACCGATCGCCTCGAGAACGATCCCTTCGGTGAGGATCTGTGGCAGCACGACGGGAGCGCCGCCATTGCCGGGATAGAACAGGTAGAGCGGCACGCCGTCGCGCTGGTGCTCGCGGAGCAGCGCGGTGATCGCAGCGTCGCCGCGCGTCCAGTCCCCGACCAGCACGGCCACGTTGCGCTCTGCGAAGGCGCGGCGGACCGCCTCGGTGTCCAGCGCGATCCGCTCGTTCACCTTGCAGCTGATGCACCAGGCGGCGGTCATGTTCACGAACACCGGCCGGCCCTCGGCGCGCAGCGCCGCGACCCGGGCGGGCGACCAGGGCTCGGCGTCCCTGAGCGCGGTCACTGAGGCAAGCGAGGTCTCGGCGGGCGGCGCGGCCGCGAGGCGAGGCAGGATGGCGGCGAGCGCGATGACGGCGGCCAGCGCCACGCCCTGGCCGAGACGCCGGGCGCTGCCGGCCCGCTGCGCCTCGCCGAGCGCCCACAGCCCGAAGCCCAGCACGACGCCGCCCGACAGCACCCACAGCACCGCATCCGCCCCGCTCTGCTGCGCCAGCACCCAGACGAGCCAGACGGAAGCGCCATACATCGGGAAGGCGAGGCCCTGCCTGAGGCGCTCCATCCACGCGCCGGGCCGGGGCAGGGCGCGCGCAAGGCCGGGTGCCGCGCCGAGCAGCGCGTAGGGCGCCGCCATGCCGAGGCCGAGCGCGCCGAACACGGCGAGCGTGGCCGCCGGCGGCATCGCCGCCGCCGCGCCGATCGCGGTGGCCATGAACGGCGCCGTGCAGGGAGTGGCGACCAGCACGGCGAGCGCGCCGGTGAAGAACGCGCCCGTCCTGCCGCCGCGCGCCGCCATGCCCTGCCCGATCCCGACCGGGCCGCCGACGGCATAGACGCCCGAGAGGTTGAGCCCGACCGCAAGCATCAGCCAGGCGAAGGCGGCGACGAAGCCGGGCGAGGTGAACTGGAAGCCCCAGCCGGCAGCGACGCCGGCCGCCTTCAGGGCGACGAGAACGCCGCCGAGGGCGAGGAAGGAGAGCACCACGCCGGCCGTGTAGGCAGCCGCGTGCGCCCGCACCTCGCCGCGCGCGGCGCCGGAGAGCCGCGCGATGCCCATCGCCTTCATCGCGAGGATCGGGAACACGCAGGGCATGAGGTTCAGGAGAAGCCCGCCCGCGAGCGCGAGCAGGATGGCGGCCCCGAGCCCGACCGCGGGCAGCACCGGCCCGGACGCCGGCAGATAGGCAGCGGCCGGTGCCGGCCCCGGCGTTGCCGAAACGGCATAGGCGCTGCGCACGCCCGCTGCGTCGGTGATGGCGACGAGGCCGCCGACGGTGTCGGGAAGCGGCGCCTGGCCGCGTGCGAGCACGAGCACGAGTTCGCCCGCGCGCACCGAGAGCGGCTGCGGCGCGGCATGGTCGAGCACGCCCCACTCGGCGGGGAAGAAGAAGGCCTCGCGCACCGCGCCGGGGGCGAGCCCCTCGCCGCGCAGCGCGATCGCCCCGCGCCCGCCCTCGAAGCCGACCGTGACGGCGAAGGGCGAGGGCCGGGGCAGAGCCGCCTCCGCCTCGCGCAGCAGCGCCGCCGTCGCCGGGGCCGGGCGCGGGCGCGCCTCCACCGGCAGGTCGAGGCGGAACACCCCCTCCTCGGGGATGCAGATCCTCTCGCAGACCAGCCAGAAGGCCTCCGCCTCGACCGCGAAACGCTCGCCGGGCCGGAGCGTCGCGGGCGGCGTGACGGTGACGGGGAAGAGGACCTCGCCCTCGTAGCCGAAGTTCACGAGCGGGCCGTAGGGGATGCGCTGCGGCGTGGGGAAGGCCATCGGCGTCGCCGCCGCCCCCTCCGGCAGGGCGAGCGTCAGCTCGGGCGGGGTGCCGGCATCGCCCGGGTTCGACCAGTAGGTGTGCCAGCCAGGCGCGAGGCGCTGGCGCAGGGCGATGCGGAACGGCTCCCCCGGCGCGACCGCCTCCACGCCCGAGACGACCGTCACGGTCGCCCGCGGCGACGTGACGGGCGCGGTCTCCAGCGCCTCGGCGAGGGCGGGGGCGATCAGGAGGCCGAGCGCTGTGAGCAGCCGGAGCATGCAACGACAGTTATCGCAGCCCGAGGCCCGGTCAATCTGACGTTCGCGTCACTCCCCCGTTCGTGTCAGGCGCGCGGCGAAGAACCCGTCCATGCCGCCGCGATCGGGCCAGAGCGCGGGGGTGGTGCGAAGCCAGCCCTCTGGCGTGATCGCCTCAGCGAGGCCCGGAAGCTCCCCGGGCGAGAATGGCGCGTGGGTCAGCGGCAGCCCGGCTGCGACGGCGCGCGCGACCGCCCCCTCGCCCTCCTCGGGCTGAAGCGAGCACACCGCGTAGACGAGCCGTCCCCCCGGCCGGAGCATCCGGGCGGCGGCGGCGAGCAGGGCGTCCTGCGTCGGGGCGAGCGCGGCGACATCGCCCGGCCGCTTGACGTGCGGGATGTCGGGGTGGCGGCGGATCGTTCCCGTCGCGGTGCAGGGCGCGTCGAGCAGCACGGCATCGAAGGGGGCGGAGGGGCGCCAGGCGGCGGCATCGGCCACCACCAGCTCGGCGGCGAGGCGGAGGCGGGCGAGGTTCTCCCCGATCCGCGCGGCACGCTCGGGCGAGCGCTCGACCGCCGTCACCGCCGCGCCGGCGGCGGCGAGCTGGGCCGTCTTCCCCCCGGGCGCGGCGCAGAGATCGGCCACCCGCTCCCCCGACCGCGCGGCGAGCAGGCGCGCGGGCAGGGCGGCGGCGGCGTCCTGCACCCACCACGCCCCTTCGGCGTAGCCCGGCAGCGCGCGCACCGCGTCATGGGCCACGGGGAGCCGGAGCGAGAGGGTCGGCAGCACCGCGGCGCCGAGCCGCTCGGCCCATAAGGCAGGGTCCTCCCCAGGCCTGAGGGTGAGGTCGAGCGGCGGCTCGGCGGCGTGGGCGGCGGCGATCGCCCGCGCGCCCGCAGGGCCGTAGGCCGCATGCCAGGAGCGCCAGAGCCAGTCGGGCGTGTCGAGGCGCGGCCCGTCGAGCCCCTCGAGCGCGCCCTGCCCCGCCTCCGCCACGCGCCGCAGCACGGCGTTGGCGAGCCCGGCGAAGGCGTCCCCCTTCGGCAGCGCGCGTACGGCAGTGACGGTCTCTCCCACCGCGGCATGGGCGCCGGTGCCGAGAAACAGGATCTGCGCCGCGCCGGCGCGCAGCGCGTGCCGCACGGCATCGGGCGGGGCGCGGCGGAGGAAGGGCTCGAGCACGGCATCGAGCGTGCCGAGGCGGCGCAGCACGGTGGCGGCGATCAGGTGGGCGAAGCCGCGGTCGCGAGCCTCCATCTGCGGCAGGGAAGCGAGCGCCTCGTCGAGCGTCCGTCGCCGCCCCAGCACCGCCTCGAGCAGCGCGATCGCGGCGCGGCGTGGTGTCATCGCGGGCGGGGCCATGCCCCCATTCATGGCGCGGCGGCGCGATCGGGGCTAGAAGCGCCGCCGGCATGGCTCCCTCCACGCTTCTCGACCGCATCCTCGGCACCCGCCGGCCCGCGCTGCTCGTGCTCGCGATGTGCCTCGCTGCCGCGCTGCCGGGGTTCTTCTCGCTGCCGCCATCGGACCGCGACGAGAGCCGCTTCGCGCAGGCGACGAAGCAGATGCTCGAGACGGGGGATTTCGTCTCGATCCGGTTCGGGGACGTGGCGCGGAACAAGAAGCCGGTCGGCATCCACTGGGCGCAGGCGGCGTCGGTCTCGGCCGCCACCGCGCTCGGCCTCGCCACGCCTGCCACGATCTGGCCCTACCGCATCCCCTCCCTCATCGGCGTGATCGCCGCCGCGCTCGCCACGCTTTGGCTCGGGGCGCGGATCGTGGGCGAGCGCGCGGCGCTGCTCGCCGCGCTCGCGCTGCCGGTCTCGGTGGTGGTCGTCGTCGAGGCGCATATCGCCAAGACCGACGCGGCGCTGCTCGGCACGGTGGCGGTGATGATGGGCCTCTTCTGCCGCGCCTATCTCGCGCCGCCCGCGGTCACACCCGCGATGGCGGCGGGCTTCTGGGCGGCGCTCGGGGTGGGCGCGCTGCTGAAGGGCCCGGTGGCGCCGATGGTCGCGGGGCTCGCCGCGCTCTCGCTCTGGGTGGCCGACCGGCGCGCCGGGCGGCCGCGCGACTGGCTTGCGGCGCTGCGCCCTCTCTGGGGCCTGCCGCTCGCGCTCGCGATCGTCCTGCCATGGGCGGTGCTGATCTGGATCGCGACCGACGGGGCCTTCTTCGCGGACGCGATCGGTGGCGATCTCGGCCAGAAGGTCGCGGGCGCGGACGAGGCGCATGGCGGCCCGCCCGGCTATCACCTGCTGCTCGCGTCGGCGACGCTCTTTCCCCTCGGCATCGTCGCGCTGCGGGCCATCCCCGGCGTGTGGGCCAAGCGCGGCACCGCGCCGGTGCGGGTGCTCGCCGCCTGGATCATCCCGACCTGGATCGTCTTCGAGCTGCTGCCCACCAAGCTTCCCCATTACGTTTCCGTTACGTTCCCGGCGGTGCTGATGCTCGCCTCCGCCTGGCTGCTCGACCCCGCGCGCCGCGCCCCGCCGCGCTGGCTCGCGCGACTTTCGGCGGTGCTGTGGTTCGCGGCGCTCGCCGCGCTCGCCGCGCTTGCGGTCGCGGTGCCGATCGTCGCGGGAACCTTCACCTGGGGAAGCCCCATCGTGCTCGCCGCCGCCGGGCTGCTCGCCTGGGCCGGCTGGACGTCGCTCAGATGGAACGACATCGCCGGCCTCGCAGCCGCCGGGCTGGTGCTCGCGCCGCTCGTCACCGGCGCGCTGCTCGAAGGCGTGCTCGCGCGGGCTGAGGCGTTCTGGATCGCCCCGCGCGTCGTTGCGGAGATGGACCGCCACTGGGCGGCGACGGGAGGGCGGCCGCCGGCGTCGGAACGGCCCTTCGCGACGGCTGGGTTCCACGAGCCCTCGCTCGTCTTCCTCGCCGGCACCGACACGCGGCTCGTCTCTGGCGGGGCGGAGGCGGCGCGACATCTCGCCGACCGCCCGCGCGGGCTCGCGCTGGTGCGCGAGCGCTACAGGGGGGCGTTCATGGCCGAGGCCGCGAGGCTCGGCATCGCGCCGCGCGCGGTGGCAACGGTCTCAGGCTTCAACGTCAGCCGCGGGCAGCGCCTGACGCTCGTGCTCTACGCGCGGGAGTGAGGCCTCACGGCCGCCCCGAGCGTGGCACCGAGCCGCCCGCGCGGCGCGCCGTCGCCGCCGGCGGCGGCGCGGGCGGGGCGCCGCCCCATTCGCGCGCGAGCTTCTCGAGCGCGGCGACGCGGTTCTCGGTCGCGGGGTGGGTCGAGAACAGGTTGTCCATCCGGGCGCCCGAGAGCGGGTTGACGATCCAGAGATGCGCCGTCGCCGGGTTCGCCTCGGCGTGGTGGTTCTCGATCCGGCGTGCGTAGTTCTGCAGCGACACGAGCGCGGAGGCGAGGCCGCGCGGGTCGCCCGTGATCATCGCGCCGACCCGGTCGGCCTCGTACTCGCGCGAGCGGCTGATCGCCATCTGCACGATCGCCGCGCCGAGGGGGGCGAGGATCAGCATCGCGAGCATGGCGATCGGGTTCGGCCGGTTCTCGCCCGAGCCGCCACGGAAGAAGAAGCCGAACTGCGCGAGCATCGAGATCGCGCCCGCGATCGTCGCCGTCACGGTCATGATCAGCGTGTCGCGGTTGCGGATATGGGCGAGCTCGTGCGCGATCACCCCCGCCACCTCCTCCTCTGTGAGCCGGGTGAGCAGCCCGGTGTTCACCGCGACGGCGGCGTTCTCGGGGCTGCGGCCGGTGGCGAAGGCGTTCGGCTGGTCCTCCTCGATCACGTAGAGGGCTGGCATCGGCAGGCCGGCGCGCCTGGCCAGCGCCTTGGTCATCGCATAGAGGCGGGGCGCGTCGGCCGGCCCGATGGGGCGGGCGTTGTGCATCCGGAGCACGACCTTGTCGCTGTTCCACCAGGCGAACAGGTTCATGCCGCCGGCGAACACGAGCGCGATGATCATCCCCTGCTCGCCCCCCAGCGCGAGGCCGACGGCGCCGAACAGGGCCGTGAGCGCGGCGAGCAGGATGGCGGTCTTGACGTAGCCGGACATGCGGCCGATCCCCCGGAGGTCTTGCCTGGTCGGTGTATATCAGGGTTGCGCGGGGTTGGCGCAAAGCGCCGGCGCATCACATGCCGGACATGGACGAGAAGCCCGACGCCCCGCCGAAGCCGCTCAAGGGCGACGCCACAGCGCCCGCCGCCGGGGGAGCGGCACCGCCGCGCAAGCCGAAGGAGATCGGCGGGCCGAAGGGTCCGGAGCCGACCCGCTACGGCGACTGGGAGCAGAAGGGCCGCTGCACCGACTTCTGAACCCCGGGACTTCCGAACCCTCTGATTCCAGAGCGTTTTTCGTCTCGCGGCCACGTGCGTCCGGTTCCGGCGCAGGGAAATGGGAACGTGCTTGTGGTGGCGCGCCCTGTCCGCCCACAGCATCTTGTGGAGAAGGCGTATGACGAGAACGGTCCCGATTCGTTCGTCCGACTCGGACGATGTCACTCTTTGTTAAGCATTCGCACGCTACCGTCTGTCCATGTTGTTCTCTCTCCGTTCCTTCCGTCTCCGAAACGCGCTCCCGGGGGCCCTCCTGGGCCTCGCCGCCGCGCTCGCCCCCACTGCGCCACGGGCCGAGGAGGTTCTGGCCGGCCCGGTCGCGGCGACGCTGATCCGGGTGATCGATGGCGACACGCTGCTCGTCCGCGCCCGCGTCTGGCTCGACCTCGAGGTGGTCACCCGCGTGCGGCTCCGGGGGGTGAACGCGCCCGAGCTCCGCGCCCGAGACGAGGGGGAGCGCGGCCGCGCCGCGGCCGCCCGCGCCTTCGTCTCCGGCCTCGCCGAAGGCGCGGCGCTGACCCTGACCGAGATCGGCCAGGACAAGTATGGCGGCCGGGTGGTCGCGCGGGTCGCGGCCGACGGCGAGGATCTCGGCGCCGCCCTGCTCGCCGGCGGCCATGCGCGGCCGATGGGCGCCCGCGGCCGGCGCACCCCGGGGTGAACGGCCGCGCTCAGCCCCCCGGCAGGAGGGCGAACAGACCCAGCATCCCGGCGACCGAGACCGTCACCACCCCGATCACCTGCCAGGCGGGCGCCCCGGCCGTGGCCTCGGGCAGCATGTCGGCAAGCGCCATCCAGGCCATCGCTCCCGCGGCGAAGCCCAGGCCCGCAGGCAGCAGCGGGTGGAACCACAGCACCGAGAGATAGGCCGGCACCGCGAGCAGCGGCTGCGGCAGGGACGAGAACACGCTCCACCAGGCGGCGCCCCGCCAGGACACGCCGCGCGGCACGAGAACGAGGCTGATCGCCAGCCCCTCGGGGATGTTGTGGATCGCCATCGCGATGGTGACGAACCAGCCGAGCGGCGCGCCGTCTCCGAACGCCACGCCGACGCCGATGCCCTCCGCCGCGGAATGCAGCGTCATCACGCCCACGATCAGCAGCGCCCGCCGCGCGTCCGCCCCCGAGAGCGCGCCGATGTCGAGGTGCCGAAAGCGCGACAGGATCGCGTCGGAGAGCTTGATGAAGGCGAGGCCGCCCGCCGCGCCGAGGGCGGCGGCGAGCGGGCCGATGCCCGCCCCTTCCCAGGCGAGCATCCCGGTCGCGGCAAGCATCAGCCCCGCGGCCGCCGCGTTGCCGAGCGCGAGACGCTGGCCGCTGACGCCGGCCTTCCCGGCGAGGGCGAAGGGCAGCGCGCCCAGCCCGGTCGCGAGCGCTGTGGCGAGTGCTGCGAGGAAGACGAGGAGGAGGTCCATATCCGCTCGCCCTGAAAGCACGGATCATCAGAAAAGTCCAATGATATCAGTATCTTGCACTTGATCCGCATTCGCAGGGCGATCGGCTATGCTGCCCGCATGCGCCCCGTCCCCATCGTCGTGCTCACCGGTGCCGGCATCAGCCGCGAGAGCGGGCTCGCCACCTTCCGCGACCAGGACGGCATCTGGGCCACGGTGCGGATCGAGGAGGTCGCCACGCCCGAGGCCTTCGCGCGCGACCCAGACCGGGTGCATGCATTCTACAATGCCCGCCGCCGCGCGCTCCGCGACCCCGCCGTCGCCCCGAACGCCGCCCACCACGCGCTGGTGCGGCTCGCCCGCGCCTGGCCGGCGCCGGTCACGGTCGTCACCCAGAACGTCGATGACCTGCACGACCGCGCCGGCCAGACGGGCTTGATCCACATGCACGGCGAGCTCGCCAAGGCACGCTGCGTCGCCTGCGGCGCCGTGCACCCTTGGGCGGAGGACCTCTCGACCGGGACGCCCTGCCCCGCCTGCGGCAAGGCCGGGCGGATGCGGCCCGACATCGTGTGGTTCGGCGAGATGCCGATGCGGATGGAGGAGATCGGCGCCGCGCTCGACGCCTGCGGTCTCTTCCTCTCGATCG
>Ga0272446_1001777_pt1 | contig 30698 bp, 26 predicted proteins | sample YNPCB0061_FD_194587 | JGI IMG/M metagenome (GOLD analysis project Ga0272446, IMG submission 194587) | Hot spring microbial mat communities from Yellowstone National Park, WY, United States - YNP-CB-006-1 | ecosystem: Environmental > Aquatic > Thermal springs > Hot (42-90C) > Sediment | place...
AGTCTTGTCCTTCGGTAGGGGGCGTATCTGGCTTGTCTTCGGCAGGTTTCTTCTCGGCAGGCTTAATTTCCAACGTTTCAAGGTTAACCCGGCCCGGTTGGGTATCATCGCCGAAAATTTCCTTGATCAATCCTAACTCTGTTTTATCTCCTCCGATTTTGCTTCTCAAGCTATCTAAATCCATAGGTGCTTTAAGATAGCCAACATGCGCTAAATCGTTGCGAATTTCCACTACTCTACCCCATAAATCAACTATTTTCTGAATATGGGCATCGAAATCATTTTTGTCCGACTCCGACTGTTTACTCTGTCCCAGTCTCCGAGCATGATTAGCATTATTAAGCGCATTTTCCGTAACCTCGCGCGGTTTTGGCCCTCCCATGTCCCGTGTAAAGTTGGTATCTTGAAAAATCTCTTGATAAGATGCTTTTGATTGAAACATTAACCAAGAAACTAACCATTCTCGTGTCATGATTAAAGCGTCAGAGAGACGGCTTTTGCTTGCCAACCAACGAATCAGGTAACCTTGTTTTTTAAGAATGTTTTCAGTGTTTTTATTGCCATCAGGGTGGGCAAATTGCGTTGTTTCTGCCTTCAGTTTGTCAAAAAACGCCTTAATAGGAGGTACATCTTGAACAGATGCTATTGCTTTGTCGATATCAGTGTTTAATGAATGAGATTGATTAATTGAAGCCATTGGGCGCAAAAAATCTAATGCTGATGCAAATTTTTCGAGATTGGTAGTGATATACCGAGAAGCACGCCTCATTTTTTTGACAGGATTAAAGTCTTCCGGTCTTTCGCCTTTTTTGCTCTGAAAGTCAGGTTCGTTTTGCCTGAAAATACCAGCAATGAGGCTAATATCTCCCGCTGTTTGAAAAGCACTTAGCCCTTCTGCCCAATCTAATACAAGGACGAATGGCAGAAGATTCAAAGCCGTTCCTTGTAGGGTAGGAAGTGGTGTAGATGTAGGAGGAGGTGGCGGCGGTGGCGGTAATTCGACTGCGCCATAGTAGACTCCCTGAATTTTTATATTTTTGGCCCGGCGGAGGTACATACATGCGGCCAGCATAATCATTGGTAATGAGCGGAAGCCATGCGTTACATCAAGATAGAGGTCAACTTCCGGCTCAACGACCTCGTAGATTTGGCTAAAAACTTTCCAGATTTGGCCTTCATCCAGTCCTTTTTCGATCTCAACTGGAAGCCGCTCAGGTAACGGATCAAGACTCTTCAGGAAAGTCTGCAATGAATCAGGGCCTTCAGTCCAATGAGCAGCCCGCGCTTCCGGTGTCAACAGGATAATGATTTGATCAGGTTTGATGCGTTGAGATAGAAGAAAAGGAAAATACTTATGGGGGGGCGATTGTTCCTCTGAGTTGTCAAAACGATAGATGGTGGGATTATATTTCCCCGTCCCAACAGTAGACAGAAGCACTTTCTTTGTCATAGGATGATTTACCCTTTCTTAACGAATGATTTCCTCTACTTGCATCAGCAGCGGCGGGGCGGGTTGGAGGGTCGTACTCGGTAGCGGACGGGCGGCGGCCCCCGCAGCCAACCGCACCCGGAACCGCCGCGCTACCGTCGTCAGGACGCTGGCGGCCTCCATCAGCGCAAAATGCTGACCGATACACACACGCGGCCCGCCCCCAAACGGCAAATAGGCGAAGCGCGGCAAGGTGGCCTCCCAACCGGCGCTGAACCGTTCGGGCCGGAACACTTCCGGATCGGCGTACCAGCGGGAATCGCGCTGCACGGCATACGGGCTGAGCATGACCGTGCTTCCGGCGGGCAGCGATACCCCCCCGATTTCGACGCCCTCCACAACGGCGCGGTTAAATAGAATCCATGCCGTCGGGTACAGCCGCAACGTCTCCCGAACGACCTGTGTAGCATACGGCACGTCGGGGCTGGTCGGGGACTCCGCCGCCGCCCGTTGCAAGGCCGCCTCCGCCGCCGGATTTTCGGACAACAACCACCACGCCCACGAGAGGGTGACGGAGGTCGTCTCATGGCCCGCCGCCAACAGCGTCACGACTTCATCGCGGAGTTGGGCCGCCGACATGCCGCCGCCCGCTAACAAGGCCGAGAGCAAATCGCTCCGCTCGCCGGGATCCGTTTGGCGGGCCGCGATCAGCCGGGCAATTTCGGCGTCAAGGCGGGTGACCGCCGCCCGCGACTCCGGCGTGAGGGCGCGCTCGCCCGGCGCCCATTCCCGTGCCATTTCGACTCCCATCGCCGTGATAAAATCGTGAATCGGGGCATGGAAAGCCGCCGCATCTTCGCCAAACAGGGCCTCCGCCACCACATATAAGGCGTGACGCTCCATTTCGGCCCGCATATCGAGGGTTTGGCCGGGCTGCCAACGGGTCACCAAGCGCTCGGCGTGGCGGTGCATCACAGCGGTGTAGGTCTGCAACGCCCGATGATGGAAAGCCGGTTGCAGCAAACGGCGTTGTTCGCGGTGCAGTGCCCCATCGCTGACCAACAAGCCCGCTCCCAAGAAAGCGCCCAACGTCTGACGGGTGAAGGCCGTCCGCCCGAACTTATCGGCGTGGGTAACGAGGATGTCATGAATGGCGTCTGGGTGGTGGAACAGGGTGTACCGTTCCCCTGCGAGCGTGAATTGAAGCGTATCGCCGTGCCCGAGCGTGGCCTGTAAGAACGCGAGCGGATCGGCATTAAAAACGGCGGTGACATCGCCCAAATCGGGCAGGGCGCGGACAATCATGACTGGGTTTCCTCCCTCGCACGTCGAATAGCCTGCAAAAGCACCGCATCTTGATCGGGAAAGACGGTGCGCGGGTCAAACAACACGCGCCCGTCGGCGATGCGGGCAATGATGGGCGTCGGGGCGGCACGCAAGGCCGCCGTAAAAATATCCGCATTGGGGACGGTCAGCGCGAGCGCATACGTCGGGAGGCTTTCGCCGGGTAAGCTCCCCCCGCCAACCGTCGATTCCGTCGGAATCACCGCCCCACCGACCTGCTCTGCCCACGCTTCGGCCCGCGCACGGATCGCCTCCGGCGGGCTACTGATCATGCGCCAGATCGGGATATTCGCCAGCACGTCAGATTCGCCGCGTCGGTAGTGTTCTAGCGTAGCGACGAGGCCCGCTAGACACAGTTTATCCAGCCGGAAGGCGCGGGCGAGGGGGTGGCGCTTCAACTGGGCCACCAGATCGGCCCGCCCGACGATGATTCCGGCCTGCGGGCCGCCGAGTAGCTTATCGCCACTGAAGCACACGAGGTCGAATCCGGCGCGGAGGCTCTCTTGGACGGTGGGTTCATGGCTTAGGCCGAAGGGGGCGGTATCTAGCAACGCCCCGCTGCCCAGATCGTCTACGGCGAGCGTGCCGTTGGCATGGGCGAGATCGGCCAATTCTTCTAGCGTCGGTTGTTCGACGAAGCCAATTTGCTTGAAGTTAGAGGCATGGACGCGCAGCAACAGCGCGGTGCGGGGCGTGATGGCGCGGCGGAAGTCCTCGATGCGGGTGCGGTTCGTCGTCCCGACTTCGACCAGCACCGCGCCGGACTGGGTCATCACGTCCGGCATTCGGAAGCCGCCGCCGATCTCCACCAACTGCCCGCGAGAGATGACCGCCTCGCGGCGTTCGCCTTCGCCCGCCAACGCCGCCAAAATCAGGGTGATGGCCGCCGCATTGTTGTTGACGACGAGGGCCGCCTCCGCCCCCGTGACGGCGGTCACGATGGCTTCGGCGTGAACGTCGCGCTTGCCGCGCTTCCCCGCAGGCAGATCGTATTCAAGCGTACTGTAGCCCATGGCAACCTCTAACATGGCTCGGATCGCGGCTTGGCTCAGCGGGGAACGGCCCAAGTTGGTATGGACGATCACGCCGGTGGCGTTGATCACCGAACGGAGGCTGGGGGCGTATCGGGCGGCAAGGGCTGCCACCGCCTGAGCGAGGATAGCGGCGGGCGCGGGAACAGCCGCCAAACCGTCGATCAGGGCGCGGCGGAGGGTGTCCAGTTCGGCACGAAGCGCATCGCGCAGGGCATCGCGCCCATACAGGCTGATCGAGGCCGCTGCTTCGGGCAGGCTCAGCAAGCGGTCTACGGCGGGGAGCGCCCGCAGGCGTTCGGCGGGGGTCGGTAGGGTCATGGCTGCGCTCGTTCACGTAACCTCAAAAACGTTTCGATGACCAGCATACTCAGGGCAAGGAAAAAGGCAATCGCCCCGTTGAGGGCACGGGTCATTTGAAGCCATGCGAGGGTAACGGCCAACAGGCCGAACCACATTCCTTGCCGCAAGATGATCGATCCGGTAGGGGGGTGATAGCGGCTGAATCGCCCATTCAGATACCAAACCAGCGGGAGTACCGTGCCCGTCACGGCGATGTACAGCAGGATGAAGAACAGCCAGCGTGGGAAGGCCAACGGCGGCGACCCAACCACCAGCCGATACAGCAACACCCAGCCGCCGCCCGCCATGATCGCGCCAGCCACCAGCACGCCGTTTTGATCGGCCTTGAGGCGCTTACGGGCGATCGCCCGCGCCGGAATCGAGCCGGACTTGCCGCCGGGTATATCCGAAGAAGCCGGTTGGGGGGGAGATACACTGCTCATAATGGGGGATTCTACCGCGAATGCGGCTGCAAGGCGAATGCCAAGCGCAGGGAAGCCGTTGGTTAGGGCGGCGGGGGCACGGGAAAACCCTCCTCACAAGCCCCCTCAGCTGTGTAAAATAGAGCCTAGTGCTTGGGGCGCAGTGCGCCTCCACTTCGGAAAAGTTGGCAACTTGCGCTCGGCATGGTAACGTTAGGGCGTTTGTTCGGGGAAGGGTAAAAGTCCCGTGATCAGCGTTCGACTGGCGACTTTACAAGACGCTGCAGCCATCACTGCGATTCACACCTCCGACGTGCCATCATGGAGCCGCATAGGGGCGGACGGAATCGCCCGCCCGGTGGACTATGCCGACCTTAGTATATTCGAGCGCTGGCAGCACGGCGGCCCTTGGATGAGCATCGAAACGTGCGCCGTCCACCTCAACCGCTTGCTGGCTGGGTCGGGCATCCCGTTGGTGGCCGTCCAAGATGGGGAAGTGCTGGCAGAAGCCGAAGTCTACGAGAATTTTGAGGCCCCGCCCTTCGGCCACCATCTGGAAATTGCGATTATCGCCACCCATGCCCGCCATCATCGGCAAGGATTGGGCACGGCCCTCGTCGAATACACCTGCCAAATGGCCCGCCTGATGAAGTGCGAACGGGTCACGGTCTCTGATGCGGCGGTGCGCGGTTTCTACGAAAAAATGGGCTTCCAGCAGACCCACACCGGACGCGGCGTGCGCTTTACGCCACAGGCGGGGCGCGTCTTCTACCAAGCCACCCCGCTGACCGATCGGAATCCGGCGCAGGTGAAGGGCTGGTACATGCCCTTTGGCCGTTTTCGGGGCAGCCGCCAAGAGTGGGATCGGCTCTTCCCGCAAGATTGGGCGGCGGGCTTGCCGGAAATCCTGAATCGGCCTGCGGAACACGTTAAATTGAATATCAGTGGTGGGCAACAAGCCATCCTGTTTGTGACCGAACCCGAAATGCCGGATTATCAACTCGGCGATATGCACCTGACGTGCTGGAGCGGGCGGCCCTTCACCCCGACGCTGTACGCCGCCATCCGCGATTGGGCCTTTCGGCAAGGCTACCGTGGGTTAGTGAGCTATGTCATGGATAGCGAACTGCCCACGATGGGGCCAGACCTGCACCCGACCCAATACACGCAAGTCTTTTTTGAACGGGCGGTCTGAACAGTGCTAAGGGCTTTCCGAACGGGGGATGTTAAAAGTGCGTTGTGCGAAGTTACAAGGATTTTTTATGGTATTTTGACGGCAATTTCCCCCGAGATGATAGACAATAGAAATCAGCAAGGGGGTGTAACTGGTGACTTCACCTAATCTCTCCATCGCATCGGAAACCGAGTTGAGCGAGAAGGACCCTATGCTCACCTTCCTTTCAGGTTGGCGCAGCATCCATCGTGATGAAGCCCTCCTCAAACACCGCGATCCGAACCGGAACGCGATCTTCTTTATCGACAATGTATCGACCCTGCCGCAACTGCTGAGCCATGCCCCGATCATCGATGTATGGCGCAACGGCGTGCTCGACTTCCAAGTGGGCGACGCCCCCGAAACCCTGATCCGCGTGAACTATGATACGGACAATGAACTGCTCATACGGAGCATCGCCCACGTGCTGCTGGCGGGCACGGCTTCCCAACTGGTGATCGCCTACGATGCCAATAGCCACCTCACCCGACTGTACCCAGCGCTACGGGCAGCCAACGCCCTGCTCGTCTCTGATGGACGCTTGAATGCCCCAAGTGGTGACCGCGTGGTGTTTACGCGGGGTGGCTCCTTCGCGTGGCGGGATTACGTGCTAGAGACGCAAACCTCTCAACTGTTGGATAGCGATACCTACGACGCGGGCATTGTCCCCGACGTGGACTTTGAGATAGTCGAGCGCTAGGCGCAACCGCAGCCAATGTAAACGGGCGGCCACATGGCCGCCCGTTTGTGTGCCCGTTACCCGCGCCCCTCTTTGAACCCGATGGATTTGTCGGCGGCGATACGGACGGCAACCAACTTGGCCTCTGCAGTTGGGCGGCCATCAGCAGTGACTTGGCAGGTGATGATCGCCTTGCGGGGGAAAATTTCCTCCACCCGTGCTCGCAACGTGATGGGCTGGTCGAGCGGGGTAGGGGCGAGGTAGGTTACGTTGAGGTTGCCCGTCACGTAGCTGATGGCTGGGTCGCTGCCGTGCGGGCGGTTTTCGGCCCGATATGTGGCGGCAATGGCCGCCCACACCGAGTGACAATCGCACAGGGAGGCCACCAGTCCGCCGTACATCACGTTGGGAAATCCGGCATTGTGGTACGGTTCGGGCTGGAAGGTGCAGATGGCGACTTGCTCTTCCTCTACCCAGTAGCTTTTAATGTGCAAACCGCGTGCGTTGGACGGCCCGCATCCGTAACATGTGGCGTTCGGCCACGTGTCTTGGAGGGCGATTTGAGGGGGTGTCCACATCGGCTAGGGCCTCCCTTCGGGATGGATGCGCCGCCACGCCACCGCGCCGATCAGGATCAGGGCGTAGGCGGAAAATAGGAACAGCAGCGGGTCGGTAGGGGCACGGTAGCGCGTGGCCGGAATGTAGACCACGTAAAACAGCGTCATGACGATTTGGACGAACCACAACAGCGAGACCTCCCGCCATGCGCGGGCGGTGAGGGCAACCCCGATCAGGGCGAGGATCAAGAGCGCCCCAAAGTAGACCCGATGCACCGCCCGCCCGATCTGGTCGAACAGGGGGGCGGAATAGGCCGAAACGGGGTCGTTTTCCGGCAAACCGGAGAGGTCTAGAGGCTGGCCATCGCCCAGCTGGACGCGGACGGTTCCGGTGTAATCGATAATGGGCTGTGCGCCGGGAATCGGGTTGCGGGCGGGGAAGACATCGATGCTCCAGTACGCCCAGAACTTCACCCACAGCAGCTCCGGCAAGGCCGACGGGTTGGCCCGAAGGTACGCAGCGGCGATCCGGTACAGGTCATCGTTGGCGAGGCGGGTATCTTCGGTGCGGATCGGCTCGGCGGGGGAAATCCACTGCGGGTGGTAGCCCGCCCGCACCAACTGGACGGTGTGTGGATTGTTGCCGAACCAGAAGTTCATACCGCCGTTGGTCGCAATGGGGACAAAGGCACTGTAGACCCGGTAGGTATGCACGAGCCAAGGGGCCACCAACGCAGCACTGACGATCACGACGGGCAACAAGCGGCGGAAGGCCGTCCAGAAGGGCAGCCGGAATAGGAACCAAAGGGCGGCGGCGGGGGCAAACAGGACGATGGCGGGGCGGGTGAGCGCTCCGATGGCCAGAACCGCCCCCGTGAGGGCCGCCAGCCCGACGCTGGGCCGTTCCCGCAGCAAGACCATGCCGAAGGTGAAGCCCATCAGGGCGGCCATGAACAGCGGCGTATCGATCACGGTCAGGTTTTGGAAGACCAGATACGGGTAAAGGGCGTACATGCCCCCAGCAAGCAATCCGGCCCAGCGCCCGCGCCCATTCGGCAACAACCGCGTCCCGATTCCCGCCACACACCAGATCGCCACACAATCGAGGGCGATATGAAAAAGCCCAACCTGCCACATCCCGCGCCCAAAGAGGGCATACACCGCCGCCAGCATGTAGGCGTAGCCGGGCGGAATAGCGGCATCGGGGATGCCGGGCACGCGCCCGTAGACCCCCGTTGCGTTCAGGTTTTGGGCGTACACATCGTAGGCTTCGGAGCCATGCACGGCCCCCGTCTGGTCGAAGCCGAACACACCCGGAAAGGCTATCAATGCCCCGACCCGCACCGCCACACACAACCCGATGACCAACCACACGGCGGGGAGCCGGATCGCGCCAAGCGTCAGGACGGCGGGCGGGGGGTTAACTCGTCCCGAATTGGCGATCACCAGCATCTCCTAATCCCGGCACAATGAAGCCGATTTCGTTCAAGCGTTCGTCGAGGGCACAGAGGTGGATGGGGACGTCAGGATGTGCTTCACTCAGGGCGCGGACGCCCTCTGGCGCCCCGATTAGGCCCAGAAACTTGATCCGCTGGACGCCCCACCGCTTCAGGATGCTCACCGTCGCAGAGGCCGACCCGCCGGTTGCCAGCATTGGGTCTAGGACGAGGCACATTTGGACGCGGGGTTCAACGGGGAGCTTATTATAGTATTCGACGGGGCGGAGGGTTTTTTCATCGCGGTACAGGCCGATGTGCCAGACTTCCGCGTTGGGGATGAGTTCCCACACGCCGTCTACCATGCCCAGCCCCGCCCGCAAGATCGGAACTAACCCGACGGACTGCGCAATCGTCGCGGCTTTGGCAATGCCCATCGGCGTTTGCACCTCTGTCGGCTTCACAGCCAGATCGCTGGTGGCTTCGTAGCACAGCAGCGTTGCGAGTTCGCGCACCAGTTGCCGGAATTTGGTCGGCTCAGTGTCCTTATTCCGCAAGATTCCGAGCTTGTGCTGGATCAGCGGATGGGACGTAATATACACGTGAGACATGTACGCTAAGGTTCCCTCTGATTTTTCTGCGGTTTCACCATTTCCCCGCTAGGCCGTCGGTCTGGTTGCCGCCCGGACGTGTTCGATTCCGGCCTGCAATTTGTCCATGATCTGGCCGATCTGCGGGCTGTTACGGGTCGTGCGTTCAATGGCTTTAAACCCCTCTAACAACGACTCCATCGGGCCGATGCCGGGCGGGTTTTCTAAGATGATGTTCAGATGGTGTTTGGCCTCATCAAACTCGCCGAGTGCAGCCGACGCCGTGATCAGGTCAAAGCGTGACCAATAATCGGACGGGTTGTTGTTCAGGGCTTGGGCGGCCATGCCCTTCGCCTTGCTGTAGTAGCGGTCTGCCTGCTGCATGTCGCCTTGGATCAGGTACAGCATGGCAAGGTTGTTGACGGGGTAGGAACTCTGCGGGGTAAGCCGTTCGGCCTCTCGGTAGCACCGGATCGCATCGGCGATGCGCCCCTGTCGCCGATACAGGCCGCCCAATACCCCATAGAAAGACTCCCCGCCAATATCGCGCACCTGCGGGTCGTTGTTCAGGGCATTAATGAAGTGCTGTTCGGCTTGGGCGTAGTAACGGTTGCGCTCGTTTACGTCTTTCTGCTGGTCGCCAATCAGCCGGAGGGCATAGGCCATCGCTGCTTCGGCGGGCGGGAAGTCCGTCCCGCTGATTTGCAGGTGCTTCAAGCCCCGATCCAAATCGCGCTGTTGGATGTACAGTTCACCGAGAAAGTAGTTGGTGGCGCGGTTTTGGGGGTCAAATTTGAGGGCCTGTTCAAAAGTGCGGAGGGCGGCCCGCCAATTGCGGGATTCCATCTGCTGTTCACCGAGTTGGAGCAATTCCACCGTCCGGATCGTGTCTTCTCCCCGCTGTTTGATGGCCGCAATGCTCTCGTTGATGCGGGCTTCAATATCCCGAAAAACGGTGTTGGCCTTATCCGTATCGGCTTTGAGTTCTTGGCGCATGGCGTTGAGTTCTTCGCGGGCCTTGTTGAGTTCGCTCCGGTATTCGGAAATGGTACGGACGCCCGCAATCGTCGCCACGCTCACGAGGAGCGTGATCACCAAGCCGGCCACCTCGAAGAAATTCAACACGAAGCCCACTGTATTTTGGGCGTTTCCGGCGGCCTCTAGGGCGGCACGGGCTTCTCGGAGAACGTCTTCTGCACTCGGAGGCGGTGGGGTAGGGGTGGGGGAACCTTGTGCCGCCGCCGGAGAGGGCAAAGCCGCCACAAGAAGGGCCATACACAGCGCAAAGAGGATCAGGACAAGCAGGACGCTTTGGGGTTTCACAGGCACACACCTCAACGGGTAGTCCAATCGCCGGATAGTATACCCAAGATTGGGGCGTTCGGGGGCCTCCCTGCTGGACGGGTACTTCAGTAACATTTCCCTGTTTGGGGTAGGGATAGGTTTCCCCCCTCAACATGGATGGTATAATAAGAATCCAGATTCAGTGTGGGGAGAGGTCAACAAGTGGAAGGCCATGTCAACCGTGACACGTAAAATTCCCGGTACGAAGTTTGCCTACACCGGCAGCGGGTCCGTCAGCAACCCGCCGCCCGGTCAGTATGGCGAGATCAAGCTGTATCATGGCGCCAATTACGCCTACTTAGGCCAACAGATCGCCGAATACCTCAACATTCCCCTGTGCAAGACCGAGCGCCACAAGTTCTCCAACGAGAACATCTTCGTCCGTCTGACCGGGTCGGTACGCGGGCAAGATGTATACCTTGTACAGGGCATGTCCTCCCCCGTCAACGATAGCATCATGGAGATGCTGATCACCATTGACGCCCTCAAGCGCGACTCCGCCGGGCGAATCACCGTCGTGATCCCCTACTACAGCTACGGGCGGAGCGACAAAAAAGACCAACCCCGCGTCCCGATCACCGCCCGCCTGATCGCCGACATGATCCAAGTCGCAGGGGCGGATCGTTACATCGCCATCGATCTCCATGCCCCGCAAATTCAAGGCTTCTTCAGCATCCCCGGCGACGCCCTGACCGCCTTCCACCTGATCAGCGATTACTTCGCTGAAAAGCACATGCAAAACGCCGCCGTCGTCAGCACCGATTTGGGCTTCGCCAAGCGCGGGCGCAACTATGCCCAAAAGCTGGATATGCCGCTCGTCGTCGTCGAAAAGCGGCGGACGGGCAACCAAGACCGCACCGAAGTCATGAGCTTGATCGGGGATATTGAGGGGATGGACGCCATCATCATTGACGATGAGTGCGATACGGGCGGCACGTTGGTCAACGCCGTCAACGTGGTGTTGGATAACGGCGCGAAAGATGTGTACGTGGCCTTTACGCACGCCGTCCTTTCCGGCCCGGCTGTAGAGCGCCTCGCAAAGCTCCCCATCAAGGAAATTGTGACGACTAATACCCTGCCGATTCCGCCGGAAAAGCACCTTCCCAACATGACCATCCTCAGCGTGGCCCCCCTGATCGGGGAAGTGGTCAAGCGGGCGCACGAGGGCCGTAGCGTTGGAGAACTCTTTGATGAGTAAGCCGGAAAAGCGCGGCGAGCGGCCCCCCCAAGACGACGATCCCGATTTGGACGGGCAGGAAGCGGCCTTCGACGATGATTTCGATGACGTCGACGCCGACCTAGACGCGCTGGACGGGGAGGAAGACGACGATTTAGACGGAGAGGGCGTTGAGGACGACCAACCGAACGCCGAAGAAATCGCCGATGAAGACGCCCTGCTCCCCCATAGCGGCTATGTGGTGGTGGTTGGCCGCCCCAACGTCGGTAAATCGACCCTGATGAACGCCATCTTGGGCGAAAAGATCGCCATCGTCAGCCCTAAGCCGCAAACCACTCGCCTCCGCCAATTGGGGATTTACTCTGCACAGGGGGTGCAAGCTATTTTTGTCGATACGCCGGGCATTCACAAACCGGTCACCGAACTCGGTCAATTTATGGTGAACGTGGCCTTAGACGCCCTGCAAGAGGCCGATGTCATCCTCTGGGTGGTGGATGTTTCCGGCCCGCCCAACCCCGACGATCAGCGTGTGGCGGCCCTGATCCGGCGGGCAGTAGAGGCCGCCCCGCGCCCCGTCGTCATCGCAATGAACAAGTTGGACAGCACCCGCCCAGAGTTCGTGATTCCCAATAGCGAGGCCTACCGCGCCTTGCTCCCCGAGGCCGATTGGGCTACGCTCAGCGCCCGGCATGGCGACGGCGTGCCAGACGTGCTGCGCCGAATCGTGGAAAAGTTGCCAGAAGGCCCGCGCTACTACCCCGATGACCAGTTGAGCGATATGGCCATGCGCGAGATCGCGGCGGAAGTGGTGCGGGAAAAGGCCCTGCTCAACCTCGATGCTGAAGTCCCACATGCCGTCGCCGTCGAAATCGAGGAATACAAGGAGCGTAGCGAGACGCTCACCTTTATTCGGGCCGTGATCTACGTGGAGCGCGATTCGCACAAGGGAATCTTGATCGGCAAGGGGGGGGCCATGCTTAAAAAGATCGCCTCTGAAGCCCGTGCCGAACTGGAAAGGCTGACCGGAACCCAAGTTTACCTTGAACCTTGGGTGAAAGTCCTCAAAAATTGGCGGCGCGATCCCGTTATGTTAGAGAGACTCGGCTACAAGTTGCGCCGCTAACCCCCGCGCAAGAGAGGTTTCATGGCCGCTGAACCAACCTCCGCCAAGGTGAACCAACCCCCTGCCACTTTCCCGGCCCACCGCCGTTGGATGGGCGAACTTCGCAAGTGGCTACGGCCCGGAATCGGGGTGAAACGCTGGCTTCTGCTGCTGGCGCTGGGCATTCTCGGGGTGGATATTGCCTTCACGCATTTGGCGCTGGTGGCAACCAACAGCCCCCTCCCGACTGGCCTTGTCGGGCTGCTGATGTTGGCCTTCCTACCGCCCGTGATCTCCATTCCCGCTGGGTTGACAGGCGGCCTTACCCTGATCGTGATTGCCCTGATCGAACTCAACCGTTCGATCCTCGCCCCGTTCCGGTCTTTACGGCGCGGGAGCCTGATCGACCTCAAGACCAGTGATATGCAGCAAGGGCGCGGCCTGCGGCTGGTGGCGCTCGGCGGCGGGACGGGCCTGCCTTCAGTGTTGCGCGGGTTTAAACGGCATACGGGCAACATTACCGCTATCGTCACCGTCGCCGACGACGGCGGCAGTTCTGGCAAACTCCGCGAAGAATTGGGCGTGTTGCCGCCCGGCGACCTCCGCCAGAACATCGCAGCGCTGGCGAACGACGAAGCCCTGATCACCCAACTGTTTCAATACCGCTTCGGCAAAGGCGGCCTCGAGGGGCACAGCTTCGGCAACCTGTTCCTGACCGCGCTCACGGCCATTACGGGCAGCATGGATCGGGCGGTGATGGAGGCCGGACGGGTGCTGGCCATTCAGGGGCGGGTGTTGCCTGCCACCTTGCAAGATGTCAAGCTGGGGGCGGAACTGCGCGATCCGCAGTCAGGGGCATTGCGGCGCGTCATCGGGGAGTCGGAGATTCCAGAGGTTGGCGGCCAAATCGAGCGCGTCTTTTTGCTGCCGGAAAGCGTGCGGGCCTTCCCCGAGTCGATCCGAGCGATCTTGGCCGCCGAGCTGGTCGTGATTGGGCCGGGCAGCCTCTTCACCTCGATCTTGCCGACATTGTTGGTGAACGGCATCCCCGAAGCGATCCGGGCCAGCAATGCGCTCTGCGTGTATGTGTGCAATATCGCCATGCAGCAAGGGGAAACGAATGGCTACACCGTCGCTGACCACGTGCTGGCCATTGAACGGCACATCGGGCGCGGCGTGATCGATACGGTGTTGGCCAATAACGCCACCCCCGTCGATACCATCGGGCGAACCCGCTACGTGCTGCCCTGCCCAGAAGACCACGAAATCCGCACCCGGTACGATGTGGTCGAAACGGACTTGACCGACCCGGCCCGCCCATGGCGGCATAGCTCAGAAAAACTGGTCAGTGCCGTGCAACGCATCATGGCGGAGCGGTGGGTGCGCTTGGGGGATACCTAGCCGTGCCTGATCCAGACAAACGTTAGGGCCAAACGACGGGGAAGGTGCATAAGCCTTCCCCGTTTTGTTCCTATGGCTTGCCGAAATACACCGCCTGATATTGCGCCGCGTCCTGAATTTCGTTGAGGGCGGCACGTTCGTTCGGCAACAGCGTAGCGTTCGGGTTTCGGGCAAGGGCGCGGGCGGCATGATACGCCTCACGCACCGTCTCAAACGGCGGGAGGCGCGGGTCGGCGGGGAGCGCGAGTTGGCCGATCCGTTGGGCGAGGGCGCGGCCCGCCACGCTGCTCCAATCCGGCCCAGAACCAGACAGCAAGGCCCCTGCTTGCTCCGCTTGCTCTTTGCCGCCTAAGACCTGACGGGCCAACTTGTTGATCAGGCCGGAGGCTTGGGCCGGATTCACTTTGCTGCGCCGTGCGAGGGAATCCAGCCCGGCGGGGAGGATCACCGGCCCGATCTGCGTCTCGTCGTGGTGGGCGGGGGCATCCCGGACGAAGGCGGCCAACCGCTGGGGAACTGCCTGCCCATCCAGATAGGCATCAATCCCGCTATCGGGTTCAGCCAGCCAGACGTGAATCAGCAATCTCCCGGTGCTCAGGGCGTTAATCACGATAGGGAGTGCAGCGGCAGGGTCGCCATAGACGCGCACCCATCCATCGACAGATGGAGCCACCAGCAACCGGATAAAGTGCTTCAACGCAGGCGGCGTCCCGACTCCGCCGGGGAAGGGGTCGTAAGGCCGCCACCCCTCCGCGCTGAGCGCATCCCGAAGGGCGTCAGCGGGCGAATGGGTGGCCTGCACATAAAAATGATCGAAGCGGGGCATGGGCTGTTCCTTATGGGCTAGGCTTTCGGGCGGAAGTCGTCCCGCGGGGGGCTGAACATATCCAGCACGGTAGAGGGTTCGAGGGCCGTTGCATCATGTACCACGTTAGCGGGCACATGCAGGCTTTCGCCCGCGCTCACGATGACCTCTCGCCCATCAACGGTGAAGCGCATTTTGCCCATCGTCACGTAGGAAATCTGTTCGTTGACATGATGATGGGCGGGGACGGCATTGCCCGCCGCCGCAAATTCGACCTGAACCAGCATGAGTTTTTCGCCATCGTTCAGGATGCGCCGCCGCACCCCTTCTGTCATGTGGACCCAATCGGCCATTTCACAAAGCCCTCCTGTCGGTTGAATAACCCGCACTCAATCTTATCCAACCCGCTAGGGGCGCGCCACCGATGGGGTATTTTGGGCGGGCTTTCAATTCGCTTTTAACGGATTCCTCTTGCCATTTTCGCAACCTTGAATACAATCTTTCGCAGAACATACGCTCACCGTTTGCGGTGTGCGGTTTTTTTTGCACTAAAGGCCGTGCTAAGCGGCTTTCATGTTTTTTGAGTGCATAGACTTCTTATTTTAAAGTCTAGCTGGGAGTGAAAGAAATGTCTGACCAACCCTATTATCTGACCCCGCAGGGTTTTAAAGAACTCGAGGAACGGCTGGCCTACCTCCGTAACGAACGGCGGCCCGCTATTGCCGAACGACTTCACCAAGCCCTCTCTGAAGGGGGGGAGCTGGTGGAAAATGCCGAGTACGAGGATGCCAAGAGCGAACAGGCCTTCCTCGAGGGGGAGATCATGCGGCTAGAAACGATCCTGAGCAACGCCCGCATCATCGAAGAGACGGGGCCAAAGGACGTTGTGCGGTTGGGCGATCAGGTCACGGTGCAAGAAAAAGGCCGCAAAAATAAAGAAGTCTATCATATTGTTGGGGCTGCTGAAGCCGACCCGCGCAACGGCAAGATCAGCAACGAAAGCCCAATGGGGCGTGCCCTGATCGGGAAGCGGGTGGGGGAAAAAGTCACCGTCCACGCGCCCGATGGCGACCTGACCTTCACCATCAAATCGATCAAGTAGGGTTCCCTGTAGCTGCCCCGATCTCCCCCTTCCCCCTCCATAGGCGATCTGGGGGGGAGGGGGTACAATCAAGGCCAATCCGAAGCGTGTCGAAACTGTTTCCTGCTGATGCTATACGTTGGTTGTGCGGTCTGGGCCTATGATGGGTGGGCCAAAAACTTCTTCCCGCCGGGCATCTCCAAAGATGACCGCCTCCGGGCTTACGCCGCCCGCCTGACGGGGGTCGAAATTAACGCCACCTTCTATGCCGTGCCGCCATTGCCCACTGTCCAGCGTTGGGCCGCCGACACCCCCGAGACCTTCCGCTTCTGCCCAAAATTCCCTAAAACGATCACCCATACTGCCCAACTGCGCGATGTGAAGACGCAAACCGTCGCCTTTTTGGGGGTGATGCGGGCGCTCGGCCCCCGACTCGGCCCGCTGATGTTGCAACTCCCGCCCAGCTTCGGCCCCACGCGCTTGCTGACGCTGCGGGCGTACCTTGCCGAACTCCCCCGCGATGTCGAGATCGCGGTGGAAATCCGCCACGAGGACTGGTTCACGCCGGAAAACGCCGCCAAACTCGATGCGGTACTGGCTGAGTTTGGGGCCGCCCGCGTGGTGTTTGACTCCCGCCCGGTGTACGCCAGCGCTGCGCCCGATGCGGTCAAAGCGACGGAGAAAAAGCCCGACGTCCCGTTGGTTGCCGTTGCGACCCGTCCGTTTGTCGTGGTACGCTACATCAGTAGCCCGATCCGAGCGGAAAACGACCCCTACCTTGCCGAATGGACGCCGCGTCTTGCCGCGTGGTTGAAAGAGGGGCGGCGGGTGTACTTCTTCGCCCATTGCCCCGTTGAAGAACTTTCGCCGGGCATCGCCCGCGATGTGTATCGGGGGGTGAGCACGCATCATAGGTTGCCCACCCTGCCTTGGGATGATCTGGAGCCGCAAGTGGCTGACGACCTGTCCCAGTTAACGTTGTTCTAGCCGCACCATACCCTGACCGCAACCGTTGCCCAACCCGATTGAGGACGCGATGACCACACGCCCGTTACCGCCCTTACCCCCCCCTGCCCTTCGATTTGGCGGGGTTCTACACCAGATTGCCGCCGCCTACGGACAGCCCATCTTCGATGCGGAGACATGGAGCACGCTGCTGGGGGATAACCCCGCCGCCGAAGCCTTTACCGCCCAACTGTGCCATGAATGGCCTGAACTGCCGCCCCCAACGCCCCTATGTGAAGCAATGGTGGCGTGTGTCAAGACGTTTATCAAGTCCGGCGGGGGGCTGGCATGGCCGAACCTGTGGGCGCACAGTTTGCGGGTGGCGGGGAATGCCTACCGCATCGCGGCGGGGGCCGGAATCGCGCCGGAGGAGGGCTACCTGCTGGGCATCCTGCACGATTCGTGCAAGTTGGAAGAAGAGCGAACTGGCGTCTCCCATGAGTTAGCGGGGGCATTGATGGCCCGCAAGTGGCTACAGGAATACAATGCCCCCCGCCCCATGATCGAACGCATTGCGGGCGCGATCAGCAAGCGTACGGCGGCCCACAATGGGCATTTGCGCCTGCTGCGGGATTCCGACAAGTTAGACAAGATCGGGGCGGCGGGGATTGTGCGGCGCGTGACGACGGCGTGGGGCAGCGCCAGCCCGGAATCGGCCTTGAAGCACGTCGCCTTTGAACTGGACAACCTGCCCGTGCCGAACTTCCAGTTCTCCCGCGAGATGTCCGCGAATAAAGCGGCTTTCACCCGCGCTTTTATGGCCGCCTTGTAAGCCAGCGGCGATCAGGGGCAGGGGCGGGGGTTAGGGCAGCAACCGCCCCACCTTACCCCCAACTTCGGCCAGACGTTGGCGCGCCTCTTCGGGGGAGACCCCCAACCGCGCCGCGACGATGGCCGTTTTCATCTCTCGGTTAGAGGCAGCCATCAACGCTGCTGCCTCCGCCGTGCTGATGCCCGCCGCCGCCGCCACAATCCGAATGGCCCGCTCCCGTAGCTTGCTGTTGCTGGCCTTCATGTCGATCATCAGGTTGGAATAGACCTTCCCGATCTGCTGCATCAGGCCCGTAGAGAACATGTTCAGCACCATCTTTTGGGCCGTGCCCGCCTTCAGCCGCGTCGACCCCGTCAGGATTTCCGCCCCCGTCGGGATTTCGAGGGCGTAATCGGCCCATTGGCTGATCGGGGCGTTGACGGTGCAGGCCACGCTTCCGGTCAAGGCCCCCCGCGCCCGCGCCGCCTGTAGAACGCCTATCACAAAGGGCGTTGTACCGCTGGCAGCTAGCCCGATCACGATGTCATCGGCCCCGATCTTGTGGGCGGCCACCATCGCCGCCCCAGAGTCGGCGTCGTCTTCGGCGCTCTCTGTCGCGTTGGCAACAGCCTGCTGGCCGCCCGCCAACAGCGCGATGATCTGTTCCGGATCGGTGCTGAAGGTGGGGACACATTCGGCAGCATCCAGCACCCCCATACGGCCCGATGTGCCCGCCCCCGCGTAAAAGACCCGTCCGCCACGCTCAAAACGGGGAACCGCCGCATCGATCAGGGCGGCGAGGCGCGGCAACACGGGCGTAACCAACGCCCCCACGCGGGAATCTTCGATGTTCATAGTGCTGATAAAGGCTAAAGTCGGCATTTGGTGGCCGCGCAGACTGAGGAAGTTGCGGCGTTCCGTCGCACGTGGGGGGGGCGGGCCGTGCAAGGCCGTCTCTGAATCGGCGGGGTGTGGGACGGGCAAACCTGCCGCGCTGAGGGCCATCATCGCCGCGCCAATCGCCGCATCACGCGGGCTGAAGACGGGCCGGGCGTGGGGCATTTCGGCTTGTACCGCCGCCGTGAAGTGTTCCCGCAGCACGTCTGAATAGGTGAATATACTCCCCGAGAGGACGACGGGGAACGGCTCTGTAAAGCGCAAGTTGCGAGCGACAGTCAGGGTGGCTTGGGCCAACGCATCCGCCGCCGAGACCATGATCCGCACGGCGTCCATATCGCCCGCGTTCGCCATCTGCACGACCTCTGCCGCCAACCCCGCCAAATCGGTGATGCGGCGTTCGGGCGCGTACAGCCAGCTAATAGCCTCCGGTGGATGAGCCGCCCCGATCTTTGCCATCATGCGTTCGGCAAGGGGGGAGGGGTGGCCTTTATCAAAGGCAGTGTACACGCTGTACAGCCCCTCGCGGGCGATCCAGTAACCGCTGCCCCGATCCACGTGGTGGCCCCACCCGCCGGACCGAGCGCGTTCGCCCGCTGCGTTCATCCCCAGCGAGATCATGCCCGTGCCGCTGATGATCACGATGCCGTAGGGCGTGCCACCGAAGGCCACCAAGACGGGCACGGCGTCGTTATCAAGGGCGAGGGGCAAGCCGGGATACAGGCTCTCAAACAGGGCGCGGAAGGCATCATGATCGGCGGGGCGGTCTAGGCCGGCGAAGCCGCCGCCAATGGCCTTGACCTGACCAATGCTGATTCCCGCCGTCTGGAGCAGGCGATTCACGCCTTGTTCGATGTTGTCGTGGGCCACCTCCCGCCCGACGACGTTCGGGTTGCTGGCCCCCCCCTCCACGCGGGCAATTTCCCGCAGGTCGGAGTCCGCCAAAACAAAGGTGGTGTGCGTCCCCCCGCCATTAATTCCGATAACATAGCTTATCATGAGTATGTGCGTTGACCCTTCAATCTACTCGTATAACCAGAACGGCGCAGAGGCCGCTTGGAAGGCCCGCGCCTCATCTTCGCAAACTTCTAAAATGTCTTCGACAGGGACGCCCCGTTCCAAAGACTTGCGGATATAAGCCGTCCCAAGCAGATAATCAAAGAAATAATGGTCTTCGTGTTGCACCCACTTGACCCGATCTGGGTACAAGGTCAACAGGGTGTTGATGAGGTGCAGGCCGAAGGCGTAGCCCTGAAAAACACGCGGGTCTCGCAGGAAGATGCGCACCCCCTGACAGGGTTCACCCGCATACTTAGAAGCTGTCGGGGTAAACCAGCATGGGCGGAAGGCCACGCCGGGGAGGTTCAGGCCGTTCAGAACATCGCTGAGGGCTTCAGCATCGATAAACGGTGCCCCGATTTGCCGGAAGGGAAGGGCCGTCCCGCGCCCCTCGCTGACGTTGATCCCCTCCACCATGCACGTCCCGCTGTACACAAAGGCCGTTTGGGGCGTTGCCATCGCGGGGGAGGGCGAAGACCAGAACAGCCCCGTATCTTGAAAGAACATCTCCCGTGTCCAGTCCCGCATTGGGATGATGTCCAGATCGGCGTTGATGCCGAGTTCGGTATTCATCCATTGGGCGGCTTCGGCGATGGTCAGGCCGTAGCGGGCGGGCATGGGGGCGGGCGCAACCATCGAATAAAACTCCCGCGTGGCCCGCATCCCTTCGACGATGACGCCGCCGAGCGGGTTAGGCCGATCCAGCAGCAGGGCCGGGACTTGCGCGGCTTTGCAGGCCTCTAGCATGTAGCGGACGGTAGTGAGGTAGGTGTACCAGCGCATCCCCACATCTTGCAGATCGATGATCACGGTGGAGAGGCTGCTGAGCACGTCTACTGCAGGGGTGAAATTATCCCCGTACAGGCTGTAGATGGGGGTTTCGTCGTCCATGCCGTTATCGACGTGTTCACCCGCCGCCCGTTGGCCGTAGTAGCCGTGTTCCGGCCCAAAAATAGCAGCGACGTTCACGCCCACTTCGCGCAGAGCACGCAGGGATGTCGCGCCGTCCATCGTCTGGCTGGCGACGTTGCTGAGCAGCCCAATTGGGCCGTCAACATCGGGCGCTTCGAGGAAAATATCGAGGCCGGGAATGGTCATTCTACCTGCTCCAACGCACGGATCACGGTGTCATGGAACACGGGGCGGAACTTGAGGATCGCCATCCGGTCCCGCCCGAAGAACACGTTATTCGTCAACAGGGCGACCACCAATTGCCGATCTGGGTCGACCCACAGCGAGTTACCGACGAAGCCCGTATGTCCGTAACTACGCGGGCCGAAGTAGGCCCCACTCGATGATCCCGACGGGGAACGCATCATCCAGCCCAACCCGCGATCCCCGATATGGCGGCGGGTCGCTTCTTTAGCGATTCGGGGGGAGAGGAAGCCCCCCCCCTCCGCCAAGTATACCTGACCGAGTAGGGCGGCGTCCGTCGCTGTGCCAAACAACCCGGCATGACCGGAAATGCCCCCTAAGGTGACGGCATTTTCGTCATGGACTTCGCCCTGTACCCGCCGCTGACGCCATGCACAGAACTCGGTTGGGGGGGCGCTTTCGGGCGGGGTGAGCGGCCCATACCGGATGTTCAGGTCGAGCGGGCGGGTGACCAGCCGTTTGAGCGCCGAATCGAGCGGCGAATCGGTCAGGGCTTCGATGGCCATGCCGAGCAAGATAAAGCCCACGTCGCTGTAGACGGTTTGGCTGCCCGTCGGGTAGGCGAAGGGGGTGGTGAGGGCCATCTGGCGGCGGGCGGGAAGATCATCCGCGTGCCGTAGGTTAATCCACGCGGGGAGTCCGCTAGAATGGGTCAGCAAGTGCCGGAAGGTAACAGCCCCCGCGTCCATGACGGCATCCGTTTCTGGCACAACGTGTACCAGCGTGCCGGGTTCGAGGGGGTGTTCGTAGGGCCTGATCGGGCGGGGGCCGTCAAAGGCAGGCAACCAGCGGCTGACGGGCGTATCAAGGGTGACGTGGCCCGCATCGACCAGCCGAAAAAAAGCCGTTGCGGTGTATAGCTTGGTCAGGGAGGCGAAATCGAAGGGCGTTTCGCGGGTGACGGGGGGATATGCCGGGCCGAGCGCGCCCTCGCGGTCTAGGCTCCCGAAGGCTGCTCGGTACAAGACGGCCCCCCGTTGCCGGATTTCTACGGATGCCGCCGTAAACAATGTCCCAAGCGAATCGCGCAGCAAGGCCTCAACGCTGTGCATGGCTGTATTTCCACCCAATCCCAGATAAGCCCAAAGAACGGGGGTAGTGTAATACTAATCAGGCGGCAAGTCTAGACTACTCGGTATGCAAGGGCAACGAGGCGAAGAGACAGGCGAAACTAAGCGGTGGACGCCGTGAGGGCTTGGAATACATGCTCCCGGAGCAGGGCGGCCCGTAACCGATCCCGATCCGCGAAGCCTAGCCCCACCGCCTGCGCCTCGATCGCGTCATCGTCTAAGGCTGCATCTGGGCCGAAGTACCATGCCCATAATGCTGTTTCGTCGGAGAAACCGGCCTCGCTCAGGCTGGGGTTGGTTAGGCCGTGCGCGGTGAGGATCGCCTCTTTTTGGGCGGCGCGGGCGGCCAACGGCGCGTATTGTCCGGCCATCCGCAAGTGGTCAGGGATGCGGCGCTCGATTTCGGGGTCTAAGGTGTGCTGGAGCCAGCCTAAACGCCATTCATCTTCCAAGAGGGCGATCCATGTGTCGATGTTCAGGCCGTTTTCGCGCAGCCACGCCGAAAGCGCCGCCTCCGATTCGATGCCGTGCATGGCGTAGAAGTTGGACATGGCCTCGCGCAGGTCGTCGGGGGAGGGGGCGGCCCCCCGCGAACGCGCCTCTGATGCGGCCAACAGGCGGGTAAGCGTGGCTTGGTAAGCCCGGAAATAGGCTCCATCGTGCAGGCGCAATTCATCTAAGATGGGATCAAGGCCGGACGTTCCGACGGCCCCGCCCGCCTGCGTGATGAAGGCCTCCCACATCTGGGTATGGTGGAAGGGATACAGCACGCGCTTGCGGCCCGGCGCTTGCGGTTCGGCGTAGCGGCGGCGAAGCGTCTCCAACAAGGCGAGGGCATCGGCTCGTTTCTGGTTCACGGCATGGGTGGGCAGCCACGCTCGGAAGGCCTCCCGCTCGGCGTTGGGGAGCCCCCCCCACACCGCCGGATACACCCGATCTGGGTAGAACAGCCGCCGCGCCGCCTCGATCATGGCCGCTGCCGCTTCGGGCCGGATTATGCCATCGGCGACGGCCCGCGCAAAGGTCGCCCGCATATCGACGAGGGCGACGGAGCGCGGCGCGTAGCCCTCGCTAGGCAGGGCGTGGGCAACGGCGACCTCGTCATCATCTTCTAGCACCCCGTCACGATACCATGCGAAGATTTGCCCAATCCCCTCCATGCCGAAGGCCGCCAATTCCGCCGCCCGGAGCGCCCCCATGCTGGCTGCCCCCAACACATGCACCCCTTCGGACATCGCCCATAAAATCTCTTTGTGCCAGACCGCCGGGACATGCTCAAAATAGCCATCGATCAGGCCGATGGCGGCGGGGCGGCCCAGCGCGGCTCGGTACACATCGCCCTGAGCGGCGGGCGGCAGACACACGGCCTCCGGAAGGCGGGCAGCGGCCTCGTCCGGCGGCAGGGAGGGGCCAGTGAACACGATCAGGCGGGCGGATAGGCGGGCGGAGTCGCTCATAATTCGGCCTCCCGACGGGCCATCAGGGCACGGGCACGCGCCCCCGGTAGGTAATCTTCGATCTCGTTGATGCCCTCCAAGCCCGGCACGATCACCCGCGCCACAGGGATGCCGAATTCGGGGCGGGTCAGGTCGAGGGCGATGACCTGCTCAATCCCGACGGCGGCCAAGCGTTCCAGCAGTAGGGCTAAATCGTCGTTGAAAGTGGGCAATTCCCACGTCGGGCAGTCGGTGAAGCGGCGCGGGGTGGGCATGGCGAGGTCGGCCCGTGCGCGGGCGAGGACTTCGGGGGCGCGGAAGCGGCTGTAATCGCGGCGGGTCACGTCGTCCCGCGCCCCGCTAATGACCGTCAAGCGGCCTTGTGCGGCTTCGGTCACGGCACGCAGCAAGGCCACCCCCCGCGAGGTATGGCACCCCATGCCGGAGGTCGCGTATAAACGGCGGAAGGGGTTATCTTCCTGATCGACCAGCACGCACAAAAAGGCCGGGATGCCAACATCGCTGGTCATGTCCCACACCGCCGCCCCGACTCCGGCTGCGGCGCAGCGCTCAAGGGCGGCGCGGGGGGCGGGATGATCGACGGTGGAGAGGTCGATTCGGCGGGCGGCCTGTTCCGAAGCAGGTCGGAGCGCCCACAGGCTGGCCGCGTCGCGCTCGATGACCTCTTGCAGGCCATGTACCACCGCTTCGATCAGGGCATTCCCGCTGGCGAGGCCGTTTGAGGTGGGCGGGAAACACCCGCTGCCGGGCGGCGGCGGGACGGTGTAATCGGTGTGGGTCAGTTCGTAAGGAACCCACAGCCGGTCGCCAGTGAACAGGTTAACCCCCTCCGCCCACAGTAGCCGAAAATACGGCGTGTAGAGGCTCCCCCGCACGCGGGGCAGGCCGTCTATATCGGCCAGATCGTGCGTGTAGCGGAGTTCTTCGGCGCTGGCAAACTTGAGGGGGAGGAGGATCGTCTCGGCGTGGTAGCCCTCGATGGCCTCCATCAGGCCGGAGGCTTTGGCGGCGGCGAGGGTGAGGCCCTTCCCCTGCGAGACGGAGACCGAACGGGCGTTGGGGCGGACGGCCATCACGACGGGCAGGCCAATCTTATCTAGGCCGGTCACGTTGGCGAGGCGGGTAATGCCCATGACAGGCATGAATCGGCCAAACTGGGCCAGCGTTTCCTCAGGGGCGCGAAGCCGATACGTACCCTCGTGAAAGTGCTTAGGGACAGGCGGTTGGTTTTGAAAGTCCATTGGTGGGGAGGGTGGGTTCCTTCTGCCCGCCCCCAAATAGACAGGGGGCGGTGATTGGGTTACTTCTTCTTTTTGCGCGCTGTGACGAACAAGCCCACGTTCATATAGGTGACGAATAGGCCGGCCTTCACCGCCGTTTTGGGCGCTTTGGCGCGGGCCGTCACAAACAGACCTGCCGCTAGCGTGCGCTTTCCGGCGGCCTCTGGGGCGGGGGACGCATCGCCGGGAACGACATCAAAGGTGGCGATGATCTCGTGTTCATCCACCAGTTGCGCCGCCAGCGGGGAATTTTCATCGACGGCGTACTGTTGCAGCTCTTTATCGGTGATGTAGTACAGCTTGCCGTCCGCACCGCGAATCAGCAGGTCAGACTTCTTGCTAGGAGCCATAAGACTTTTGCCCTCCGAATGGGAAAAATAGGTACGCCTTGACTATAGCATGAAGTTTGTAAAACCGTGAAACAAGGAATTTTGCGGCCCTCTATCACGCGGGAGGCATATCCCGCCCCAACAAATCGCATTGCGGCGGGACAAAAATAAAATTCCCCCGTAGCTGGTGCAACGGGGGAATGGGGGGCGCTCGGCCTAGTTCACTTCAACCTTGACTTTGGTCTTCCCCGTCGTCGGCGGGCGGTTATCGTTCTGTTCGCGTTCCTTCTTGACACGGTTGATCTGGTCGTTGACCGAACTCCGCGCCCCATCGATCAGGCTCCGGAACGACTTCAGGTGCTCTTCAGCGGCCTCGCGGCTGTACTTCCGCACATCCGGCGGAATCAGCGCGCCGACGGCCTTGAGCGTCGCTTCGGCGGCCTTGCGTTGATGGTACAAAAACGCCCCAAAGGGGGTCTTGGGTTCTTCGGCCTCTGCACCTTCCGGTTTGGGGGCCTCCGCCTCCGCTTCGGGATTCATCTTGAGTTCATCGGTCATAGCGGGTTTCCTTCGCTTCCTCAGCATGATTAGAGATTGTACCAATAACTACGCGGGGCGGGGCCGTTGGTTGCGCCCGCCCCCCTCAGAAGAAGGTAAGAATCTAGTACGCCCCGTTGCCCAGCAGCACGTTCGGGACGGTGCGAAGCAAAATCTGCAAGTCCAGCCCGATAGACCAGTTTTCAATGTAGTAAATATCCAACAAGCATTGTTCTTCAAAGGGCACTTTGCTCCGCCCGCTGACCTGCCACAGGCCGGTAATGCCCGGCAGGGTGTTCAGGCGGGCGCGTTGCCAAGGCTCATACAGGGCCACTTCGTCAGGGGTGGGCGGGCGCGGCCCAACGATGCTCATTTCGCCCCGAATCACGTTGATCAGGTTCGGTAGCTCGTCAATGCTGGTGCGGCGGAGCCACTTGCCAACGCGGGTGATGCGTGGGTCGTTCTCCCACTTGGGGCGTTTGGGGTCGGCCCCCGTCTGCCGGATCAGGTCGTTGTGCATCTTTTCTGCCCCATCGACCATAGACCGGAACTTGTACATGTGGAACTTTTGGCCGCCCTTGCCCACCCGCCGATGTTTGTAGAAGATTGGCCCCTTGCTATCGAGGCGGATCGCCAGCGCGATCAGCACCCCGATGACCAGCACAAACGGGCTGGCGATGGCCACAATGGCGAGGTCGATGGCACGTTTGGCCAACGCCTGCCCGCGGCTCATGCCTGTTGCGGTCTTCAGCCCCAACAGCGGGATTCCCTCGAGGTTTTCGACCCGCACTTGGCTCATGTTCAACTGGAATAAATCTGGCACGACGCGGGCGGGGATGCCCCTTTGCTCGCAGGCCGACACCACATCCATAATTTGGCTACGGGCATTCCATGGCAAGGCCACAATGACCAGATTGATGGCATGTTCAGCCAGCACCGCCGAGAGGTTTTGCAAACCGCCCAGCCCGCGCAGGCGGCCCATATCGACGGAGCCACGTTCGGGGTCGTCGTCAAGGTAGCCGACGGGCATGTAACCGAGTTCCGGGCGGGCCAACATTGCGCTCAGCACGGTGCGGCCAACGTATCCCGCCCCAACGAGCAGCACCTGTTCCACGCCGATTCCCCGTGCCCGCAACGAGCGGCGCACGATGCGGTACACGGCCCGCCACCCCGCAAGGAGTAGCACCGCCAAAAACGCCGCGATCACGATCAACAAGCGGGAGAAGCCGAACGGCTGCAACAGGAAGCTAAGCGCCATCACGACCACCGCTGCCGTTGCGACCCCGTTCGCCACCCAATAGACTTCTTCGGCCCAGCTGCGCCCGCGCTGTTCACGGTACAGGCCGTTGACGGGCGTCATGACGACCAGCCACACCCCGAAGACCAGCGCATAGGGGATGAAAATATCGAACGGGGCGAAGAACGTCTCATCAATGGGGCGGATGCGCCGCACTACAGGCGACTCATAGCGGAGCAAGTAGGCCCCCAAAAATGCGACAATCACCAGCAAAAAGTCGGTCAGGGGCATGAACCGCCGCAAAGTCGTTGCCCAGTCACGCCGTGCCATGTGCTTTACGTTAACGCCTTTTTGTAAGTCTCTACGGTACGTTGTGCTGTTGTGTGCCATGTGAAGTGTGCCGCCCGCTTTCTGGAATTTTCGCTGCTGACGGCCCGCCATTCGGGATCGTCGACGGCGCGGGCCAACGCCGCCGTCCACGCGGGCACGTCGTCGGGGGGGAGGCAGACCCCCGCCGTACCCGCTGCCTCTGGCATGGACGAGGCGTCCGAGACAATCACCGGAGCGCCGCAGGCCATTGCCTCCACAATCGGCAACCCCCACCCTTCAAAGAGCGAGGGATACACGAAGGCCAAGCAGCTATTGTACCAAATGGGTAAATCTTCGTCAGGCACGTAACCGGGAAATGACACCCGATCCGCTACCCCCAATGACTCCGCCAGCGCCTTTGCCGCGCCGCCATCCCAACCGGCCCCGCCCGCCAGCACCAACCCGACCCGCCGCTGCATCGGTTCTGGCAAGGCGGCGTAAGCCCGGATCAGGGTTGGAAGGTTCTTGCGCGGTTCGATGGTTCCCACGAATAGGAAGAATTGATCGGGGAGGTTCCGTTTGGCCTTGAACGCCGCGACCTGATCGGGGGGGAGGGGCGCAAAGCGCGGTTCGACGCCGTGTCGGATCACGTCGATCTTTTCCGGCGGGATGCCGAGCAGCGCAACGACATCGTTGGCCGTGCTTTGCGAGACGGCGATCACGCGGCGGGCGGCCCGGCAACTGATTCCGGTCAGGGTGCGGAGGTACAGGCGGCGCAAGGCAGGCAAGCGCTCTGGGTAGCGGATGAAGCTCAGATCGTGCACGGTGACGACATACGGGCGAGGCATCACCGCCGGGGCGATGAAGGCCAATTCATGCACCAGATCGCACCCCCGCACGGCGAAGGGCTGGATGGCTTGCTCCCACACGATCCGGCGGAGAGGGTGAGCGGTGTCGAGGCGGGCACGGCGGGGGGTCAGGGCGGGGTGGGCGGGCGGCTCCCCCGCGCCGTAGAAGACCGTGTAACGCTGATCGGGGTCAGCGGCGGGCAGGTGTGCCAGCAAATTGTAGATGTAGCCGTGAATTCCGGCGCGGCGGTAAGTGCTGCCCGCCGCCAGCAAGTGCGCGTTCAATCCGATGTGTGCCATAGGGTGGGGATTATAGCGCGGGGGGGCCGCCTAGCCATTTTACTAGGTCAGGAGCACACAATTCCAATCCAAGACCAATGCAGTTCTTATAGGCTTCTGATACTTCCCCTCTATAACTGCTAATATGGAACGCTACGCACAAGGAGAACAAGCCCATGTTTGAGTCGATGGAGCAGAACGACGACCTCCTCGCCCGTATTCCCGAAGAATTGCCCGTATTACCGTTGCGGAATATGGTGGCCTTGCCGTTCACAACCCTGCCCGTCGCGGTGGGCGTGCCACGCTCTGTGCGGCTCGTGCAAGATGCTTTGCAGGGCAGCCGCTTCATTGCCCTGATGACGTCGATCCACCCCGAAATTGACGAACCCGCCGGCGATCAGGTGCGGCGGGTGGGCAGCGTGGCCCATATTCAGCGCGTGGCCCGGGCCGAAAATGGCGCGTTGCAGATGGTGGTACAGGTCTTAGAACGCGCCCGCGTGGTGGAATGGACGGGAGAAGACCCCTACCTGCGCGCCCGCATCGAAATTGCCCCCGATGTGGAGGAAGAGAACGCCGAAGCGGTTGCATTACGCCGCGCTCTGCTGGAAATTTCGCGGGAAGTCGTGGCGCTGATGCCGAACGTTCCCGACGATGTGGTGAACTTCCTAGAGCAGATCGAGAGTAACCGGATGCTGGCCTACATGGTTGCAGCCAATTCCCGCATGGAACTTGACCAGCGGCAGGCGATCCTCGAACTGGATTCGGTCAACGCCAAGCTGCGCGAACTGATCAAGGTCTTGGCGAACGAGCGCGAAGTGCTGAGCATCGGCCAAAAGATCACCCAAGAGGCCCAACAACGCCTAAGTAAAGAGCAGCGCGAGGTCATCCTCCGCCGCCAGATGGACGCCATCCGCAAAGAACTGGGCGAATCCGACGATGATGAGGCCGAAGTCGAAAAGTACCGCGAGAAGATCGCCAAATCCGGCATGTCTGCAGAGGCACAAGAACAGGCCACCCGCGAACTCAAGCGTCTGGAGCGGCTCTCGCCTCAGGCCGCTGAATACGGCGTGATCAAGACGTACCTCGATTGGTTAATTGACCTGCCGTGGGCCAAGCTCACAGAAGATAACTTGGATATAGCCAACGCCCGCCGCGTCCTCGATGAAGACCACTACGATCTGAAAGAGGTCAAAAACCGGATTCTGGAATTTTTGGCCGTCCGTAAGCTGGCCAAAGAACGCGCCACCAGTGACGCCGCCGCCCAGCCAGATAATCGCGGCGCGATCTTGCTCTTTGTGGGGCCACCCGGCGTCGGCAAGACCAGTCTCGGCAAATCGATTGCGCGGGCACTGGGCCGCCAGTTCACCCGCATGAGCCTTGGCGGGATGCGCGATGAGGCCGAAATTCGCGGCCACCGCCGCACCTATATCGGGGCCATGCCCGGCCGTGTGATCCAAGCGCTGAAGCGGGCCGAGACCCGTAACCCCGTCTTTATGCTGGATGAGGTCGACAAGATCGGGGCGGATTGGCGCGGTGACCCAGCCAGCGCCCTGCTCGAGGTGCTTGACCCGCAACAAAATAACACCTTCCGAGACCACTATCTGGATGTGGACTTCGACCTGAGCGATGTGATCTTCATTGCGACGGCCAACCAAGTCGATACCATTCCGGCCCCGCTGCTTGACCGGATGGAGGTCATTCAGTTGGACGGCTACACCGAAGTGGAGAAGGTCAAAATTGCCCAAGAACACCTGATCGCTCGGCAATTGAGGGCCAATAGCCTCCGCCCAGAAGAAGTGACGCTCGACGAGGGCGCAATTTTGAGCATCATTCGCGGCTACACGCGGGAGGCGGGCGTTCGGGGCCTAGAGCGGGAGATCGGGGCGGCGCTCCGCAAGGCCGCCGTCAAGATTGCGGCGGGCGAAGCGGAGCAGGTCACCATTACCGCCGAGAACCTGCGGGAGCTGTTGGGCAAGCCGCGCTTCAGCCGCGAACCCGGCCCCCGTGCGAGCATTCCCGGTGTGGCAACTGGCATGGCATGGACGCCTGTCGGCGGCGATGTCCTGTTTGTGGAGGCCACTCGTAGCAGTGGGCGCGGCAGTTTCACCATCACCGGGCAGTTGGGGAAGGTCATGGAGGAGAGCGTCCGGATCGCCCACTCGTATCTGAGGGCGCACGCTGAAGAACTCGGCATTGACCCGGCCCGCTTTGAGAACTCGGATTTCCATGTTCACGTTCCCGAAGGGGCCGTGCCGAAGGACGGGCCGAGCGCGGGCGTCACCATGACGACGGCCCTGTACAGCCTGTTGCTCAACCAGCCCGTCCGGGCCGACGTGGCCATGACGGGGGAAATCACCTTACGTGGGCAGGTCTTGCCCGTCGGCGGGGTGAAGATGAAGGTCCTTGCGGCGCACCGGGCGGGCATGAAGACGGTGATCCTGCCGGCGAAAAACATGGACGATCTGGATGAACTGCCCGACGACGTGCGCACGGAAATGACCTTTGTGCCCGTCGAAAAGATCGATGACGTCC
>Ga0272446_1001778_pt1 | contig 30687 bp, 23 predicted proteins | sample YNPCB0061_FD_194587 | JGI IMG/M metagenome (GOLD analysis project Ga0272446, IMG submission 194587) | Hot spring microbial mat communities from Yellowstone National Park, WY, United States - YNP-CB-006-1 | ecosystem: Environmental > Aquatic > Thermal springs > Hot (42-90C) > Sediment | place...
TCGCGCGCACCGCCGGCATGGAGGACGGCGCGGCAATCGCCAAGCGCACACGCTGGCGTTCCAGCAATTCGTCGAACAGGCGGATCGCCGCGCGCAGCAGGTCATCGAGGTGCGAAAAGTCCGAACACGCGTCGGACGCGGCTTGAGTGATGTCCTGTTCCGCTTCAGCCGGCGGCTGCTCACTCGCCGGCGACGCCTCGAACAGCAGAACAGCCACAGCCTGGGTGGCCCGCTGTTGCTCGCGCCGCATCTGGCGCGAGCCGATGTTCAGCTGCGCGGCGGCCTCGGACTGCGACAAGCCCTGCACATAGCGCAGATTGAGCGTGTTGTAAATGCGCCAGGCCGGCGAATGGGCGGGCACATTCAGCGGCGGCTTCAGTTGCTGGATCACTTGAAGCAACGCGCCCTGCACGTCGCGCTCATCCGCGAAGCGCCCGGCTACGCATGGGGCGTTGCCGTGGCGCCGCAGAAAAGCCAGGTCGAACAGCCGGTCGAGCGCGTCGCGCGTCCAGCTTACCTGTTCATTTGAAACTGCCATAGGCTCCGGAACTCCAGGACGTTTCGGCGGCGTCTCGAATCAATTCGGCCTGTGTTGCTGGTCCCGTCCCTGCGCTCATCTATCGCGCGGCGCGCAACGGATTGTCGCGGCTGAATGGCGCAGCGGGTGTGTGCTCTGCCGGCAACCACGTGATGTATCGCGTCCCGGCCGCGCCGGCTGTGGCGAAGTCGCACAGGCGCGCCGCGCGCCCATCTATCGTGGAAACCGCCTCCAGCACGATGGGGAGTGGTTCAATGTTCCAGTCGATTGGCTGAGATTGAAGATTGTTGAGCGCGAGAGCCGGCAATTCGTCCACCGCGTACTGGTCGAAGCGCGGGTCATAGGCCAGCAGGACCGGCCCCCGGTACAGTGAGACTTTGCCGGCGCAGTCGCGTTCGCCCGCCCAGTGCCACATCGAGAAATCAAAATCGATTTCGATCGTGTCGCCGGTCTGCCAGCGGCGATTGAGTTCCAGGTAGCTGCCTGGCGCCGGCGTGTCGAGCGCTTCGCCGTTCAGCGAGACGCGTGTGCGGGCTGACCAGCCGGGAATGCGCAGGCGCAGGCTGAACTCGACGCTCGCCGATGGCGCGACGCTGATTGTCACATGCCCCTGTCGCGGGTAGGTGGTTTCCTGGCGCAGGGTGAGCTGGCAGTCTGCGCCGGGAACCTGGGCTGTGATTTCGCACGGGCCGTAGTAGTTCAACGCCAGGCCGTTGCTCGTCTCCATGATGGCCCAGTCGGCCAGCATCCCCAGGCCGCGCGGGCCGTTCACCGAACAGCAGTTCAACTCCGGCGAGCCGGCGCGCGCCTGAAACACAATATCGTGCGCCGACGCTTTGCGCTCGCCGTCCATCGGCGTGTTGTAAGTCCACCAGCGGCCGGCGTTGTTCTGCGCGCCGAGCACAGCGTTGAAGAGCGATAGCTCCAGCTCATCGGCCACGCGAGGATTGCCGGTCAGTCTGAGCATATCGACTGAGATGGCCATCCAGGCGATGGTGCAGCAGGTCTCAATCGCGCGCGGATCGTAGGGGTTGCCGGTGGCCTGCTCGCCGGATGAAAAGCCGGCCCGTGTTGTGCCGGTCGCCCTCGGCGATGCTCCACCAGATATGCTCGAAAGCCTCTCGGTAGCGCGCCTTGCCGGTGATGTAGTGCAACTCGGCGATGGCCTGGATGCCGTGCAGTCCTTCCCAGCGCGGTTTCGGGCACTGATAGAAGGGTATGCCGGCCAGCGCCGTGCGAATGTAGTCGCCCGATGGAGGCGTCTGCCAGTCTTGTTCGATCTCGCGCGCAAGCTGCAAATATCGCTCGCCGCCGGTGCGCTGGTAGAGCAGGCACAGAATGTGAATGACCGACTCGTTCATTTCCTCGGAGCCGGCTTGAACGACGCGCTTGTCTCCGTTCAGGAACTCGTTGCACAGCATATCCGCCGCCCGCAGACAGGCTTCCAGCGCCAGCGAATCGCCTGTTTCGGTGTGCCACAGGCACAACCCCAACATGCAGTGGTAGTGTCCCCAAATGTCCCACAAGCCAGGCTCCATCAGCCGGGCGCTGCGCGGGAAGGGGCCAAGATAGCCATCGGGGGCTTGTGTGTCGATGAGCGCCGCCACGAATTTAGCGAGATAGCCTCGCAAGCGATCGTCCTGAGTCAGGCGCAAGGCCAGGACGGCCGAGGTCAGGTATTTGCCTGCGAACTCGCCCGCCCATGGCACCAGGTCGCGGCGGGGAAGGCGGTCGCGATCGCGGAAGATCTCCAGCATGGCCGGGTTTGCGTCTGGCGCGACGAGCAGCCACTGGCGGATGTTGGCCTGCAAGCGGTCGCCCACGACACCTTCGATGCGATAGCGCGCGCGTTTGGGAGGATTGAGCACAGGTTTCATGCGCGCAGTTTTATCACAATGCCGGGTGGCGAGGGATCGGACATTCCGTGCGCGCGATTGCCGCGCTGAGCGATTGCGCCTACACTATGCAGGGAAGCTCATGTGAGGAGGAGTGTGAATGAAGCGTTACGCGCTGGCCGGCGCCAGCAGCCGCGCCCTGGGCATGTTTGCCCGGCCGATTCATGAAAAGTTCAGCGACACAGCCCGGTTGGTCGGAATCTACGATGTCAACCCGGCGCGGTCGCGCTACATCAGCCGCGCGTGCGGCGATGCGCCGGTGTTTGTCCGCTTCGACGACATGCTGCGCGAGGCCCGACCGGACTGCGTCATTGTGACGACGGTCGACCGCTTCCACCACGAGTACATCATCCGCGCGCTGGAAGCCGGCTGCGACGCCATCACCGAAAAGCCGATGACGGTGAATGACGCGAATGTGCGCGCCATTCTGACCGCTGAAAAGCGGACTGGCCGCAGGATCATCGTCACGTTCAACTATCGCTTTGGCCCGTACGTGACGCGGGTGAAAGAGCTGCTGCGCGATGGCGCCATCGGCCAGGTGTTCAGCGTCGATTTCGAGTGGATTCTGGACACGCGCCATGGCGCAGACTATTTCCGGCGCTGGCATCGGCGCAAGGAAAACTCCGGCGGTCTGCTGGTGCACAAGGCTACACACCACTTCGACCTGATCAACTGGTGGCTCGAGGACGAGCCGCAAACGGTGTCTGCCTTTGGCGCGCGCCGGGTGTATGGCCCGACGCGATCCGAGCGCGGCGAGCGGTGCAGCGCGTGCGACCACGCCGGCGCGTGCGAGTTCTATGTGGACTATCGCGCGGACCCCTTCATGAAGGCGTTTTATTTCGATGCTGAAGCCGAGGACGGTTATTTCCGCGACCGGTGTGTGTTTGCCGATGAAATCGACATCGAGGACACCATGGCCGTGTCAGTGAAGTACAAGGGTGGCGCGCTGATGAGCTATTCTCTGAATGCCCACGCGCCCTACGAGGGCTGGCGCGCGGCGCTGAACGGGTCGGGCGGGCGCATAGAGGTCGAGGAGTATCACAGCGGGCATCGCGCCGGTGACGCCAGCCAGCGCATCACCATGCACAACCGCAAAGGCGACAAAGTGACGCACGAGATCTGCAAAGACATTGGCGCGCACGGTGGTGGAGATGAAAGATTGCAGGCGCGGTTGTTCAGCGGCCGCGCAATTCCCGACCCGCTTGGCCACATGGCCGATTCGTGGGCCGGCGCCATGTCGGTGCTGATCGGCGTCGCAGCAAATCGCTCTATCGCCACCGGCCAGCCGGTTCACATCGCCGACCTGCTTTCTGACTCCTGACTCCCACTACTGACTACAGACTGCTGGCTACTCCCATGACTCGCCCATCCATCTACACCGCTCTGTGCGTGCACTGGGATCATCACCCGGTCGATGCAACGCAGCGCTATGGCGCCGGTGTGAATGCCGACGAGATTCGGCGCTATCTTCAGGCAGTCAAGCCGGATGTGACGCAATACCACACCATCGGCTGCGTGGGGTATGTGAACTATCCGTCGGCCATTGCGCCGGTTGTGCCCGGCCTGACGGGAGACCCGTTGAAAGTGTGGTCGGAAGTGTGCGCGGAAGAGGGAATCGCCTTTGGATGCTACGCGGCGTCCTTTGCCTGTGGCTCGCCGGAACCGCATCCGCAGTGGCGCTGTGTCAGTCGCGCTGGCGTCGTTTCTACGCAGGACTATTGCCCCAACAGTCCCTGGACAGAGGAATTCTTCATCCCCTTGTTATTGGAAGTGATGGAACGCTATCATCCGGCCCACTTCTGGCTGGATGGCGTGTGGTTGCCCAATCGCGACAACCTGTGCTATTGCGCGCATTGCCGGCGCAAGTTCGAGCAGGAGCATGGCCGGCCCTTGCCCATGCAACCTTCTCAGCGCGACTGGCTCGACCTTCAGCCCTTCTATGAGCGATCGCTCGACCAGGCCGTCAGTCGGATTGGCCGCGCCATTCGACAGCATGATCCTCATATTCTGTTGGCCTGCAATTCGCTGTACTACTTCAAGGATTTGAGGCCGCCGGCCCACGAGGTGGATTGGCTCAGTTGGGACGTGTTGAACACGCCAAATCTGCACCGGACTTCGTTTGAGGCGACTTACCTCAACACAGCCGGCAAGCCGGCCGACGTGATGATTTATGAGCAGGGCATTGTGCGCTGGCAGCCCAGTCTGCTGCGCCGTCCGCGTCCCCTGACGCAGCTCCGCCTGGAAGCCGGCGCAGTGATGGCGCATGGTTGCCGCGTCAACCTGTGGCACGATCCGCAGCCCGACGGCAGCCTGTTGCCTGAGAAGGCCGAGGTGGGTCGCGCGGTGGCCGGCTTTGTGCGCGACCGGCAGTCCTGGTGCATCGGCAACGACAGTCTCGCCGAGGTCGCCATCGTGGCAAGCCGGCACGATCATGCGCTCGACCCCCGACGCCAGGACAAAGCGGTGCGAGCGATGCATCAAATCCTCCAGGAAGCGCACATCCCGTGTGATGTGACGCGCGAAGACGCCCTGCTCACGCGATTGGCGCAGTACCAGATGGTGATCTTGCCCGAAACCGGCCTGCTTGAACCGGACACGGCCCAGTGGTTGCACCAGTTTGTGACCGACGGCGGCAGCGTGCTGCTGATTGCCGCGCCGCCTGCTCCTGAAGCGCAGCCCTGGTTGGATGCGCTGTTGGGGCGAGACGCCACCGTGAAGCCCCTGACACAGATGATTCCTGCTCCCGAACGCGAGCAAGTGTTGTGGTGTGACGCGCGCCGGTCGCAAGCGCCATTCGAGGTTGGTCATCGCCGTGTTGCGCTGGAGGGCGAATGGCAGCCGCTGGCGATTTGCCGGTCGGATCACAGACCCTGGGCTGCGGCGTTGACAGTCGGCGAGGGCGTCGTGTTGGCGATCGCCGGCGAGGCGCTGACAGATTACGCTGAGACGCACTGGCCGCTCCTGCGAGACGCCGTGGCCGCTGTTGCGCGCGCCGGCATCGGCGACGCGCCGCTGGTCGAATTGACAGGCGCGCCAGGCGTCGAAGTGGTGGTCAACCGGCGCGAATCGGATGTGTACGCGCATCTGGTCAATCTGACGCCGGGAACCTGCTTCGGCGCGCCCGATGAAATGTTCTTCGATGACGCGCCGGTGTACCGCGACCTCACGCTGACTATTCGCCCGCCGCGCTTGCCGACGCACGTCATCGCCATGCCCGGCGACATGCCCCTGCGATTCACGGTGAATGGGGACGCTGTGACGGTGACCGTGCCGGAACTGCGCGACCACGTGGGCTTGCGACTGATCGGCGCCGCCAGCGCATAAGCCGCCATGCCGGTCCTTGTTGCTCAGATTGCGCCGCAGCGCAGCACGCAGTATGCAGCCCTTGCCGACGCGCTGGCGCCGCATGAACTGCGGCTGAGCGCGATTGGTTCGCTGGTGGCCGGCATCTCGCCGGCGCGACTGGGGGGGCAGGACTACCTGCAACTCGAGTTGACGGCGATGCCGGATGCGCGGCAGATGCAGGAGCTTGGCGCGCTGGCGATGACCTCGGCCTTCTTCGAGTTGCGCGATCGCCTCGACGAGCGCGACGGCCCCTGGCTCAGGCCGATCGACACCGGCTTCACGCCGGCCTTTCCGCCAGACATGGTGATGGCGCGACGCTATCGCGGCAAAACCAACGAGCTGTTCACGCGCTTCATGTTGAATATCGCGCGCCATAGCAGCGCCTTTGCCGCCGAATCCTGGCGCGAATTGCGTGTGTTCGACCCGCTGGCCGGCGGCGGCACCACCTTGTTTTCCGCGCTCGTGTTGGGCGCGCATGTCGCCGGGGTGGAGAAGCGCGCGCAGGATGTGCAAACCACCGCGGCGTTCATTCAGCAGTACGCGCGCGAGGAAGGCATTGCCTGCAACGTCAAAGAAGAACGCCTGAAAAGAGTGGGCCGGCGCTGGTGGTTCGAGCTGGGCAAAGCCGATCCGCGCCGGTGCATGCTGGCGCTGGGCGACACGCTGCTATCTGCCGAGTTGCTGGCCGGGTTCAAAATGCCGCATCTGATCGTGGCAGACCTGCCCTATGGCATTCAGCACCACGGTGAACTGGAGACGCTGTTGCGCCAGGCGCTGCCGCTGTGGGCGTCGCTGTTGACGCCGGGTGGGGCGATGGCGTTGGCCTGGGACGCTACGCGCTTCCCCCGCGAAGACATGATCGCGCTGGCGCAGCCGGCGCTGCCGGCGCCGTTGAAGGTGTTGAACACGCCGCCCTACGACGCATTGGCGCATCGTGTTGATCGCGTCATCAAGCGGCGCGATGTGTTGTGCGCGGGGCCTGCGGTTGAGCAGGACGCGCAATCCGTCTGAGCCGGCGCCGGGCCCCATGCCAGCATCAGCCGGCGACCGCTGCGCGCTGGTTGGCCGGGTGAAGCGCCTATCGTCATCTGCGCGCTGCGCGAAGTGTCACTTGCGCGTGTTGCGAACTGTGGTACAACTCGCCCCTTAATAGCAGATGGCAATGGCGGGCGCGACTGATCGCTTCCCCAGGCTGACTGGCCGCCGTAGAACCCATCCTGCTTGTGAGCCGCGCCGCTCAACCTGACCTGGCCCGATGCGCCGAGGCGGGAGTTCCCGGCTCCATTGTGTATCGGCCGCGTCAAGCCGCGTTCCCCAGAAAACAGGATGACAGAATGAAGAACGATTGGTATCCCGAAGCCGAGGGATTGTACGATCCGGCGTATGAGCATGATGCTTGCGGCGTCGGGCTGGTGACGCACATCAAGGGCGAGCCATCCCGCCAGATCGTGCGCATGGGCCTCGACATGCTCATCAACCTGAGTCATCGCGGCGCCGTGGGCGCTGACCCGGAGACTGGCGATGGGGCGGGCATCCTCATGCAGACGCCGCACGAATTCCTGCGCGCGCGTTGCGCAGATCAGGGAGTGTTGCTGCCGGCCAAAGGCCAGTACGCCGTGGGCATGTTGTACACGCCGCGCGGCAACCCCGGCCGGTGCATGGAAATCTTCGAAAAGGCGCTGCGCGACGAGGACTTGAAAGTGCTGGGCTGGCGCCATGTTCCCACCGATCCGATGGCCGTTGGGGTGACAGCACGCAATGCCTGTCCAGAGGTGATGCAGGTCTTTGTGGCCAATCCCAACCTGGACTACCTTGCTTTCGAGCGCCAGCTGTATGTGGCGCGCCGCGCAGCCGAAAACGCCGCGCTGGCGGAGGGCGGCGATGTGGCGCAGTATTTTTACGTCCCCAGTCTGGGCAGCCGCACCATCACCTACAAGGGCATGATGCGCTCCCAGCAACTCGAACGTTTCTATGAGGATCTGCGCAGCGAGGACCTGACCTCTGCAATCGCCATCGTTCACGCCCGGTTCAGCACAAACACGTTTCCGAGCTGGCCGCTGGCGCAGCCATTCCGCGCCATTTGCCACAATGGCGAGATCAACACCTTGCGCGGCAACATCAACAAGTTCATGGCGCGCCGCTCGCAACTGTTCGCCCGCTCATTCAACGGCGACATGCGCAAGCTGATGCCGGTCATTGTGGAGGGGATGAGCGACTCGGCCAACTTTGACCAGATGCTGGAGTTGCTCTACATGTCCGGCCGGAGCCTGCCTCATGCCATCCTGATGATGATTCCCGAAGCGTGGGGCGAGAAGTACTACATGGGTCACGACCGGCGCGGCTTTTACGAGTATCACGCCAACTTTATGGAGCCGTGGGACGGGCCGGCGGCTATTCTGTTCACGGATGGCGCGCAGGCCGGCGGCATCCTCGACCGCAACGGCCTGCGCCCGCTGCGCTACTCGGTCACCCGCAACGACCTGCTTATCCTCGGCTCCGAAACAGGCGCGATTGAGATCGACCCGCCGGATATCGTGGCGCGCGGGCGATTGCGCCCCGGCAAGATGATGATTGTCGATATCGCCAAGCAGCGCGTGCTGAACAACGACGAGGTGAAAGCCGACATTACCCGCCAGCAGCACTACCGGCGCTGGGTGGCGGCCAACCGCATCGAGTTCCAGGGCTTTGGCATCGGCGCCGGCGCCACCACCTATGACGAAGCAACATTGCTCACCCGGCAGATTGCCTTTGGCTACACCCGTGAGGACCTCAATTCGATCATCATGCCCATGGCTGCCACGGCCAGCGAGCCGATCGGCTCGATGGGCAACGACACGCCACTGGCCGTGTTGTCGGATCAGCCCCAACTCGTTTTCAGCTATTTCAAGCAACTCTTCGCTCAGGTCACCAACCCCCCGATCGACCCGATCCGCGAAAGGCTGGTCATGTCCTTGACCACGTTCCTGGGGCCGGAGAGCAATATCCTGGAGGAAAAGCCCGAGCACGCCCGCCGGCTCAAGCTGCGCTCGCCGGTGCTGACGAACGCCGACTTCGAGCGCATTCGTTCGTCCAAGCTGCCAGGGTTTCGGGCGATTACGCTCGACACCACCTTCAATGTTTCAGAGGGCGAGAAGGGGCTGGAGCAGGCGCTGGATAAGCTGTGCGCCGACGCGCGCTGGTGCATCGACGAGGGCTATGCGCTGCTGATTCTGAGCGACAAGTCAGTGTCTGCGGCGCGCGCGCCAATTCCCAGTTTGCTGGCGGTGTCGGCGGTGAGTCATTACCTCATCAACGCCGGCATCCGCAACCGGGTGGCGCTGCTGGTCGAGTCTGGCGAGCCGCGCGAGGTCAATCACTTCGCGCTGCTGCTGGCCTATGGATGCGACGCCGTCAACCCATACCTGGCGTTCGAGACGGTGGCGCATCTGCACGCGCAGGGAGTGCTGCCCAGGACGCTGACACTGCAAGACGCCATCGAGAATTACATCAAGGCCGTGTCAGACGGCATTCTCAAGATCATGACCAAGATGGGCATCTCGACCCTGCGCAGCTACAGCGGCGCGCAGATTTTCGAGTGTCTGGGCTTCAGCCGCGCGTTTGTGGACAAGTACTTCACGAATACAGCCTCGCGCATTGGCGGCATCGGCGTCGATCATGTGGGGCGCGAGACGCTGATGCGACACGCGGCGGCCTACAAGCCCCGGCGCGGCGTGTCGGCCAGTCTGCGCAGCGGCGGGTTGTACTCCTTCCGGCTCGATGGCGAGCGCCGGCTATGGTCGCCCGAAGCGATCTATTGCATGCAGGAGGCCGTCCGGCGCAACGACAAGACCCTGTACCGGCGCTTCAGCGACCTGGTGAACGATCAGCGCGACCGCTGGACGACGTTGCGCAGCCTGCTTGATTTTAAGGTTGACCCGGCGTGTTCGATTTCCATTGAGGAAGTGGAGCCGGCGCAAGAGATCGTCAAGCGATTTGTCACATCGGCCATGTCGTTTGGCTCGATCAGCCGCGAGGCGCACGAGGCGCTGGCGATCGGCATGAATCGCATGGGGGCCATGTCGAACAGCGGTGAAGGCGGCGAAGACCCGGCGCGCTATATCCCGCTGCCCAACGGCGATTCGCGCAACAGCGCAGTGAAACAGGTCGCCTCGGCCCGCTTTGGGGTCACGGCGGAATACCTGGCCAACGCCAGGGAATTGCAGATCAAGATTGCGCAGGGCGCCAAGCCGGGCGAGGGCGGACACTTGCCCGGCCACAAGGTGAACGTCGAGATTGCGCAGACGCGCAACTCGACTCCCGGCGTCAGTCTGATCTCGCCGCCGCCGCATCACGACATTTATTCGATCGAAGACCTGGCGCAGTTGATCTTTGACCTGAAGAACGCCAACCCCAACGCCCGCATCAGCGTCAAGCTGGTGTCGGAGGTGGGAGTGGGCACGATCGCCGCCGGCGTGGCCAAGGGCCACGCCGACATGATTCTCATCAGCGGCGGAGATGGCGGCACCGGCGCCAGCCCGCTGTCGAGCATCAAGCATGCCGGCCTGCCCTGGGAACTGGGCCTCTCGGAGACGCACCAGACGCTGGTGAAGAATGACCTGCGCGGGCGCGTGCGTTTGCAGACCGACGGCCAGATGCGCACGGGCCGCGATGTAGCCATCGCGGCTTTGCTGGGCGCGGAAGAGTACGGCTTTGGCACCGCCTCGCTCGTGGCGCTCGGCTGCGTCATGATGCGCAAGTGCCATCTCAACTCGTGCCCGGTGGGCGTGGCGACGCAGGACCCCCGGCTGCGCGCGCGGTTCAAGGGCGCGCCGGAGCACATCGTCAACTACTTCCATTTTGTCGCCGAGGAGTTGCGTGAGATCATGGCGGCGCTGGGATTTCGCGCCGTGAACGAGATGATCGGGCGCGTAGACCGGCTGAAAGTGCGCGACAACATCGAGCACTGGAAGGCCAGGACGCTCGACTTCAGCGCCATTCTGCATCAGCCGGCGGCGCCGCCCACCGTTGCGCGCCACAAAGTGCGGGAGCAGGATCACGGCATCGACAACGTGCTCGATCGCCGCATTCTGAAGGATGTGCTGCCGATCATCGAGGCTGGCGCCGGCCGGATCGAAAAGTGCTACCTCATTCGCAACCCGGATCGGACGACCGGCGCGATGGTCTCGTATGAAATTGCGCGGCGCTATGGGAGCAAAGGGTTGCCTGATGATTCGATCACACTGCGCTTTGCCGGATCAGCCGGCCAGAGCTTTGGCGCGTTCGCCTCGCGCGGCATGACGCTGATTCTCGAAGGCGACGCCAACGACTACGTGGGCAAAGGTTTGTCGGGCGGCAAGCTGGTGATCTACCCGCCGCGCAGCGCCGCATTCGACCCGGCGCAGAACATCATCGTCGGAAATGTGGCGTTGTACGGCGCCACCAGCGGCGAAGTGTATCTGAACGGCCTGGCCGGCGAGCGGTTCGCCGTGCGCAACAGCGGCGCGCGCGCCGTGGTCGAAGGCGTGGGCGATCATGGTTGCGAGTACATGACCGGCGGCATTGTGGTGGTGCTGGGCCAGACCGGCGTGAACTTCGCCGCCGGCATGAGCGGCGGCATCGCCTATGTGTACGACCCCACGCAGGACTTCGATGTGTCGTGCAACCATGACATGATCGACCTCGATCCACTGACCGATGCCGAGGATGTCGAGACAGTGCGCAGCATGATCGAGGCTCACTGGCAGCACACCGGCAGCCCGCGCGCGCGCTGGATGCTGGACGACTGGGACACGATTCGCCGGCTGTTTGTCAAGGTGTTCCCGATCGAGTACCGCCGCGCGCTGGGACAGATGAAGAAGCTGGAGCGCAACGTGCGCACCCAGGCCGAGCGGGTCGAACGGATGTAGTTGGAGGATGACGATGGCGATTGAAAGGACGACGGCATTTCTGGATATCGAACGCAAGACAGCGCCGAAGCTCAGTCCGGCTGAGCGGCTGCGGCACTATCGCGAGTTTATGATCCGCCGGTCGCCGGAAGACTTGCAGGAGCAGGCGGCGCGCTGTATGAACTGCGGCACGCCTTTCTGCCACGGTCTGGGCTGTCCGCTGGACAACACCATTCCCGAATTCAATGATCTGGTGTTCAACAACCGGTGGCGCGAGGCCGCTGACATCCTGCACCTGACCAACAACTTCCCTGAGGTCACCGGGCGCGTGTGCCCGGCGCTGTGCGAAGCGGCGTGCATCAACGCCATCGACGGCCAGGCCGTTTCCATTCGGGACATCGAGCTGGCGATCATCGAAAATGCGTTCGAGCAGGGATGGGTGGAGCCGCAACCGCCGGCAATGCTGACCGGCAAACGGGTCGCCATCATCGGTTCGGGGCCGGCCGGGCTGGCCGCCGCCCAGCAGTTGCGCCGGGCCGGCCATCAGGTTGTCGTGTTCGAGAAAGCCGAGAAGCCGGGCGGCATTCTGCGCTATGGCATCCCGGACTTCAAGCTGGAGAAGTGGGTGCTCGACCGGCGCATCGAGCAGATGCGGGCCGAGGGCGTGTCGTTCAAGTGCCAGGTCGAAGTGGGGCGGGACGTGTCAGCCTCGTACATTCAGCGGCGGTTTGACGCGTTGTGCGTCACCATCGGCGCGGGCAAGCCGCGCGACCTGGCCATTCCCGGCCGTGAGCTGGACGGCGTGCATCTGGCGCTGGACTTTTTGCAGCAGAACAATCGCCGGCTGGACGGTCTGCCGTTTGATGGCCTGCCGATCATGGCAGAAGGAAAGCGTGTGGTGGTGATCGGCGGCGGCGACACCGGCAGCGACTGCGTCGGCACGTCACTGCGGCAAGGGGCGCTGAGCGTGCAGCAGATCGAGTTGTTGCCCAAGCCGCCAGACAGCCGGCCCGAGAACAATCCCTGGCCACAGTGGCCGCTCATCCTGCGCACCAGCACATCCCACGAAGAAGGCGGCGCGCGCGACTGGTCGATCAACACGGTGCGATTCGCGGGTGACAACGGCCATGTCACCGGTCTGGAGTGTGTCAGGCTGGAGTGGGAGAGAACCCCGCAGGGCCAGATGAAGATGGTCCCCATCCCCGGCAGCGAGTTCACATTGCAGGCTGATCTGGTCTTGCTGGCGATGGGTTTCGTCGGGCCGGTGCATGAGGGCTTGCTCGACAGTCTGGGCGTGGCCTATGATCCGCGCGGCAACGTCAAGACGGACGAGAATATGATGACCAGCGTGCCGGGTGTGTTTGCCGCCGGCGACGTCACTACGGGGGCGTGGCTGGTGGTGGGCGCCATCGCTGCCGGCCGGCGCATGGCCCGGCGGGTGGATCAATACCTGATGGGCGAGAGCGATCTGCCAGACTGTGTATTGCCGCCGCGTTTGTAAGTCTTGCAGCTACAATCTCCTCCATCATGGACATGGAGGATCTCAAAACTCAATTCGCCTCGATTCCTGCGCGCTATCCCGAACTGGCCGGCCAGGTTGCTGTCGTCACCGGCTCGACGAAAGGCATCGGGCGGGGCATCGCCCTGCGGCTGGCCAGGGAGGGCATGAAGGTCGTCATCAACAGCCGCACACCGGCTGATGTGCAGGCCACTACGGCGGCTTTCCGCGACCTGGGTGTGGAAGCGATTGGCGTGCCGGCCGACCAGGGCGCGAGCGAAGGCGTAAACCGGCTCATCGACGAGACCTTGCGCGCCTTTGGCACGATCGACGTTCTGGTGAACAACGCCGCCGATCTGTCGCGCGCGCACTTCTTTGAAGTGGATGAGGCGTGGTTGGACCGGCAACTGGCAGCCAACATCCGAGGGCCGTATCTGCTGGCGCACAAGGCCGCTGAGGTGATGCGTCTGAAGGGCGCCGGCGCCATTATCCACATCAGTTCAGTCGGCGGGCTGCGCGCCCATTGGTCAGGGTTGCCGTATGACGTGACCAAGGGCGCGCTCGACGCGATGACGCGGGCCATGGGCATCGAACTGGCGCCGCTGGGCATCCGGGTCAACTGCATTGCGCCGGGCGCGATCTACACAGAGGGGTGGGGGCCGCCGGATGCAGCCTGGTTGGGCGATGTGGCCGGCCGCATTCCTTTGGGCCGCCTGGGCACGCCGCTCGAAATCGGCGCTATGGCGGCGTTTCTGGCCTCTCCAGACGCGGCGTATATCATCGGGCAGGTGATCTACGTGGACGCCGGCATCACGGCCCAGTTGTCGCCGCCGGGGCAGGATATCTAGGTTCTGAGTCAAGCCGCGAGACCGAAGAAGTGAAACAGGAGCATTGCGATGGCAATCACGACGATGATCCAGGAACTGGTGAAAGCGACGCCATTCATCGACACGCACGAACATCTGATCGAGGAATCGCGCCGGCTGGCTGCGCCGGCGGCGGGCGACTGGCTGTACCCCTGCAATGACTGGTCGTACCTGTTCATGCATTACACGCAGGAAGACCTGCGCGTGGCCGGCATGAGCCGGGATGACCTGGCGCGATTTCACGCCATCGACGTCGACCCGGCTGACAAGTGGCGTCTGTTTGAGCCATACTGGCCCCGCGTGCGCCACACGGGCTATGGCCAGGCCGCGATGCGTTCGATCCAGATGTTGTTCGGCGAAGCGGAGGTGAGCGCCGGGAACGTCACGCGCATTACCGATATGATGCATGAGCTTCAGCGTCCTGGCTTCTACGGCCATGTGCTGCGCGAAGTGGCTGGCGTCGAGTCGTGCCAGGTCAACTCTCTGGAGGCCATTTTCTGCGAGACCGCCCAGCCCGAATTGCTGTATCAGGACTTGAGCACGGTGCAACTTGGCAGCGGTCTCGATCTGCCCAAACTGCGCGAGCAGACAGGCCTGCCTCTGGAGACGTTGCGCCAGGGCTACGAAGCCATAGACTGGTATTTTGAACGCTATGGCGCGCAGGCGGTTGCGACCAAGAATCAGAGCGCCTATGAGCGCCGGCTGAACTATGACGATGTGCCGGCGGAGGTGGCTGCGCCGCTGTTCGAGCGTCACGCTGCCGGACGTTCGCTCTCGGCCAGGGAGATGAAGGCGCTTCAGGATCATCTGTGGCGATACACAGTGGCCTGCGCAACGGCGCGCGGCCTGCCGGTGAAAATGCACACCGGCTACTATGCCGGCGCTGACCGCATGCCCCTGGATCGTGTGAGCCGCAACCTGCAAGATCTATGTCCGATCCTTCAGGATTTCCCCAACACGAAGTTCGTGTTAATGCACATCACGTATCCCTACCAGGATGAATTGCTGGGTCTGGCCAAGCAGTACAGCAACGTGCACGTCGATCTATGCTGGGCCTGGATCCTGAACCCGATCGCCACAAAGAACTTCGTCAAGGAATTCCTGGTCAGCGCGCCGGCCAACAAGCTGCTGACATTCGGCGGCGACTTCATTAGCGTGGAAAACGTGGCGGGTCATGCCAGCATTGCGCGTCAGGGTCTTGCCCGGGCGCTGGATGAACTGGCAGCCGAAGGCTGGCTGAGCGAATCGGCGGCGCTCGATCTGGTGGAGCCGCTCATGCGCGGCAATGCCTGGAAGTTGTTCAACATGGAACACAAGACATCTGTCGCCCGCGCCAAAGCCGCCGGCCTGGCGGCGGTTGCGTAATCGCGCCTGCTGAGGAGAATCCACGATCGCCGTCTACACCAAGCGCGCATCCGAGGCAAATCTCGAAAAGGCTCTGGAGCCGGTTCCTGGCGCGTGGATCAACGTCACAGACCCCAGCGATGCGGAGGTCGAACGGCTGCAACGGGTGCTGGGCGTCCCGCAGGACTTCATCACATACCCGCTCGACCTGAGCGAAATGCCGCGCGCCGAACGGGAAGGTGGCGCGATGTTGATCGTGCTGCGCGTCCCGTACTATGCGGAGACGAATGTCATTGAGGAGGTGATCTCAGGCAAGGCGCGCGGGCTGTCCACTGCCAAGCACAAGCGGTTCGTGCTTCAGATTTTGCTCATCACGGCCCACCGGTTCCTGTCCAACGTGCGCAAGATCAATCGCGCGGTGGATCGGCTCGAAGATCGTCTGCAGCACTCGCTCCGAAACCGCGAACTGCTGGAAATGCTCAAATATCAGAAGAGCCTGGTTTACTTCGCCACAGCCCTCAAGTCCAGCGAATTGATGCTGCAGCATCTTCAGCGAAGCCAGATTTTTCAAAAGTACGAAGAGGACCGCGACCTGCTTGATGATGTGCTGATCGAAGTGCAGCAGGGGATCGAGATGACCAGCATTGTCAGCGGCATTTTGACCGGCACCATGGACGCTTACGCATCCATCATCTCCAACAACCTGAACTCCGTGATGAAGATCATTGCCTCGGTGACGATCGTGCTCAACCTGCCGGTCATTGTGTCGGGCTTTTACGGGATGAACGTGCCTCTGCCGTTTCAAGACGAGCCGTGGGCGTTCTGGGCGTTGCTGATTCTGGCGGTGTCTGCCTGCGCGCTGACGCTGATCTGGTTGTGGCGGCGAGACTGGCTGTAGGGAGCGCGTTGTCTGCGATCAGGCCGCATATAATCGGGCGCAGCGGCCTGACCCAACGGAAACATGGTCTGCCAGTAAATCGAGTCACATGACATGGAAAGGGGCTTACACATGAAACGTCTCATGCTCGCTGCGGCGCTCTTGTCAGGGGTTTTGGCGATGTCTGCGTGCGGCGGGGAGCCGGCGCCGACAGGCGGTGATGGCGCTGGCGCCGCGACGCCTGTCCCAGCCACGGCTGTCGGCGCGCCGGCCAGGTCAGGCTCTGTCACACCCGGCGCCAGCGGCCTCAAAGACGCCGGCCTGCTGGGCAAGTGGATCACTGCTGATGGCGGCTCCGGCTACGACTTCAAAGATGACTTCAGCGTCGTCATTACGGTGGTGGGCAGTGAGATTCAGTCGAGCTACAACATTGTCGAAGGCGGGAACGGCCAGGGCAAAGTGGAGATCGGCGAACAGTCTGGCGTGATTGTGTGGACTTACAAGATCGATGGCGCCCGGCTGGATTTCACGGCCGATGGCGGTCGGGCCAAGAAACTCAGCAGGGCGCAATAGTCTGGCGGCGGCGCCCGGCGTTGCGTATGCGGGGCGCCGCATCAAAAGCTCCGCGCGAGAATATCCCGGCAGGGCTTTTGATTTGCGCAGCCCATCGTCTCCTGCACCTGGCTGTCGGACTCCTCAAAGGAGTCCGACACCTGAGCCTGCCGGGATGCGCGCATGCTTGCGCGCATGCTTGCGCGCTTACTTGTAGATGAACAGCGATGACACGTCCTCGTTTTCGAGGCGCGGAGACTCGTCGTACAGAAAACAGGATGCGGCTCGCGTCGGCTCCAGCTTGAAAAGCGGCGGCTGGGATTCGCGGCACCGGCCCATGACGAACGGACAACGCGCGGCGAAGCGGCACCCTTTTGCCGAACCAAAGTCCCCCTCCCTGGCCTGAATGTCGCTCGACCCCCAGCGCAGATTGATGTCGGGCCAGGGAATCGAGTCGATCAACAGCCGGGTGTAGGGATGCTTCGGCGTCTTGATGACAGTGTCCACATCGCCGGCTTCCATGACGGCGCCCCGATACAACACCACGATCTGGTCGCTAATGTGATAGGCCGTGGTCAGGTCATGCGTGATGTACAGAATGGAGATGCCGTAGTCCTTCTTTAGTTTCTGCAGGCTCTCCAGAATTGTCGCGCGCAAGGAGGCGTCGACCATCGACACCGGCTCGTCGGCCACAAGCAATTTGGGCTTGAGCAGCAGCGCCCGCGCGACGGAGATGCGCTGGCGCTGGCCGCCCGACAACTGGTGCGGAAAGCGTCCGAGGATCTCCTCGGGCCGCAGGCCCACGGCGCTGAGCGACTCTTCCATCATCTGCCGGGCTTCCCTTTTCGACCGGGCCAGTTTGAACTTGTCGATGGGCACAGTCAGCAGGTGATCGATGGTGTAGAACGGGTTGAACACGGCGAACGGGTCCTGGAAGACAGCCTGCACCTCGCGGCGAAAGAGCAGGTGCTCTTCCCTGCCCAGTTTTGCGACGTTCCGGCCTTTGTAGAGCACTTCGCCGCGCGTAGGCTCGATGAAACCGAGCGCCAGCATGCTCATGGTGGTTTTGCCGCTGCCGCTTTCGCCGGCCACGGCGATGATCGAGGGCGTCGTGTCGTCGATGACCAGCGACATGTTGTCGAGCGCGATCGTTTGCTCGCGCGATAGCAGGCCCTGGCTGTAGATTTTGGAGACGTTGCGAAGTTCGAGAAGTGGCGCCATAGGTGTGTTGGTGCTGTGTGTTGCTGCTTGAGTCTGCCGGCGCAGCTATTGGGCGGCGACCGGTTCGCGCCGGCTGGCGGTTGGATGGACGCGATTGCCCTGTTCGTCGTACAGGTGGCAGGACACAAACCGTCCGGTTGGCGTGACCGCGCGCGGCGGGGGAGCCGATTTACAGATGTCCATGGCGTGCTCGCAGCGCGGATGGAAGACACACCCGCTGGGCAGCCGCAAGAGCGAGGGCGCCAGGCCGGGGATGCCCTGGAAAATGCCCTTGTTGTCCAGGTTGGGCAGGCTGCGGATCAACGCCTGGGCATAGGGATGCAGCGGGTTGGTGAACATCTCGCGCGCAGTGCTCAGCTCGACCAGCTTGCCGGCGTACATCACAGCCACGCGATTGGTGATCTGGGCCATCAGCCCCATGTCATGGCCGATCAGAATGACGGCGGCCCGTATCTTTTCCTGCACCCGGCAAATGGTTTCCATCACCTGGCGCTGCACAACCACATCGAGCGCGCTGGTCGGCTCGTCGGCGATGATGACCTTCGGGCTGAGCAGGATGCCGATGGCGATGCACACGCGCTGCTTCATGCCGCCGCTCAATTCGTGCGGATACATGCGGAAGACGCTGCGCTTCAGCTCCACCGATTCCAGGGCCTGTTCCGCGCGCTCGACCAGTTCGCGCTCCGACGCTCTGGGAACGTGGGATCGCATGGCGTCGATCATCTGCTTGCCGATGCGCATCACCGGGTTGAGCGAGTTCATCGCTCCCTGCGGGATGTAGCTGATCTTGCTCAGCCGGGCCTGGCGCATCTCTTCTTCATTGAGCTTCAGCAGATCGATGTCGCCCATGTCGGTGTGGATGATTGCGCTGCCGGCCTCGATCCGGCCGGGCGGCTTGATCATGCGCATCAGCGCCAGGGCCAGCGTGGACTTGCCGCAGCCGGATTCGCCGACCAGTCCCAACCGCTCGCCGGCTTTCAACGTCAGATCCACGCCATCCACTGCCTTCACCCGGCCTGCATCCGTGTAGTACGTGACTTGCAGGTTGTTGACTTCAAGAGCGATCTGTTCTGCGCCGTTCAGCGATGTCATTCTGACCTCCGCACGCGGGGGTTGGCGATTTCGTCGAGGCCGCGATTGATTAGCGATAGCGATGCGAAGATCGAAATCAGCGCAAGAGAGGGCCATAGCACCCACCACCACCACTGGTTGAAGATGGCGGAATGGAATTGCGCCCAGCGGATGGTCATGCCAATGGTTGGCTCGCGCGCCGGGCCGAGGCCCAGCACTTCCAGGCCGAAAGTCGCGCCAATCGCGCCCATGACGGCGCCGACAAAGCTGGCCGCCAGGTAGGGCAGCATGTTTGGCATCAGTTCCTTGAAGATGATTTCGAGGTTGCTCATGCCGGATAGCTTGGCCACGCTGACAAAGGTGCGCTCGCGCATGGTCAGCACCTGCGAACGCACCACGCGCGCAGTGCCCATCCACGACAGGATGGACGCCACGCCGGCCATGGTGAAAATGGTCACCTTGTTCTTGTCCACGATGGTGCTGGCGATGATGATCTGCAGAATGAGAGGCGGGATTGTGATGAGCACTTCGGTCACCCAGCGAATGACCGAGTCCACCTTTCCGCCGTAGTAGCCGGCCAGAAAGCCCAGCACAACGCCGACCACGATGCCGACCGACCCGGCGATGACGCCGACTGTGCCGGTGAGCAGGATGCCGCGCACCATGACAGCCAGCAAGTCGCGCCCGTCTTTGTCCGTGCCCAGCGGATATTCTGCGCTGGGGGGCTGGACGGAAGGGGCGGCGAGGGGATAGGCGCGCGTGGACGTGTCGATCACCAGCGATCCGCCAATGCTGAAGATCAGCAGGAAGGCCAGAAGCGCCAGCCCCACCAGCAGGCTCTTGTTGCGCCGCAGATAGCGCAATGTCAGCGTCAAACGGCCCGGCCCTCGGCCTGGGCCTTGAAGAGGAACAGACAGTTCCATGGTTCTTTTTCCTGATTTGCCTTTTGGCACGTGAGGCGCGCGCTTCGTCAGATGGCGATGCCTCTCTGCGCGCCTACTTGCGGTCGTAACGGATGCGCGGGTCGAGCAGGGGATAGAGCAGGTCAACCAGCATCATGCTCACGCCGACCGCGACAATGGTGATCATGCCGATCCCGTAGATCACGAAGAAGTCGTTGGCCAGGATCGCGGCGTTCAACAGGGATCCGATGCCGGGGAATCCGTACAGATTTTCCACCAGGATGCCGGCTGAAACGATCGACCCGAAGGCCAGCGCCAGCGCCGTCACCTGGGGCAGAATGGCATTGCGCACGTAATACCAGTAGAAGATGCGCCCCTGTTTCAGGCCCTTGTGCTCGGCGAAGTTCACGTAATCTTCGCCCTGCACAGTGACGCCCATGCCGCGCATCCCCAGGGCCCAAAAGCCGACTGACGCCAGAATGAGCGACAGGGCGGGCAGGATGGCGTGCCGGCCGACATCGAGGATGAAATCAATGCTGAGTTCAGGCCCCAGGAATCGCCCGGTGGTGTAAGCGCCGCTGAGTGGCAGCAGCTTGGCGCGGAAGGCGATGAAGTAGATCAGCAGCAGGCCGAGCAGATAGGCCGGCACCGCGGCCAGCACCATCAGCGGCGTCACCATCCCCTTAACCCAACTTGGGCTGCGCGGCCAGCCAGCCAGCGCGCCGATGCCGGTGCCGATCAGAAATGTCAGCAGTGTGGTGACCGTCAGCAGGATGACGGTCCAGGGCAAGGCCTGGCTGATCAGATCGACGACTGTCCGCGGGTAACGCATGAGCGACACCCCCAGGTCTCCGCGCAGCACGCTGCCCATGTAGTCAAGATATTGTTCGATGAGGGGCTTGTCCAGCCCGAACTTGGTCTCAAAAGCCTTAATGATGTTTTCCAGGTCTCGCGGCGCGTAGCCGGTGGAGCGTTGGATCTCGGCGAATCGTTCACGGATGGGGTTGACGCGAGATAGGCGCGGAATGAAGAACAGGACGGTGGCGGCAGTCCAGACGACAAAGACGAGGAATAGAAAACGACGAACGAGATAACTGATCTTCACCCTGGAACCTCCGATGCCGCGAAGGCGACCCAATGGCCGCCTTCGCGACTGTATCCCTCGGGCGTGAAGGTCCGGCTGCGCGCGGCAGTTGCGGCGCCGGCCCGCACGGCGTCATTTACTGAGCGGCCTTGAGGCCCAACACCAGCAGCGGGAAGGTGTGATGCCAGTAGGCGCCGTTAAGGTATGGGTTGTCCTGGGTGGGCCAGTTTGTCCAGTATGTCTGGTTGTAGGGAATGCGGTGCAGCCACTGGATGACCGGAATGTCGATCATGTCTGTCCAGTAGATTTCGATGGCCTTCAGGAACAGGTCGTTCAGCTTGGGGTCGCCGGGCGCTATCACGCGCATTTCGTCCACGATCGCGTCGAACTGCGGGTTCTGATAGCGCGAGAAGCGGTTCCCGCCGGCAGTGGTGCCGATGGGGCTGGCGAACCGGCTGTGATACAGCTCCATCGTGGCGTACGGATCGATCACGCTGGCGCCGTGGCCGAACAGATACAGCCCTGGTTTGCCGTCGGCCATATTCTGATATGCGTCGTTGCCGAAGTTGATCGAAGCCTCGAAACCGCCCCGGCGCAGCATTTCAACCAGCACCGGCGTGATATCGGCGTGGATCGACTCGAAGCCGTTGATGGTGGCGTTGACCCGCTCGCCGTTCTTGACCCAGAAGCCGTCGGCGTCTTTGGTGAAGCCCGCCTTCTCCATGCGCGCGGCGCTCTCTTCCAGGCTGAACTTGCGCACGCCCATCTCCTCGCCCTTCGCCCGCGCCAGGTCGAGATATTTCTTCAGAGCGGGGTATTCTGGATACGGGAAGATGGTGGTGATCTTGGCGCCGTTGTACACCACCTTGTCGATTGTGTCGCGGTCCAACGCCAGACTCATCGCCCAGCGGACATTCGGATCACTGTAAGGTTCCAGCGCCGTGTTGACCCACAGCGAATTCGGCCACCAGTCGATGTAGCCCAGTGGCTCGTCCTTGCCGGTGTGGGTGATGATCTTTTCGTTCTGATCCACGGCTGTGCGGATGAGCGACGGGCGCAGGTCGAGGCATGCGTCGCACTCGTTGTTCACCACGCGCTGAGCCGCCGTGGTCATGTCAGACAGCGGGATCAGGGTCACGCGCTGAATGTCGGGCTTTTGCTGGAAGCCGCTCTTGAAGCCCCACCAGTCATCGCGGATGTCGAAGACTTTCTGCTGGGCGGTCTGCACGGTGTTGAACATGCCGCTGTGCACGATGTCGTCGCCGCCGGTGAACGCAGTAATGTCCTCGATTTTCTCAAACACGTGCTTAGGCACGATCGGGATGCCCGTGTCGAACTTGAAGCTGAGGATTTCGAACTTGAAGCGCGGATTGGGCGACTTGAACTTGATGACGACGGTCTGGTCATCCGGGGCGGTGGTTTCCTGCACGAACTCGCTGACCTGGGCGTGGTAATTCAGCTTCTCATTGGCGGCCAGCGTGTCAAGGGTGAACTTCACATCGGCTGAGGTGATGGGTGTGCCGTCGCTCCACTCGGCGCCCCGGCGCATGGTGATCGTCAGCTCGGTGTAGTCATCGTTGTATTTGCTGCTCTCGGCCAGCCAGGGGATTTCCTGGTCCGCAAACACCGAGAAGTAGAATAGCGGCTCCCACAGCAGCGCATTGCCTTCCTGGTGTGTGTAACCGGTGGTCGTCCAGGGGTTGGTGATGCCCTGGTTGGTGTACTGGCCGCCGGCGCCGCCGTGGTTCAGCACCAGGGTGCGGTTGCGGGGAACATCCTTGAGGGTAACAGCAGGGGCTTCTGCTGCCGGCGCTTCCGCAGTCGGGGCTTCCGCCTTTGGAGCTTCTGCAGCCGGCTTCTCGGCGGGCGGCGCGGCCGGCGCGCAGGCTGCCGCGAGTGCGCCTGTGCCGGCGACGGCAGACAACTGAATCATCTGGCGGCGTGTCAACTTGCTAGACATGGTCCTTGCTTCTCCTTGTTTGATTTGGAACTGGCGGGTCTGAATCCTGAAATCAGACACTCAAAACGTGATCAGGCTTGTTCGCTATCGCGGGGCTGCTGGCTGGGGAGTATTCGTGCTCGTGCGCGCACCTCCTTGCAGGGGATAAAACATGACGCCGTCCCGACCGCGCGGATTGGGTTGGGTTGGTCAAGCAACGGCGCCATCTCACAATGGCTAGATTAGCATACTTGGGGCTGATTGGCAAGCTGAAAATTCCCTGCGTTTTCGAGTGTGTGAGCGCTCCCAACACGATCCACTGACCTCTCATGCGCGCCTGGCGCGCCGGGTCTTGCGCTCAGGCGCGCTTGCGTTCGAGCAAATCCACTTCCTCGGCCTTGCCGCCGCTGACCCGCCAGGTTTTGATCTCATGCGCCTTGAAATCTGCTGCCCAGGTTGCGCCGGCTTGCCCGAGGCGCACGGTCGCGCGCGCCGGCCAGCCGGCCGTCTCGTAGCCGCGCACGATCAGGTCGTCAGAATCCTCGGCCAGCTTGCATACGCTGAGCAGGATATGGTCCGGCTCGGCGCTCAAATACGAAAAGGACGGTGGCAGCTCGCCGGCGTGGTTGGCCTCGTTGATTGATACTGGCGGCGCGTTCAGTTCCCACGCCCGGCGCGGCGCGCCGGCCTCGGCCCATGACCCGCGATGTGGCAAGAGGCGATAGGTGACGCTGTGCCAGCCTTGATCCTGATAGACGTAGGCGCGGCCGGGGTCCAGCTTCCACGGATCGTGATGGGCGTACACGGGGCTGCGCAACACGGTCATGCGCAGCTCAGCATTCAACACATCGAAGCTGTATTTGCTGTCGTTCAGCAGGCTGACGCCGTAGGGGATGCGCGCGCCGGCTGCGTCCTGCGCCCAGCCGGACACATCGATCCATTGCTGGCCGGGTTCTTCTTCGCCGTTGCAAGCGCGCTCGATGCTGCCGTAGGCTGTCTCATAAGTCGCGCGCGGCTCCGATAGCGCCAGCGGGAATGCCAGCTTGAGCAGCTTGTGCTGCTCCTGCCAGTTCACCGCCAGCCGGCATTCGATCAGGTCGAGCTCGCGATACACATACAGGCGTTGCAGCAGGGTCGAGCGCCCCCAGTGCGTCTCGACGCGCAACGCGGCGCGCACAGCTCCGTCTTCTTCTACGGTCACGATAGCGTGGCTGAAGCGCCCGACTTCTTCGCGGAACGAACGCACATCGTGGCCCCAGGTGTCGCTGCGATCTTCGATGACCAGGCCAATGTTGGCCGGCCCGGCCAGCGCGTCTACCTGATTGCGCTTGTCGAACAGCCGGATCATGCTGCCGGTGGCGGTGTCCACCTCCAGCCGCCAGAACCTGTTTTCCAGGCTCGTGGTGGTGTCGGAGCGCGTCACGAGTGAAGGCAGGGTCATCGCTGTTGTCGGGCGCTCTGGCGGGATGATGGTGTTCGGCCACACATCCTGTCGGAACATTCGGTAGCCCAGCGCCGGCAGTTCGGCGACGAAGCACACGCGCGTTTGCCCCACGACGGTGCTGGGCTGGATACTTTGGCCTGTGATCGGAACGCCCTCTGCGCTGCTGATTTCCGGCACGCTGCGCTCTACCTCTATTGGTATTTTCACCGGCCAGGGCAATGGGTTGAAGACCATCAGCGCCGTGCCGTCGCCGCGCGTGTCGATGCGGCCGGCCACCGCCTGAATGGCCATGTTCAGCGCGCGGCTGGCGAGAGTTGCGCTGTAACCGTACCAGTCGCCGGCATCCTCGTAAGCCTGGGGCAAGCTCGACCCGGCCAGGATGTCGTGGAACTGATTGAACAGCAGGGCCTGCCAGGCGTGTGTCAATTCAGCGCGCGGATAGGGCCGGCCTGTGAGCGCAGTTGCCAGCGCGGAGAATCGCTCGGCATTCATCAGCAAGTGTTCGACGCGCCGGTTTTGTCGTTTCACCTCGGACTCGGCGGCGTAGCATCCCCGCGCATGGTGCTGCAAGTCGTCGGCGACGACAGGTATGGCTGCGCCGGCGGCGGCTTCAGCTTCGACCGATCTGAAGAATGCGTCGAGCGTGCTGAGCGCAATGCGCGGAGCGCCGGCCTGTTCGGACATCGCGTGGATCGAATCAATATTGGCCCTGGTCGGGCCGCCGCCATGATTGCCGACGCCATAGAACACGATGTAGTCCGACACATAGCCGGGTCGCGCCGCGTGGTTGGCTCGGATGTGTTCGTCCAGTTCGTCGGCCCATGTGCCATACGAGCGGCTGATGCGGGCGGTCAACACGCGGCTGCCGTCAGGCGCCTGCCACCAGAACACGTTGCCGGGCAGGTCTTTCTCGTGCGGGCCGGGGCGCATGAAGACATAGCGGCTCATGCCGGACAGGCGCAGAATCTGCGGAATGGCTGCGCTATGCCCGAATGTGTCGGGGTTGTAGCCGATGGTCGCCATGACGCCAAAAGCTTCCTGAAAGAATCGCTGGCCGTACAGCGACTGTCGCGCCAGGGATTCCCCGCACGGGATGTTGGCATCGGGCTGAATCCACCAGCCGCCCACAATCTCCCAGCGGCCTTCGCGCACGCGCGCTTTGATCTTCTCGAACATCGCCGGGTCGGTGTCGCGAAGCCAGGCGTAGAAAGCGGCCGAGCTGCCGGTGAACAAAAAGTCGGGATACTCGTCCATCCGGTCGAGCACCGACTGGAATGTGGATCGAATCGTCTCCAGACCTTCGGGCCAGCGCCAGAGCCAGACCGGGTCGATGTGAGCGTTGCCGATGGCGTGTAGGGTTGGGTTTGCCATGGGTCAGGTGCATCTATCGCGCATCGGTGTCAAAGGGCGCCACATCGCACGTGGCCATGTGCCAGGTCAAAAGGCGCGCCTGCATCTCGGCGCGAATATTCGCATAGGCAGATTCGTGAATCAGGTTGTGCAACTCGTGTGGATCGCGCTCCAGGTCGTACAACTCATCGTCTTCATAGAGCCGGCGCACATACTTGAAGCGAGTCGTGCGACACATGGCTGCCTTGCCGTGATACGGACCGTCGTCCCGGCGCTGTAAACTCAGGCGCGGCCAGTACAAGCCATCGGGCGTCTGGTGCGAGACGCTCTCCAACTCCATCGCCTGACGCTCGCCCATCAGCCGGCCTCCCTCACAGAATACCGCATCGCGGTGCGTGTCGCGCTCGCCGACGACCACCGGCAGCAGGCTCTGGCCAAAGTGCGTGTATGCCGGCTCGATGCCCAGCAGGTCGAACACGGTGGCCGGGAAATCGACCAGCTCAACCAGCGCGTCGGACACGCGCGGTTGCGCCGGCGCGCTGCGCGGCGGCTTGATGACAAACGGCACGCGCGTCAGGCAATCTTCGAATGTGTTTTGGGTTTTCTCCACCAGACCATAGTCGCCGGTGAAGTCGCCGTGATCGGAAAACACGAACAGAGCCGTGTCATCGTACAGCCCCTTTTCCTTCAACGCGGCGATGAGCAATCCAAGCTGATGATCGACGCGGGCGCACATGCCGTAATACGTGGCGCGCAATTCGGTCCAGCGGTCTTCGCTCCAGCTTTGCAGGCGCTGGCGCTCGGCGATGCCTTGCAGGATGGCCGGCTTGCCTTCCCATGACGACGGCGCCGGCGCGCGCGGCGGCAACTTGCTTCGCTCGATCAGGCTGAAAAATGGCTCTTCCACGCCGTAGGGCGGGTGGGGGTAGCTGAGCGGCAGGTACAGGCAGAGCGGTTTGCCGCCGTCGTAGTTACGGATCACGTCGATCGCGCCCAGCACGTTGGCCCAGTCCGAGTCGCAATAGATCGCGTCGCCGGCTTTGTTCAGCCGGCCGGCGTAGAAGCTGTAGTAATTGTCGCTGTCCGGCGCGCCGCGCCACGACAAGTCGCTGTGCAGATTCGCCTGTGGCGCGCACCCCCAGCGCCGATAGTCTTCCGGCGTCGCGTGAAACTTCACGTCGCAATCGTCCGCGAATCCGAATTGCGCCGGCACGAGGTCGTTCTTGCCGCCCCACCACACGAAGTAGCCGGCCTGCTTCAACAGGCGCAGCAGGTTCGTCTCGCCGCGCTCGGCGTGCAACATGTGGAACATGGTGCGATGGCCGCGCGTGTGCGGATACCAGCCGGTCATGAAGCTGCACCGGCTGGGCGTGCAGACCGGGTTCTGGCAGAAGGCGTGACGGAACGACACGGCGTCGGTCTCGACCAGCCGGTCGAGGGTGGGGGTGACGGCAGCCGGGTTGCCCATGTGTCCCAGCGCGTCGCCGCGCCACTGGTCGGGGTTGAAAATGACGAGATGCGGATGGTCGGTCATTGCGTTATCTTCATGCGCCTTTGTGTTCATCGCTTCTTTGTGGCTTGTCCTGCCTCAGCGTTTGCCGTATTCATGCGCTGTTTCATACAGGGCGATGATGTTTTCGATCGGCGTCACCGGCTGCAGGTTGTGGCATGGGCCGATGATGAAGCCGGCGCCGTCGCAGGCCAGCGTGTCGATCAGCCACCGCACTTCGCGGCGCACATCGTCCGGCGTCCCGAAAGGCAGCGTCTCCTGATTGTCCACGGCGCTGTGAAAGCAGATGCGCGATCCGTAGTCGCGCTTCAGCGCCGCCAGGTCCCAGTCGCCGCAGCGCCATTGCACTGGGTTCAGGATGTCGATACCCATGTCCACCAACGTCGGCAACAAAGGGCGCATATCGCCGTCGTCGTGATGGAAGACGATGATGCCGTGTGATTTTGCCTGGTCGATGGCGCGCTGTGTCGCGGCGCGATAGAACTCGTGGAAGATGCGCGGATTCACCAGCAGCCCGTACTGCGACCCCCAGTCGTCGGTTACCTGCGCAACGTCGATCAGGCCGGGGGCGGCTTCGAAGCAGCGCCGGTGATACTCGAAGAAGAAGTCGGACAGCCGTTGCACGATGGCGCGCGTCAGCTCCGGATACATCAGCGGGTCCATGAGCGATTGCTCCAGCCCGCGCAACTGGTTGTGGAAGTAGAACACGGCGGTGTAGCCGCACATGACCGCCCGGCCGGCGTATTGCGCGGCCAGCCGGGGCAACTGGCTGTAGTCGTACCAGTCCGGCGACGGCCAGGGATATGCCTCGATCTCTTCCAGCGTGGTCATGTGTTGCAGCGGGAAATGAACTTGCTCGCCATATTCGCCTGTGCCATAGGCCTGATTGCGATAGCCCATGCCCCACTCGTTTTCCCAGTAGTCGCCGTTGCGCTTGCAGGGCGGGCCGATGTAGGGCGGCGCGATGCCCATGATGCCGTCGATGTCCAACTTGTCGTAGAGCGCAACGACATTGTCCACGGCGAAATGGTCGAACAACTTGCGGGTCACTTCGGGTGTGGCCCACATGTCAGTGGGTATGCGGTCAGCCGGTTGATGCCGGATGGCGGCCAGAATGCGTTGTCGGTGGTCCATCTGTCGATTTTGGATTTTGAATTCGGGATTAGGGCAGGGTTGACAGTGTGACAGCGTCGAAGGTGGCGCGGCCTTCCTGGGCGAACACGCCCCAGTTGCCGCTTTTAAGATTGTAAAGACGCGCGCTCATCGCCACGCGGTTGCCGGCGGCGCCCTCGGCGTACACCTCGCACACGCTGCCATCCACGAAAATCGTGAGGCGCGCCGGCTCGTCCGCCGCCAGTCTCAACGGGCGCTCGATCTCGACCCAGTGCGGCAGGTCGCCGGCCCGGGGCCACGAGTCCAACACCAGGCGCTGCCGGTGCGGTTCCAGCCGGATGTAGTAGGCGGAATCCGGATCGTCACTGACGCGCAGCATGATGCTGCAGCTTGCGCGCGCCCCAGGCGCGTGTGACCGGCACGACAAACATGATGCCGCTGTTGGGCGCCTGGAAATCCCCGACAATTTCGAGCGCGGCGCGTGTGGCGCGCTCGAGCACGATTTCATCGTCGATCAGCGCAAACACAATGTGGTTGGGCGTCTGACTGCCGCTCAACATTGCGCGCAACGACACCATGAGCGGCAGATCGTCGTGTGTGCTGGCGTACCTGCCGCCTACTGCGCCCAGCATCGTCACGCCGGACACGCCGGCTTCCTGCCAGGCGTCGAGCACAGTCGAGCAGCGTTCCAGATCATCCGTCACCAGCGCGAGCAGATTCAGCGACATACGGAGTCTCCTTGGATGCAGCGGCGCGTCGGGCAAAGGCCCAACGCAACAGGAATGGTGTGACCAGTGTTGTGGCCAGCACCATGATAACGACAGCGACGAACACGGTTTCATCGATCAACCCGCGCCGGAGGCCGACGGTCGCAACAATCAAGCCCACCTCGCCGCGCGAGATCATCCCCAGGCCAACGCGGCCGGCCTGCGGCCAGCTCATGCCGCCCAGCCGCGCGCCCAGGCCGCAGCCGATCACTTTGGACACAATGGCGACCAGCACGATGACGACGGCAAAAACGACGCCAGCGCCGGCCAGCGATCGCACATCAGCCTCCAGCCCGATGCTGACCAGAAAGAGCGGCACGAAGAAAGCGTAGGACAGCGTATGCATACCCTGCTCGATTTCCTCGCGGTGGCGCGTGCGCCCAAACATCACGCCGGCCAGAAACGCCCCAGTGATGGCCGCCAGTTGTCCCACTGCCTCGGCCGACAACGCGTACAGCAGCATGACCACAATCGCCAGCGCCACAACGTCCTGGCTGATTCTGAGCCGATGCACAACATCAGTCAGGCGGGGCAGGATGAACAGTCCGACGCCGACGGCGCCGGCAAAGTAAAGGGCCATCCTGGCAATGACGATGACAATGTCACCGGCTGCATTGCCGCCGGCGCTGCCTGCGCCGATCGCCAGAAAAATCGACAGCGCCAGAATCACCAGCACATCGTCCGCGACGGCTGCGCCCAGCAGCGCCAATCCCTCTTTGCTGCGCAACACGTTGAGTTCGAGCAGTGTTTGCGCCGAGATGCTGACGCTGGTGGCGCTGAGGATCAGGCCGATGAAGATGCTGGCCGGCAAGGCGTTGCCAAACAACAGCGCGCTGCCCGCCCCCATCACAATCGGCGCGATCACGCCCAGCGCGCCGGCCAATATCGCCACCCGGCCGGTTTTCAACATGTCCTGGATATCGACTTCCAGGCCGGCGACGAACATCAGAAAGATCACCCCGATCTCTGCCAGGTCGAGAATCACTTCGTGGCTGAGCGCCGAGTCGAGAATGCGCCACTCGAACAGCCCGATCAGACTGGGGCCGAGCGCAAGGCCGACCAGCAATTGACCGAGCACGGAGGGCTGTTTCAGTCGCGTGGCGACGTAGCCGGCGGCCTTGGCAGCCGCGATCAAGATGGCAAGTTCGAGCAGCAACTGCAAAATCGGGGTCATTCCATCAGGTCTCCTTGCGGCAGCACAGCTACGCGGGTGTGATGCGCACCGCGCATTGTATGTCTGATCTTCAAACGCGCGTGTTCTTTGCCTGAGTGTGTGGCTTCGACGGCTTCGACAAGCTCAGCCGCCGAAGATCAGATGCGGTAGGACAAGCCGCCAGGCTTGTCCCGTCCACCAGCCGCCGAAGATCAGATGCGGTAGGACAAGCCGCCAGGCTTGTCCCGTCCACCAGCCGCCGTTGCCTGAGCGTGTCGCCGGCAACGGCTTCGACAAGCTCAGCCGCCGAAGCCCAGCCGCCGGAGATCAGATGCGGTAGGACAAGCCGCCAGG
>Ga0272446_1001779_pt1 | contig 30685 bp, 31 predicted proteins | sample YNPCB0061_FD_194587 | JGI IMG/M metagenome (GOLD analysis project Ga0272446, IMG submission 194587) | Hot spring microbial mat communities from Yellowstone National Park, WY, United States - YNP-CB-006-1 | ecosystem: Environmental > Aquatic > Thermal springs > Hot (42-90C) > Sediment | place...
CGAGGCCGGCGATCTCGCTCTGCCACAGCGCGATCCAGTCCTCCGCGAGGCGGTCGAGATCCTCAGGCGTGTCCATCGGGTGTCCTCGCGGGCCGGACCATAGCGGCACGGGGGCGGGGAAGGAACGAGCGGATTTGGGGGATTTTGCGGGTTTCGCGGCCCCGCCATCCGCGTGCTAGGCTGCCGCCCGGGAAGACACAGAGTGAGGCGACATGTCCATGGCGGGCAAAGCTGCCGCTGGCGGCGCGCACACGGCGGAGGCCGGGTCCACGCCGCCGGTGGTCATCAAGAAATATGCGAATCGGCGGCTCTACAACACGGAAGCCTCGAGCTACGTCACGCTCGACGACCTCGCGAAGATGGTGCGCCAGGGGCGGGATTTCGTGGTCTATGACGCCAAGACCGGGGACGACATCACGCGCTCGGTGCTGACGCAGATCATCGTCGAGGAGGAGAGCAAGGGTGGGCAGAACCTCCTGCCCACGGCCTTCCTGCGCCAGTTGATCGGCTACTACGGGGACAACCTGCAGGACTTGGTGCCGCGCTACCTCGAATTCGCCATGGCCTCCTTCGCCCGGCAGCAGGACCAGATGCGCCGCGCCCTGGAACAGACCATGGGCGGATTCATGCCGTTTCACGGATCCTTCCCCAATCTCGAGGAGATGGGCAAGCAGAACATGGCGATGATGGAACGCGCCATGAGCCTGTTCGCGCCTTTCGCCCGGCGGGAGGAGGCGCCGGCCGCAAGCGCTGAGGTCGAGGCCCTGAAGGCCGAGGTGGAGGCCCTGCGCCGGGAACTCGCGGCCCTGCGCGGCGGCCGCTGAAGGCGCGGCCCGCGTTCACCAAGCGCTCATGCACGCCGTAGTAGAACGCGTCATGCGCTAGCACACCTTTCTGTCGCTACTGTAAAATCGAACTTATGAAGAACCCAGCCGCCTCCCCCACCTCTTTCGAGGCCGAGGACGACTCCTCCCTCCAAAGGGCGAGCATCGTCGATCACCATGTCGGTGCTCGCATCCGCGAACGCCGCACCCTTCTCGGCCTGTCGCAGCAGCAGCTCGCCAAGATGATCGGCGTCACCTACCAGCAGGCGCACAAGTATGAGCGCGGGCTGAACCGCATCTCCGCCGGCCGCCTGTTCGAGATCGCGCAGGTGCTCAACGTGCCGGTATCCTACTTCTTCGAAGGGCTCGGCCCGTCGGGGGAGCCCCAGCCCGTCTCCCCGCGGCAGCGCATGTTCCTCGAACTCGCCCGCAACTTCGCGCTCATCGACAACGACAAGCACCAGGAAGCGCTGAGCCAGATGGCCCGCGCGCTCGCCGCGCAGTCCCAGGCCTCGCAACGCGATCACGACGAGTAGCCGGACACCGCTTCGGCCGGCGCGGCGGCGCGGTTGCGCCGCGGGGTCAGGCGGTGCCCTCGCGCCCGGCGCGCTCCCGCAGGACCTGCCGATCGGCTGATCCCGGCCGATCGTAACGCGCTCGGGCGCGGGCTGCGCCCCCATCGCACCCCGCGGCCGCGCCAGGGCGTCGCCAGCCCCCGCCTGCCCAAGAAGCGGGCAGAACGGGGATGTCCCCGCCGGTTCCGCCATCATTTCGCGTCTGACCGACCACCCGGCGGGCAGACGTGGTTATCTCCGCGCCGCGCAACCCCAGCAGCGGAGACCCCGATGCCTCCCTCCCTCGGCCGCCGGCAGGTGATCGGCGGCGGCGCAGCCCTCGGCCTCGCCACGGCGCTGCCCTACGATCTCGCCCAGGCCCAGACCGCGAGCGGCACGCTGCGCGTGGGCATGACCGCCGCCGCCGTGCCGCTGTCCAACGGCGTGCCGGACCAGGGCGCCGAGGGCCATCGCTTCATGGGCATCACGCTCTACGACCAGCTCGCGATGTGGGACCTCTCCTCCTTCGACAAGCCGGTCACGCTCCGCCCCGGCCTCGCCACGGCCTGGCGCACCGATCCGGCCGATCCGAAGCGCTGGATCATCACCCTGCGCGAAGGCGTGAAGTTCCACGACGGCAAGGTCATGACCGCCGAGGACGTCGTCTTCTCCTACAACCGCGCCTTCAAGAACGACGCGCCGGAGTTCGACCCGCGGGCGGCGGCGCAGGCGCGCATCCGCATGCCGACCATCGCCGCCTGGCGCGCCGAGGGGCCCAACACCTTCATCCTCGAGACCCGCAGCCCCGACAGCCTCGTGCCCTTCGGCCTGACCTGGGTGGGCATCACGCATCGCGGCGCCTGGGAAGCGGCGGGGCGGAACTGGGATGCCTACCTCAACCGCCCCGTCGGTACCGGCCCCTACAAGTGCGAACTCTTCAGCGTGCGCGAGCGCGCCGTGCTGGTGCGCAACCCCGACTACTGGGAGACGGCGCGCATCCCGAAGCATGAACGGCTCATCCTGCTGCCGCTGCCCGAGGCCAACACCCGCGTCGCCGCGCTGCGCTCCAACCAGGTGGACTTCATCGAGGCGCCGCCGCCCGACGCCCTCCCCTCGCTGCGCCAGGCGGGGTTCCAGATCGTCTCCAACACCTACCCGCACAACTGGACCTGGCACCTCTCGATGCTCGAGGGCTCGCCCTGGCGGGACATCCGCATCCGCCGCGCGGCCAATCTCGCCATCGACCGCGCCGGGCTCAAGGCGATGCTGGGCGACATGATGATCGAGGGGGCGGGGCTGCTGCCCCCCGCCCATCCCTGGCATGGCCGCCCGCGCGATCCGGTGCGCACGGATGTCGCGGCCGCCCGGCGCCTGATGGCCGAGGCCGGCTTCTCCCCCCGCAACCCGCTGCGCACGCGCATCGGCATCTCGCCCTCGGGCTCGGGGCAGATGCAGCCCCTGCCGATGAACGAGGCGCTGCAGCAGAACCTCAAGGAGATCGGCATCGAGATCGAGTTCGAGGTGGTGGAGTGGAACGCCCTTCTCGGCCTCTGGCGCGACGGGGCGCGGGCGCCGTCCAATCGCGGCATCACGGGCATCAATATCTCCTATGCCGCGCTCGATCCCTTCACCGCGCTGGTGCGCTTCCTCAAGAGCGACCTGACACCCCCGGCGGCCAACAACTGGGGCCATTTCAGCGACCCCGACTACGACGCGCTGATCACCCGCATCTACGAGACCTTCGACCCCGCGGCGCAGGCGACACTGCTGCAGGAACTGCACGCCAAGGTGGTGGACGACCGGCTGTTCCTGTTCGTCGCGCACGACCTGAACCCGCGGGCGATGAGCCGCCGCGTGCAGGGCTTCGTGCAGGCGCAGTCCTGGTTCCAGGACCTGACGCCGATCACCATGCGGTGACGCCGGGCATGGCCGCGCCGCGCCTCAGTGCGGCGCGGCCTGTGACCCGATCAGCCGGCGCCGGATGCGCCCCGAGATGAAGTCGATCACGGCGACGGTCGCGATCATCAGCAGGATGATGAAGGCTACCTCGTCCCAGTGGCGCACGCGGATGCGCTCGGCGATCTGCAGGCCGATCCCGCCGGCGCCGACCACGCCGAGGATGGTTGCCGAGCGCGTGTTGCTCTCGAAGAAGTACAGCGCCTGCGCGAGCATCACGGGGGCGACCTGCGGCAGGATGCCGAAGCGGATCGCGTGCAGCCGCCCGCCGCCGGCGGCGACCACGCCTTCGGCCTGCTTCTTCTCGGCGTTCTCGATCGCCTCGGCATAGAGTTTCGCGAGCACCGCGTTGTCGGCGGTGAAGATGGCGAGCACCCCGGCGAGCGGCCCGAGCCCCACCGCGCGCACATAGGCGAGCGCCCAGATCAGCTGGTCCACGCCGCGGAAGCCATCGAGCACGCGGCGCAGCGAGAAGCGCCACAGCGTCGCGGTGACGATGTTGCGCGCGCCGAGGAAGCCGAGCGGGATCGCGACGATCGCGGCGAGGAAGGTGCCGAGGAAGGCCATGGCGACGCTCTCGGCCAAGCCCTGCAGGATCTCGACCCATTGCTCGCCCGGCGAGGGCGGGACCATCAGCACGACGATGGTGCCGAGGCCCGACAGCCCGGCCCAGATCCGCTGCGGGGTCATGTCGAACCACCAGAGCGATCCGATCAGCCAGGCGGCGAAGACCGTCCACCCTGCCAAGCGCAGCGCGCGGCGTCCCGGCGTGGCGCCGAACGCCGCCGGCATGCGCGCGCGCCAAGCGGCGATGTCGGCGCGCGTCGCGCCGGTGGCGCGCCCGCCTATCGCGCCGGTGGCCCGTGAGCCGCTCATCTCGCCGCCTCCAGCCGTCCGATCGCCGCGTGGCGCAGGCGTTCCGACAGCAGGTCCACGCAGGCGACGGTGAGGATGATCAGCAGCACGATGGCGCTGATCTCCTCGTAGTAGTTAAAGGAGATCACCTTATACAGCTCCTCGCCCACCCCGCCGGCGCCGACGAAGCCGATCACGCTGGCGGAGCGGATGTTCACCTCGAAGCGCAGCAGCACGTAGGACAGGATGTTGGGCAGCACCTGCGGGATGATGGCGTAGCGGCAGCCCTGCACCCAGGATCCGCCGGCCGCTCGCACCGCTTCCCACGGCCGCAGGTCGGCGTTCTCGATCGCTTCGGCAAACAGCTTGCCGTTGGCACCCGCGCTGTGCAGCGCGATCGCCAGGATGCCGGCCAACGGACCGATGCCGAAGGCCCAGACGAAGATCAGCGCGTAGACGATCTCGGGCACCGTGCGCAGCGCCTCGAGGAAGCGGCGCGTGGCCTGGTAGACGAGGCCGGAGGGCGCGATGTTGCGCGCCGCGGGGAAGGCGAAGACGAGCGCGATGGCCGATCCCATCAGCGTGGCCACCGCCGCCATGTTCGCCGTCTCGAGGATCAGCCAGGACCATTCCGGCAGCCGGTACATCCAGAAGGCGAGCGATCCTTCCGTCTCGGCGTCGGCGAACAGCACCGCCCAGCGCAGGTCGGGCAGGATGCGGACGAAGTATTCGCCGATGCGCGGCAGCCCGGCCCAGAGCGTGGCGGGCCGCAGCTCGCTCACCCAGGCGGCCGCGACAAGGCATGACAGCAGGAGAGCGCCGCCCAGTGCCGTCTGCAGCCGCTTCGCGCGGCGCGCCGCGACGAAGGCCTCCTCGCCGCGGATCACCGCGGGCAGGCCGGTGGTGTAGGCGGAGTTCACGACCGGCGCCGACGCGCAGCCGCTTCCTCGCGCCGCATCTCGACGAACAGCGCGTAGTCCTCGTGCCGTGCCTCGACCGCGCCCAGCGTGTCGCCGCGGGCGATCTGCCGCGCGATGTCCGGATAGGTCTTGGCCAGCGCCAGCTGAAAGGTCTGCATGTCGCGCTTGAACGCGGCGGGCAGGTCGGTGCGCACCGCCAGCGGCCCGTTCTGGATCGGCTCGCTGGTCCAGATGATGCGCAGGTCGGACATGCGCAGCATGCCCTTGTCGACCATCGAGCGCAGGTTGCCGCGGCTGTAGCCCTGGTTGACGTCGCCGATGCCCGAGGCCCAGGTCACCGCGGCGTCGTACTGGCGCTGCAGCACCGCCACCACCGCCTGCTCATGCCCGCCGCCGAAGCCGGTGCGGCCGAAGAACTGCCCCGGCTCGACCCCGATGCCCTGGCGGCGCAGCTGGAAGCGCGGGATCAGGTAGCCCGAGGCGGAGTTCGCATCCGCCCAGGCGAGCGAGCGCCCGCGCATGTCCTCGAGGCTGGTGATGCCGGAATCGGCGCGCACCACCATCACCGCGACATAGGAGATCGACCCGTCGGCCTGCTGCGTGGTGGTGATCGGCTCGATGCCGCCATTGGTGTCGAGCCAGGCGCCGGCATAGGCCGACGGCCCGAGCCCCGCGAGCTCCAGCTGCTTCGCCGACAGCCCCTGCATCACCCCGGCATAGTCCGACGCGGGGAACAGCCGTGTGGGCACCTGGAAGATGCGTTCGATCAGCGCGCGGTAGGCTTCGAAGCGGCCGAGGCGGTCCGCCTCGTTCTCGCCGCCCAGGATGCCGTAGCGGATGATGGGCACCTGCGCGGCCCAGGCGCGGCGGCCCGGCTCGGGCATGACCACGTCCGGGTCCTGCGTGCTGCGCCGGCCGGGCGGCACCTGGGCCTGGGCGAGCGCGGGCGCGAAGGGAAGCAGGACGAGGCTGCGGCGGGGGAACATACCGGCGGCCCCTAGCTGCGGCGGCGGCGGGCGGCCGCTTCCTCGCGGCGCAGCTCGACGAACAGCTCGAAGTCCTGGTGGCGCACCTCACGATAGCCGGAGCCGCCGCCGCGCTCGATCTGCTGGTAGATCTGCGGATGCACGCGGGGCAGCGCCAGATGGAAGCACTTGATGTCCTCCTTGAAGGCGGCGGGCAGGTCGGTGCGCGTAACGAGCGGGCCGTTCAGGATCGGTTCGCTGCGCCAGATGATGCGCAGGTCCGCCATGTTGAGCAGCCCCTTCTGCACCATGGCGGTGAGGTTGCCGCGCGAGAAGCCGCGCGATTCGTCACCCTGGCCCGAGGTCCACGTGACCGCCGCGTCGAACTGGCGCTGCAGCACCGCCACCACCGCCTGCTCATGCCCGCCGCCGAAGCCGGTGCGGCCGAAGAACTGCCCCGGCTCGACCCCGATGCCCTGGCGGCGCAGCTGGAAGCGCGGGATCAGGTAGCCCGAGGCGGAGTTCGGATCGGCCCAGGCGAGCGAGCGCCCGCGCATGTCCTCGAGGCTGGTGATTCCGGAATCGGCGCGCACCACCATCACCGAGATGTAGTGGATCGACCCGTCCTGTTCCTCGGCGACCAGCAGCGGCTCAATGCCGCCATTGGTGTCGAGCCAGCCACCGGCATACTGGCTCGGGCCCATGCCGGCGAGCTCGATGGCCTTGGCCCCGAAGGCCTGCAGGACGCCCGCGTAGTCGCTCGCGGGGAACAGCCGCACCGGCACGGCGAAGGTGCGCTCGAGCAGGTCGCGATAGGCGCCATAGCGGCCCAGGCGGTCGCTCTCGTTCTCGCCGCCGGTCAGGCCGACACGGATGGTGGGCACCTGGTCGGCCCAGGCGCGGCGGCCGGGCTCGGGGAAGGGGTCGGTGAAGGTGGCGCTGCGGCGCGGCGTCCAGGCCTGCGCGCGCGCCAGCGACGGCGTCAGTGCGGCGACGGCGGCGAGGCCGGCGAGCGAGCGGCGGGTGATCATGCGGGCTCTCCTTCGGGGGGTCAGGCAGGCACGGCTTCGCGCGAGGGCGGCGGCGCGCCGACGGCGGCGGCCGCCTCCTCGGCGAACTCGGCCTCGCTCACGCCATAGATCTCGCGGATGCGCTGCGCGGTCAGTTCGGCCGGCGGGCCGTCGAAGACGACGCGGCCGGCGTTCAGCGCCACGATGCGGTCGCAGAACTCGCGCGCGGTGGCGAGGTCGTGCAGGTTCACCAGCACGGTGATGCCGTCGCGGTTCACGCCGCGCAGCGCCTCCATCACCGTGCGCGCGTTGCGCGGGTCGAGGCTCGCGATCGGTTCGTCGGCCAGGATGATGCGCGGTTCCTGCAGCAGCGCGCGGGCGATCGCCACCCGCTGCTGCTGCCCGCCCGAGAGCGTATCGGCCCGCTGCAGCGCGGCCTCGGCCAGGTCGAAGCGGTCGAGCGCGGCCAGGGCCATGGCGCGTTCCTCGGCCGTGAACATGCGCAGCAGGGAGGAGAGCATGGGCCGCCGGTTCAGCCGGCCGACCAGCACATTGGTCAGCACGTCGAGCCGCTGCACGAGGTTGAACTGCTGGAAGATCATGGCGCAGCGCATGCGCCAGTCGCGCAGCGCCTGGCCGCGCAGCGCGGTCACCTCGGTGCCGTCGAACAGCACGCGACCGGCCGAGGGTTCGGTCAGGCGGTTGATCATGCGCAGCAGCGTCGATTTGCCCGCACCCGACCGCCCGATCACGCCCACCATTTGGCCCGGCGCCACCGACAGCGTGACGCCGTCCACGGCGGTCTTGGCGCCGAAGCGGCGCGTCAGTCCCTCGATTTCCAGCATATTCGCCCCGCTGACGATGCTGCGGCGCAGTAGCAGCGAGCCGTGACCTCTGAATGACACGACGATGACAAATCGATTGCGCCCAAGCACCGTGCCGCTTGCGGTGCGCGGCCCCGATCCGCAGACAGCCCCGCCGGGACGGTCAGATCCCGCAGGGAGGTCACGATGTTTGTCACCGGCTGACGCGCCGCGTTGCTGGCCGCCGCCAGCCTTTCCGCCCCCGGCATCCGCGCCGCCAGCGCGCAGCGCGGCTGGCCGGACCGCCCGATCGTGCTGGTCAACCCCTATCCGCCCTGCGGATCCACCGAGTTCTCGGCCCGGCTGGTCGCCCAGCGCATGGAGGCCGAACTCGGCCAGCCCATCGTCATCGAGCCGCGCCCGGGCGCCGGCACCGGCGTGGCCAATGCGCATGTCGCGGCGCAGCGCCCCGATGGCTACACGCTGCTGATGGCGACCACCTCGCTCGCCGTGCTGCCGGCGCTGCAGCCGGCCTCCCAGCCGCGCGACCCGCTCGCCGCCCTCACGCCCTGCGGGACGGCGACGCGCTCCTATTTCGTGCCGCATGTCCATCCCGACCTGCCGGTGCGCAGCACGGCCGAGCTGATCGCCCACGCCAAGGCCAATCCCGGCAGGCTGAGCTGGGGCAGTTCCGGCATCGGCGCCATCAACCACATGTCCTTCGAACTGTTCCGCGTGCGCGCTCAGATCGACGCGGTGCACGTGCCCTATCGCGGCGGGGCGCCCGCGCTGCTCGACCTGCAGGCGGGCCGCATCCAGGCAATGTTCGCCGCGGTGCAGGAGGCGCGCCCCTCCCTCGCCGCCGGCAAGACGCGGGGCCTCGCGGGGACCGCCCCGGCCCGCCTCGCCCTGCTGCCCGACCTGCCGCCGGTCGCCGAGGCGCTGCCGGGCTACGCGACGGTGTTCTGGCAGGGCATCTTCGCCCCCGCCGGCACGCCGGGCGCGATCGTCCGGCGCATCGAGGCCGCGCTCAAGGCCGCCACCGCCGACGCCGCCCTCGCCCAGCGCCTTGCCGAGGCGGGGATCGAGGTCTGGCCCGGCGATGCCGCCCTGCTGCGCGCGACCCTCGCGCAGGAGCTCGCGACCTGGGGGCGCCTGATCCAGGAGGCGAACATCCGCACCTGACCTTCCGGCGCAGGGCTTGCTACGCTGTTCCTTCCGGGCCGCATCCGCAGCGGCCCTGAGACGGGAGAGGCCCATGAGAACACCACCACGCCTGCTCGGCGGCGCCGTCGCCGCCGTGCTCGCCCTCGGCGCCGGCGCGGACGCATCCGCCCAGCAGCCGGGCACGCTGCGCATCGCCATGACGGCGACCGACGTGCCCACCACCACCGGCATGCCGAACAACGGCTTCGAGGGGATGCGCTTCCTCGGCTACCCCATCTTCGAATCGCTGGTGCTGTGGGACCTCTCGAACCCGCGGGAGGTCGCGGGGCTGCGCCCCGGCCTTGCGGAACGCTACGAGCAGGACGCGAACGACCCCAAGGTCTGGCGCTTCCATCTGCGCCGCGGCGTCACCTTCCATGACGGCACCGCCTTCAACGCGGATGCGGTGATCTGGAACCTCGACCGCTTCTTCCGCAACGACAGCCCGCAATTCGACGCCACCGGCAGCGCCATCACGCGCGGGCGCATCCCGGTCCTGCAGTCCTACCGCAAGGTCGACGACTTCACGGTGGAGATGACGACGACGCGGCCCGTCTCCTACTGGCCCTATCTCGTCACCTACATCCTCATCACCTCCCCGAACTCCTGGGAGCAGGGCGGGCGCGACTGGGGGCGCGTCGCCGCCCTGCCGCCCGCGGGAACCGGGCCGTTCCGCCTCTCCCGCTTCGTGCCGCGGCAGTCGGCGGAGCTGACCCGCCACGACGGCTACTGGAACGCCGAAGGGCGGGCGCGGCTGCAGCGCATCATCCTTCTGCCGATGCCCGAGGCGAATACGCGGCTGGCCGCCCTCCGCTCGGGCCAGGTGGACTGGATCGAGGTGCCGCCGCCCGATGCGATCCAGTCGCTGCGCGCGGCCGGCTTCACCATCTCCACCGGCTCCTACCCCCATGTCTGGCCCTGGGTCTTCGCCGTCGGGCGGGAGGGCAGCCCGGTCGCCGACATGCGCGTGCGCCAGGGCCTGAACTACTGCTTCGACCGCGACGCCATGGTGCAGCTTCTCGCCGGCACGGCCGAACCCTCGGTCGGGTTCTTCAAGGCGAACGACCCCAATTTCGGCAACCCGCAGCACCGCTACCGGCTCGACCCCGCGCGCGGCCGCGCCCTGCTGGCCGAGGCGGGCTACGGCCCGCAGCGGCCGCTCTCGATCCGCGTCGGCATCTCGACCTCGGGCTCGGGCCAGATGCTGCCGCTGCCGATGAACGAGTTCCTGCAGCAATCCCTGCAGGAGAACTGCGGCGTGCGCGTCTCCTTCGAGGTGGTGGAGTGGAACACGCTCCTCGGCGCGCTCCGCGTCGCCCCCGACCAGCCGCAATGGCTGCGCGCCGATGCGGTGAACATCTCGCTCGTCTCCTCCGACCCGTCGCAGATGGCCCGCTGGTTCCTCTCGGCCAACTTCTCGCCCGCCGGCTCGAATGCCGGGCACTGGCGCGACGAGGCCTTCGACCGCGCCTTCGCCGAGCTCGAGGTCGAGCGCGACCCGGCGCGCCAGGCCGCGCTGCTGCGCACCGCCCATGAGAGGCTGGTGGACAACCCGCCCTGGCTCTGGGTCGTGCACGACCTCAACCCGCGCGCCATGAGCCGCCGCGTGCGCGGCTTCACCCCCGCCCAGTCCTGGTTCCAGGACCTGACGCGGGTCGAGGTGCAATAGCCGGCCTTCCCCGGGCGCGCGCGGCAGGACATGCTGCGCGCGCCCAACCGGAGGGGACGCCCATGATCGTCGATCTGCGCATCTACACCTGCCTGCCCAACCGCGTGAACGAATTCGTCGAGCTCTACGAGCGGATGGGCTGGCCGCTGCAGCGGAAGTACCTCGGCAACTGCCTCGGCTGGTACACCACGGTCGAGGGCGCGCTGAACACTGTCGTGCACATGTGGGGCTATGAGGACCAGGCCGACCGCGAACGCCGCCGCGCGGCCATGGCCGCCGATCCGGCCTGGGGCGAATACCTCGCCGAGGTCGGCCGCCGCGGCCTCCTCATCAAGATGGAGAACCGCATCGTGAAGCCGACCGCCTTCTTCGCGGCCATGACGGCGGGAAGGCAGGGGTGATCGGGGGGCTCGCGGCGCTTCTCCTCTGCCAGTTGGCGGGGGAAGCGCTGGTGCGCGCGCTGAGCCTGCCCGTGCCCGGACCGGTGATCGGCATGGCGCTGCTCTTCGCCGCGCTGCTGGCGCGACGCAGGCCGCAGCCGCCCGAGGCCCTGGAGCGCGTCGCGGATGGGCTGCTCTCGCATCTGGGCCTGCTTTTCGTGCCGGCGGGCGTCGGCGTCGTCCTGCATCTGCCCCTTCTGGCGCGGGACTGGGCGCCGCTCTCGCTCGCCGTCCTCGCGGGGACGCTCGCAACCATCGGCGTGACGGGGCTCCTTGCGCAGGCGCTGCTGCGCCGGCAGGAGGCGGGTCAGGAGCGGCCCCGCTGATGCAGGGGCTGGCCGAGGTCTGGGTCTATCTCGCGCGCGAGCCGTTGGCGGCGCTGACCGCGACGCTGCTCGCCTGGCTCGCGGCCATGCGGGTCGCACGTGCCGCGCGCTTGCATCCGCTGGCCAATCCGGTGCTGTTCGCGGTGCTGCTCCTGGCCGGCGCGCTGGTCGCGGCGGGGATCGACTACCGCGCCTATTTCGAGGGCGCGCAGTTCGTCCATTTCCTGCTCGGCCCCGCCACGGTCGCACTCGCCGTGCCGCTCGCCCGGCAATGGCAGGCGGTGCGGGCCTCGGCGCCGGCGGCGGTCGCCTCGGTGGTGGCGGGCGGCGCCTTCGCCGCCCTTGCCGGCGTCGGCATCGGCCACGCGCTCTCGGCCACGCCGGAGGTCACGGCGTCGCTGGCGCCGCGATCCGTCACCACCCCCGTCGCGATGGGGGTCGCGGCGCGGATCGGCGGTCTGCCCGCCCTTACCGCCGCGGTGGTGATCTGCTGCGGCATCGTCGGCGCGGCGCTCGGGCCGGCGGTGCTGAACCTGCTCGGCGTGCGCGACTGGCGGGCGCGGGGGGTGGCCATCGGCACCGCGGCGCACGGCATCGGCACGGCGCGGGCACTCGCCGTCAATCCCACCGCCGGCGCCTTCAGCGGCCTCGCCATGGGGCTGAACGCGCTGGCCACCGCCCTGCTGCTGCCGCTGCTGTGGCGGCTTCTGGCCGGATGATCACCGCCCGAGCAGCACCAGCACCACGCCCGCCACCACCGTCAGCGCCCCGGCGACGTCGCTGCGGCTCATCCGCTCCTTGAGGAAGAAGCGGCTGAACAGCAGCGTGAACAGGATCTCCACCTGCCCCACCGCGCGCACCAGCGCCACCGGGGCATGGGCGAAGCCCGTGAACCAGCACGCCGAGCCGCAGGCGGACAGCGCCCCCACCTGCGCCGAGGAGCGCCAGGTGCGGAACAGCATCGGCAGCGAGGCCGGCTCCCGCAGCGCGAGCCAGCCGCCCTGCATCAGCGTCTGCAGCATGTTGATCACGACCAGCGTCTCGAGCGCGCGCAGCGTCGCATCCGGCCCGTCGAGTTCCCGCGTCGCGGCGCGGATCGCGATGGCGCAGAGCGCGAAGGCGAGGCCGGCGCCGAGGCCATGGACCGCCGAGGGCTGCGCCGTCGCCGCCAGCACCTCCCGCCACGACCGCACCCGGCCCGCCAGCGTGAGATGGAGCGTTCCCGCGACCGAGACCGCGATCCCGGCCCAGGCGAGCGGCGTGAACGACTCGCCGAGGAAGATGAGCGCGATGAACGCGGCCTGCACGGCCTCGGTCTTGGAATAGGCGGTTCCCACCGCGAAGCCGCGCTGCCCGAAGGACATGATCAGCAGGTTGGTGCCGAAGATCTGCCCGAGCCCGCCGAGGGCGCAATAGAGGAGGTAGAGCCAGGAGGGGTTCGACAGGCTGCCGCCCGCGAGCAGCAGGTAGAGCGCCACCAGCACCATGCCGACCGGCACGCCGTAGAGATAGCGCACCACCGCCGCCGCGTTCACCGACATCTGCCCGCGCAAGCGCTGCTGGAGCGCCGTCCGCCAGGTCTGGAACAGGCCGGCGAGCAGCGCCGCGGCGACCCAGACCGGCATCATCCGAGCCGCGGATCGAGCCAGGGCCGCGGCATGGGCTGCCAGGGCGTGAGCCGCGCCGCCGCCTCGTCCAGCGCGACACCGAGGCCGGGTGCCGCGGGCAGCCTCGCCGCCCCGCCCGCGAAGCGCAGGTCATGCCCCCTCACCAGCGTGAAGAAGCGCTCCGTCTCCCCGAACTGCACCTCGAGCGGCAGGAGGTTCGGCAGCGTCGCGCAGAGATGGACCGAATGCGCATGGCAGACGGGGCCGGTCGGGTTGTGGGGCGCGATCTCCACGCCCGCCGTCTGCGCCAGCGCGGCGATGCGGCGGATCTCCTCATGCCCGCCGGCGTATTTGATGTCGGGCATCAGCACATCGTAGCAGCCGGCCTCGATGACGGTGCGACAGGCGGCAAGGCCGGCCAGCGTCTCGGCGCCCGCAAGGCGCATGCCGCGCTCATTCGCCATGGCGCGGAGGCGGCGGATCTCGGCATGGTTCGCCTCGCTGACAGGGCATTCCAGCCAGAACAGGCCGAAGGGCGCGACATCCCGCACCAGCCGCGCCGCACCGCCGGGGGAGAAGCGCCAATGCGCGTCCACCATGACGTCGACATCCGGCCCGACCGCTTCGCGCACCGCGGCGATGCGCGCCAGGCCCTGCGCATAGGCGGCGCGCAGCGAGGCATCGGCGGCGTCCTCCCACACGAAGGGCTCGAAGGGGGCGAGCTTGACGGCGCGGAAGCCCGCCGCCACCGCGCGCCGGGCCGCCGCCGCGAAGCCCTCGGGCGTGCGCGGCTCCGCCCCGCGGTTGATGTTGGCGTAGAGCGGCACCACCTCGCGCAGCGCGCCGCCGAGCATCGCGTGGACCGGCCGCCCGGCCTCCTGCCCCGCGAGATCCCACAGCGCCTGCTCGAAGGCGGAGAGCACCGCATGCGCGACAAGGCCGCCCGGCGCATGGGGGATCAGCCGCGCGAGGCGGTTGCGCTGGCGCGCATCCTCCCCGGCGACGGTCGCGGCCAGCCGCGCGGCCTCGGCCGCGAGAAGCGCCTCCTGGTTCGCGAGCGTGCACTCCCCCGTGCCGGTCCGCCCGCAGACGGTGCGGACCAGGAGGAAGGACCAGTTGGTCTTCGGCGTGACATTGACGCCGAGGATCTCGACGGCCGCGATGCGCATGGTCATGCGCTCCGCCGCGCCGAAGCGGCGGGCGCCTCGCTCGCGGCAGCGGCCGCGGCCGGGAAGCGGCGTCGGGTCATGGCGGGGTCCTCCGCGGTGGCGGCAGCGTGGCCCGGGCCGGGGCGCGCATCAATGCGGCGGGCGGCCCGCTACTCCTCCATGCGGTAGCGGAAGTCGCAATGGCTCGCCCCGCCCATGATGGTCTGCGTGCGTTCGAGCCTGAGCTTCGGGTGGTAGCCCTCGCAGAAGGCGCCGTCGCGGTTGCAGGAGAGCACGGCGCCGAGATCGGCCAGCCCCATCTCCCGGTACATCTCGGCGTAGCGGCAGCGCGTCACGTTGAAGTCGTAGTGCCGCTCATCCTGGCGCAGCGTCTCGATGCGCAGCGCGTCGCCCTTGGTCCAGAGCGGCTGCAGCGCGATGAAATGGGCGAGGGAGGGCTCGCCCGCCGGCGCCTCGCGCGCCATCTCGGCCGCCGTCGCCTTCGCCATCTTCACCACGGCGCGGGCGAGGATGGCCTTGGCCCGCGCCTCGCCGAGCTCGGCCTTCATCTCCTCGTAGACGCCCTTGGCGAAGGCGGCCTCGATGCGCCGCTGCTCGAGGATGCCCAGACGCTGTTCCGACACGCCACACCTCCCCGACGGTGGATTCGACGGGGAGGCTATCGCGCGGCGCGGTCGGGCGCGAGACGGTCAGCGCGCGTAGAGGCCCGCATTCGTCACCACGATCTGGCTCGCCCGGCAGATGTCCACCCGGCGGAGTTCCGCCGCCCCTCCGCCCGCCCAGGTGATGCGGAAGTCGTAGAGGCCGGCATTCGCCGCCCGCGCATTCCACACCCGCCCCGGCGGCAGCACGTTCTGGCCGAGCTGGTCCACGCCCCAGTCGTTGCGGCTGGCATGGCTGTACTGCAGCGTCAGCACCGTGCGGGAGGAGTTGTTCACCACCTGGAACCGCGTGTCGCAGGCGACCGGCGCCACCGGCACCGGCTGCGGGACATAGACCGTCTGCGGCGCGCAGGCGGCGAGTGAGCCGGCGCCCCCCAGGGCGAGAAGGGCGAGCAGCTTGCGGCGGACCATGCGGCGCGGTCTCCCGAATGAGGCGGACACGCTCACCGGGCGGTCCTGTTTCGACGGGGCGACGTTACGCAGGCGAAGATGACGAGGCAAGCCGCGCCGGGCTTGCGCGGCGCGGCCGCGCCATGGTGCCATGAGCCGCTTCCGCGCGAGGACGCACCGCGATGACGATCGGACAATGGCTGGGCTTCCAGGGGCGGATCGGGCGCAAGACCTTCTGGCTCGGCTACATCCTTCCGCTCTTCGCGGCGAGCATCCTCGCGAGCATCCTCGACGCCGCCCTCGGCCTCGCGCCCATGGGGGATGCGCGCCCGGCCGAGGGCGCGGAGGTCGGGCCGATCGGCGGCCTCGTCTCGCTGCTCTCGATCTGGCCCTCGCTCGCGGGCGCGATCAAGCGGCTGCATGACCGCGACCGCTCGGGCTGGTGGATCGGCGGCTTCTACCTCCTCGCCGCCGCCGTCGCCGCGGCGGCGCTCTTCACCGCGACGCTCGGCATGCCGCATGGTGGCGGCGGCGGCGCCGCCGCGGTGACGCTGGTCGGCGCGGTGCTGCTCATCGGCTACGGGCTGTGGCTGATCGTGGAGACCGGCTTCCTGCGCGGCACGCCGGGCCCCAACCGCTACGGGCCGGACCCGCTCGGCGGGCCGGGCGGGCCGGCCTGGCAGCAGCCGCCGATGGCGCCGCCGCCGGGCTGGCAGCCCCAGGGGTGGCAGCCGCCGCCCGCGCCGGGCTGGCAGCCGCCGGCGCCGCCCGCTCCGCCGCCCGGCCACGGCCAGCCCCCGCCGGGCTACGGCCAGCCGCCCCGCGGCAGTGTGCCGCCGGTCCGGCGCGATTGACCCGTCCGGGGGCGCGCCGGCCGCGCCCCGCGCCTGCCGATGCTCAGGCCGGGTCCACGGGGGAGGGCGGGACGCCGCCGGCCTCGATGGCCGCGCCGGCCTCGAGCAGCAGGTCCTCGCGATAGCGCCCGGCCAGCAGCTGAACGCCGACCGGGACCGTCCCCACCAGCCCCGTGCTGACCGCAAGCCCCGGCAGACCCATCAGCGGCACGCCGAGCTGCGTCAGCTGCGCGGCCATGATCCGGCGGAAGGCCGCGGGGCTCTCGACGTCCTCGTTGTCGCGGAAGGGCAGCTCGCCCGAGACCGGGGTGATGGCGAGCGGGAAGCGCTCGAAGAACGCCATCCACTGCCGGACGAAGCCGGCGCGCTTCTGCAGCCCGTCTATGAAGGCATTGAGGTCGGGCGGCGGACACAGCGCCTCCATCTGCGCGAAGACGAAGGTGGCGTCCGGGTCGGCTTCCTTGTGCAGGGCGGCATTCAGGCCGCGGCGGGACTCGGCGAGCCACAGCATGGCCTGCAGCGCGGCGGGTTCGCGCAGCGGGGGCGTCTCCGCCTCCTCGATGATCCAGCCCGCGGCCTCCAGCCGGCGTGCGGCGTCGCGCAGCGCCGCCTCGACCGCCGGCTGCACCTCCATCCCGTCCGGGCGCAGGCAGAGTGCTGCGCGCCTCGGCGCCGGGGGGCCTTCCAGCGGCACGCCGACCCTCCACGGGTCGCGGATGTCGCGCGCCGCCATCGCCGCGAGGGCAAGGCGCAGATCCGCGATGGTCCGCGCGATCGGCCCGGAGACGGCCATGAGCTGCGCCCCGATGTGCCGTTCGGGGGAGGAGGGGTTCCAGGCCGGGATGCGACCGAGCGTCGGGCGCAGCCCGTGCACGCCGCAGGCATAGGCCGGGTAGCGGATGGAGCCGCCGATGTCGGTGCCGTGGCCGATCGCCCCGATCCCCGCCGCCACCGCCGCCGCCGCCCCGCCCGAGGAGCCGCCCGGCGTGATCGCCGGATCGCGCGGGTTCCGCGTATGCCCGTGCAGGGAGTTGCGCGTGAACCAGCGCAGCGAGAAGGCCGGCGTGTTCGTGCGGCCGAGGATGACGGCCCCCGCCCTGCGCAGATTCGCGACCACCGGATTGTCGAAGGCGGCGATCAGGTCCTTCTGCAGCCTGAGCCCGTTGGTGGTGGCGAAGCCCTTCTGGTCGGCATTGACCTTGATCGTCACCGGCACGCCGGCGAGCGGGCCGGGATCCTCCCCCCGCGCGATGGCGGCATCCACGGCCGCCGCCTGCGCCAGCACATCCTCCGGCCGGTGGTCGACCACCGCGTTGATGCGTGGATTGACGGCATCGAGGCGCGCCAGCGCGTCGCGCGCGGCCTCGGTCGCGGAGACCTCACGCGCGCGGATGCGGGCGGCAAGCTCGGAGGCCGGGAGTCGCCAGAGATCGGTCATGGAATCCGTCCGCGGTGCTGCACGGCGCGATGCTCACGCGTGCCGCGCAGGCGGTCAATCGGTGTGCTGCCCTTCAGCCCGGCAGCCCCAGCACGTTCTTGGCGAGGATGTTGCGCTGGATCTCGTTCGACCCGCCATAGATCGTCGCCGGCCGGGCCTGGATGTAGAGGCCCGTCGGGTTGAGGTTGCGGTTGCCCTCCATGGGTTCGAGCAGCCCGGCATTCTCGCCCGCGATCTCGAGCATCGTGTCGGTGATGCGCTGGAAGAGTTCGGTCTGGAACACCTTGAGCATGGAGACGTCGGGCCCGAGCGTCTCCCCGCGCCTGAGCTTGTCCACGAAGGCGCCATAGAGCGACTTCAGGTCCTCGAGATCGAGCCGCAGCCTGGCATAGGTCTCCTGGAAGGCCGGATCCTCCCACGCGCCCATGCGTTCGGCGAGCTGGCGCAGCCGCATCAGGGCATAGGCCGAGAGGCGCGGGGAGCCGAGATAGATGCGCTCGAAGGACAGCAGCGCCTTGGCCATGTCCCAGCCGCGGTTCGGCGTGCCCACGAGGTTCTTCGCCGGCACGCGGACGTTGTCGAAGAACACCTCGCAGAACTCGTCATGGTATTCGAGGTTGATGATGGGCTTCACCGTGATGCCCGGTGAGGACATGTCCACGAGCAGGAAGGAGATGCCCTCCTGCTTCTTGGCGGTCTTGTCGGTGCGCACCAGCAGGAAGCACCAGTTCGCGTCCTGCGCGAGCGTGGTCCAGATCTTCTGGCCGTTGACGATGTAGTGGTCGCCCTCCAGCACCGCTTCCGTGCGCAGCGCCGCGAGATCGGAGCCGGCGTTGGGTTCGGAATAGCCCTGGCACCAGATGTGCTCGCCCGAGAGGATCCTCGGCAGGAAGAAGCGCTGCTGCTCCTCCGTGCCGTGGTTGATCAGGAGCGGGCCGACCATGACGATGCCGTGGTCGTTGGTGCGCGCGCAGCCGTGGCGCTCGATCTCCTCGGTGAAGATGATCTGCTTGGCCGGGGAGAGGCCGAGCCCGCCGAAGCGGCGCGGCCAGCCGGGGCAGAGCCAGCCCTTCTCGGCCAGTTTGAAGTACCAGACCTTGTTGTCTTTCCAGTGCAGGCGCTTGGGCGGGTTGCGCAGCTCGGGCGGGTAGTTGGCCTCGATCCAGGCGCGGACATGCAGGCGGAAGGCCTCGTCCTCCATCTCGTTGAGGTCGGCCTTCTCGCGCGGTTCGATGCTGAACATGGCCTCAGCCCCCGAAATTCGGCTTGCGCTTCGCGAGGAAGGCGGCGCGGCCCTCCTGGAAGTCGGCGGTCGCGAAGAGCAGGCCCTGGAAGGTCTGCTCGTCGGCCAGGGCCTCATCGAGCCCTTCGGAGAGGATCTTCTTGGTCAGCGCGATCGGCGCGGCGGCCTCGGCGGCGAGGAAGCGCGCCTTCTCGAGCGCCACCTCCAGCGCCTTGCCCGGCGGCGAGACGAAATCCACCAGGCCGATCCTCTCGCCTTCGGCGGCACCGACGACCTCGTGGTAGAACAGGATGCGCCGCGCCCGGCCGACGCCCACGCGGCGCGGCAGGAAATACGGCAACCCCATGTCGGCCATCAGCCCGATCTTGTGGAAGCCGGCGACGAAGCGGGCATCCTCGGCGGCCACGATGGTGTCGCAGGCGCAGGCGACCGCCATCCCCGCCCCGGCCGCCCAGCCTTCCACCGCCGCGATAAGCGGCTTTCCCCCGCGCGCCATCAGCCGCACCAGGCGGTGCGTGCGTCGCATCCGCTCCCGCCCCTCGAGCGCCGAGCCGACCTCCATGTCCATGATGTCGCCTCCGGCGCAGAAGGTCCCGCCCGCGCCGGTGACGACGACGGCGCGCACCGCCGGGTCCGCCTGCGCGCGTTCCAGAGACTCCTCCATGGCCTCGCGCATGCCGCGGCCGATCGGGTTCTTCCGCAACGGGTCGTCGATGGTCAGGATGAGGACGGGGCCGTCCCGCTCCTCCCGCAGTCGCGCGGTCTCGCTCATTCCATCTCCTCCGGGGCCAGGGCCAGGAAGCGGCGGCGGTGCAGCGCGGCCGAGCCGTACTGGTTCACGATGACCATGCCGCGCCGCAGATACAGCCCGACATCGTATTCGTCCGTGTAGCCGATGCCGCCATGGAGCTGGATGGCCTGGCGCAGCACCAGCATCCCCGACTCCGCCGCGCGGTGCTTGGCGCGCGAGACCGCCGCCCGCCGCGCCGGGCCGGACGCGCCGGCATCGAGCGCGGCGGCCGCGGATTCGACTGCCGCGCGCGTCAGCGCGATGTGGATCCTGAGATCCGCCGCGCGGTGCTGCAGCGCCTGGAAACTGCCGATGACCCGCCCGAACTGCTGGCGCGTCCTGAGGTAGTCGAGGGTGAGGGCGAAGGCCCGCTCCATCAGGCCGAGCATCCCCGCCGCCGTCATCAGCGCCGCCTCGTCCAGCGCCTGCTCCAGCACCGCGCCGATGTCATCGGCGATCCGCCTCGCGCGGGAGAGGTCGGGGCGCAGCGTGCCGACATGGCCGCCATCCATCGTCTTTTCGATGGCGAGGTCCGCCCCCGCCGCCTCGAGCGCATGGAGCGCGATGCGCTCCCCCTCCCTGACGGGCAGCAGGAAGGCATCGGCGCCGGCGGCCATAGGGATGAAGAGGCGCGGCGCATCCGGCGTGCCGGGGGCGGCGAGCGTGTCCGCCTTCTCCTGCCAGGCGGTCAGCACCACCTGCCGCCCGGCCAGCAACGCCTCGCGCAGCGCGGCATCCTCCGCCGCCGCCAGCAGCCGGGCCGAGAGCATGGCCGGGATCAGCGGCTCGGGGGCGAGCCCGCCGCCGATCTCCTCGGCCAGCGCCACCGCCTCGCTCATGCCAAGGCCGGCGCCGCCGGCGGCCTCCGGCACCGCAAGGCCAATCCAGCCGAGCGCGCCCATCTCGGCGAAGACCGCGCGGTCGAAGCCGGGCATGGTGAAGCGCAGCGCACGCACCCGCCTCGTGTCGCCGCCCTTCGGTGCCACCGCCGCCGCGCTGTCGCGGATCATGCGGATGGAGTCTGTCCTGTCGTCGCGTGCCTGGCTCATGCCCTCGAGGAACCGGGTGAGGAGACCCTCCCCCGCGCCTCCTCCCTCCCTGTCTTGGCGCCGCGCCCGCAGGAGCGGCGCATCGCCTCACTGCGTGTGGAGCGTCGCGCCGGACGCCGCCTGCGCCTGCGCGAGCGTCACCCCGGGCGCGAGGTCGCGCACCACGAAGCCCCTCTCCGGCACCACGTCGAAGACGCCGAGATTGGTGTAGACGCGCTTGACCGCGCGCGGCGTGGTCAGCGGATAGCCGCAGCGCTCCACCAGCTTCGGGCGGCCATCCTTGGTGGTGTGCTCCATGATCACCCACAGCCGCTTCGCCCCGGCGCCGAGGTCCATCGCCCCGCCCACCGCCGGGGCGGTGTCGTTCTCGCTCGTCGCCCAGTTGGCGATGTCGCCATTCTCCGCCACCTCGAAGGCGCCGAGGACGCAGAGGTCGATATGCCCGCCGCGGATCATGGCGAAGGAGTCCGCGTGGTGGCAGAAGGAGCCGCCCGGGCGCAGCGTCACCGGCTGCTTGCCGGCGTTCACGAGCCAGGGGTCCACCTTGTCGGGCGGCGGGGCGGGCCCCATGCCGAGGATGCCGTTCTCCGAATGCAGGATCACCTCGCGCTCGAGCGGCACATGGTCGGCGACCATGGTCGGGATGCCGATGCCGAGGTTGACGACCCAGCCCTCCGGGATGTCCTGCGCCAGGCGCGCGGCCATGGCCTTGCGGTCGAAGCCCTGCATGTCTGCTCCTCCTGCCCGTCGCTTACGCCCAAGCCGGCCCGCGATCCACACGGATCACGCGGTCCACGAAGATTCCCGGCGTGTGCACGTTCTCCGGCACCAGTTCGCCGAGTTCGCGGATATGCATCACCTGCGCGATGGTCAGGTCGGCGGCCATGGCCATCACCGGGTTGAAGTTCCGCCCCGAGGCCCGGTAGGTGAGGTTGCCCCAGCGGTCGCCCTCCCACGCCTCGATCAGCGCGACATCGCCCTTGAGCGCCTCCTCCAGCACATGGGTGCGTCCGTGGAACTCCCGATGCTCCTTGCCGCGCGCGAGGATGGTGCCGACCGCGGTGGGGGTGAAGAAGGCGGGGATGCCGGCGCCGGCGGCGCGCATCCGCTCGGCGAGCGTGCCCTGAGGGACGATCTCGAGCTCGATCTTCCCCGCCCGGTAGAGTTCCTCGAACACCACCGAGCCCTGGCTGCGCGGGAAGGAGCAGATGATCTTGCGCACCCGCCCGAGTTCCATCAGCCGCGCCAGGCCCTGCCGCCCCGTGCCGGCATTGTTGGCGACACAGACGAGGTCCTTCGCCCCCTGCTCGATCAGGCCCTCGATCAGATGGTCGGGCTGGCCGACCGCCCCGAAGCCGCCGATGAGGACGGTCGATCCGTCCCTGATGCCGGCCATGGCCTCCGCCATGGAGTGAACGATCTTGTTGATCACTTTCCCTCGATCCTCACGGGTGCCTGAACAGCCCGTTGCTCACCACCACCTTGTCGCGCTCGACCACGCGGGCGCGGAAGGCCGCCCCCCCCTCCTCGTGCCAGATCTCGGTGCGGATCGTCTCCCCCGGAAAGACGGGGGAGGAGAAGCGCAGGTCCATCCGCCCGAAGCGCGCCGGATCGTAGCCGCACAGCGCCTTCATCAGCGCGTGGCAGACCACGCCGAAGGTGCACAGCCCGTGCAGGATCGGGCGCGGGAAGCCGGCCTTGGCCGCCACCTCGGGGTCGATGTGCAGCGGATTGTGGTCGCCGTTCAGGCGGTAGACCAGCGCCTGTTCGGGCCGTGTGGCCAGGTCGAGCGTGAGGTCCGGCGCGCGCTCCGGCTCGGGATGCGGCCTCTTCACCGGCCCCGAGGGACCGCCGAAGCCGCCATCGCCGCGGGCGAAGGTGGTGCCTTCCAGCGTCGCCAGCCTTTCGCCCGTCCGCGCATTGAGGACGACGCGCTCGTTGTAGAGCAGCGCCCCCTTGCCCGGGCCGCGGTCCACGATGCCGCTGATGCGCGAACGGCCGATGATCTCGCCCTCGGTCGGCAGGGGGCGATGCAGGATGACGGACTGCTCGCCATGCAGCACCTGCGTCCAGTCCACGCCCGTGTCCGGGTTGCGCAGCCAGAAGCCCGGATAGCCGAGCACCACGGCCATGGAGGGCATGGCCTTCAGCCGCGGCTCGTAGAGGAAGTCGAGCTGGTTGCGGTCCATCGGGTCCTGCCCGAGGCCGACCGAGAAGTTGTAGAGCGCCGTGTCCTGCCAGCGGATGGTCTGGCGGACCTCCGGGATCGGGTAGTTCAGCAGGTGCTCGTAGTTGATGGTCACGTCGTCTCCTCCACCTCGATCACGGCATCCGCGGCGAAGGCGCCCCGGCCCTCGGGCAGCACCAGCAGCGGGTTCACATCCACCGACAAGAGGCGCTCCCCGGCGCCGGCGGCGAAGCGCGAGAGCGCGGCGAGTGCGGCCGCGAGCGCCGCCACATCCGCCTTGGGCCGCCCGCGCGCCCCGGCGAGCAGCGGGAAGCCCTTGAGGGAGCGGATCATCGCCTCGGCTTCCGCGACGCCGAAAGGGCAGCGGCGGAAGGCGACATCCTTCAGCACCTCGATGAACACGCCGCCCAGGCCGACCATCGCCACGGGGCCGAAGACCGGGTCGCGCGCGACGCCGAGCGCCATCTCCACCGCGCCCCTGATCTGCTTCGCGACCAGCACGCCCTCGAGGCGCGCGCCGGGGGCGCGTTCGGCCGCGCGGGCGAGAAGCGCCGCATGCGCCGCCCGCACCGCATCGGCATCCGCGAGGTCGAGGATGACCCCGCCGATCTCGCTCTTGTGCAGGATGTCGGGGGAGAGGATCTTGGCCACCACCGGATAGCCGAACGCCTCGGCCGCGGCGACCGCCTCCTCGGCCGAGGCGCAGGCGCGCTCCGGCACCGCCGGGATGCCGGCGGCGGCGAGGATGCGCTTCGCTTCCGCCTCGCTCGGCGTCCGCTCCGGCAGGGCGAGGCGCGGGACCACGATCTCCTCGCGCTCCGGCGCGGCGAAGGCGGCGCCGAAGCGGCCCATGGCCGCGATCGCCACGACCGCCCGCGTCGGGTCCTCGAAGACAAGGAACCCGTCCTCCTCATAGGCCTTCACCTTGTCGGGCGGGGCGATGGCCGAGAGCACCCAGAGCCGGTCGGCGAACTTCTCCCGCGCCTGCTTGAGATACGGCCGCAGCCGCGGCGCCATGGTCGTCGAGCCGCCGGTCTGCGTGAGGAAGACGAGCATCGAGCCGTAGCCGCCGGCTCGGGCGGTGGTCTCCAGGAACTGCGGGAAGAGGTCCGTCTGGTTCACCGCCTGCGCGGTGCAATCGACCGGATTGCGCGGCGCGCAGAAGGAGATCAGCGACCTGAGATGCGCCTGCGCCGCCTCGGGCATCGGCGGCATGGCCACGCCCAACGCCTCCGCCGCATCCGAGATCAGCACGCCCGCCCCGCCCGAGACGGTGATGACGCCCATGGTGTTGGGCACGGGATAAATGCGCTTCGTCGCGGCATAGGCGATGTCGAGCATCTGTTCGGTCGTCTGCGCGCGGACCACGCCGTATTCGTCGAGCACCGCCTGCGTCACCGCATCGTCGCCGGCGATGGAGGCGGTGTGCGAGCGCGCCGCATGGCGGCCGAGCTCGCTCCGCCCCACCTTCATCAGCACCACCGGCTTGCGGTTGCGCCGCGCGAGGTCGAGGGCGGCGGTGAAGCGCGCGCCCTCGCGGATGCCCTCGGCATAGGCGCAGATCACCTCGACCTCCGGCGCCTGCGCCATCCAGCCGATGGCCTCGCCGAGGGAGACGTCGGCCTCGTTGCCGGTGGTGATGCAGACCGGCGTGCCGAGGCCCCGCGCGCGGGAGACGGCGAAGACATGCGTGCCGTAGGCGCCCGATTGCGAGGCGATGCCGATGTTGCCCGGCAGCGGCCAGCCCTGCTCGAAGGAGAGGGAGAAGATCGGGTAGAAGTTGATGGCGGCGTTGAACAGGCCGAGGCAGTTCGGCCCGAGGATGCGCATGCCGTGCCGGCGCGCCGCCGCCACCATGCGCGCCTGCGCCGCCGCCCCGGCCTCGTCCACCTCGGCGAAGCCGGCGGTGAAGACGATCGCCGCGCGGCAGCCCTTCGCGCCGAGATCCTCCACGGCCTGCACCGCGGCTTCCCCCGGCACGGCGACGATCGCCACGTCCGGCACCTGCGGCAGCGCCGCGACCGAAGGGAAGGCCGGCAGCCCCTGTACGGTCGCCCGGTTCGGGTTGACCGGCAGGATCGCGCCCGAAAACCCCTGCCGCTGCATGTAGGCGATGGGCCGTCCGCCGATTCGCGTCGGATCCTCCGAGGCGCCGACGACGGCCACCGACCGCGGCCGCACCATGGCGTCCAGGGCCGCGAAGCCCGAGGCGGGCGGCATGGGACGGGCTGGGCCGCCAGCTTCGGTCATCGGCGTTCCTCCGGCAAAGATGGCCGGCAGGGTGGCCTTCGCGCGCGGGGGCGGCAAGGGGGGCAGGCCCGCGCCGCTGCCGCGTCAGGCCCGCAAAGGCGAAGGGCCGCAGCCCTGCGGCCGCGGCCCCCGGTCGGGAAGGCGGTCGGCGGGCGCGTTCAGGCGCCGGGGGCGACCACCACGCAGGCGCCGCGGGCGCGCAGGCGGGCGCAGGCCTGTTCGGCCGCGCTGCGGGTCAGGCCGGTCACGCGGGCGCGATAGAGCGTCGTGTTCCCCTGCCGCACCGGCGTCACCGCCGTGCGGGAGCCAAGGGTGGCGACGATGTCCTGCGCCTGGCTGGCCGAGGTCCGGGCCAGATTCTCGGAAGCGAAGGCCCCGACCTGCACCGCCCAGTCCCGCGGGCCCGCGGGCGAGGGCTGGGCCGGCGCGCGGGCCGGCGCCGCCGCCGGCTGCCGGGCCGTCCCGCCGCGCGGGGCGGGCGGCGGCAGCGGCGCGGCGGGGAGCGTGCTCGCCTGGGCGGTCCCGACCAGGCTCAGCCGCCGGAAGGGGGAGGCCGCCGGCGCCTGCCGCTCCGGCGCGGCGAGGGCGCTCGCGACCACGGCGGGCGCGGCGCGGGCGGGCTGCGCCTCGGCCTGCTGGGCGGCGCGCTCGATCTCCGACTGGCGGGCCGCCTCGGCCAGCGCGGCGCGGGCGGAGGCGGTCAGGGTCGGGTTCTCGATGCCGCTCATGTGGGCCGGCCGGCCCGGCTCCGGGCTCGGCGGCGGCGCGACGGGGGCGAGGCTCGCGACCCGCACCGGCGGCGCGGCCGGCGGGGGCGGCGGGGCGGCGGCGACCTGGACCGGCGCCGGCGCCTGCCGCTGCTCGCGCAGCGCCAGCATGGTCCCGCCCGTCATCGGGCGCGGCCCGGGCGGGATGTTGATGCCGATGTCGGCGGCGGCATAGACCTCGGCCGGGGCACGGCGGTTCGGATGCACGCCCTGGATGCGCGGGGCGATGCGGGCGACGTAGTTGCGCGTCTCGGCCGGCAGGCCGCGCCCGCCCCACAGATAGTCCTCGAGCCGCCGCGGCCCGGCGTTGTAGGCGGCAAGGAAGGCGGGGCTGCCGTAGAGTTCGTACATCTCCCGCAGATAGGCCGCACCCGCCTGGATGCTGTCATAGGGGTGATAGGGGTCGGGGCCGAGGCCGTAGCGCTGCTGCAGTTCGCGATAGGTGCCGGGCATGATCTGCATCAGCCCCATCGCGCCGGCCGGCGAGGTCGCATTGGGCCGCCCGCCGCTCTCCTGGCGCATCACCTCGCGGATCCAGGTTTCGGGGATGTCGAAGCGGCGCGAGGCGTCGCGGATCCAGGGCCCCCACGGGTCGCTCGGCGGGCCGGGCGGGGCGGTGCTGTCGGGACGGTTGTAGAAGGGCGAGTTCGCCGCCGTCCGCGTCCCCGTCTGCGCGCAGGCCGCGAGCAGAGAGAGCAGCGCGGCGGCCAGGACGGCGCGTGCGCCGCCTCTGCGAGTTCCGGTCATTCCCCCTGGTCTCCATAACCGGCCCCAGCCATGGCCCGCCCTTCGGTCGGACTGGCCGGAATCCCCCCCCGGCCGGTCCGGGCAGGCCCGCTTGCGGGCGTGAACGCAGAACCGTGAAAGAGTGCGTAGGCCAGGCGGCGAGGCCGGGTCAAGCATTGCGCGGCCGGCGCATCATGTGGTGGGTCCTCTCCCGCCGCGGGTGCCATGGGTGGAAGGACCACACCATATTATGGCCACAACGGGGCGACTCGATGGTGCGCCTCGGCCCTGAGACCGTCGCAAGGAGAGTATGCGCATGTTTCACGCCCGCCGCCTCGGCCCGATCGTCGCCATCCTTGCCCTCGGCGCGGGCCTCACCGCCTGCGCTCCGGCCAGCAACACGACCGTGGACCGCTACGCGCTCGGCAGTTCGGGCTATGTCTCCTATGGCACCATCGTCGGGATGCGTCCGGTCTCGGTCAGCGGCACGCGCAGCGGCATCGGCGCGGGCACGGGCGCGGTGGCCGGTGGCCTCGTCGGCTCGACCATCGGCGGGGATTGGCGCGCGCGCACCGTCGGCGGCGTGATCGGTGCGGTGGCCGGCGGCATCGCCGGGGCGGCCATCGAGGAAGGCGTGACCCGCGGCGATGCGATGGAGTTCATCATCCGCGACGACAGCGGCCAGACGCGCTCGGTCATCCAGACCAACGAGCTCGGCCTGACGGTGGGCGAGCGCGTGGTGATGACGCAGACCGACCGCGTGCGCCTCTCGCGCGCCGGCGGCGCGGCGCCGGTGGGCTACGGCGCCGGCTATGGCGGCCCGGTGGATGCGCGCGGCGGCAAGTAGCCCGCCCTTCCTGCGGGCGCGGGCAGCGTGTAGAAGCCCGCGCCGATGCCCCCGCACGCCGTCCCCGTCCGCCTCTTCGACGCCGCCGACCCGCGGCGGCGCGAACGCGCGCTTGCGGATCTCGCCGGCGGCCTCGCGCGCTGGCGCCTCGCCTGGGCGCTGGCGCGCAGCGACATCACCCACCGCTACCGCGGCTCGGTGCTCGGCCCCTTCTGGCTGACCCTGTCCACCGCCGTCATGCTCGGCGCGCTCGGCTTCCTCTACGCCAAGCTGTTCCGCATGGACGTGACCGACTACCTGCCCTGGCTGACGGTCAGCCTGATCCTGTGGAACGTGCTCTCGCAGATGGTCACCGACGCCACCACCTGCCTGACCGCCGCCGAGGCCGTGATCCGCCAGATGCCGCTGCCCTACAGCGTGCACGCGCTGCGCGTCGTGCTGCGCAACGCCGTGATCGCGGCGCACAACCTGCCGCTGATCGGGGTCGTCTTCCTCATCTTCGGCGTGCCGGTCGGCTGGACCCTGCTGCTCGCCATCCCCGGCCTCGCGCTGATCGCGATCGCCGGCTTCGCCGCTTCGCTCTTCCTCGGCATGGTCTGCGCGCGCTTCCGCGACATCCCGCCCATCGTCGGCTCGCTGATGCAGATCGCCTTCTTCGTCTCGGCGGTGATCTGGAAGCCCGAGATGGTGGGCCACTGGGAACCCTACCTGCCGCTGAACCCCGTCTTCGCGGTGATGGAGACGGTGCGCGCGCCCCTCATGGGCGGCACGGGCGGGCTTGCGGTCTGGCTCGCCGCCCTGTCCTGGGTCGGGCTCACCGTCGCCCTCGCCTGGGCCTTCTTCGTCCGCTTCCGCGGCCGCATCGCCTTCTGGGTCTGACGCCATGGCGCTGATCGAGGCGGCGGGGCTTGCCATCGAGTTCCCGCTCTACCACCACAATGCGCGCTCTCTGAAGCAGCGCATCCTCGCCTCCTCGCGGCTCAGGCTGAAGACCGACGCCGAGAACCGCATCGTCGTCGCCGCGCTGCGCGACCTCAGCTTCCGCATCGCGGACGGGGAGCGCGTCGCGCTCATCGGCCCGAACGGGGCGGGCAAGACCACGCTCCTGCGCACCGTCGCCGGGGTCTACGAGCCCGTCGCCGGCCGGCTCATGATCGAGGGGGAGATCGGCTCGCTGATCGACCCCGCCGCCGGCATGGACCCGCTGCTGACGGGGCGGGAGAACGTGGTGCTGCGCGCCCTCTACCGCGGCATGACCGCGGCCGAGGGCCGCGCGCTCGCCGAGGAGGTCGCGGGCTTCGCCGGCCTCGGCGACTTCCTCGACGTGCCGATCCGCGGCTATTCGGCGGGCATGAATGTGCGCCTCGCCTTCGCCATGGCGACCGCGATGACGCCCGAGATCCTGCTGATGGACGAATGGTTCCTCGCCGGGGATGCCGAGTTCATGGCCCGCGCCTCGGAGCGGCTCGCGCGGCTCGTCACCGGCGCGCAGATCCTGCTCATCGCGACGCACGACATGGCGGTGGTGCGCAAATGGTGCACCCGCTGCATCCGGCTCGAGGGTGGGCGCATCACCGCCGACGGCCCGGTGGCCGAAGTGCTCGGCCCGGAGGAGGAGGCGGAAGCGGCCGCTATGCCGGCTTCCTGAGCGCGATGTCGTAGAGCGCCTCCCCGTTCAGGCACAGGAAGGCGACCGGCCAGCCCGACCGCACCGCGAACTCGCAGACCGCCTGGTGCACGCCGAACACCCCGAAGCCCGGCCGGACGATCCGCGCGAAGTCGTTGAAGACCAGCATCCCCCCCGGCTTCACCCGCGGCGCGGCGGCGGCGATGTCGGCCACCACCGCCTCATAGCCGTGGTCGGCGTCGACATAGATCCAGTCGAAGGCCGGCGTTGCCTCGGCGTGGAGGAAGGCGGTGGTCATCATCTCGTGCCGGCGCACGCGCGGGTCCGCGAGCACATCGGCGCGGCACGGCGCGAAGCTGACATCGACGAGATGGAGTTCCTCCGGCTCGACGATGTCGAGGATCTGCCGCGCGAAATCCCCCCGCCAGGTGCCGAGTTCGCAGACGCGCCCGCCCTTGGGGAAGCGCCGCAGCAGTTCCTGCCGGTTGCTGACGAGCCGCGCGCCGTCGAGCTGCGCCTGCGGGATGTCGGGCGCGGGCGGCGGCGGCGCGCGCAAGACGAGCCGCGCGAGGCGCAGAACGGCCTTCAGCCGCTCCGGCATCCGCCGACGCAGGCTGAGCGCGGCGCGGTAGCTCCGATCCTCGGTCATGCGCGGATGGCGCGGCTCCCCTCCTCCCCGCCCGCGGGCGGCGCGGCGCTTATGGCCCGCTCCGACGCGCCCGGCTAGACCGCCTCCGCGCGGGGGATGCCCGCCGACGCCCCGCCCAGAATCGCGACCAGACGCGCCGCCGCCCCGTCCCAGTCGTTCAGCCGCCGCGCCCTCTCCCGTGCCCCGGCCGCAAGCGCCGCCCGCCGCGCCGGGTCGCAGGCCGAGGCCATCGCCTCGGCCAGCGCCTCGGCCGTGACGGCGCGGGCGATGAGCCCGTCCACGCCGTCGCGCAGCTGCTCGACGAGGCCGCCCACCGGCGTCGCCACCACCGGCACGCCGAGGCCGAGGGCAAGCGGGGCCACGCCGCTCTGGCTCGCCTCGCGGTAGGAGAGGACGACGGCGTCGGCGGCCGCGATCAGCCGCGCCATCTCCGCCTCGGCGAGCCAGCCGGAGCGGACCTCCACCCCCGGCAGGGCGGAGAGGCCGGGGGCGAGCGCCTCGGCATTGCCCTCCCCGGCCACCAGCAGCCTCGCCTCCGGGTGCCGCGGCTGCAGCCGCCGCCAGGCGTCGCGCAGCAGGTCGAGCCCCTTGTAGGCCCGGATCCGTCCCGGGCAGATAAAGTGCACCGTCCCCTCCGCCGGGCGCGTTCGGGGCAGCGGCGCGCCCCCCAGCAGCGCGCCGAGCTCCATCCGGTGCACGACCAGCCCCGGCCGCCGCCGCCTGAGGCCCGCGGCGACCGCGTCGGAGAAGGCGATCGCACTCTCGGCGGCATCCAGTTCGCGCCCGAGCCGCCATTCCCAGAACAGGCCGGGGTCGCCGGGATGCGGCTCGGCGTCATGGACCATGGGCACGTAGCGCAGCCCGGCGCGCGCGAGGCCCGGCGCGATGAGCGGTGTCCAGA